>ERZ1643250.2857-NODE-2857-length-12437-cov-8.888386_pt1 | contig 12437 bp, 9 predicted proteins | sample MGYA00579262_ERZ1643250 | MGnify/ENA primary metagenome ERZ1643250 (study PRJEB29033, sample SAMEA4952265) | chicken gut metagenome | biome: Broiler Chicken; feature: Gastrointestinal Tract; material: Caecum | place: Ireland | collected 2018 | study: Broiler...
TCGCAAATGAGTGCCATGCATTGTTCAAAGAGAACCCTTATCTTGGTGATAAGTGTTTTCTTGCCGCTTCTGACGGCTACGGTATTGACTATACCGCTTATGACACGTGGGAAGAAGCGGAAGAGGCAATGAAAAAAGCTTACAACGACTCAAAGCCGTCAAAATGGGACGAAAGTTGCGAAGACATGTCCTATTGTTATGGCGGGTCCGCGTTACTGTATGACAATGGGGATACTGTTTATTCCTGGGAAATTATACGGGCAGATCTGAAATGCCGAAAAAAATCGATGGATTCTGATTGTATTGCCATGATGGGTCAGACGCTTCGGGTTTCCAGAGATACTGCAAATCGAATCCAAAAGGATTTATCCTCATGGGCAGATGTCGCCGATCTCCATGATAGATATGGGAAAAACTATACGGAAAGTTACACTGTCACATTTGCTGATGGCATGCAAATGGATGTTAAATTATGTGGCAGTTCAGATGATGGTTCAGGACAAAATCCGCTTTGGACAGAGGCTGTTTTGTTTGATGAAAACGGTAAAGAGGTTGCCTGTACGGACTCGAAGGATTTTTTCTTTGGTACATGGGAACTGGATTATGAAGGTGTTTGCTACCGTGTAGATGTGATTGAAGAATAATACAGAGGATAAAGAAAAGCGGAGATTTTCCCCGCTTTTTCTTTATTTTTTAAGCTTACTATAATAAGAAGAAATCGTTTCATTCCAAAAACCCTTTTTTGTGTTTTTTGCTTTTTTATACGGTGTATCAAACTGCCCGTAATACACCATATCTTTCCGGCGGTTGTCTAAGGAGAACATCTTCGCTTCTGACATTAAAAAATAATCATGATTAATGCCATTCTGATCATTGTCTGCCCATGTTGCATCCATATGGTACCATTTCCCGCCAATGTATACGACATTCCAGGCATGGTTTGCTTTTCTACTGACCATAACACCATTTTTTATCCCAAATTCGTTTAATAATTTTCATAAATCATTCCTCCTATATTTGATTTTTTTGACATCAACAATATGGGAAAAAAGATAGAGAAAAAATATATGAAAACAGAAAAAAGCGGAACTAAGCTCCGCTTTTTCAAAAAAGTTCACTCCCAAAGATGATCGTATTTGTACCACAACTCCTTTATGTCATCCTCTGACAAAGAATCCTCCATTTCTTTTATAAAAGTATAAGTTTCAGGATGCGTGATCTGAAACTGGTATGGCGCCAGGCGGTAATACGCGTAGCTTTCTGCGAAATATTCATTGGGCGCTGTTTTTGGATAATCTTCAAGGAACCCATCTTTTTCTTTTTCATAGATTTTTTTAAAAGCATCCGTGTTGGATACATACCCCTTCAAATGGTTTAGAAAATGCCCAAACTCATGAAGGACAGATATACAGTCTTTGTTATACATCCCTATCTCACGATCAGTGATGCTGAAATACCCGCCATATCCATCTTTTCCAAGCCGATCATACATTTCTTCTTTTGTTTTGGATTTAAACTGAAATCCAAGTTCATTAAACGCCTGATAGAGCATGGTAGGTATATAGGGCTTCGCTTCTTCCAAGGACTTGATTTCAAAATAGACGGGTTTTTTAACACTCGATCCTGATAAAGAGTATTTTACACCTGGCGCTATCACACAGATGCTCCCTTTTTTTACTGTACCGTTGATGGTGACATTGACAGTAGTAAGTCCAGGTTTCTTTCCGATGATATTTCCATGGGTGTCAATTTCTGCGATAGAGGGATCCTCCGTGGAAAAATCCAGATTGTGGGAAGATGCAAATTCACTCGAAATAACATTTTGTGTTGTGTTTTGACATACAGTAGTGGTATACGGAATCACATTCCCTGTATAAATACGGCAGGTATAATCCGTATGCCCGACCGTAGCCGTAACAGTAGTATACCCAGACATACTTATTGGTTCGATTGTTACTTTGTTCCAACTTTTCACTTTTATAGAAAAATCATTGATGTTAGATAAATTCCACTTTATTTTTTGTTTAGTGCCAGATAACTTCAGGGTAATAGGATCATTTGTGACTGCTGTGGTCTTTGATAAGCGAGGGGCTTCGACAATAACTTTATAGCATTTTCCTTTTTTATTTTTGATATATGTTTTTCCTGCTTTTTTTGCAATCAACTTTTTATTTTTCACAGCAGCAATTTGGGTACTGTTCCATTTACCTTTGCCAATTTCTTTGTAATCTCCAACAGCTAAACGGATTTCTTTTGCTTTTTTAACAACAACCGTGATCTCTTTTTTGTTATTTTTTACAACGGTCTTCCCTTTCTTTTTTCCTATCAGCTCCTTTTTCCCTTTGATCTTTGCAATTTTTTTATTCTGGCTGCCCCAAGTTCCTTTAGGAAGTGTAATATGCTCCCCCTTGGCTACATAAATGGTTTTTCCTTGTGCTACTGGACAACAAATAAAAAAAGCTGCCAATGGCAACAGATAAATAATTTTTCTCATTTCCTTTGCCTCCTATCTATTTTGTTAGTTTGAAATAATATGAAAATAGAAAGGGCTTGAAAATAAAAACATCCTCTCCAAAGCTGGCTATCCAGCCAAACACAGCCAATCATTCCGAATCTCCGGGTGGAAGAAAGAATAGATTCTCCTGGAGCGCAAAAAGAAATAATTTCTTTATAAACAAAGAAACCGGTACAGTTGCGTCACACAACTATACCGGCTATACGTCAGTTTACATTCTTACATTAACAATTATTGTGGTTTGATGAAACTATTTCACTTGTATAGATAAGCGCACACCCCGTCTACAATCTTTGATTTAGGCGGGGAGGGTTCACTATTACCAGAATTCACTATATGGTACATAAATTTCGTTTTTATACATTTCACAATCATCGAATGTTACCTTTATACGTATAAAATAAGCTTCTTCTGGAATTTCTAAATTATCAACTTCGCAGCCCCGTATCTTTGTATAATTAAATTGTTCTGAAAGATATACAGTATTTATAATTTTTTTATCATCCGTTAAATAAGAAATTTCAATACTCACGACAAAATCAATGATCTCTTCCTCATGAGTATATCTTTGTTCTGCATCATTAAATATGATATAAAGATCAGAATCATCCATATAAACTTCCTTAATAAAAATACCTGTATGATTACTATTGAAACATTTTAATTTTGGTCGAAAGATAATTTTTTTCTTGTATTTTTCATACAAATTTTTAGAACGTCTTTGAAGCAGATACAATAACATATCTTTTTCTGCCACTGATCTACATAAAATACATTGTAAAAAAGGCTCCAAAGGAAATCCTTTTTTATTAATGATTTCGGATAACCTATAGTATTTAATGTCGTTATCGCAGGAAGAATCATACCAACCATCATGATATATTTTATCAAAATTGAGTTCTGAAAATGCATCAACTCCTGTTTTAATATTATGGCGACCTCCAGCCAATCCTTTTTCCGCAAATTTTGTTCCAGGATAATTTAAAATTTGGGCTGAGTTTAAGCAAAAAAATACAGGAACAGGGCAATCGGCCTCTAATTGTCTTAGTATTTTGGGTTTATAGCCTTCATTATGATACTGTGTTGGCGTAAGTGGGCGAAAATATAATCTGGCATATTTTTTATTTTCATTTATTGTAGCATCGATTACCATTCTACTAGCGTTATCATTAATCATTCTATTTGTGTTTTTTATTTTTTCCCTGCTCATAATCCATCCATCAGATAAAATGTTAACCGCATTATGAATATCAGTAAAATGATAAAAAAAATTAGGCCACCAATTTATAGATTTTGGCAATAATTGAGCTTGCCTTTTCAATATCTCTTCATAAGTCATAACACATCTCCTTTAATCCGCTATATATTGATAAGCATTTGGTTTAGAGCCAAAATGCTTACCATCATTAGAAATGATAACTTTAGCTAAATAGCCCAACTTTCTGGATATTTCTAAAAAAGAATCTGCAAATGTTTGATACTCGGTAGGGATATCTTCTTTAGTAATAATCCCTCCGTCTCTTATAAAATTCCATAAATCACAAATCTGAGAATTATCCATTTCTTTCAATTCTTTAATATCATGAGAATTAATCCAATTAGAAAATCTACATTGAAATTTCTCAAATCCTGTTAAACCGGCCTCTCCATTCAGCCATTGATCTATTTCTGTTTGATTCAAATGTTCTGGCACCGGATCATTATAAATATCAACATAGATATAAATTTGTAAAGGGATACCCCTTAAATATTTTTCCATTAGTGGACGAACATCATCCCAATTTAGATTTCCATTTCCACACCCCAAGCGAGGAAAAGCAATTGAATCGGCCCCTAATCGATCCCAATTATCCCTAAATTTTATTAATCCTTTTTCAATATAATCTAATTTTGAAGGATTTCTCCAATGTTGTTTTGTAGGAAAAAGCAAAACCCATTTTTTATTTTTTTTCCATAAAAATAAAGAACCAACTGTCATTTTTTTTGTATCGCATAAATTCTTATACGCCACAAACATTTCAGGATATCTCTTCTTAAATTCTAAAGCAACTCCTTTACCCATAACACCTACTGTATTAACGGTGTTGACTAGAACTTTTGCAGGGCTTTCAAATAAATCTCCTTTTACATAAGTAATCATAATTCTTCTTCCTTTCTTGTTAAATAGGATACCATATTTTTATCATAGTTCTCAATATTTTTCTTAATTTCTACCCTCCCTGTTTTGATTTTTTGTACATCCAATATGAAATAAATACTTATTATATATTTAAGAATAAGAGCGGGAATTCCCGGTTACTTGTATCCGGGATGAAAGCGACCAGATTCCAGTATCTATATTATAGTTATCCTATGAGTAAATATATTCACGCAAGGATTTGCGTTTACAATCTGAATTACCATATCGTATGGTGTGTCAAATACCGCAGGAAGGTCTTAGATGAGGAAATCAGTTCCCGTCTGTATGGGATCATCCAGGAGATTGCTCAGGAGAAAGGGTTCCACGTTGCCACATGTAAGGTAGGTGATATGGACCATGTACACTGCTTCCTGTCCCTCCCTCCAAAGATGTCTGTGACCCAGGCTGTCAAGTACTTAAAGGGGATCAGCGGGAACCGACTCTTTACCGAGTTCCCTTCCCTCCGGGAACGGCTATGGAAGGGACAGCTGTGGAATGGCAACTATTTTTGCGGAATCCATCGGCTCCACCAGTGAGGAAAACGTCCTGCGGTATATTGAGTGCCAGAAAAATTGCCAGCGGTAGCGTCAGGGACAAGGAGGAGGTTCTTATGGGAAAGAAGTTCGCCGGACAAATGGATAGGGGGAAAGCAGGGGCCGTGGAACAGCCGGCCTATCGGTTTGAGGGCTTCCCATCCCAGGGACAGGTACACCTCCTTTCCCAATTTATAAGCTCTGCCCGGTTCTTATGGAACCGGATACTTGCTGATTGGAAGGGATGGACTCCCTTGCCCTTGCCAATGTACAGCGGAACTTCCAGCGGGTAGTAAAAGAATTCTTTTCCGGAGAAAAAGGATGCCCGAAGTTCGAGAAGAAGCATGCCTACCCGGATACGTACACGACAAACCTCTCCAACCGGAAACAGCCGAACCTGCGGCTCTCCGGCTGCCTGTTAAAACTCCCGAAGGTCAAAGACCCGATGCGCCTGCTGGTCCACCGCAAGGTTCGGAAAGGTGGGCTGTTCAAAAACTGTACCGTGACCCTGGGACCGGACGGCCGGTGGTATTTCTCCCTGCTCTTTGAGTACCCCAAGCAGGAGGTTCCCAAGAAGGCAGCAGGGAAAGGACCAGGGGGGATGGAAAGCCATCGGGCTTGACATGTCCCTGCCGGAACTGTATGTGGATTCGGACAGCAGTACGCCGGCATACCTAAAACCGTACCGGAAGCTGGAACGTAAGATCGCCCAGGAACAACGGAAGCTGTCTCGGATGGAAAAAGATTCCAGGAACTACACGAAGCAGCTCGGGAAAATCGCGAAGCTCCATGCGAAAGCCAAGCACCAGCGGGCCGACTTCCTCCATAAGCTGTTATACCGTCTCACAAGCCATTATGACATCATCTGCATCGAAGACCTTGACATGGCAGCGATGAAAAAAGCCCTCTCTTTTATTGTTGCAGCCATGGCATAATATGTCACCCGGTCAGGCAGGAATAACCGAAGATCTCGGATCTGGCTTTCGGGTCGGTGAAGGTTTCGGAAGCTCGGTAACTTGTTGCCGAGTAGTTCACAAAGTTAATTTCACTTTCAAAAATACCTCGCCCATGGTGGACGAGGTAAATGTTACTTTGTATAGTAATTAACAACCTTCTGTATTATTTTCTTATCTTTACACCTTGTATCTTTTGCAATCTGCCGGATCAATTTTTCATCGAATATTTCAAAACTTTCTGCGTAATGGATCCTCCGTTTCCAGGATGGGTGCGTGCAACTATCTCGATCCTTTTTCTTTTGGGATCGTTTAAATTGCATAGCAGTTATAAGACGGGAACGGCTTTGCTCCAACATCTTATCTTCTGCCCCAAAGTCTGCATGTATCTCATTGACCCATGCAATGAACCGTATATTGAGGAAATGTCGGAACGGGCTTATGTCCTTTCCTTCTTGGTGAGTCAGCTCATGTCCGATGGTACACAGAAATGCATTCTTAACATCCGCATTGTCCCCGCGCAGTATAAGATAGGCTGCCCATTCCTGATAGACACGGATTGGGGAGGATTGAAAGAATCCTGCACAGGCATTCAAAATATTGCCGTTATAAGAATCGAACACAAATTTTATGTGAATATTTTTCTGTGAAAATGACCTTTCGATATCAACAAGTCGTTGTTCTGTATCCTCGGGGAATGGGATACCCCATTGGGCGGATCTCTTTTTAATATACTTCACTATTCTTTTATCCATTTTCTCCCTTTCTGTCGCTTTATTTCCTTAATTATGAAACAATTTCCGGAAAAATAGCAAGAGAAAAAAATGTGGATCACATGACAATTACCAATATTAATTCAATCAGGGTAACAAAAACCATCGGCTTCACAACATAATATTCGTCAAAACTACTGTGGAACCGCAGGATACATTCATGGAAATAAGGAAAAAGATTCCATAAATGAAAACCAAGACAAACCACAAGGATAATTCTGAAAACAGCTATGGGTAGGAAAGAAGTTCCCAATAATACCAAAATATGAATGAGGGAACGAATCCATGTCGGGGCAGGTTCACCACCAAACGATTTCTTCTTTACAAAGTTCTCAAACAAGGAAAGAAAAGCAAGGAAAAAACACACAGCAATACAGATACGCATCAGGAACAAGTGACCAGCGGAAGCAAAAAAGCCGGTGAGGATAGCAACTCCAAAAGGGATATTGCCAAATACGGCGGAAAATAAATCCCAAGGCTTCTTTTTCACCATTCCGTAAACAAACCAGACAAGAAACAGGATGAGGTTACAAGTTATTATGGCGAAAAGATATTGAGGAAAAATATTGCGGAAGAAAATGATTCCAGATAAAACCGCTAAACAGTTTCCCAGTAACATCGTCACAGAAAGAGCTGCCGCATATTTTTTGGATTCTTTTTGTCCGTGATAATAATGGTCGCTATTTTCTCCAATATAAAGCAGTCCGAAAATAAACCATAAACACGTCAGGACAAATACTGTAATAAAATACTTCACCATAGTCAGATCATCTCCTATCTCTCAAAAAATACATTGTATGTATTTAATATGATAAGAGAATCTATTGCAAAAAAAATCCCGCCCATTTCGGGCAGGGAGTGAACGTCATTTCGTATAATGATCAATGACTTTCTGTATCAACTTTTTGTTTTTGCACCTGGCGTCTTTTGCAATCTGCCGGATCAATTTTTCATCGAATGTTTCAAAGTTTTCTGCGTAATGGATCCTCCGTTTCCAGGATGGGTGAAGACGGTCATCTTTGTCTTCCCCTTTTTTGGAGCGCTTGAAATTCATGGAATTGAGCAATAATTGGCGATTGCCATGCAAAAATTTATTTTCGGATAAAAAGTCCGCATATACCTCATTGACCCAAGCCACAAATTTAACAGAAAAGAGATGAAGATAAGGCGGTATATATTTTTCTTTGTGGGCTAACTCATGCCCCAAAGCAGCCAAGAATGCATTTGTTACTTCCTCATCATTACGCATGAGCAAATAAGCTATCCATTCTGAAGAAAAAATAACCTTTGAGGAACGGAATAAACCGGCATTGGCATTCAATTTTTCCGGATGTTCAAATCTTTTCGCTGAAAAGCCAATATTTGCGCCTCTTTCCTTGTATTTCTTCTCAATAGCCTTGATAGCCGCTTCTGGGGCAGCTGGCAAATTTATGCCCCATTCCCGTGAACGTTTTTCTAAATGTCGCAGTACTTTTCTTTCCATCAGATAAATAAACTCCCAAGTGAAACAACAAAACTAATATACCTAATCGATAAAGAGAGATTTTTGAAATTATTTCCATTATACTTTTTGTAAAAACAAATAGCAAGGAAAATATTTTCTCTCAAAACCAAGAGATAAATACTGCGACATTTTGTAGAAAAGAAGAATAACAAGAATACAAAGAAGATAATTCACAATTAATCAGAACAAAAACGATAGAATCAAAACAATGATTTCCAACACAGCTATCACGCAATGATGCCGTAAATGAGAAAGATCTTCAGGTGATTCCATTTTAAAATTCAACAAAACACGGATAATTACATGAGCAAGATTAGTGGCGATACATATTAACAAGACGACACGGAATAAGGCTATGCCAAAAAAGGTTGATGCGGAAATCAAAAACACATTAACATCCATCGGCAATATCGACTTTTCGATGATCCATAGTGCATCAGCTTTATTATCTTTACAAAAAAGCAGCTTTATCAAATAAATGCTGTAAAAAGCGAAGAAAACTCCGAACAGAATCCTCATCGTAAAAAGATAATCCTTGAACATAAATAAAACCTCCGAATTCAAAAATACCCCGCCCATTCCGGGCGGGGTTCGTATGTTTAGATTGCTGCTTCAGGGAGAAGTTTTCCCTTCTTCGTTTACAGTTTCAGTCCGGTGTTGTCTTTAGCAGCTTTTTTCTTCTTGTAGAAGGATACGCCGCCGGCAACAACAAAGATGATCACGGCCGCGATCAGGACGCCGATCAGGATATCGGAAGTCTGTACGCTGCCAGAGCCTTTGTTGCTTCCACCGGATGTTCCTTTTGAGCCGCCAGATTTATCAGAGGTGTCTTTTGATTTATCTGTTTTGTCTGGCTTATCCGTTTTCGTGACTTTGACAGTATTGGAATCGCCTGCCGGGTCGGTGTTGTCCGAAGTGACTGTGACGGTGTTCTTCACATCCTCGCCAATAAGGGCTTTGTCTGTGAATGTCACGTCATATGTTACTTTCATGGACTGCCCGCCTGCCAGGGAAGCGCCGGTCACGATGGTAAATCCGTTTCCGGATCCATTCATGGTGATAGATACCGGGGTGATGGCATTGCCGTCCGGTCCGGTCACTTTGATGCTGCCCTGGTCGACCGTCATACCAGTTTTTTCAAATGCGTCATTGATGACTACATTTTCGGCCGTGGTATTTTCCCGGTCGTTGGTGACAGTGATGGTGTAAGTACCGGTCTCCTTGCGCTCGTAAGTATCCTTATTGGATGTCTTTTCCACAACAAGGCGGGCTTTTTCACCTTTATCAACATTGACCTCTTTTTCTGTCTCCACCCATGGGCTTAACGGATGGTCCACTTCGTTAGTCGGAACGAATGTATCCGGATTCCATGTAGATGGGTCCTGTGGGTCTTCATCCTCCGCTGTCTTGACCAGGGCGACATTCTTGATGGTATCATCTTCTGTCGCATCTGCATTGACAGTTACCTGGAAGCTTACATCTGCTGTCTCGCCTGCCGGGATGGAATCAACGACAAAGGAAACATACTGTTTCTCACCGATGGTAACAAGGTTACCGCCGGAGCCTTCCACATAAGTGGTCAGTGCCGGGATTTCATCTAATACAAGGACATTGGCTTTGTCCTCTGTTCCTGTATTGGTAAGGGCGATATTGTAAGTAATGGTATCGCCGGCTTTCACAATCGTACCATTTGCCGGGTCTGCGGTCTTTAATGCCGTAAGACCTTCCTCTACGATAACCGGTGTGACTTCATTATCCGTCTCGGCCTGTGCGTTGTCCGATTTCGCTTTCGCGATATTCTTCACAACCTGCCCTGCGAGGGATTCTGCTTCAAAGAGAACATCGTATGTTACGGTGATTGCCTCATCGTAGTTAAGGTCCATGCCCGTTTCAATGTAGTAGGATGTGTCTGTCGTTGTGATCGCCACAGCGTCTGTCACATCAGCGCCGTCCGGCCCGTAGACACGGATGGTATCAGCAAGGATCTTCGCGCCTTCGATCTGCAGTGCATCTTTCAGGACGATATTCTTTGCTGTCACAGCTTCCCTTGTCTGTTTGGTCGTGACGGTATAATGTCCCGTCTCCCCAACGGCATAGGTATCTTTATCGGATGCCTTTTCAATTGCCAGGGTCGGGATGCCTTCGTCAACATCGACTGGCTGCTCATCTTCTACCCATGGATTCAGCGGATGCTCCGTCTCATTGGTTGGGGTGAACAGGTCCGGATCCCAAGGGTTTTCCGGTGTTTCCTCGGTGGATGGCTGTACTAATGTAACATTCTTGATCGTATCTTCTTCTGTCGCATCCGCAGATACGGTCACTTTGAAGGATACGGTCTCAGAAGCGCCAGCCGCGATAGACGGGATGGTGAAGGTCACGTAATCCGTGCCATCCACGTTCATGATCTCCCCGCCGGAACCCTCTACATAGGTGGTCAGTGCCGGGATCGCATCCATGATATAGACGTTTTCCTTATCTGCTTCGCCGTTGTTGGATACCGTGATATTATACTGGATGGTATCGCCAGCTTTTACAATGGTACCGCTCATCGGGTTTGCAGTCTTAAGGGCTGTCAGGTTTTCCCCAACGTCTGCTGGTGTCACTTCATTGTCTGTTTCCACAGAAGCATTGTCGGCTTTCGCCTTTGCCACGTTGATGACGGTCTGTCCTACCAGAGATGCGTCCGTGAATTTCACATCGTAAGTTACCGTAAAGGTTTCTCCGTATGCCAGGTCACGTCCCGTTTCGATGTAGTAAGACTTCGAATCATGTTCGATGGAAACAGCATCGGTGATATCGGTTCCTTCCGGATCAAAGATACGGATCGTATCGCCGAGCAGTTCTACACCGTCATTCTGGATCTCATCTTTGATGATGATATTCTTTGCCACACGGTCTTCTTTGGACTGTCCAACCACTACGGTGTAGTGTCCGGTCTCGCCAATCTTATAAACTTCCTTGTCGGAAGATTTATCAATGGTCAGTACCGGGTTTCCGTCGTCCACATCAACCGGATAATCTACATCAACCCATGGGTCTAATGGATGTTCTGTCTCGTTTGTTGGCGTAAACAGGTCCGGATCCCAAGGGTTTTCCGGTGTCTCTTCGGTGGATGGCTGTACCAGTGCCACGTTCCTGATGATGTCATCTTCGGTTGCTTGGTCAGAAACAGTTACCGTGAAGGAAACCGTTTCGGAAGCGCCAGCCGCAATGGATGGGATCGTAAAGGTCACATAATCGGTGCCGTCTACATTCATGATCTCGCCGCCGGATCCTTCCACATATGTGGTCAGTGCCGGGATCGCATCCATGATATAGACATTTGCCTTATCTTCTGTTCCATTGTTTGTCACAGTGATATGGTAAGTGATGTCCTGTCCTGCTTTTACAACAGTGCCTGAAGCTGGATCTGCGGTTTTTACTGCTGTCAGGTTTTCTCCGACATCAACAGGGATCACTTCATTGTCGTCGGTGACAACTGCGTTATCGGATTTCGCCTTTGCTGTATTGATGACGCTTTGTCCAACGAGGGAACTCTCAGTGAACGAAACATCATATGTCACAGTGATCGTCTCACCGTAAGCCAGATCCCGTCCTGTTTCAATGTAATAAGAGGAGTCTGTGTACTCGATCTTCACATCACTGGTAATGTCTGTACCTTCGGTATCCAGTACATGGATGGTATCACCTAACAGTTTGGCCCCTTTATCATCCAGGGAATCCTTGATGACGATGTTCTTTGCGACACGATCCTCAGTTGCCTGTCCGACAACAACGGTATAATGTCCGGTCTCACCGATCTCATACACATCTTTATCGGATGTCTTTTCGATGGTCAGGGTCGGCGCTTGTACCTCTACAATATTGTCATCCTCTACCCAGATGGTCAGTGGATGGGTGATCGTATTGGTCGGAACAAAGGTTTCCGGGTTCCATGTGGTATCAGCAGCCGGGTCATCCCCACCTGCCAGACGTACCAG
>ERZ1643250.2858-NODE-2858-length-12429-cov-12.184661_pt1 | contig 12429 bp, 13 predicted proteins | sample MGYA00579262_ERZ1643250 | MGnify/ENA primary metagenome ERZ1643250 (study PRJEB29033, sample SAMEA4952265) | chicken gut metagenome | biome: Broiler Chicken; feature: Gastrointestinal Tract; material: Caecum | place: Ireland | collected 2018 | study: Broiler...
TTCTGGTCGGATTCACCTGTTTTGCCGCCAAAACGCCACCTCCTTTATCGATTTATCTGAATACTAATACTGCCTCCGGCTTCCGGGACAGGCCCGCTGCGCTTACGCTTCGGGGCCAGTCCCGTAATACATATCCAGATATTTGTCGTCGATTCGTTTGAGTTCGGTTCTCGGCAGCATTCTCAGCAGTTTCCAGCCGATATCCAGTGTCTCTTCGATACCGCGGTCAGTGTTATATCCCTGAGAAACGTATTCTTTCTCAAAGGCATCCGCGAATTTCGCGTACAGCAGGTCGATCTCGGTCAGAGCCGCCTCTCCGAGGATGACCATGAGTTCTTTTGCGTCTTTTCCGCGGGCATATGCGGCGAAGAGCTGGTTCATGGTGTTGGAGTGGTCTGCGCGGGTCTTGCCCTCGCCGATTCCCTTGTCTTTCAGACGGGAAAGCGACGGCAGCACGTCGATCGGAGGCGTGACACCCTTGCGGTAGAGCTCACGGCTTAAGATGATCTGTCCCTCTGTGATATATCCTGTCAGGTCAGGGATCGGATGGGTCTTATCATCCTCGGGCATGGTCAGGATCGGGATCATTGTGATACTTCCCTTCTTGCCGTTCTGACGTCCTGCTCTCTCATAGATCGACGCAAGATCCGTGTACATATATCCCGGGTAGCCGCGGCGTCCGGGCACTTCTTTTCGTGCGGCGGACACTTCGCGGAGCGCGTCCGCATAGTTCGTGATATCCGTCAGGATGACGAGCACGTGCATGTCTTTCTCAAATGCAAGATACTCTGCCGCTGTCAGCGCCATCTTCGGTGTTGCGATACGCTCGATGGCCGGATCGTTCGCCAGATTGATAAACAGGACGGTACGATCCAGTGCTCCTGTCTCGCGGAAACTCTCTATGAAGAAGTTTGATTCCTCGAATGTGATACCCATTGCAGCAAATACAACGGCAAAGTTCTCATCTTTTCCAAGCACCTTTGCCTGTCTTGCGATCTGCGCGGCAAGCTGTGCGTGCGGAAGACCGGATGCCGAGAAGATCGGCAGCTTCTGCCCCCTTACCAGTGTGTTCAGTCCGTCGATGGCTGATACTCCGGTCTGGATGAACTCCTCCGGATAGCTTCTGGCGGCCGGATTCATGGGCAGGCCGTTGATATCCATGCGCGCCTCCGGCAGGATCTCCGGCCCGTCGTCGATCGGACGGCCCAGACCGTCAAAGACACGGCCGAGCATATCCTCGGATACGCCGAGCTCCATGCTCCGTCCGAGGAAACGCACCTTACTGTTGGACAGGTTGATTCCCGTAGAACTCTCAAAGAGCTGTACGAGCACGTCGCTTCCGTTTACCTCGAGCACCTTGCATCGTCTTGTCTCGCCGCTGGCAAGCTCGATCTCTCCGAGCTCATCGTATGTCACGCCTTCCACACCGCGCACGAGCATCAGCGGTCCGGCTACTTCCTGTATGGTTCTGTACTCTTTTGGCATTTAGCGGCCCTCCTTTACAAATGCATTGGCGATCTGAGCAGTCAGCTCCTCGTCCACTTTCTTATATTCCTCGTCAAGCGCATCTTCATGCACATATTTGAAACGTCCGATCTGCTCCCTCACCGGCATGGAGATCAGCTTCTGCAGGGACGCTCCTTCTGAGAGAGCCTTTACAGCCCTGTCGTAGAATGCATTTACAAGGAGCATCATCATATGCTGTTTCTTGAGCGACGTATAAGTGTCGATCTCATGGAAAGAGTTCTGATGCAGGAAATCTTCACGAATGGAGCGCGCTGCTTCCATCTTCAGCCGGTCTCCCGGTGAGAGTGCGTCCATACCGACCATCTTCACGATTTCTTCCAGTTCTGCCTCTTCCTGAAGGAGGGTCATCATCTTCTGACGTCCTTCCATCCAGTCCGGAGCTACATTTCCATTGAACCATTTTTCCATATCATCCAGATACAGGGAATAGCTGTTCAGCCAGTTGATAGCCGGGAAATGTCTCTTATACGCGAGAGCTGAATCCAGTCCCCAGAACACTTTCACGATACGAAGTGTCGCCTGGGATACAGGCTCTGACGTATCACCACCCGGAGGAGATACCGCACCGATAACGGAGAGTGCTCCTTCACGTCCTTCTCTGCCGAGTGAGATCACATGTCCCGCACGCTCGTAGAACTGCGCCAGACGGCTTCCCAGATATGCCGGATATCCTTCCTCGCCGGGCATCTCTTCGAGACGTCCGGACATCTCTCTTAATGCCTCCGCCCAACGGGATGTGGAGTCTGCCATCAGCGCCACGGAATATCCCATATCACGGAAGTATTCAGCAATAGTGATACCTGTGTAAATAGACGCCTCACGGGCAGCCACAGGCATATCCGAAGTATTTGCAATCAGGACAGTCCGCTGCATCAGGGGCTGTCCTGTCTTCGGGTCTTTCAGTTCCGGGAACTCGTTCAGAACGTCCGTCATCTCATTGCCGCGCTCACCGCAGCCGATATAAACGACGATATCTGCCTCTGCCCATTTCGCAAGCTGATGCTGAATGACGGTCTTACCGCTTCCGAACGGTCCGGGCACTGCCGCCACACCGCCCTTTGCGATAGGGAAGAATGTATCGATGACTCTCTGCCCTGTCACAAGCGGCATTTCCGGCGGGAGCTTCTTCTGGTACGGACGCCCGCGGCGTACCGGCCACTTCTGCATCAGTGTCAGTTCCTTGTCGCCCTCCGCAGTCTCAAGGATGGCAACCACTTCCTCAACTGTAAATTCTCCTGCTTTGATTTCCTTTATGATTCCCTTCATGCCATACGGAACCATGATCTTCTGCTGTACGAGTACAGTCTCCTGTACTGTACCGATCACATCGCCGGCTTCCACCTCATCGCCGGCTTTCACCGTGGGAACGAACTCCCATTTCAGATCTCTCTTTAAGGACGGCACTTCAACGCCGCGCTTTAAGTTATTTCCTGAGATCTTCATGATATCGTCGAGCGGTCTCTGAATACCGTCATAGATACTTGTGATCAGTCCCGGTCCAAGCTCGACAGACATCGGAACCTCCATGGATTCGACCGGCTCGCCCGGTCCCAGTCCCGATGTCTCCTCATATACCTGGATCGATGCTTCGTCTCCGTGCATCTCGATGATCTCACCGATCAGACGCTGATTCGACACACGGACCACATCGAACATATTTGCATCACGCATTCCCTCTGCGATGACAAGAGGTCCTGCGACTTTTTTAATCACTCCTGTGCTCATTAGCTTACTCCTCCAAACAGAATATCTGATCCGACTGCCTGTTCCACCGTCTTCTTCACACCCTCGACACCTGCTCCGGTGTTGCCGGATACGCCCGGTATCTGGATGATCGCCGGCAGAGTCTTCTCACGATACATTTCCAGTTCATCACTCACTTCGGCTGCCGCCGCTTCCGTGATATAGATGATCCCATAATCCTCCTCCACAAGGCTGCGGAGTCTGTCACGTATTTCCTCCCGGTCCCTCACAGGGCAGATGCTAAGCCCCAATGTGGCGAAACCGTAGATACTGTCGTAATCGCCGACCACTGCAATCTTATACATACATCTCCCTTATCCTTTCCCGGATCGCCTCATCCGTAAAACCGTTTTGTTTTCCGGTCAGAATGATCCGAACTGTCCTGATCTCGTTCTGCCGGGCAATCAGATAGCCCAACAGGGGGCCGACAGAAAATGTCTCATATTTCTGAGATCTCAATGTCTCGATCATGCGGTTGTCGCACCAGCGCTCAAATGCAGACGGTGACTCTCTCAAAGCGTCAGCTCCGCCGGCATAGGATGTGCCCTCGAGATACTGGGCGATCTCCTCTGCGCCTGAGAGCGCCGCGCGGATAAGCTGATCAAGGCTTAAACTATCGCACTCCGCCATGGCGCTTCTCATGAAATCCGCACTCTTCCCTGTCTTCTGGGAACGCACGGCAATCTTGATATCCGCGATGGCAACTGTCGTGTCCGCATAGTTCTCTATGATCGGTTCCCCCGACTTCTTCCCCGCTTCCTCGATAGCTTCAAGTGCCGCCCTGTCCACGATGATATCGCAGAACTGTCCGTCTCCTGTGTGAAGGAGCGCATCCAGTGCCTCCTGCGCCGTCCGGGACATATTGCCGGGGAGACGGGAGAATTCCCGGCTCTCTATGATCTGATACATCTCCTCACCGGGGATCGGGCAGTCGTCATAGAACATGGCCGGATTCTTCACTCCCGTGCACACCTCTTTGACCGCAGCCTTCAGATTGTGGTACAGCTTCGGGTAAGAGAGCACGTCGAAGACACTCATATCCGGCGCTACGTCACGGATGACTTCCCATGCTTTCTCTTCCTCACGCTTTAATACAGCTTCCGCATCATTCCCGGTGTCCATATCGCCCCAGCCCTTTTCGACTACGGACTGCAGGACCTGCTCCGCGCTCTTGCACGCTAAGAGCTGCTCGATAAATGCATCTGAGAACAGGGATACTTCCAGTGCGCGGATGCGCGCGACCGCATAAGTATATTTTGTATTACTCAAGTTAACCCTCCTAACATCTGCGCTTTATCCGAACAGCAGCCTGTTCACCTGATCTGATAATTCTTCTCTCTTTGAGTCAAACACTGCCCTGATGGTGCAGTTTTCTTCAATGCCGCCGTAGACAAGCAGGAATCCGCCGTCCACTTTCTCCGGTTTTTCTGAAAGAGTCAGGCTTCCGCCTTTTGATGCGGCGATATTCCTGATCTTCTCCGGGAATCCCTGAGGCATACGCTCCAGATCTTTTGCCGAGAAGCAGATCATACCATCCTCAGCAAGAGCGTGTTTCTCAAGCAGCTTTTCAAGCATTTCAAAATATTTCTCATCGTCCAGATCCATCACTGCGTCGTACGCTTTCTCTAGCACGCCGCCGATCACTTCCTGCTTCGCGGCAAGGACAGCCTGCTTCCTCTGCATGTCCATCGAGGAATCTACGCGCACTCCGTAATCTGCCGCGTCACGCTTCGCACGCTCAAGGATCTTTGCCGCCTCGGCTTCGGCTGACTCTTTTGCGGCCTGTACTGCCGCTTCGGCATCTGCCTTAGCCTTGCCGGTGATCTCCTGCGCGGTGCTCTGCGCCTCTTCGAGAATCCGGGCTTTCATTTTATCCAGTCCACTCATTTCCTCGCTCTCCTTCTTGTTTCTGGTCTCTTATGTTTCACTGTCTCTTAGCGGATATACAAATTTACATATCCGTATCTTCCCGGCCTATACCTGAATGCCGCTGACAGACAGGAAGGAGATCAGAAGTGCGAGGATCGCATATGTCTCAACCATCGCCGGGAAGAGCATAGCCTTACCGAACTGATCCGGTTTCTTAGCTACGATACCGATAGCAGCCGCAGCAGTCTTGCCCTGCGCGATCGCTGAGAGAAGTCCTACCACTCCGATCGGCAGGCACGCAGCCAGGATGAGAAGTCCGGTCTGGACAGAAATATCTGCAAGGCCTCCGCCAAGCACACCGATCTTTGACAGTGTGATAAATCCGATCAGAAGTCCGTACAGACCCTGTGTACCCGGAAGCAGCTGGATGATCAGCACTTTTGCGAACTTACTCGGATCTTCGGTCACAACTCCCGAAGCCGCCTGACCCGCGATACCTACGCCAATAGCAGATCCCGTACCTGACAGAAGAACAGCAACAGCCGCTCCAAGTAATGCATACACAATTCCTAATTCACTCATGATAAAGTTTCCTCCTTAATCTCTGCATATTTTGTATTTTCTCTGAACGGGTGGAACGGCCGTCCGCCGCCCTCATAAAACTTCCCGAAAAATTCTACGAACTGCAGGCGGTTTGTGTGTACATACGCACCCAGCAGGTTGATCGCCAGATTCATTGCGTGTCCGACGATAAAGATCAGGATAAAGAAAATGATCCCGATCACATTGTTCGGCAGCATACTGCCCATCTGGTTGATGACCGATGCGATAACACCCGTTGCAAGGCCCAGAGCCAGCAGACGGGAATAGGAAAGCACGTCGCTTAACCATCCTGTAATGTTGTAAAGATCATACGCACCCAAAGCGATCCGAAGCGCCGGATTCTTATTCGAGCGTCCCGACATCAGTACGATTCCCACAGCTCCGATAATCGCAAGCGCCTTTGCCGTAGTGTTGAGCCATCCCGGAAATACGATCTCCATCTGCGCGATCGATGCAAAAAGATCGCTTGGGAGCAGCATCAGGATCAGTCCGATGAGGAGCATGAACCAGAGTACCACATCGCAGAAGAAATCCATGATCTTCCCGTCTCTGATACACAGATACCCTTTGATCGCAAGCCCTGTGAACAGGTGGATCACTCCGAAGAGCAGGGAGTACAGCAACAGCTTCATCGGCTCATTGAGCGGAACAAACCACAGCGCCGGCGGCGTGATCGTCGTGCCGAAAAATTTCGCCGAGACGATATCCACGATATTTCCAAAATATCCGCCAAACAGGACACCCCACACGATGGTCGAGAGTCCGCAGTAGAAGAAGAGCTTTAACGACTTCTTCATCCCCGGCGACATCCTCGGGAATTTCAGTACAAGAATTCCACACACGATGGATACGATTACTCCGTATGCCGCATCCGAGAGCATCATTCCGAAGAAGAATACATAGAAGAACGACATGATCGTCGTCGGATCGATCTCTCCTTTTACCGGAAGTCCGTAGGACTCCACAACGCCCTCCATATTGGCGGAGAACGGGTTGTTCTTCAGGATAACCGGCGGTTCTTCGTCTTCTTTTAACTCTTCCACATCCACCATGCAGTCATACTTCTTCATCAGACCGTCCGCCACCTTGCCTGCCACGGCCTCCGGTATATATCCGCTGATGACAAATGTCCTCTCTGACTGGGGCAGCGTCCCGAGCACTTCATACTTATCGGCGCGGACTCTGTAGTAATCTGCTACGATCTTCAGTCTGTCCCTTTCCGCCGCAAGTGCTTTTATCTTCTCTTCGATCTCTGATATCTTCTCTCTGTATTCCGAGATCTGCTGTTCCAGTTTCTCTTTCTGACGTGCGGGTACTTCCTCCCACGTCTGTGACGGTCTGGCAAATCCTTCGCTCCTGAGCGCGTCTTCCACCGCGCCCGCGTCTTCTTTCAGGCAGATCACCGCCAGATAGACCGTGCTCTGCTCCTGTGAAACGATATACACATCCGCACTTTCCGCGTCCGGAGCTTTCTCTGCCAGTATCTCGTATACTTTTTCCGCTGTCGTGCCGCCGGGCATCGTACCCGGGAAGAAGACCGTCCTGTCCGTCTTCATAGTCTGGAGCGGAACATCCAGATCAAGCCAGGGCGTCAGGCTCTCGATACTGTTTGTCAGCTTCGCTATAGATGCGAGCTGCTCTGCATGCTCCCGGTCCAGATCATAGATCTGTTTCGCCGCCCTTAAAAGATCACGCCGTTCATCCTGAACTTTCATTCCTTCTTCCGCGGAGATCAGTTTCTTCCCCTCAAGGGCTGCAAACATGGATTTTTCCTCTGGAACATATCGCTCAAGGATGTCCAGTGCCTGATCCACGGATGCAGACGCCTTCTCAAATCCCTGCTTCTTTCCCGCAGTATCCATCCGGTGAAAATCTTCATCTTCATCCAGAATATGATCCACTTCAAGGGTTCCCAGACTCTGGAGCTTTTCAAGGATCGCTTTACGGTCTTTCTTTAAGGCGCAGATGCTGATTCTCTGCATCTTAAGTACCGCCATTTATCTATCCCTCCTTTACTTCTGCTTTTTATAACAATTCAGCTGTCAGGCACGTGCTGAACCGATATGCTTTCCATCAAGCGAGCAGTGAGATCACCATCTCCACCGCTTCTTTTTCTTTCTCTCCGGCAGAAGTCTTGAGCTTTGCTGTCTCAGCCTCATATGCGGCTTTCGCGCTGCTCTCTTTCTCTGCTCCCGCCATTCTCGCGCTCTCGATCTCAGCTGCAGCTTCATCCTGCGCTTTCTTAATGATTTCCTCTCTGAGTTCTTCCGCGCGTTCCTGTGCATCTTTCATGATGCATTCGCTCTCCTGGCGGGCATTCTCCACGATTTCATGTGCCTGCTTTTCAGTCTCGCGGATCGTTCTGATCGTATCTTCTACCATATTTTATCCACCACCTTCCCGGATCGATTCTGTTTTCTTAGTTTTTCCATTCCTGTCTGCTTCATACAGAAAATGGTTTTTAGCACTATCTTAACACGACCTTGTGACCATTATATAACATACTTTATGATTATTCAAAACATTTATCAGCATGTTTTATAACTAATCATTAGTACGCCTGAATATATTATGTATTTCTAAGTAAAAAAATTTGCTCCGACTATGCGGATAATGGTTTTATCACATAGCGGAGCCCTTTTTAATTTTTATATATGGATTTATAATATCACAGATCACTTCCACGAAAGCCTGTGCAGCTGCCCTTCCTTTTCCATCCCCGCAAATCCGTTCTGCCGCAGCGCCTCGTACAGCACGATAGCTACGGAATTACCAAGATTCAGCGAGCGTATCTTCTCCATCATCGGGATCCGGATACAGTTTTCTTCATTCTGCACAAGGATTTCCTCGGGTATTCCCGCGCTCTCCTTCCCGAACATAATATAGCAGTCTTCTTCATAGGAAACTTCCGTGTAGACTCTGTGAGCTTTCGTCGTAGCCATATAGATCTTCGCCCCCGGATTCTTCTCAAGGAAATCCTGATAGTCGATATAGGTCGTCACATCCAGATCTTTCCAGTAATCCATTCCCGCACGCTTCAGCGCTTTTTCACTGAGGCTGAACCCCAGAGGTTCGATCAGATGGAGCCTTGTGCCGGACGCGACACATGTCCGTCCTATGTTTCCTGTATTAGCCGGGATCTCCGGCTCTAGAAGTACGATATTCAGCATTACTCTTATCTCCTGTCGTTTTTCTCTCTTTCCGTCTCAGGCGGTCCAGGAAGAACTATTTCTTTTCTCTAAGCCGGGTAATGAACCGCTCCACCCGCCCCAGCGCTTCTTTCAGGTCTTCCAGAGAATATGCATATGAGATCCGCAGGAATCCCTCCCCGCATTCTCCGAATGCAGTGCCCGGAACAACAGCCACTTTTTCCTCCTGCAAAAGCCGTGTGGCGAATTCTTCGGAACTCATGCCGAATTTCTTTATACTCGGAAACACATAAAAAGCTCCGAACGGCTCAAAACACTCCAGTCCCATCCGCTTAAACTCATGCATAAGGAAACGCCGCCTCTGATTGTAGGATCTGCGCATTTCCTCCACTTCATCTTCGCAGTTCCTTAAACCCTCGACCGCCGCATACTGGCTCGTCGTGGGCGCACACATGATAGCGAACTGATGGAGCTTTGTCATCTGCTCTATGATCGCCTCCGGGCCGCAGCAGTAGCCGAGCCGCCATCCCGTCATGGCAAAACCTTTGGAAAATCCGTTGATCACGACCGTTCTCTCTCTCATGCCCGGCAGGCTTGCGATGGAGACATGCTCCGTCTGGTAAGTGAGTTCGGAATAGATCTCATCGGATATCACGTAGAGATCATGTTCCTTTACAAATTCCGCGACAGGCTCAAGGTCTTCCCTTGTCATAATGGAACCGGTCGGATTGTTCGGGAACGGCATGATCAGGATCTTTGTCTTTGGTGTCGTATATTCCTCCAGGTCTTCCACTGTCAGCTTAAATTCATTTTCATATTTGAGTGGAACTGTCACCGGAACGCCGTCCGCCATGACAGTACAGGGCAGGTAGGACACATAGCTCGGCTGGGGAATGATCACCTCGTCGCCCGGGTCGAGCATACAGCGCAGCCCCACATCGATCGCCTCGCTTCCGCCTACCGTGACCAGTGTCTCCTTCATCGGATCATAGGACACATGGATCTTCCGTTCCAGATACCTGCAGATCTCCTGACGAAGCTCTTTCAGTCCGGCATTGGATGTGTAAAAAGTCCGCCCCTTCTCAAGCGAAAATATCCCCTCATCCCTGATGCGCCAGGGCGTGTCAAAGTCAGGTTCCCCGACACCTAATGAGATGGCGTCTTTCATCTCGTTTGCCACGTCAAAAAACCTGCGGATCCCCGAGGGCTGTATATTTATGATCTTCTTCGATAACGGACTTCTCATTACGGCATCACCATTATCCTTTCCGACTCTGTTTTCGGTGTCATGATCGTGCCGTGGTCTTTGTATTTTTTCAGGATAAAATGCGTCGCCGTGTTGAGCACGCCTTCAATGGGCGACAGTTTCTCCGAGACAAATCGTGAAACTTCCTTCAGGCTTTTTCCTTCCAGTGTCACAAGCAGATCATAACTTCCGGAAATAAGATAGACCGCATAAACTTCCGGGTAATTGTAGATCCGTTCCGCAAGGCGGTCAAATCCGCGGTCTCTCTGAGGTGTCACGCGCACTTCGATCAGGGCCGTCACCATCTCAACACCGGTCTTATCCCAGTCGATCACTGTATGATAACCGCAGATGATCTTCTCTTTCTCCATCTCTGCCATCTCATTGGCAACTTCTGCCTCTTCTGTTCCCATCAGAGCAGCAAGGTCGCTTAAGTTCACCCTGCTGTGCTTCTCAAGATATCTGAGTATCTCAATCCTCAAAGCTTCTTTATTTTCACTCATCTTATTCTCCTCCCGCTGATCAATCACTGTTCAAGTCTCTCTGCCCGCCACCGTTCCAGTTCGTCCGGAGCCGGCCTGTCCAGATACCGGATCTCCTCTCCGTTTCGGATCACTCTTGCATTCTGATCCCTCGCCGCGCCGAGTCTGACCGCAGATACCCCCGCATCTTCAAGTACACGGACAACAGCCTCTGCTTCCGAGGTCAGTATGAGGTAACTTCCTGCCGATGTCATAAGATACGGATTCAGGCGATAGAACTCGCAGATTTCCACTGTCTCCTGCTTCAGGGCGATCTGCGGCATATCGATCTCGAATCCGGTATGCGCCGTCTCCGAAAGTTCCCACAGTGCTGCCAGAATACCGCCGCTCCCGATCTGGCGCACCACTGCCATACTGTCTGATTCAAATACGTTCAGCAGCTGTTCCGGTCTGACCATCGCGCCCGTCAGTGCCTCTGCCTGATCGAGAAACGTGGATACAAACCTCTCCTCCAGATCTTCCCGGGATTCCCCGAGAATGCGAAGCGTACCCTCAAGCCCGGCATATCCGCACTGGACGATCTCACGGTGCACATCTCCCTTTTTCAGACTCTTGGGCACACTGCAATCTGCCTGTACCCGTTTCTTCTGCGATAACGGGAGTTTTCCTGTGCCCGCAACACTTGCAAAGACGACCGTCTGTCGTACCGCGCCGGTCACCTCCCCCTGAAAAGCTGTCACCTGCATATCCAGTTCACTGCATGCGCGATCCACGCCAACAGCGAGCCCGCCAAGCTTCTCCTCACTGCCCTGAGTCGGAAGCATGACATGTACAGACGCTCCTTTTGCGCGCACGCCGCGGGCGGCAAGTTCACCGGCCGCATGATATACGGCATAGTATCCTGTTCTTTCGTCATCTCCGGCCGCATGGGCGTCCGCCCACACATACCCGCCTGTCTCCGACTCTAATCCGGAGCACGTCTCCCACGGAGACGGACCAAACATAGTCCTGTTGTCTCCTGTATGCAGCTGTTTTCTGACAGACCGCTGCCACGCAGTCTGTGTAATCTTTCCGATCCTCATTCCGTTTTTTCCTGACATTGTCTGCCGCCTCTCCTGTATCTTCTCCGTAAATCTGAAATCACTACACAATGTATGGCAGCACCATTGTCAGTACCATGGCAGCTATCACAAGCAGTATAATAATAGAAACAATACGTCTGAACCGTTTATCATGAAAATTCATTTTCGATCTTCCTTTCCTGATCTTTTATTTTATATGTCTTTGCATCCCCGCTGAGCGGGTTTCTCTCCCGGTAATCAAACAGGATCAGCCTGCCGAACAGCCGTTCCAGATGGGTCATCTTACGCATCTGTCTTCTGTCGTATCCAGTGTATGAACTCAGATATCGATGTTCCGCTTCCTCTGACTTGTAAAATGCGGCCGCCTCATCTGAGCTCACTTTATTATCCGGGAGAAACTGCGGACGGTTTCTCACATTATCTCTCAGATACAGGTCCAGTGTCAACCACTGTGCATACTCGTCCAGTTTTTCCTTATGTTTCTCTGTGCGTTTCTCCAGAAAGCAGAACAGGATCTCATATCTTGCGATACGCGAATGGCTTAGACCGAACAGACCGTTTTCTTCGTAATAATCTGCCAATGCTCCAAACATGGCAAATGCCCCCGGAAACTCTTTTTCTATATGTTCCATCGTATTTCTGAACTGCCCGCTATTGTAATAGACTTCTACCATCTCTTCAATCTTTTTAAGGCGGATCACATCAGCGTAAGGCAGCCATTTGGTGGA
>ERZ1643250.2859-NODE-2859-length-12425-cov-3.347292_pt1 | contig 12425 bp, 9 predicted proteins | sample MGYA00579262_ERZ1643250 | MGnify/ENA primary metagenome ERZ1643250 (study PRJEB29033, sample SAMEA4952265) | chicken gut metagenome | biome: Broiler Chicken; feature: Gastrointestinal Tract; material: Caecum | place: Ireland | collected 2018 | study: Broiler...
TAGCCGCCGTACTCGCCGTAACAGCAGTGATTTCCGAGAGTGAGAGAATGCTCGGCGGCAAACTCTTTCATTCTGTATTTCTTTTTGTCCATACGACCTCTTGTGCGGAAGTTCCGCATATTCAAAGCGGCGAAAGATCCGCTCACACCCTGCGCAGAATATCCCCTTCGCGCAGAGGATACGGGCAGGAAAGGCGCAGCTTTTGCATCACAAGTTTGGCGTCCTGTACGGGAGCGCCCGCCTCGTCCTCCATGTTTTCCACCGTGAACGTCCGATTAAAGGTATCCGTCGGCGATAAGATCTCCAGCTTGTCCCCTGTGCGGAAGCGGTTACGCATCTGCACGAGGCCGTCCGCCAGCACGTCCGCGACGTATTCCCGCGTGCCGCTCTCCTGCGAATCCTCGTAGTTGACGGTCTCCGCGTTGTCGCCGAACATATAGGCCGTAGTAAAGGCGCGGTGAGCCACTTTTTTGAGTTCCTCCTGCCCCTCTTCTACGGAAAGCGTTTTATCCAGCACGCGGCGGTAGGCGTTGACCACGGTGGCAAGATAGTAACTGCTCTTCATTCTGCCCTCGATCTTGTACGAACACACGCCCGCACGGCGCATTTCCTCCAGATGAGAGAGCATATTCAGGTCCTTGCTGTTCAGAAGGTAGGTACCGCGCTCGTCCTCTTCCGCCGTCAGACTGCCGCCCTCCTCCCTGCGCGCGCGCAGATCGAACTTCCAGCGGCACGCCTGCACGCAAGCGCCGCGGTTGGAATCCCTGTGCGCGAGGTAGTTGCTCAGAAGGCACCTTCCGCTGTACGAAATGCACATGGCGCCGTGGACAAACGCTTCCAGCTCCAGCCCCGGGCAGTGATCGCGGATCTGCGCGATCTCCTGCAGGGAAAGCTCGCGGGCGAGCACGACGCGCTCCGCGCCCGCTTCCTGCCAGAAGCGCGCCGCATACGCGTTTGTGGTGTTTGCCTGCGTGGAAATGTGCAGCGGCAAGTAGGGCGCTACCTTTCTTGCCAAAGCAAAGACGCCCGCATCCGTCACCAGAGCGGCATCCGCGCCGATCTCCTGCAAAAAACGGAAGGTCTTTTCCAGCTGGGAAAAATCGGAATTTTTTGCAAAGATATTGACGGTGACGTACATCTTTTTTCCGCGCGCATGGACGTACTCCGCGGCGGCCTTTAATTCCTCGTCCGTGAAGTTGTCCGAAAAGGAGCGCAGAGAAAAGGACTTTCCGCCCAGATACACCGCGTCCGCCCCGAAGCGGAGCGCCGTTTTCAGTTTTTCAAAGTTGCCCGCAGGGGCAAGAAGTTCCGGGCTTTGCACCGTTTCCTCCCTAAGCGTATTGTTCCGAAAATGCGGATACGTTCCTCTATTTTTTGACCGAAATGGCGACCCCTTCCCCGATGTCGAGAATGCTTGTGATAAGATCCTCGTCGGCGCACACCGCGGTGAGATATTCGCGGATGTGTTCGGCCAGCATTCTGCGCTTTTCGGGAACGGGGTTTTTTCCGTTCACCCAGCCGCCGAAAAGCACGTCGTCCGCAAACAGTACTCCGTGCGGGGAAAGAAGCCTCTTGCAATCGGGCAGGTACTTCCTGTACTGCACCTTCGGCCCGTCCAGAAAGATGAGGTCGAACTTCCCTTCCAACGAAGGCAGGACGTCCGCCGCATCGCCGAGAATACAGTTTGCGCGCTCGCGCACGCCGAACTCGGAAAGGTTGACGAGGGCGCGGCGGTACCGCTCCTCGTCCAGCTCGACCGTGGTGAGCCGCGCCTCCCTGCATTCGCAAAGCAGAGCGACGGAGGTAAGCCCCTCCGCCGTGCCGATTTCAAGCATTCTTTCGGGCGCGCGCATCCGCGCAACGCACAAAAGCAGGCGCAAAACCTCGTCCGGGGTGGACGGATCCCTGACGCGCATCGCCTGCTCGCGCAGGGCGCGCAGGCGTTCGTCTATCCGCAACGGCGGCAAAAATTGCAGCTCGTCCATATCAGACGCGGACAATGTTTGCCATAATGACGGGGTTCTGCTTTGTCTTTTTATAGATAAAGTTTTTCACCGCTTTCTTGATGGCGGCGGCGTATTCCGTGTTCTCCACGTCCGCAGGAATGTCCACCTGCGACGCGCAGTTGATGACGATGCGGCGCACTTCCGCGTAATAGTCGGCATTTTCGGGCATAACAAAGCCGCGGATGACCACATCGGGGTCGCTGAGCAGATCGCCCGTGCGCTCGGAAACGCAGGCGGTGATGACAAAGATGCCGTCCTCGGAAAGGTGCTTCCTGTCCTTCATGACAAGGCTGTTTTCCTTGTCCTCCAAAGAACCGCCGTCCACGAGGCGCGCACCCGAAGAGACGCTTTCACCGAACTGCATACTGTCCCTCGTCAGCTCCACGCAGTTGCCGATGTCGGCAATGAGGATATTGTTCTCGCTCATGCCCAGCTCCATCGCGAGGCGCGCGTGGCGCTTCAAATGCCTGTATTCGCCGTGAACGGGGATAAAGAACTGCGGTTTGAGCAGGGAATGCAGAATTTTCAGCTCTTCCTGGCAAGCGTGCCCGGAAACGTGAATTTTTTCCAGCGATTCATACACGACGTTGGCGCCCTTGCGGTACAGGTTGTTGATGACCTTGCAGATCATCTTTTCGTTGCCCGGAATGGGGCTTGCGGAAATGATGATGGTGTCGTTGGCGCCGATGGTGACTTTGTTGAATTCGCCGCTCGCCATGCGGGTGAGCGCGCTCATGGGCTCGCCCTGGCTGCCCGTGGAAACAATGACGATCTCGCGGTCGAAATAGTTTTTGATCTTTTCCACGTCGATGAGCACGCCTTCGGGAATGGTCAGCTCGCCGATCTTGGTGGCTGCGTCCACGACGTTGAGCATACTCCTGCCCGAAAGAGCCACCTTGCGGCGGTACTTTGCGGCAAGATCGACGATCTGCTGCAGGCGATGCACGTTGGAAGCGAAGGTCGCCACGATGATGCGGCGGTTTGCGTGCTCGGAAAAGAGGTGATCGAGCGTGGTGCCGACTACCGTTTCGCTCATGGTATAACCGGGGCGCTCGACGTTGGTGGATTCGCAGAGCAGGAGCTTGATCCCCTCCCTGCCCAGTTCGGCAATGCGGGAGAGGTCGATCTGTTCGCCCGCAACGGGCGTGAGGTCGATCTTGAAATCGCCGCTGTGATAGATCTTGCCCTGCGGCGTGTCGATGGCAAGCGCCACCGCGCCCGCAATAGAATGGTTGACGTTGATAAACTCGACGCCGAAACAGCCGAGCTTGATCTTATCCCCCGGTTTGATGCAGATGAGCTGCGCGCGGTTGATGCGCTGTTCGCGCAGTTTGTTGTCCGCAAGCGCAAGCGTGAGCTTCGTTGCGTAGACGGGGCAGTTGATCTCTTTGAGCAGATATGCTATGCCGCCCACGTGGTCCTCGTGACCGTGCGTAACAAGAAGTCCGCGCACTTTCTGCTTGTTCTGCACGAGGTAGCTGATATCGGGAATGACGAGATCGATCCCGGGGAGCTCCTCGTCGGGGAAGGTGAGGCCCGCATCGATGATGATGATGTCGTTGCCGCACTCGATGGCGGTCATGTTTTTGCCGATCTCGCCTACGCCGCCGAGAAACAGGATCTTGACGGGATTTTTCACCTTGCCGCGGCGGCCGTTCCCCTTTTCGCGGCGGGGACGCTCTGTCTGATGTTCCTTATCCGCTTTTGCCTGTTTTTCCTGTTTTACAAACTTGCCCTGCTTTGCGGCGGGCTTGTCCTGCCCCGCGGCTTTTTCCTGCTGCGGCGCGCGGCGCTTCTGCCGGTCCTGCCTGCGCGTTTCGTCCTTTACGTTGCCGAGAAACCTGGGCAGTTCGGAAAAGCCCTTCTTCGCCTGCCCCTCCTTTTCCTGTGTGAAATTTCGGTCGTTTTTTTGTTTCAAAATACACTCCTTTTACCGGACTTTTCATAGGAAAAGGGCTGAATCTGCATCCAGCCCCCTCATTTGTGTTACCTTTTCGCTGACAAAAATCCGGTCTGACAAATAGTTCTATAAAATATGCCCTGAAAGGCAATTATTTCTTGCCCGCGATGATCTGCGCCATTTCCTCGACGACCTGTTTGGAGAGAGAGCTCTCTTCCTGCGCGGTTTCGATCTTGCGGCGCACGGTGCGCAGCGGCTGTTCCTGTTTTTCCACCTTGTTGTCCTTGGAAGAAATGGCGGGGCGCAGCTGGCGCGGTTTTTTGACGGAAACGCCCGAACGGCTCTGGTGAAGCTGCGCAAGCCTGGCCTGCATTTCGGCATCCGCTTTTTCGTCGCGCGCTGCGGGTGCAGGCGCCGCTGCGGGTGCGGGTGCAGGAGCCGCGCCGAGACGGGCGATCGCATCGAGGATCGCCTGCGTGTCCACGGAGGTCTCGGAAGGAGCGCCCTCGCGCACGGCGGGCGAAAAATCGATGAAATAAGAAAGATTGAAGGACATCAGTTCCTTTTTGAGTTCGGTGAGGTTGTCGACCGTGCCCTTTTCGGGAGCCGCTCCGTCCAGATCCTGACGGATCTCCAGCATTTCGGCATAGGTGTCGCGGTCCATGGAATCCATATCCACGTCGTTGAATACGGCCTTTTTGGCGGCGAGCAGGCGGTTGGTAAGCTCCTCCGCAGGGAGGGCGGGAGCCTGTTCGTATTCTTTTACGGCATCCGAAAATACCGTGAGCGCCTCGGGCGCATACGTCACGGGAAGTTTGTGCATGGCGATCGTTTCCGACACGATGGCGATGGCGGCGCTGCCCCACAGAGTGACGCGGGCAAGGCGCACGCGCAGATCGGAAAGCATGGTTTCGCCGCGCAGGACGTTGCCGCTGATGATGTAGCGGTTGGCCATGTCCTTGATCCCGTTTGCCGCAAGCAGCAGGTCGGGGATCATCTCAAAAGAATAGGTGCGCAGATAGTCTGCGATGAGCGTATCCAGTTTACGGAATTCGGGCATCTCCTTGACGCTGATGGCGCCTTCGAGAGAGGACTGGATGGAATCCAGCTTTTTATTCAGGTCGCTGATGGCGCGTTCCTCGTTGGAAGCGATGGCGGAAGCCGCCGCCGCACCGGACATTCCGCCCGTCATGATGCCGACGATGTGCTGGGCAAGGGCGTCGTAATCGATGCCGCCCACCATTTTCTGCGCCACGCGCTCGGCAAGTTCCTCATAATTAACGGGAGCGAGCGCACTGACCTTTTCCTCAATGGAAGAGAGGCTTCCGCCCACAGCGGAAAGATCTTCCTTGACGGAGGCGACCGTTTCGTTGACGGCCGTGATGTGTTCGCCGATGGGTTTGAGCGTTTCCTCGATGGCGGCCGTATCCGCAGGCTTGATGGCGTCGATCTTGGCGGAAAGGTCGTCATAGATGGCCATGTCCTGTTTGTAGGTATATTTCATTTCCTGCAGGATGTCGTCGCGCATCTTTTCGATGTCCATGGAAAGGCCCGTGTACATGCTTTCGATGGCGAGCGAGGGATCCCCCTTGCGGAAACTGGCGACGGCAGTGTCGTTTTTGGAATAAGCGAGAGAAGATTCCGCCGCGGGAGCCGGCGCTTTGGGCGCGGCGGGCGCGGGAACGCTTTCCTGCGCGGAAGCCTTTGCCTCCGCACGGGAGATCTCTGCCAGAATGGATTCCTTCTGCTTTTCCAGCTGACGGACAAAGCCCTCCACATTGGAACGTTTGTATCCGCCGAATTCGTCGGAAGGAGCTTCCCCGCGCTGACGGCGCAGAGCCGCGATCTCATCCATGGAGGCAAGAATGCCGCGCATTTCCGTGAGATATTTGTCGGTCGCTTTCAGGCGTTCCACAGCAGAAAGTCCGTTAAGATTCTTAGGATTCGAGTCAGACATAAAGCCCCCCTTGAGGCGTGAGCCTCCTATTACCGCAAGCGGAAAGATTCTTTATAATTATTTTACTATATTTTGCAAAAAAAGTAAATACTTTTCCGAGGATTTTTTGCCGCTGCGGCTATCTTTTTCAGGCAGGACGGAATTTTAAGAAAAAAAATGACGCTCCCGCAAGTTTTCCGCCCGAAAAAGTTGAAAAAAAATAAATTTTATATTATAATTATACAGTAATCTGTAAGCCGAACGAGGCAGGGCGGCTCCCCCGACCTTTCTCGGCCGCTGAAAAAAGGAGTGAATGATATGAGAGTGTATAACTTTTCGGCAGGCCCTTCCATGCTTCCCCTCGAAGTACTGGAAGAAGCGCAAAGGGAATTTCTCGATTTTGCGGGAACAGGCATGAGCGTTTGCGAGATCAGCCACCGCGACAAGGCGTTTGCGCCCATCGTGGAAGAGGCGGAAGCCAACCTGCGCGAGCTGATGAATATTCCGCAGGAGTACTGCGTGATCTTCGTACAGGGCGGCGCAAGCCAGCAGTTTGCCGCCGTTCCCCTCAACCTCATGCACACGGGAAAGGCCGACTACATCGTCACCGGTAACTTTGCGAAAAAGGCCTGGCAGGAAGGCAAGATCTACGGCGAAGCGCGCGTGATCGCTTCCTCCGAGGACAAAACATACACCTATATCCCCGATGTGGACAAAATTGCCTATAACGACGACGCGGATTACGTCCACATCACCTCCAACAACACCATTTTCGGGACGAGATACGCCAAATTCCCCGAAACAAAGGCACCGCTCGTGTGCGGCATGAGCTCGGAAATCCTTTCCCGCGAAGTGGACGTGACCAAATTCGGCGTCATCTACGCGGGCGCGCAGAAAAACCTGGCTCCCGCAGGCGTGACCATCGTCATCGCCCGCCGCGACCTCATCGAAAATCCCCTGCCCATCTGCCCCACCATGCTCAAATGGAAAACGCAGGCGGACAACGGATCCCTGTACAATACCCCGCCCTGCTTTGCCATCTACATGGCAAACCTCGTTTTGCGCCACCTCAAAAAACAGGGCGGCGTGAAAGCCATCAACGAGATCAACGTGTATAAAGCGGGCCTTTTATACGATTTTATCGACAGTTCCTCTTTCCACACAAACAACGTCGACAAAGAGTACCGCTCCATCATGAACGTTCCCTTCGTCACCCCTTCCAAGGAACTGGACGAAAAATTTGTCAAGGAAGCGAAGGCCGTCGGTCTCGTCACCCTCAAGGGCCACAGACTGGTGGGCGGAATGCGCGCCTCCATCTACAACGCCATGCCCGTGGAAGGCGTGAAAAAGCTTGTGGAATTCATGAAGAAATTTGAACTGGAAAACGCATAAGGAGGAAACCATGGCGAAAATTCTCAAACTCAACGAAATCAGCGAAGTGGCGGAAAAGGAATTCCCCGCAGGATACACCTTCGCCGCAGACGTGAAAAACCCCGACGGGATCATGCTGCGCTCCTTCAATATGCACGACTACCCGCTCAACGACGAACTGCTTGCCGTGGCGCGTGCGGGCGCAGGCACCAACAACATCCCCATCCCCGACTGCACCGCCAAGGGCATCGTCGTGTTCAACACCCCGGGCGCCAACGCGAACGCCGTGAAAGAACTCGTGCTCTGCGAACTGCTGCTCGGCGGCAGAAAGATCGTGGACGCCATCGACTGGGTCAAGACGCTGAAAGGCACGGAAGGCATTTCCAAAGCGGTGGAAAAGGGCAAATCCAAATTTGTCGGACACGAGATCACGGGCAAGACGCTGGGCGTCATCGGCCTGGGCGCCATCGGCGTGATGGTCGCCAACGCCGCCGCCGACCTGGGCATGAAAGTGCTCGGCTATGACCCCTACCTCTCCGTTCAGGGCGCCCTGCACCTCTACACCACCACGGAAATGTCCGACCTCGATTCCCTGCTCAAAAAAGCGGATTTCATCACCGTTCACGTTCCGCTCACTCCCTCCACGGAAAAGATGTTCAACGCGGAAACGTTTGCCAAAATGAAAGAGGGCAGCGTGCTCATCAACAATTCGCGCGGAGAACTTGTGGACGAGCTGTTCTCGAAGCCGTGCGCAGCGGTAAACTGGAGCGCTATATCACCGACTTCCCCTCCGATAAACTCATCGGAGAACACAATATCATCTGCGTGCCGCACCTCGGCGCCTCCACCCCCGAAGCGGAGGACAACTGCGCCGCCATGGCCGCCAAAGAACTGGTCGACTACATCGAAAACGGTAACATCACGCACAGCGTGAACTACCCCGACGTGGCTTCCCCCCGTTCCAGCGTGTGCCGCCTGACCATCATGCACGCAAACGTGGAAGGCGTGATCTCCAAGATCACCACCCTGCTTTCCGCAAACAATATCAACATCGCGAACATCATCGACAAGTCCAAGGGCGACAGAGCGTATATGCTCCTCGACCTCGATACCAAACCTTCCGACGAGCTCGTCGGCGAGATCGCAAAGCTGGACATGGTGACGCGCGTGCGCATCTTCAACTGAAATATCTTCTCATGAGCGTTTTTCCCGCCGCAGCCGCGGCGGGAATTTTTTATGCGTACGGTACAAAAAAGCCGCAACGTATTGTAAAAAAAGAAACAAAAACACAAGAGAAAACGCGGGCATCGGCGCAACATTTTGCGCGATGCCCGCGTTGTTATTTTACTTTTTTTCCATGTCCGAAAGGGCATTGAACTGATTCAGCCACACCTTATCCTTGCCGAGGAAGGTATAGACGGCGCCGCAATCGGGACAACGGAATGCCCTCCCCTTGTCCTCGAGAAGGTTGCTTCCGCAGACGAGGCAGACTTTGTCGTAAATATTTTTGTCCGCACCGAACGTGAGCACGCTGCAGCGGACGAGCGCTTCCAGGTCTTTGAGGGAATTTTTATTGCCGGGCGTGACGCACACGGCGCGGTCGCTGTATTCCGTGCGGTGAAGGCTGACGGTGAAGGCATTGTCCGACACGTCTTCTTCGGAAAGATCGGTGCGCAGGCGGATGACGGTGGTCTGCTGGGAACGCGCCTTTGCGCACTGCACCAGCACGGTGATCTTTTCCTCATCCGCATTGAGTACAACGTTGAAGTCCTCGTTTTTCAGGCAAAAATCTTTCAGAGAGAAGTTTTTGTCCGTATTGCCGACGGGGACGTCGCGCACGGGCGCAAAGCCGAGGCGGACGTAGCAGGAGATCATTGCCAGCGTGACAAACGCGGAATAGACCGAGCGCTGCTGTGCCGACGAAAGCAGGGAAAGCCCCGCATAAAATTCGTCCAGACTGCGCCAAAGCTTGAAACAGCCGTTGTAATCGGGATTGTGAACAAACAGGTTGGTCGCTTCCGGGACTCCCGTAAAGGCGGGAGCACGGGACAAGATCTTGTAAAAATGACTGTTGCGCAGCTGCGTCAGCTTGCCGCGCAGCTGATACAGTTTGCTGTAATCGGCAAAGGACTCGGGATTGCTGTCCTTGAACAAGTCTTCATCGAAAAGCCTGACGAGGTCGAGCTTGTTCAGCGAAGAGCTTTGAAAATACGCTTCATACAGGTTTTTTACCCCTTCCCGCGCGCACTCGGCGGGGAGGTCGAGAAAGCGGACGGCCTTGTCGATGAGCGTGCGCACCACGCGGTTTTCATACGTGGCATACTCGTCCTCGTTTGTGGCGGAGTAGACGTACTCGGGCCGCATTTTCTCCCCGTGTTTCTTCCAGAGGGTGGTATCCCTGACCGTCTTGCGGATCGCCTGCGGGGTCATGTTGCCCGCGCGCTCCGTCCTGACCAGCTCGTACTCGCTTTTGAGGATGACGTACGGAGACTGCACCACGTTTGTCAGAAAAGGGAGATACTTTTCCAGGCAGGCAATGAGGAGAGAGGTATCGAATTTTTCGGGCGAAGAGATGTAAAAGAAGAACTTCCCCTCCCTCTCCTCCTGCACGATCTGCATGACGGAAGCGTTTTCTCTCTTTGAAAACTGTTCGTAGAACTTTTGCAGCGATGCAACGGACATCAGAGTAACTTCCTTTTCAACCTGGCGATCGTCTGAAGGGTATCGGAAAAGTCAGCTTTGTCAAACTCGCTGAGAATGAGCTTTTCCAGTTTGACGAGGTTGCCTTTCAGGCCGTCCTCGAACCTGCCTTCCAGCTTGCGCAGGATCTTGCGGGAAAACATGATATCCAGCGCCTTGGCGGCCGTACCGCCGCAGGCGACGTACACGGGGACAAAGCGCACGATCTGGTTGAGGATACGGTTGCCGAAATTGACGTCGAAAGCGTCCAAAACAAACTGCGTGACGGTTGCAAAGCGATCGCGCATCTCGCGGCTGAGCGCATACGACGGGGTGAGCCATGCCTCCTCAAACAGGGAGCAAAGCTTGTTCTGCCCGATGTGCAGCGTGGGCAGATTGCGCGAAGAAGTGACGGACTCGCTGCGGGAAGAAAAATCGATGACGATGGCGCGGTCGTACACCTTGTCCGTGATGGTAAACGTGGAATCGTCCTTGTTTGCCGTTCCGATGAACCACACGTTCTGCGGAATGCGGACGGAACACTCCTCCAGCTTTTCGGGAAGAACGCCGCCCGTGGAAACGGGCATCAGCTCGATTTTCCAGTTTTTCGTATCCAGCTCCAGAACGGAGAGAAAATCCGCAAAATAGTATTCCACGCGGGAAAGGTTCATTTCATCGAGAACCATGAGGTTGATCTCGTCCGTCTCGTAATTGGCACGGTACAGCGCGCGCAAAAAGGGAGTTTCCCTGAATTTAGCGGTAAAATCGTTGTAGTAACCGAGAATGTCTCCCCTGTCTTTCCACGAAGCCTGCACAGACGTAAAGCAGATGTTGCAGCCTATGTATTCGGCAAAGTACTTGGGCAGAGAGGTTTTGCCCGTACCCGAAAGCCCTTCGAGAATGAGGAAATGCGAGCAGGCAAGTCCCGCCACAAAGGAACGGAGCGTGTCTATTTTATAGAACATTCCCTTGCTTTCCAGGTACATATTGAACCCGTCGCAAAGTTTGCGCAGCGTCACCTGCGAAGAGGGCGAAGGGGTATAGGGATGATGCAAAAATTCCCTGTCTGTTTCCAGAAGATCGGGAAAGACGATCCCGTCCCCCTTTTCCTCTTTTTCCTGTTCCTGCGCGTCGAGGATCTCCTGCTCTCTCTCTTTTTCAGAGCGCTTTTTCCTGCCGAAACGCACCCCCGAATCCCGCTTGCCGTTGGTGGCGAGACGGTACGCATAGGAAAGCAGGTAACAAAAGACAAATACGGCCGCAAAAACCGCAAACATTACGAGAAAATCGGTAAAATCCAGCGCAAAAAAGCTGACAGTGGAGTGCAGGGAAACATACATTACGATAAACGCAAATACCAGCGCCGCGATCGGCAGCAAGGTAAGGGACCACGTTCCGGCATCCATTTCGCAGTACGTTCCCTCCTCGTCCGAGCGCAGGTGCAGAACGAGGATCAGCACCGCCCACTGAATGAGCACCGCCGCAATGATAAGCAGAAGCAGATACCAGCTCTGCGCCTGCGGCTGCATCACGCCGAACACGTTCAGCAACAGCAGCACAGCGCATCCAACCACTGAAAAAACAAGAAGTTTCAGTCCGATAAAGCAAGTGAGTTTCGTGATTTTTTTCATACACATCTCCTGAAAAAAGAAATATCAGTCGTCAAAAAGCGTCATCAGTTCGGAAACGTCGGTGATCCCTTTGAGTACGAGCGATTTGCCGCTGTCCCAAAGATTGACCATGCCGTTTTCCTCGGCGAGCTTGCGCAGCTCTTCCAGAGGAACGCCCCGAATGACGGCGGATTTGACGGCGTCACTCATATACATGATCTCGTGGACGGCGATCCTGCCCTTATACCCCGTATTGTTGCAGAACTGGCAGCCCTGCGGACGGAAAATGGAGGCAGGCTCGCTGAGCCCGAGAATTTTCATTTCCGCCTCGTTTGTTCTGCCGCGCTTTTTGCAGGCAGGACAGAGGCGCTTGACAAGCCTTTGCGCGATGACCCCGACCACCGCGTCCGCGACGAGATAGTCGGTGACTTTCATGTCTTCCAGACGGATGACGGCGCCGGGCGCGTCGTTGGTGTGCAGTGTGGAAAAGACGAGGTGGCCCGTGATGGCGGCGCGGACGGCGATCTCCGCCGTGTCCTCGTCGCGGATCTCGCCCACCATGATGACATCCGGGTCCTGACGCAAAATAGAGCGCAGGGCGCTTGCAAACGTGAGGTTGGCCTTTGTGTTCACCTGAACCTGGCTGATGCCCGGCATGGTGTATTCCACAGGGTCCTCTACCGTCACGATGTTGATCGTGGGTTTATTGATCTCTTTCAAAAAGGAATAAAGGGTTGTGGATTTTCCGCAGCCCGTAGGCCCCGTAAGCAGTACGATCCCGTACGAATGCGCGAGGATCCTGTCGATGACGGCGTTTTCCTCTTCGGTAAAGCCGAGGTCGGAACGGGTGAAGTTGAACGCGCTTTTATCCAGAATACGGATAACGAATTTTTCGCCGTGAACGGTGGGAAGGGTGGAGACAC
>ERZ1643250.2861-NODE-2861-length-12405-cov-7.201538_pt1 | contig 12405 bp, 9 predicted proteins | sample MGYA00579262_ERZ1643250 | MGnify/ENA primary metagenome ERZ1643250 (study PRJEB29033, sample SAMEA4952265) | chicken gut metagenome | biome: Broiler Chicken; feature: Gastrointestinal Tract; material: Caecum | place: Ireland | collected 2018 | study: Broiler...
GAAGTATTCTGTTATTCAGTGAGTGATACCCAAAATGTTGCCAAATCGTTGCCAGATGCTAAACAAATTTGTTTGAAACCCGCATAAATACTGGCCATTTCAATTCTATTTCATCACTCAAACTCTATCGTCGCGGGTGGTTTCCCGGTACAGTCATACATTACCCGATTGATATGTTTTACTTCATTTACTATCCGGCTGGTTACTTTTCCGATAATCTCCCACGGTATCTCCGCGCTTTCTGCGGTCATGAAGTCTGTTGTGGTTACCGCGCGCAGGGCGATGGCGTAGTCATAAGTTCTTTCGTCGCCCATGACGCCCACGGAACGCATATTGGTCAGGGCGGCAAAATACTGGTTGACCTTTTTGTCCCATCCGGCTTTTGCGATTTCTTCTCTCCAGATGGCGTCTGCATCCTGTACCATCTGCACCTTTTCTGCCGTTACTTCTCCGATGATACGGATACCCAGTCCCGGGCCGGGGAAAGGCTGACGAAATACCAGGTATTCCGGAATGCCAAGCTCCAGGCCGGCCTGACGAACCTCGTCCTTAAACAGGTCGCGGAGGGGCTCAATAATCTCCTTAAAGTCTACATAGTCAGGAAGACCGCCCACATTGTGGTGGGATTTAATGACCGTAGATTCACCGCCAACGCCGCTTTCTACCACGTCCGGATAGATGGTTCCCTGCACCAGGAAATCTACCTGGCCAATCTTTTTGGCTTCTTCTTCAAAGACACGGATGAATTCTTCACCGATAATTTTTCTCTTTTTCTCCGGATCTTCCACGCCTTTCAGTTTGCTGTAGAAACGTTCCTGGGCGTTGACGCGGATGAAGTTTAAGTCATATGGACCTTCCGGGCCGAAGACGGCTTCTACCTCGTCCCCTTCGTTTTTGCGGAGAAGGCCGTGATCCACGAAGACGCAGGTAAGCTGGTTTCCTACTGCCTTTGACAGCATAACGGCTGCCACGGAGGAGTCCACCCCGCCGGATAAGGCGCAGAGCACTTTCCCGTCTCCCACTTTTTTACGGATTGCCTGGATGGATTCTTCTACGAAGGAATCCATTTTCCAGTCGCCGGAGCATCCGCACACCTGATAAACGAAGTTGGAAAGCATTTTCTTTCCTTCCTTTGTGTGGAGTACTTCCGGATGGAACTGGGTCGCATACAGGTTTCTCTCTGTATCTTCCATTGCGGCTGCAGGACAGTCTGCTGTATGGGCAGAGATTCGGAAACCGGGAGCCACTTTGGAGATATAGTCGTTGTGGCTCATCCAGCAAATGGTTTTCTCTGATACATCCTGGAACAGTTTGGATGTGGTATCTACAGTTACTTCAATTTTTCCGTATTCACGGACAGGAGCTGTCTCCACGGTACCGCCCAGCAGATGCATCATAAGCTGGGAGCCGTAGCAGATACCCAGGATGGGAATGCCCAGTTGGAAAATCTCCTTTGTATAAGTAGGAGAATCTGCCTCATAGCAGCTATTGGGGCCTCCTGTGAAAATAATTCCTTTCGGATGAATTTCTTTAATTTTTTCTATACTGGTTCTATAGGAGTAAATCTCGCAATAAACGTTGCACTCTCTGACACGGCGCGCAATTAACTGATTATACTGTCCGCCAAAATCTAATACAATGACTGTTTCTCTATCCATTGTTTTCCTCCTCATGTTATTATTCCTTCATTATAAAGGAGCCGCCCTGTATTTACAATTCCTTTTCTCTATATTTTTTTCCTTTCCCAGCGTTTTCCCCGGTAACGGAAAAGAAAAACCGCAGCCCGTACAAGCCAGTCTATGGTCATGGCCACCCAGACGCCGAACACGCCCATTCCCAGGTATTTGGCCAGTACGAAGCTGAAGCCAATGCGGAATATCCACATGGATGCCATGGAAACCCACATGCAGAAAGCCACGTCGTTGGCTGCACGCAGGGTGTTTGGCAGGGTAAAAGCAACGGCCCAGATCAGAACCGCGCAGATGGCATGATACGTTATTATTTTATCTGCCAGTACTCCCGTTTCCTGGGAGAGATTATAGACCCGGATGATCAGAGGCAGCGCGGCTATTATCAGCACATTCATGAAAACCAGGCCGGCATAGGAGTATTTCATCAACCGTTTTGTATAATAACGGACCTGACTGTAGTCCCCGGCACCCACGCATTGGGCGCTGACTGCGGATAATGCATAATTCATGGACATTCCGATGATGATGGCAAAGTTGCAGACATTGTTTGCTACGGCGTTGGCGGCGATAGAGGTTGTCCCGAAGCTGGATACCAGGCTGAGAACCAGAATTTTCCCCAGCTGGAACATGCTGTTTTCCAGACTGTAGGGAATCCCCAGATGCAGGATTTTCTTTAGCACAGCTCCTTTGGGACGGATTTTCCAGATGGATCGAATGTGAAGCTGTTTCTTCCGGTTACACATACAGCAGACCATCCAGATTCCGGCAAAAGCTCTGGAAAGGGTAGTCGGGATTGCGGCTCCTTCAATTCCCCATCCCAACCCGTACAGCAGGACGGCGTTTCCTGCCAGATTCATGCCGTTCATAACCAGTGACATCAGCATAGGCGTCTTGGAATCCCCCATGGCCCGGTGTACGGCGGCCCCGGAATTATACATTGCCAGAAATGGAATCGATGCGGTTACTATCAGAAAATAGGTGTTGCAGTTGTTCATTACTTCCGGCTCAATATTACCGAATACCACATGGAGGATAAAACCTCTCAGGCAATACATCAATGCCATGATACAGACAGAAAACAGGGTGGAAAATAATAAGAGCTGTTCTTCTGCCTCACAGCCGTCTTTCTGATTTTTCCTGCCTATGGCCTGGCCGGCCACAATAGCGCCTCCTGTGGCTAAAGCTGTGAAAATATTGATCAGCAGAACCATGATGGTATCAATCAGAGAAACGGCTGAGACGGCCGCCTCGCCGACGGAAGATACCATAATGGAATCTGCCAGTCCTACAAAAATAGCCAGAAACTGTTCTACCACTAATGGGATAATCAGTCTTTTTAAATCCCGGTTACTGAATAAATAATTCCCCTTAATCTCGTTTTTTCTTCTCAAATGAAGTCCCCTCTTTCTCTTTTGGAAATACATGGCGCATGGTATTTCCCGTTAGTTTCAGTATAAATCTGACCCTTTTGCCGGGCAAGATAAAATCTGACCAAATTTTCTTTCTTTTGCGCCGGATTTTCTTACATAAAAAGGAGGAAAAGCCCATGGAGTCTCATCCTCCGCCGCTCTTCCTCTCTTTTTCACACTCTTCTGGAGCGTCCCAGATTCATTCCCATATATTTCTTCCGGGTTGCCATCCCTCCCCGGATGTGACGTTCCTGTTTATTTAAATCCAATACCTGCCTGGCCTGTTTTGCAAGGGAGGGATTTAACTGTAAAAGGCGTTCTGTAACGTCTTTATGTATGGTTGTCGCTAATTGGGAGGGCCGCCTGGCAGACAGAAGTCATTTCTTTTTTTCGCCGCTCATGATATAATTGCCCTAACTTAACCGGGGAGGATTTGTGAAATGTTTCAGTATACCATAAGTCAATGGGTTCTTTTTTTCTTTTTCTACTGCTTTGTGGGATGGATTTGGGAATCCTGCTATGTTTCAGTACGAAAAAAGCGGTGGGTAAACCGGGGCTTTCTCCACGGCCCTTTCCTGCCCATTTACGGAACCGGCGCCATTTGCGTTTTGCTGTGTACTATGGGCGTGCGGGACAATCTGATTCTGATCTTTGTCTTTGGCATGACCGGAGCAACCATACTGGAGTATTTTACCGGAGCGGGAATGGAGAAACTGTTCCGCGTCCGCTACTGGGATTACAGTAATAATAAATTTAATTTAAACGGGCATATTTGTCTTGGGGTGTCCATTGGATGGGGATTTTTCTCTCTTCTCCTTGTGAAACTGGTGCATCCCCCTGTGGAGACGGGAATTCTCTGGATTCCTCCTTTTATTGCTGAAATTTTATCCATTCTCCTTACCCTGATTTTTGCGGTGGACTTAACCCAGTCCTTCAACGAGGCAATGGATCTGAAGGAAACTCTGGAAACTTTAAGCGAAAGCAACCAGACCATCCGCCGTCTGCAGAAACGGCTGGAAGTGGTTACTGCCATTGTGGAGGATGAGCTCCAGCAATATCAGAAAAATCAGGAACAAAAACGTCTTTCCAGAAAGGATGCCTTTGAGCAGGCTCTGGAAGAACAGCGCAGCCGCAGAAGAATGCTTTTGAAGACGCTTGCAGAAAAGGTGAATGAGCTTGCCGGACTGGATAAGAAGGAAGAACTGTTAAAGCTGAAGAGACAGATTGAACAGGAATTTAAGAATATGGGGATGCGTACAACGAAGTCTTATAAACGGGCTTTTCGGATTCTGCACCGGAACCCTACGGCTTTTTCCCACAAGTATGCAGAGGAGTTAAAGCAGATCCGGGATCTTCTGGAGAGAAAGAGCGGGCGGGATTAAAGCCGGGCTTTCATATTTATAAAAACAGATTTGCGGGGGAAGAATGTGAAAACAGAAATTTATCATTTAAAGCCCGGTACCATACTGGATGAACGTTACCGGATTGAAGAAGTGATTGGCGAAGGAGGCTTCGGAATTACCTATTCGGGAGTCTGTCTGCACCAGGAGGAAAAAGTTGCCATCAAGGAGTTTTTCTGGAGAGATTACGTCCGGCGGGACTGCTCGGTGACCAATGAGGTTGCCCTGTTTCAGGAAGACGGCAGAGAGGATTATGAACACCAGAAGAAGCGGTTTCTGAAGGAAGCCCGTATTATCCGGGATTTTTCCCGGGAACCGGGAATCGTGCATATCCGGGATTATTTTGAAGAAAACCAGACGGCTTATATTGTGATGGACTTTCTGGAAGGCCAGACCCTGAAAAAATATGTGGAGCAAAATGGCCCCATGGATCCCGAGGAGACCTTTCGCCTTATGCTTCCTTTTATGGAAACCTTGAAGAAAATTCACAGTTACGGCATTATTCACCGGGACATCAGTCCCGATAATCTGATTCTGGGAACGGATCAGACCCTGACTTTAATTGACTTCGGGGCCGCCAGGGATTTCTCTTTCCTTTCTGAGAAGACACGTTCCATCGTCTTAAAGGGCGGCTATGCTCCCTGCGAGCAGTATGACCGGCACGGACGGCTGGGGCCTTGGACAGATATTTACGCCCTCTGCGGCGTCCTCTATTTCTGTATTACGAAAAATCCGCCGGATGACGCCTTTCAGCGGATGCTCCATGATGAGCTGAAGACACCAGGCGCTTTAGGTATTTCCATAGATCCGGCTCTGGAAAAGATTCTTATGAAGGGGCTTTCCCTGGAGATTTCTTCCCGCTATCAGAACATGGATGCTTTTATGGGAGCTGTACGGGAGATTATCCGGGAAGTGGATCCCAGAGAAATCCGCAGGAAATGGCTGATAAGAATTGCCTCTGTATTCTGCTTTCTCTGTGTTCTGGCCGGCGCCGGGTTCTGGTATTATCAGGCGCATCTGGCAGAGTTTAAATTCCGGGGAGTGGAAACTATGACGCTGGCTTTCTCCAGGCCAAAGGAAAGCTCCCAAAAGGAATATGAGCAGGATCTGGAAATTTTAGAAGAGAGAATCCAGGTTCTGACAGGAGAAGACAATTATATTCTCTCCCGAAAGAAGAACGGGGATGTTTCCGTGGTGATGCCGGCAGACTCCTATGGGGCTGTTGTGCAAAACAGCAGCTCCCCATACGGAACTGCCATGGAACTCTGGGAATTTATAAACCTCTGTCTGGCCAAGCCAGGCAGACCTTCCCTCAATGATTTTTCCCTTTCTGCCCGGGATGTGGAGAAGGCTCAGGTGAAACAGGGGGTACTGGACGGCGTTTCCCGCTCGGACACCTCTCTTCCTGAGACAGGAGATTATTCCTATCTGGAATTTACTTTGACGAAAGAAGCAGCCGATAAGCTCCGGGACTATGTGAAGGAAAACCCGGGAACTTCCCTTGGGCTCTATCTGGATCTTTCCTGGAACGGAGAAACTTCTTATTCGGGATCCTTAGGCTGGTATTCCATTTATACCTTTTATGAAGAGGATTATCGTACCTTTTATCTGACAGGAGCCGTTCAGTCCCCGGCCTTTTACCGGCTGCTGGCCTACGAACTGACCCATGAACCTTATGAAAACCGGCTGGCCTATTCCTATATTCCGCCTTCCACCTGGGAGGATGTGGATACCTCCATGATTGCCGGTGAAAATCAGGTAAATGAAGAAGACCTTGCAGACCCTGCTGTTTATGTGGAATACTCCTGTTCTTCCGGCAGCCAGGATATGCCAAACGGACAGTGGTATAATACGGTTTCTGATTTTAAAACCCTTCTGGATACTCTGGAGATTCCCTATGCCTTTGGAATTTCCTCTTTCCAGGAACATTACATCACCCTGAAGCTTTCCCGGGAAGATTTGTATCTGGATCTTCTGTATATGCTGACAGAAAAGGATTTATCCATTTCTGATATGGGAAATACCATCCAGTCCCTGAAGACCTACTCTCTGGGAGAGGATTTTACCTTTGTGGAAAAAACAAATCCCTCTTATCACTGGGAGATTCAGGCAGCCAGTGAATATGAAAAAGAATCCATTCTGGAACGGACTCAAAAGACCCTCCAGAACCAGAGAGACTCTCTCTACCTGCTGGTAGGCAACAGCTTTAAAATCGCAGAGCTTCCTTTAACGGAGGAAATTTCCAATGGATTCTTTACATTTTCTGATTTTCTCTGGGATACTTCCCGCCTGAAACCGGAAAATATGCGTCAGTTTTTATATACTATGGCCTGCGAGACCACAAACAGCAGCTACTATACGCTGGAACATGCCAGCTTTACCGACAGCCAGTCCCTTCTGGATATGGGGGTTGACCTGGAATCTTATGAGATTCTGGAAAGTCCCCGTCTGGAACAGATAGAGCAGGAGGCTGAGAAACTGGACGCTTCCATATCTGTGGATGAGGCAGGAAATAAGGATTCTCTGACTGTGACCCTGCCCTTTCCTTATGACGAACACCTTGTGGAGGATTTTCTGGAGACGGTAAAACAGCTTTACCAGACCTGCAATCTGCAGGACGGGTATTACCGTTCTGTAAACTTCCGAATGGATACGGATCAGATTGAACCGGGAGAGGATCTCTCCGTCTATTTTTCTCTCTACAGTGATTATACGCCCACAATGACTGTTTATATGGGAAAGAAACTGGCAAAAGCAAAACAGGAGGAACTGATGGAACAATTAAAGACAGACAGTTTCTATCAGCCTTTTGCGGTAAGTGAAGATTTTAATTTCTATACCAACTAAAACAGGGAAAGGATTGATTTTATGTCGAAAGCAGCTTCTGTTTTTGATAAAATGATACAGGATGTTCTGGACGCTCCTTTAGGAGATCAGATGCTGGACGAATGTATGTCCAGAAATACAGGCGTTATGAAAAAAGTGCCTCTGCGTTACCGTCTGATTGCACTGGCCTTTTTAAAGGGAGAAACCCTGGAGCAGTTAAACGAAAAGCTTCTCCAGGAGGGCTGCGCCCAGTTATACTCCAGAAGTCTCTGGGAAGCCAGCCTGGTTTTTGCTTTTTTGCACCATGTTTCTTATGAGGAATGGCGCAAACTCCAGGATATTTGTAAATCCATGTTTGACCAGTCTAAAGAGGAGGATCCTTATTTCAGCAAACAGATCACCCTGCAGGAACTGGAACGGTATCTGTCGGAGAATTCCCGGGAGGACGCCCACCTTCTGCGGACGGAGCATTTAACCCGGGTTATGGAATATCAGATTTCACAGATTGGCAATACCCAGGAAGATTTCCGTCAGTTTCTGAATGCGAATCTTCATTCCTTTAGTCCTGTAAGGGAAAAAACCAGGTATTATTTCTGCAAATATCTCTACTTTTACCTGACAGACAAGGTCGAAGGCTATCTGACCGCCCGCCGTTCGGCTGCAGATTCCGGGGAGGCCCTGGCGGAGCTTTCTGTCTTTAAAGGTCTTACTCAGCTGAAACGAAAGAAAATGGAGGATACCCAGGTTCGGGACTTCCTGTCTCAGACAGGCATTTCCTGCCGGGAGATTTTCGATAATTTCAATTATTTCTATTTCGGCTATGTATCTCTGGACTGGCTGGAAGTCCTTCTGGAATCCTATGGGGATCTGAAACATCTCCCCGACCATCAGAAGAAACGGCTGGCAGAGTCGCTGCGTCATTATGACTCCCATTTAAGGGGATTGAATGATGAAGAGGTGCTTTCTCTGAAAATTCAGCAAATGCAGAAAGAAGAGGAAAAACTGGATCAGATCTATTCTCTGGACAGCACGGATCGGGGCTATCAGAGAAACCGGTCCGGAGAAAATACGGTCCGCAAATATATCAAAGGCGCCCTGGATTTGGATCGTACTACTTTTATCTGTTTCCTTTTGTTTTTCGCCCGTTCCAGCTCTCTTAATGAAGAGTTTCAGATAACTCCCCAACGGCTGGATGACATCCTTCTGGAATGCGGTTTTTCAAAGCTGGTGAACCAAAATGCCTTTGATCAGTTTATTTATCAGTATCTTACCTGCCCCGATCCGGAGGATCTGCTGATGGAAGAGGTGACCCGTTATGCGGAAAAAGAAGAAAATTTCTTTTTCTATAATATGTATAAGGATTCCAAGAACTACCGTCAGGAATACGAAAAAATTATGGGCGTGAACTGAAGCAGTTCGCGCCCATACAACTTTACCTTATCCTATTATGTCCTGAAAAGCGCTTAATACTGTAATGGATACATACGGTTTCTCTCCGTTTTTGTCTCTTACAATTTCCAGTTTATCTTTATAGGTGGTCGTCATATTATCCACATCTTTGCAAAGGCTGGTCTTCTCCCCGCTGATTTTCCCGTCCGCCGCTTTGCAAATCTGCTGATACAGATCCTGGCTGGCCGTAAGAGCCGCCTCGGAACCGCTGGAATATTCATATATCCACTGGGATTTCACCACACGGTCATTTTCAATGGTTAAAACCAGAGAGGCAGGGCGCTCCATTAACGTATCTACCGAGAAATAATCCACTTCGCCTTTGGTATTAATCTGCACCAGATAAGACTGTCCCTGCAGACTTTCATCCACATACTTCTTTTCCCATCCGTAAATTTCACGAACCTTGCCGATCGTTCTTTGTATTTCATCATCTGTTACTGTCACATGATCTGTGGCTTCTGTGGAAACAGGCGCTCCTTCGATCTGGTCTTTCGTATCTGCCTCTGTTTTTACAGGAGCGGTTCCCGCTGTGGTAAAGGTCTGAATGGTTCCCGGATATTCGTTTCCGTCCTGAATAACGAAGAACTGGTATTTATAAGTAGTTCCTGCTGTAAGCGCAATCCCCAGCTCTCCCTGTACATCGTACCACATATTGAACCGGCTTTCCGGACGCCGGCAGTCCTCCACATGTCTCTTAATTAAGTTATCCTGGGCATCCCACAGATAACATCCCACCTGGCTTACGTTTACCCGGCCGGGGTTATCCACTTTGGCAGAGAGCACGGCTGTTGTCTCCTGAATCTGGGGCTCCTGATAGTGAATAGTATAGTTTCCTGCAGTGGGAGCAGCGGAAGCCGTATTTCCGTCCCAGGTAAAGAAGGTATACTGGGAATCTCCGTTTTCCACCATAGCCCCCACCCAGGCTTTTGTATAAGAACTATCCCAGGCATTCTGCTGGATAACGGTTACAATATTTTGATTTACCTCTTTTACAATGGCCCAGTGCACACTCTCATTATCCCGGACAATATCTCCCACCTTTGGGGATATGGTCTCTTTAAAACTTCCGGAGTCGATGGCCGGAACAGAAGTGGTGGACAGCAGCCCGGAAACGTTCCTTCCGTATACTTCACTGTAAAACCGTTTTACAAAAGCCGCACAGCTATAAGTGGTATCCGTATTTACACTGCTGTCATAGGGACGGTATTTGGCCTCTACAGTCACTCCGTTTACTGTAATGCTGTCGACAGTTCCTCCTTCAATGGATACAAAATTGTAATTTCCCATACCTGCCCAGGCTGTCTGGGGCGGAAAACAAAATCCTGCAAGTAAAAGAGCCGCTGCTCCGCAAATTGTTGATTTCCATAACTTCTTTTTCATCTCTATTTCCTCCTCTTGATTCAATTCCTGTTTGTTTTCTTTTGATGTATTCATTCTACAAAACCAGAATTGTAATTTTGTTTTCAAAAGGAGATTACTCTCTGAATTTCCCAAAAATTTTTCTTTCTTTTTTCCGGCGTTTCTCTCTGTCCTTTTCTACTGCCGATTTCCATTGGCTTCCTACAGGAGCCGAACTGCACCGCATCTGGCTGACCGCCACGGTCATGGCTTCATAGTTGGCCTGTACTCCCTGGCTGTCATTGCAGTAGGTCACCGCCCGATCCCGGCCGATGCCGAACTTTCCCGCTTCCATTTCCGCATCCATGTTTGCGCCCAGGAAGAGAAACTCCCAGCCGTATTTTTCTTTCTCATGGGTAATCATCTTCTGGATCCGGCTATAGGTATATTCCCGGCTGGCATTTTCATATCCGTCTGTGGTAATCACAAAGATTACCTGATCTGCCCGCTCCTCTTCCTCCAGGTTTCTCTGAACAGAAATCATATATTGGATGGTTCTGCCCACTGCGTCCAGAAGGGCCGTACATCCTCTCACATAATACTCTCTGGCCGTGAGGGGCTGTACCTTATGGATGGGAACTCTCTGATGAATCCTCTCATATTGATCATCGAATAAAACCGTTGTTACAAAGGCCTCGCCCGGTTCCTTCTTCTGCTTCTCCAGCATTCCGTTAAAGCCGCCTATGGTGTCTGTCTCCAGCCCACACATGGAGCCGCTCCTGTCTATAATAAAAACCAGTTCCGTCCGTTTCTTCATCTTCGTTTCCTCCTTTTTCCTTTCTGCCTTTATATTAGCAGAGAAAACGAAGACTTTGGTCGCATCCCGGGCGACATTTACAGTCCCAGAAGAGACTCTCCAAAGCAGAATAAGGCTTCGTTTATCTGGTCAATGTCATAGATTCTGTTTTCCAGAAAGTAACGAAGGATAATATCCGATTTCAGATGATCGGTCAGGCTGTAGCCTGCTTTTCCCAGCAGATCCACCGTCTCGTCCAAAGACAGCTTAAGCGCTACCGCCAGAGACAGTACCGTTGACTTTCTGGGCGTATAGTCTTTCCTGCTGCGGATTTTGGAAAACAGTTTCCGATCCATATTGGCTCTTTTATAAACCTGCACATCGGTAAAGCCTCTTTCATCAATCAGGCGAAAGAGCATCTCCTGGAAGGTCTCGCCTTTTCTTTTTAATAACTGTTCCAGACTCCTTTTGATTCCCCTGGGGGATGGCTTGTCCGTCTCCTTTGGCAAAGCCGTACAGAGAGACTCAGGGGAAGATGCATATATCTGCTCAAAAGAAGTGCTTTCTTCTCTCCGTCTGTCTCTGTTTCCCGTATAATACGTGTCAATATAATGCCGGATTTTTCCGTAAAGATGTTCGCTTAACTCCACCACCGTCCGGTCTAAAACAACCAGGTAGATTTCCATCTCCTGATTCTCCAGAAAGGCTCTGCATTCTTTTACAGCGATTTCCAGGGCTTCTTTTTTCGGATAGCCGTAAATACCGCTGGAGATAAGGGGAAAGGCGATGGACTGGCATCCCTGTTTTCGGGCAAGGTTCAACGCATTGCGGTATGCGCTCTCCAGATAGGTTCTTTCCCCCTGTGCGCCGCCCTTCCATATGGGGCCTACCGCATGAATAATGTATTTTGCCTTCAGACCGTATCCCTTTGTGAGTACTGCCTGTCCCACAGGACAGGGCGCTTTCTTTCTGCATTCCTCCTGCAGCTTTTCGGATCCTGCCGCCCGGAAAATAGCTCCGCATACGCCTCCGCCCCGTTCCAGATGAGAATTGGCCGCGTTTACGATGACGTCTGTCTCCATTTCAACAAGATCATTATGTACAATATAAAATCCCATGTATTCTCACCGCCCAACGTTCTTTTTATCAGTATATCACAGCTTTGCCTTTTTCAGATAGATTTGTACCCTCCCCTCCCCGTCAATTTCTATTTTTTCCACCAGTTGTTTTATCTGTCCGTTTCCCAGTTCCTCAAAGGAAAGAAAATCCCGCAGTTCCTGAAATTGTTCCTTCAGAATCTGCCGGATTTGTTCCTTCGTTCCTTCTCCCGGGTGCAGAGCTCCTATCTTCTCCTTCAGCTCCCGAATTTCTTCCCCGATTGTTTCCGTCCGTAGTCTCAGCTCCTCCTTTTCTATCAGATCTTCCAGAAACATTTCCCTGTATTTTTCCCGCCTTTTTTCCAGCTTTCTCAGATGAAGCACCCACTGCTTTTC
>ERZ1643250.2862-NODE-2862-length-12405-cov-5.291903_pt1 | contig 12405 bp, 8 predicted proteins | sample MGYA00579262_ERZ1643250 | MGnify/ENA primary metagenome ERZ1643250 (study PRJEB29033, sample SAMEA4952265) | chicken gut metagenome | biome: Broiler Chicken; feature: Gastrointestinal Tract; material: Caecum | place: Ireland | collected 2018 | study: Broiler...
TTGGGCTTATAGCCCTTGTGCAAACCACCCGTTTGACGGGTGGTTATGATTTTGCCCAGGGACCATCTGAAATCAATAGAAATAGCGCTTTACTATCTGTGCACGATTCGCTATAATAGAAAGCAGCAGAAATCGTTTGCGCTTTTTCGATAAAATATAAGGTTAGGAGTCGTGATACTATGGAAAGATTAGTCGGTACCGTTTCCAGAGGAATCAGAGCCCCCATCATCCGTGAGGGCGACAATCTCAGCGAAATCGTGGTCAAGTCCGTTCTGGATGCTTCCAAGAGCGCAGGCTTTGAGATTCAGGATCGCGATGTCGTCGCTGTTACCGAGGCTGTTGTGGCCAGAGCACAGGGCAACTATGCTCATGTGGACGCCATTGCCGCCGATATCAAGGCAAAGTTTGGAGATGACACGGTGGGCGTGATTTTCCCCATCCTCAGCCGCAACCGTTTTGCCATCTGCCTGCGCGGCATTGCAAAGGGTGCAAAGAAAATCGTCCTGATGCTCAGCTATCCCTCCGATGAAGTGGGCAACCATCTGGTGGATCTGGATATGCTGGACGAGAAGGGCATCAATCCCTGGAGCGATGTGCTCACCGAGGAGAAATTCCGCGAGCTGTTCGGCTATCAGAAGCACACCTTCACCGGCGTGGATTACATCGAGTACTATAAGCAGCTGATTACCGACTGCGGCGCAGAGGTAGAGGTCATTCTGGCCAACAACTGCAAGACCATTCTGGACTACACCAAGAGCGTGCTGTGCTGCGACATCCACACCCGCGCCCGCACCAAGCGTCTGCTGAAGGCTGCCGGTGCTGAGAAGGTGTACGGTCTGGATGAGATCATGAACGCCTCCATCGACGGAAGCGGTTTCAACGCTGATTACGGCCTGCTGGGCTCCAACAAGGCCACCGAAGACACCGTGAAGCTGTTCCCCCGTGACTGCCAGGCTTTCGTGGACGACGTCCATGCACAGCTGCTGGAAAAGACCGGCAAAAACGTGGAAGTCATGGTCTATGGCGACGGCGCTTTCAAGGATCCGGTGGGCAAGATCTGGGAGCTGGCTGACCCGGTTGTTTCTCCCGCTTTCACCTCCGGTCTGGTGGGAACCCCCAACGAAGTGAAGCTCAAGTATCTGGCTGACAACAACTTTGCAGACCTGAAGGGCGACGAGCTGAAGGCCGCCATTTCCGAGTACATCAAGCACAAGGACGACGACCTGAAGGGCAGCATGGTTTCTCAGGGCACCACCCCCAGACGCCTCACCGACCTGATCGGTTCTCTGGCTGACCTGACCTCCGGCAGCGGCGACAAGGGTACCCCCATCATCTACATCCAGGGCTACTTCGACAACTATACGAAATAATCCTGCTGGATTTCGGAAAACTGGCGGCGTTTTCATTTGCGCCGCCAGCTTTTTTATGTCAGAAGTGTGTAGAAAACCAAAATAATTTTCCGCATCAGGGGAAAAAACCAAGTTCTGCTTTACTTTATGCGGCTTGTATTGTAAAATGAAAGAAAATGAGTCTGGAGGTTTTATCTGTGGAACCGAAATACAAAAGAATTCTGTTGAAACTCAGCGGCGAGTCTCTGGCAGGCAGCCAGAAACACGGCATTGATTTTGATACTGTCCTCAAAATCTGCAAACCCATCAAGGAAATTGCAGATATGGGCGTGGAAATCGGCATTGTTGTCGGCGGCGGAAACTTCTGGCGCGGACGCAGCAGCGGCGATATGGACCGTACCCGTGCGGACCATATGGGAATGCTGGCAACGGTTATCAATGCGCTGGGTGTGGCCGATGGTCTGGAGCAGCTGGGCCTGCAGGTCCGTGTGCAGACGGCAATCAGCATGCAGCAGCTGGCAGAACCCTACATCCGCAATCGTGCCGTGCGTCATCTGGAAAAGGGCAGAATCGTGGTCTTTGGCTGCGGTACCGGCAACCCCTTCTTCTCCACCGACACCGCCGCCGCTCTTCGTGCAGCGGAAATTGATGCGGATATTATCATGAAAGCCACCATGGTGGACGGCGTTTATGACAGCGATCCCAAGAAGAACCCCAACGCAGTGAAGTATGATACCCTGACCTTCAGCGACGTGCTGAATCAGAACCTGCAGGTAATGGACAGCACCGCTGCCTCCCTGTGCCGCGACAATCATCTGCCCATTCTGGTGTTCAGCATCGAAGATCCCCAGAATATTGTCCGTGCACTGACCGAGGACAACGTGGGTACGCTGGTAACCACCGACTGATTCCCGAAAAACTTTCTGCCTGCCGCCACGCGGGGCGGGACAGAAACAACATAACAAAAATGATTCCCGTGGAGAAAAGGTGTTTGTGATGAAAGAGGTATTAGCAAAAGCCGAAAGCAAAATGAATAAGTCCGTTTCCGTGCTCACCGCCGATTACGCTGCCATTCGTGCAGGCCGCGCCAATCCGGCTGTGCTGGATAAGATCATGGTGGACTATTACGGAGCCCCCACCGCCATCAATCAGCTGGCTGCCGTGTCCGTGGCAGAAGCCCGCGTGCTGACCATCCAGCCCTGGGATTCTTCCGTGTGCCGTGCCATTGAAAAGGCCATTCAGACTTCCGACCTGGGCATGAACCCCCAGAGCGACGGCAAGACCATCCGTCTGATTTTCCCCCAGCTCACTGAGGAACGCCGCCGCGCTCTGGCAAAGGACATCAGCAAAATGGCTGAGGACTGCAAAGTAGCCATTCGCTCCATTCGCCGGGATGCGATCGACAAGCTGAAGGTGATGAAGAAGAACGGCGAGCTGACCGAAGACGACCTGAAGGATGCCGAGAAAAAGGCACAGAACCTGACTGACAAGTTCTGCAAGGAAGTGGAAGCCGTTCAGGCCAAAAAAGAAAAGGAAATCATGGAAATCTAAAACAGGGAAGCATGAAAGAACGAAACAGGGGAAAGACCGGAATTTTTCGGTTTTTTCCCTTGTTGCTGTTCGTGCCCTTCTGCATCAGGAGGATTGACAGTGATTTTTTCAAAACAAACCAACGAAAAAGCGTCCCAGCGGGTATTGCCCCGACATCTGGGCATTATCATGGACGGCAACGGACGCTGGGCGAAAAAACGCGGCCTGCCCCGCACGGCCGGACACACGGTAGGGGCTGCCAACTTTAAGACCATCACCCGCTATTGCGCGTCCATCGGCATTGAATATCTGACCGTGTATGCGTTTTCCACCGAAAACTGGAAGCGCCCCGCGGAAGAAGTCTCCGCCCTGATGAAGCTGTTCCGCCAGTATTTGGAGGAAGCACTGCGGGATTTTCTGGATGAAAATATCAAGGTGCGTTTTATCGGCGACACCTCCGTGTTTCCTCAGGAGCTGCAAACCCTGATCCGGGAAACGGAAGAGGTCTCCAAAAATCGTACCGGCATGGTGTTGAATATCGCCATGAACTACGGCGGGCGCAGTGAAATTGCCCGTGCCGCCCGGCTTTTGGCGGAAAAGGTACAGCGGGGCGAGATTTCCCCGGAGGAAATCACCGAACAGGCCATTTCCGACTCCCTGTATACCGCAGGCCAGCCGGACCCGGATCTGATTATCCGGCCCAGCGGCGAACAGCGAACCTCCAATTTTCTTTTGTGGCAGTCCGCTTATGCGGAGTATATCATCTGTGACATCCTGTGGCCGGATTTCAAGCCCCAGGATCTGGAGGACGCACTGGATGAGTTCTCCCGCCGCCAGCGGCGTTTTGGCGGCGTATAATTATCGAAAACAGCAGAAAGCGGTGTGATGCAACTGTGAAACAGCGAATCATTTCCGGCGCTACACTGGTAGCCTTTGTAGCGGCCATCGTCATTTTTAACAGCTCCTTTCCCTACGCCCTCAATATCGTGCTGTCGCTGGTCAGCGCATTCGGCGTTTGGGAGCTGATTACGGCTCTGGGCATTCAGCAGCGTCATTTTCTGGCCTGGCCCAGTGTGGCCATGGCGCTGGCTGTGCCCTTCTGTCCCGATTTTTTCTATTTCCAGCTTGTCTTTTACATCTATACCCTGCTGATTTTCACAGGCCTTCTGTTCCATCATCAGGAAGTCACCTTCCGGGAACTGGGCGTGATTTACAGTATGTCCCTGCTGATTCCCTGGGGACTGAGCAAGCTGGTGAGCATCCGGGAGCTGGAAAACGGCGGACACGAGATGTTCTATGTGATCCTTACCATTGCCGCCGCCTGGGTGGCGGATGCAGGCGCCTTTTTTGTGGGCAGCTTTTTCGGAAAACACAAGCTCTGTCCCAATATCAGTCCCAAAAAGACCATTGAAGGAGCAGTCGGCGGCTTTGTGGTCAATATTCTTCTTCTGCTGCTGATCGGCTTTGTGTTCCAGAGCTATTATCAGGGAACCGTAGAAGTGAATTATTGGGTGTTGGCGGTCATCGGAGCAGGCGGAACGCTGGCGTCCATTCTGGGCGATCTGAGCTTCTCCCTGATTAAGCGGAGCTGCCATATCAAGGATTTCGGACAGGTAATCCCGGGACACGGAGGCATTCTGGACCGGTTTGACAGCATGATTTTCGTCGCGCCCTTTGTCTATCTGCTCCTGACCGTGTTTCCCGCCCTTGTCTTATAAGTGAAGAAGAAAGAAAGGACCGCATGTTTTTGCTGCGGTCCTTCATATAGTAAGTAGAATGGTTGTAACAGGGGACGGATGGGGAATACTATCACCGTTCTTTGTTGTATTGAGACCCGAAAAGCAGGTGAAACCATGAAAAAGATTTCAATTCTCGGCTCCACCGGTTCCATTGGAACTCAGGCGCTGGATGTGGTCCGGGGACTGCCCGGTGAACTGAAAGTGACAGCCGTGGCGGCGCACAGCAACGTGCGGCTGCTGGAAGAACAAATTCGGGAGTTTTCTCCGGAATTTGCCGTTTGCTTTGACGAGGAAGCGGCAAAAGCCCTGAAAACCGCCGTGTCGGACTGTCCGGTGCGGATTGGAGCGGGCATGGAGGGGCTGTGTGAAGCAGCTTCTTTTGCCGGGGCGGATATGGTGCTCAACTCGGTAGTGGGTATGATCGGCCTTCGTCCCACGCTGGAAGCCATCCGTGCCGGAAAAGACATCGCTCTGGCCAATAAGGAAACGCTGGTGGCAGGCGGTGCGCTGGTGATGCAGGCGGCAAAGGAAAAGGGCGTGAAGATTCTGCCGGTGGACAGCGAACATTCCGCGATTTTTCAGTGCTTGCAGGGCAGACCGCCCAAAGAGGCTGACCCGGAAGGAAAGGCCCTGTCCCGGCTGATTCTGACCGCTTCCGGCGGACCCTTTTTCGGAAAAACCCGGCAGGAGCTGGCAGCAGTCACGCCGGAACAGGCGCTGCGCCATCCCAACTGGGATATGGGTGCAAAAGTGACCATTGATTCTGCTACCATGATGAATAAAGGTCTGGAAATTATCGAGGCTGCCTGGCTGTTCGGAATGCCTGCGGATCAGATTGACGTGGTGGTGCATCGGGAAAGCGTGGTGCACTCCCTGATTGAATACTGTGACAATTCGGTGATTGCCCAGCTGGGCGCGCCGGATATGCGGGTTCCCATTCAGTACGCTTTGACCTGGCCGGGAAGAGCGCCGTCTCCGGTAAAGCGGCTGTCGCTGGCGGACTATGGCACGCTGCATTTTGCCCTGCCGGATGAAGAGACCTTCCGGTGTCTGGCGGCCTGTAAAAAGGCCCTGCGCCGTGGCGGTCTGGCTCCGGCGGCGGCCAATGGCGCCAATGAAGAAGCGGTGCAGCAATTCCTGGCCGGAAAGCTCTCGTTCCTTGGCATTGGCGACGTGGTGACAGAAGCCATGGAGCGGCAAAAGGACGCGGTGTGCGATTCGCTGGAAGCCATTCTGGAAGCGGACGCAGCGGCCAGAGCCTTTGTCCGCAGGCGGGCAGTGCCCGCAGCCAATTCGCGGGCGAGCTTTTTCGTATAGAGAGCGATCTGTCGCGGCGCTGACGATCTGCAAACTTACGGATTCACAAAGGTCGTTGCTCACACGCCCCACACATGGAAAAACGAAAGAAATTTCTTCTTTTTTCATAAAGCTATCATCTGCAATTTTCTTTTCTGAAACGAGGTGTTTCCTATTCTCATTAATATTTTACTGGGTATCATTGCGGTCCTGCTTTTTGGACTGATTATTTTTCTCCACGAGCTGGGACATTTTGCCACGGCAAAACTGTCGGGCATTCGTGTCAACGAGTTTGCACTGGGCATGGGTCCCACTCTGTTCCGTTTTCAGCGGGGAGAGACCACCTATGCGCTGCGGCTGTTTCCCATCGGCGGTTTCTGCGCCATGGAAGGCGAGGACGAAGAGAGCAGCGATGAGCGCGCTTTTGGCAACAAGCCGGTGTGGAAGCGGTTTATTGTGGTGGCAGCCGGTGCGTTTATGAATCTGGTGCTGGGCCTTCTGCTGATGGCCATTATTGTGGTGCAGCAGCCCACCTATGCCAGCACCACCATTTCCAAGTTTGTGGACAATTCCGCTTTGCAGGCGGCCGGACTGGAAGTAGGGGACCGCTTTGTTTCCATCGACGGATATTCCATCAATGGGGAACGGGACCTGACCTTTGCGCTGGGCCTTGCCAATCCCGAGTCTGTGGATTTGGTGGTGGACCGGAACGGTGAAAAAATCACCTTTGAAGACGTGCAGTTCAACACAGTGGAGCAGGACGGGCAGAAAATCCTCTCGCGGGATTTTTATGTGCAGCCCATTGAGCGCAGCTTCGGCAGCGTCATTCAAAAGACCTTTGCCGATACCTGGTCCATGGTGAAAATGGTATGGGTCAGTCTGGCCGGACTTGTCACCGGACGGTTTGGCCTGAATGAAGTTGCGGGTCCCGTGGGTGTGGCGCAGGCCATTACTCAGGCGGCGGCCGTGGGACTGGAAACCAGCTTCTGGGCGGCGCTGAACAATATCCTGCTGATGATGGTGGTGATCACCGTCAACCTGGGTATCCTCAACCTGCTGCCCTTGCCCGCTTTGGACGGCGGACGGCTGATTTTCCTCATTGTGGAGGGCATTCGCCGCAAACCCATTAACCCCAAATACGAGGGCTGGGTTCATGCCGCAGGCTTTATGCTGCTGATCGGAATTATGATTCTGGTGGCCTTTAATGATATCGTCCGACTGTTTACCGGTCAGGGACTGGGCGGCTAGAAAATTATCACAGGAAATGAAAACGGAGGGAATGGAAATGGAAAGACGTTTGACCAAACAGGTAATGGCCGGAAAAACCGCCATCGGCGGCACCGCGCCTGTCACCATTCAGTCCATGCTGAATGTGCCGTCTACGGATATTGCCGGCAGTGTGGCACAGGCTGTCCGGCTGGAACAGGCCGGATGCCAGGTTATCCGCGCCGCCATTCCCAACCGGGAAGCGGTGGCGCTGATTCCTGCCCTGAAAGAGGCGGTTTCCGTGCCGTTGGTGGCGGATATCCACTTTGACTATAAGCTGGCGCTGGAATCGGCGGCTGCGGGCATTGATAAAATCCGCATTAACCCCGGCAATATCGGCTCCGACGACCATGTGAAAGCGGTGGCCGACGAATGCCGCCGCCGGAAAATCCCCATCCGAATCGGTGTCAATTCCGGTTCGCTGGAAAAGGAGATTCTGGCCAAATACGGCAGCCCCACGCCGGAAGCCCTCTGTGAAAGCGCCCTGTATCACGCTTCCCTGCTGGAAAAGTTCGACTTTGACGACATTGTGATTTCCATTAAATCCTCCAGTGTGGATACCATGATCCGCGCCTATGAGCTGGCGGCGCAGGCGTGCCACTATCCGCTGCATTTGGGTGTTACGGAAGCGGGCACTGCCCGGATGGGCTTGATTAAATCGGCCATCGGCATCGGGAGCCTGCTCCAGCGGGGCATTGGCGACACCATTCGAGTGTCCTTGACCGCCGACCCGGTGGAAGAGGTATACGCGGCCAAGGATATTCTGAAAGGCCTTGGCATGGGGCACGGGCCCAGACTGGTTTCCTGTCCCACCTGCGGAAGAACCCGGATCGATCTGATCTCCATTGCCGCAGAGGTGGAAAACCGGCTGAAAAGCTGCGAGAAGGACATCACCGTGGCGGTGATGGGCTGTGCGGTCAATGGCCCCGGGGAAGCCCGGGAAGCGGATATCGGCATTGCCGGCGGCATGGGGGAAGGGTTGCTCTTTAAAAAGGGCGAAATTCTCTATAAAGTGCCGGAGGAAAAGCTGGTAGACGCGCTGATGGATGAAATCGAAAAGCTGTAACGGAGCGCCGCCCCGGATTGATGCTTCTGTATCAGCCGGAGGCGGCGTGTTTTCTCATGAACTTGAAAAGGAAGGTCAGCCCTGTGAAGAGCTTTGAAGAATTATTCGAAAAACAAATCGACTGTGCTTCCCTCTCCGATGCGGTGCGAAAGGGAGAAGTGCGCGCCATCGAGGTGGAGCGGGAGCGGCGGTTTCTGGAAATCACGGTGTTTTTCCCCCAGCCGGTGGAGCGGGAACAGCTGTTTCACGCGGAAAAGCTGCTGCTGGATTCTCCGCTGCAGGTGGGAAGAGCGGTCATTCGCCCCCGGTTTCCGGAAGAGAGCTTTTCTGCGGACTATTTTCCCAGCCTGGCCGCAGAGCTGAAACGGCGGGATGCCAGCATTAACGGCAGTTTTCAGGGAGCCACCGCCCGGATTCAGGAGCACACGTTTTATGTATCCCTGACCCACGGAGGCCACGAGCTGCTGCTGGCGCGAAAGCTGGATAAAGCCCTGTCCGACCTGATTCAGGAAGAATTCAACCTGTTTCTGAATGTTCAGTTTGAAGGAAAGTTGTCTCTGGAACCGGAGGACGCGGTACATATTGAAGCCATTAAGAAGGAAGAGGAAACCCGCCGCCGGGAATCCGCAGTGGAGGAAGTCCGGCAGTATGAATCCATGATGAAGGAACGTCCGGTCAAGTCTCAAAAACCCGCCAAACCCAAAACCATCAGTGTTCGCACCGATGACAGCCTGTACCCGTCCATTCTGCCGGAAACAGCCAAGGATATTCTGGGCAGAATGGGCAAGGCTCAGCCGGTTCCGCTGGAACGGGTGACGCCGGACATCGGCAGCACCTGTGTCTGGGGCGAGATTTTCGCCATTGAGAGCAAGGAAACCAGAGATAAGAGCCGGAAGATTTACTCCATCAGCATCACCGACTATACCAGCTCCATTACTCTGAAAATCATTCAGGACGCGAAACAGTGCAAGCTGCTGGACACCCTGAAAAAGGGCATGTCCGTGCTGGCAAAGGGACAGGTGGAGTACGATAAATACGATCATGAGGACGTAATGCGCCCCCGTTGTCTGGCCACAGTGGAACAGGTGAAGGTGGTGGACGATGCAGAGGAAAAGCGGGTGGAGCTGCACCTGCACACCAATATGTCCAGTATGGACGGCATGACCCCCGCCGGAGATCTCATCAAGCGGGCGTTCAAGTGGGGCCATAAGGCCATCGCCATCACCGACCACGGCGTGGCTCAGGCCTTCCCCGACGCCATGAACGCAGTGGAAGCCATCCGCAAGGACGGCGGCGAAATGAAGGTTATTTACGGCGTGGAGTCCTATTTTGTCAACGATATGGTGCCCGCTGTTTCCGGAAAAACGGAAATGCCGCTGGATGGGGAGTACATCGTTTTCGATATCGAGACCACCGGCCTGAGCGCCGGAAACGACCGTATGACGGAAATCGGCGCCGTCCGCATGAAAAACGGTGAGATTCTCGACAGCTTTGATACCTTCGTGAATCCTGAGCGGCCCATTCCGCCGAAAATCACCGAGCTGACCGGCATCAACGACGACATGGTCAAGGATGCCCCCAGCGAAAAAGAAGCGCTGGAAGCCTTTTATGCATTCTGCGGAGAGGGGAACCCGGTGCTGGTGGCCCATAATGCGGGGTTTGATACTTCCTTTATGCGGGCAGCGGCAGCACGCTGCGGCACGGATTTCCCCTTTGCCTATATTGACACGGTACCTATGTGCCGCTCCATGCTGAAAGACATCAAAAACTGCAAGCTGGATACTGTGGCTAACTACCTCAAACTACCGCCCTTCAACCATCACCGTGCCTGTGATGATGCGGCGGTGCTGGCGCAGATTTTGCAGCAGCTGCTCATTCGCCTGAAAGAGGATACCAGCGCTAAGAATGTTATGGACATCAATACCTCTCTGGCTGGCGGCGACCCGAAAAAGCTGCCCACTTATCATCAGATTATTCTGGTGAAGAACAAAGCGGGCCTGCGGAACCTCTATAAACTCATCTCCTATGCCCATCTGGACTATTTCTACAAAAAGCCCCGGATTCCCAAAAGCGTGCTGGTGGAGCACCGGGAAGGCCTGATTCTGGGCAGTGCCTGCGAAGCGGGCGAGCTGTTCCGCGCCATCCTGCGCCACGAGCCTTGGGAAAAGCTGTGCGAAATCGCATCTTTCTATGATTATCTGGAAATTCAGCCCCTGGGCAATAACGCCTTTATGCTGCGGAACGGTACCGCCTCCAGCGAAGAGGATTTGAAGGAGTTCAACCGCACCATTGTCCGGTTGGGCGAAAAGCTGAATAAACCCGTTGTCGCCACCGGCGACGTCCACTTTATGGACCCCAAGGATGCCCGGTATCGGGAAATCCTTATGGCTGGACAGGGCTTCAGCGATGCATCCGAGCAGGCGCCTTTGTACCTGCGCACCACCGCCGAAATGCTGAAAGAGTTCAGCTATCTGGGTGAAGAAAAAGCCTATGAGGTGGTGGTGACCAACCCCAACAAAATCGCCGACAGTATCGATATTGTGCGCCCCATTCCCGAGGGCGTGTTCCCGCCCTTCATTGACGGCGCAGAGGAGCAGCTGAACTCCATCTGCTGGGAGCGGGCAAAAGAAAAATACGGTGATCCCCTGCCGGAAATCGTGGAAAAGCGATTGAAACGGGAGCTGGACTCCATTAACAAACACGGCTTCTCTGTGCTGTACATGACCGCTCAAAAGCTGGTGGCGGACTCCGAAGCCCACGGCTATCTGGTAGGTTCCCGTGGTTCTGTTGGCTCCTCCTTTGTGGCCAGCATGTCCGGTATTTCCGAAGTCAACCCGCTGGAACCCCATTATATCTGCCCCAACTGTAAAAACAGCGAGTTTATCACCGACGGCAGCTATGGTTCCGGTTTCGACCTGCCCCCGAAAAAGTGTCCCAAGTGCGGCGCCGACTACAACCGGGACGGCCATACCATCCCCTTTGAAACCTTCCTGGGCTTTGACGGCGATAAGACCCCCGATATTGACCTGAACTTCTCCGGCGAATACCAGTCCAGCGCCCACCGCTACACGGAAACCCTATTTGGAAAGGACAACGTGTTCAAGGCCGGTACCATCGCCACCGTGGCCGACAAAACGGCTTTGGGCTTTGTGAAAAAGTATGCGGAAGAAAAGGGCATTCCCCTGCGCCGTGCGGAAGAGCAGCGGCTGGCCATCGGCTGTACCGGCATCAAGCGCACCACCGGCCAGCATCCCGGCGGCATGGTGGTTGTGCCCAAGGGTCATGACGTGTACGAGTTCTGCCCGGTGCAGCACCCCGCCAATGACCAGAAATCCGACAACATCACCACCCACTTCGACTTCCATTCCATCCACGACACCATTTGTAAGCTGGATGAGCTGGGACACGATGTGCCCACCATTTATCACTATCTGGAAGAGTACACCGGTATCCCCGTCATGAATGTCTCCATGAGTGACCCGGACGTGATGTCTCTGTTCCACTCCACCAAGGCGCTGGGCGTAAAGCCGGAGGACATCGACTCTGTCACCGGTACCTTCTCCCTGCCGGAGCTGGGCACGCCCTTTGTGCGCCAGATGCTGGTGGATTCCAAGCCGAAAACCTTCTCCGACCTGCTGCAGGTTTCCGGCCTTTCCCACGGTACCGACGTGTGGCTGGGCAATGCACAGGATCTGATTAAAAACGGCACCTGCACCATTTCCGAGGTTATCGGTACCCGCGACAGCATTATGACCTATCTGATGCTGAAAGGGCTGGAGCCGAAAATGGCCTTTAAGATCATGGAAATTGTCCGTAAGGGCAAAGCGACCAAGCTCCTCACCGACGAGCACAAGCAGGCCATGAAGGAGCACAATGTGCCCGACTGGTATATTGATTCCTGTATGAAAATTAAGTACATGTTCCCCAAGGCCCACGCCGCCGCTTACATGATCGCGGCACTGCGTCTGGGCTGGTATAAGGTTCATAAGCCCGTGGAATATTATGCGGCTTATTTCTCCGTCCGCGGCGAAGATTTTGAGGGGGCCGTGGTCACCAAAGGCCGTTCCGCTGTCCGCCAGCGCATGAATGAAATCAATATGAAGGGAAAAGAGGCTTCCGCAAAGGAAGAAGCCGCCTATTCCACCTATCAGATTGTCAA
>ERZ1643250.2864-NODE-2864-length-12404-cov-3.671228_pt1 | contig 12404 bp, 8 predicted proteins | sample MGYA00579262_ERZ1643250 | MGnify/ENA primary metagenome ERZ1643250 (study PRJEB29033, sample SAMEA4952265) | chicken gut metagenome | biome: Broiler Chicken; feature: Gastrointestinal Tract; material: Caecum | place: Ireland | collected 2018 | study: Broiler...
TGCCATTGAAAACTGGCTTTTAACGGCATGCGGCGTTCCGCAAACTCAAATCGACAAATTTTGTCAGATCATGTTGACAGACTGAAGCGAGAGGTAAACGTTCATGATTATTTATCATATAGGACATTTTGGCGCGTTGAGCAAGGCGCTCTTGATCCACTTGAATTATCACAAGGATCGGCGTTGCGTTTTTTTGATAGATACGCTTTTGTGTAATCATGAAACAAAGAATTTTTTGCAGGAACTTTCGGACAGGGTGAAAGATTTTGCTGCCGTGGTCTTGTATTCAGACGGCGAATTTGCCAATGAACCGGGAAAAGAAGAGCTGAAAAAGCATTTGATCGAATTTTTTACGGCGCTTTTGCAAGAAAACGGGATCGACTTGCAGCAGGCTGAAAAGATTTATACCATGTTCGATACATACAACGCATTCGGAATATATGCGCTGATCGAGCATATATCATTGACTTTTGTCGATATAGCCGGAGTCATGGGGAAGGACCGATATAAAGCGCGTGGAGAAGAGTGGAAGTATTACGATGAATTGCTGGCGGAATACGGCGCGTTGGGATATGGCTGCCGTAACGAAAACTGTGATTTTATATATAGGGACGACGCGCTGCAAGTACCGCAAGAAGGGAAGATCAGCTTCAATGTATTGAAAAACAATTTAAGTAAAGGCGAGGAGGAATTTCTCCTGTCCATATACAGTTTTTCTGCCGCAAAGAGTATACAACGGTTATGTAATTTACTTGTTTTTTCTTCCGGCTGGATCATAGCGAATAAAAAGATGGACAGGAGAGAGTATTATTACTATTATCAGCTGGCTCTCGATTTTTTTGCACAAGCAGGCAATGATATCCTTCTCAAACCGCACCCGAACACATGGATAGCGCAGGCTGATGCCGAAAAGTATTTTGATAACTGCGTCGTCTTGCCGAGTTATTTCCCTTCGGAATTCATTTCGTTGTTGAGGGATTATCAGATACAACAAGTTATATCCACTTCTTTATCGGGTGTTCCCGAAGGGATCTATGGATGCAGATATTTTACGGCCTTTGAAATCTTTTATGAAGACTCCGTCTTTAAACGGCTGTATTTTGCCTTGCAGGTAGAAAAGTTTTTGCAGCCGAAATATAAAAAGTTTTTTCATTACGGCATACATAATAAATTTGCATGGGGGATGCAGGACGGCGTCTTTTCAAAATATAAGTTGCATTCTGCATGGGCTTCTTTACAAGGTTTTGAACCGGACAGCATAACGATCATCGATAACTATCTGTGGAACGGGCCGTCCGGACAAGAAAAATTGGCAGAAGCGCTGCGCAAGCTAGACAATAATGCCGTGGTCATCTTTTTAGATTCAAAAGATGAAGAAAATTATTTGCTGAAAGAGTATCAAGAAATAATCTATTATTTAAGATCGATCCGCTTTGTTAAAGAATCTGCCGAAAAGCATGCAGATAAATTGGTCGAAAAGATCCACATTTTCTGTAAGGATACTAAAATTTTTGATTTGCTGGATAAATTTCAATACAGAGAATATTTTCAGAATTCTAAAAATTTGTATTATTCAATTTGAAAGCGCATGAGACTATTTTAATACTGATCAAGAACTGAAAATCGAGTTATAAAATTATATGGATATATCGTGCTTGATCAGAGCGATCAAAAGGAGTTATCATGAAAACAATAGCACTGATCCCAATCAAATTCAATAATCGCAGGCTGCCGGGGAAAAATATAAAGCCGCTCGGCGGGAGGCCGTTGATGCAGTATATTCAAGAAACCTTGCTGCAAGTAAAAGGTATCGATGAAATTTATGTCTATTGCAGCGATGAGGGAGTAAAGGAGTATCTTCTTCCCGGCGTTTGCTATTTGCAGCGCCCGCAAAGTTTAGATCAAGATTCGACTAAGATCAATGAAGTGCTGGCTTCGTTTGCGCAAGCAAAAAAGGCAGATCTCTATTTATTGACGCATGCGACGGCGCCGTTTATCAAGGCGGAAAGCATACAAAAGGGGATCGATGCGGTCAAAAGCGGCAATTACGATTCAGCCTTTGCGGTGATCAGGCAGCAAGATTTTTTGTGGCAAAACGGAAAGCCGTTGAACTACGATTTGAGCGCGATCCCCCGTACGCAAGATCTGGTACCGATCTATCAGGAAACTTGTGGTTTCTATCTTTATACATATTGGCAGATCGTGGAGCAGAACAGGCGAATTGGCGATAAGCCATATTTTGTTGAAGTCAGCGAAATCGAAGCAATAGATATCGATGAACAAGAAGATTTCGATTTGGCAGAAGCGATCGTGAGTATGAAAAAATAACGAGAGAAGGTTATGGACAAGATCAGCATATTAGACTGCACGCTGCGTGACGGCGGATATATCAACGACTTTGCCTTCGGCAGGCAGTGTATGACGGCAATCATCAAAAACTTGCAGGCATCTGGCGTTGAGATTATTGAGTGCGGTTTTTTGCAGAGCGGACAGACGGACCCGGATAAAAGTTTGTTTAATAGTGTCGAGGCGATCAAACTCTATTTGCCGGACAACAGGAACGAAAAGACGATGTTCGTCGCGATGATTGCTTACGGAGACATTTCGATCGATGAAATATCCGACTGCGACGGAACATCGGTTACCGGTATACGCCTGACATTCCATGAGAAAGAGGTGGATGCGGCATTCGCTTTTGCCAAGCAGTTGAAAGAAAAGAGGTATAAAGTATTCTTTCAACCTGTAGGTACGACAACTTATACCGACAGGGCATTGCTCGATTTGATCGAAAAAGTGAACGAGCTTCGTCCCTTTGCCTTTTATCTGGTCGACACGCTGGGTACAATGTATAAGAACGATCTACTGCGAATGTATTATTTGGTGGATCATAATTTGAGCGAAGGCATTCGTGTGGGGTTTCATTCGCACAACAATCTGCAGCTGTCATTTTCCAATGCACAGGAATTGATATTGATGCATCCGAAGCGCGAGATTATCATCGATACATCTGTCTTCGGTATGGGCAGAGGAGCAGGGAATTTATGTACCGAACTCCTGACGCAGTACATCAATGAGAATATCGTCAAGCGCTACGATCTGTTGCCAATACTTGAATGCATGGACGAGTATATCATGCCGATCTATCTGCAGCATACATGGGGATATTCGGTGCCGTATTATCTGGCGGCGGTGAACGGTTGCCACCCGAACTATGCAAGTTACCTTGTCGATCGGCAGACGCTGAATGTGCGGGATATCAACAATATCATCAAGTCTATCCCCGCAGACAAGAAATCGCTGTTTGATAAAGAGCTCGTCAAATCGCTGTATTTAGGGTATTTGGAGCAAAACATCGATGATAGCGCGGCAATCAGAGAATTGGGTGAGCTATGCCGAGGCAGAAAGGTACTCATCTTAGCGCCGGGCAGGAGCTTGGTCACCTATCAAGAGACGGTCGAACAGTACATACGAGAGAATGATCCGGTCGTATTCAGCGTCAACCATATTCCGATGCCGTGTTACAGGTACGACAGGGTATTTGTCAGTAATCTGAAGCGGTTTCGCGGTATCGACGAGCTGTTAGAAAAGATCAAGAGCCGGCTGGTCTGCACTTCGAATATATCGACGGACAAGGATGTGTGTGCGCTGAATTTTTCGAGTTATCTCAACGAAAACGACGCGATCTCAGACAACGCGGGGCTTTTGCTCATCAATATTTTGAAGAAGGCGGGCGTTGCGGAGTTTGCCTTGGCAGGCTATGACGGGTTCGACTATGCAGGCGGCAAAAACTATTACGACAGCAAGCTGATCAACAGCGTAGAATACGAAAAGCAAGACGCGATCAACCGCGCCATCATCGATTATTTTAAGAAGGCGCGCGAAACGCTGCACATCACGTTCATCACGCCGACCGTATATGAGTAAAGCTATAGGGAACAATAGGATGAAAAATAAATACGCGCTCACTTTAGCGGTAATATCGGAAAGCAACGACGAAAATTTGAGTAATTGTCTGCGATCGATAGCCGATCAGGAATTGGCAGAAATCGAATTGTATGTGATCGACCACAGAGAAAATTGTGGCGAGAAACCGGAAAAAATTATTAAAAAGTTATTGCCGAAGAAAGATTTTATCTATTTGAACATGAGATATACGGAACGGTATGCCGTCAAGAATTATATCTTAGAGCGGGCGAAGGGCGAATATCTCATGATCGTTGGCGACGATATTTGTTTTCTGCCGGGCGGTTTGGCAAAGGTATATGATCGTGCAAAGCGGACGGAGGCGGACGTCGTGACGGTACGGGCTGCGGCCTCTGTCTTTGAGGGCAAGGAATATAGCGGCAAGTGGACGGCGGCGGAGCATTCGTTTACAAAGGCGCCGGTGTTTGAAGCAAAAGATACCGGCGGGCGAGGCTTTTTGTTTTGCCATGGATGGATGGGGGATAAGTTGTTCCGCGTCGATTTTCTGCGAGAAAAAGGGCTGCATTTTTCGGCGGTGCGCGCGTTCGAATCGGTACCGTTTGTCTTTACGGCGATATTGCTTGGGAAAAACACCGTTTGCGAAGCGGCGCTATATACGCAAGAGCTGCAATGTATCAAATATCAAAAAAATCCCAATATAGCGCTCATAGATTGCCAAATAGTGATGCTCATGCTGGAAGAGCGGCTGAAAGCGTATGGTCATTTTGACGCCTATGAAAAGGCGTTCCGAACATGGTGTATAGAATTTGCCGTGTGGTTTTATCAGACGATAAAGGGTGAAGAAAAAGAGAAATTCCGCCATATTCTAAAGGGGAATATTGAACCGTGGCTCAAGGTCACGGAGGGCGGTCGGTATTTTACCGTCAAGCGCCTATATAAGTATTGTGAATTATGTTCTGAAGATGATGAAAAAACGGTCCAGCGTAAGATCAAAGCATATGATTCGGCAAAAACTATTATTTCAATTTGGGGTTGTTGCGTATCGAGGCAGTTTTTGAATCTTGAACCGGATGCTTTTTATGTCAATGGATATATGTTTCAAAATCCGATCCATCTTACTTATGATGGATTGCCGATATCGAAAAACAAGATACCGTTTTCTGTATTTGAATCGGTAAAGACGTATGGGATATGGCAAAAATCGTCTTATTTGAATTTTAACAGGAATGTGCTTGATTATTTCAAAACGCATAAGGCTGACTATTTATTGATAGATATTGCAGATATACGGTTTGAGCGATACCGCTGTGTAGAGAGAGAGGACGGGCTTCGGTCTTGGCTGGTGGATGGAAAACATGTTGAGGCGTGTTTGGATGAATGCTTAAAACGGGGTATAAATATTAAAATAGAAAATATTACATACAATTTCTTTAAAAATCGTGAGCATATTATATCAAAAGAAAGCTGGTATCGTATTGTTTCAAAATTTGTGGCGGATATTAAACAATTATATGATGTAGATAAAGTGATTTTTAACAGGGTCGTCTGCAGCGAGCAGTATGCAGAAAATTATGTCTTGATCCCTTTCGAAAATGATATAAGAAAATATAATATACTGATTCCAGAAGTTGAAGAATTGATATTGAATAATTTGCAGGGATGTCATGTGATCCCGGCTTCAAAAAATGTGTATGCAGACGCAAAACATTCGTTAGGCTTATCGCCAATGCATTATTGTAAAACATATGAAGAGTATAAAATGAAGGCATTAAAAAAGATCGTCTATGAACATGCTTCTAATGCCGAGATCCAAACATTGTGCGATGAATACGATAAAAAACTGGCATATGAATTAGAGTCGCTGACAAAGCAGGAATAAATACAAGCAAGCAGAATTTCATCGTATCAAAGCAATTGAATAAACAGTTGAAATTTCTTAAAAACCAAACAGGCAAGCCCGTTGGGCTTGCCTGTTTGTAAAGTATATGTTTTGCCGCCGGTGTTTTCAGTCGCTGTTTACCCCGCCCTATCCGCGCCATGTGCGGGCAGGTATAGCCTTTGACGGGATCTATTTTGCCGCCGCCGTGCAGAGGGAATTCGTGCGCTGCGGGAGGCAATTTGCAAACGTACAAGTCCGATTGCTCGCGCAGCTTATCAGAGAATTCGTGCGCTGCAGGCGGCAATTTGTGCGTTGGCAAAAATCGGGTATAGACAATTTTCCCTTTTTGTGTTACAATGGTATCGGCGGATAGAGGAGGGAAGGCAAGTGTTACGGATCAGTATAGTCGAAGACGACGAACAGACCGCAAAGACGATAGGGCGGTTCATTCAAAAATATTTCGCGCAAAGCGGCACGGAAGCAAAGGTCGAACATTTTGCGGACGCGGTACGATTTTTAGACCACTACGACGGCGTGACGGACGTCGTTTTCATGGATATCGAATTGCCGGGCATGAACGGCATGGAGGCGGTCAAGCGGCTGCGGGAACGGGATGCGGAAGTGGCGGTGATCTTCGTCACAAACCTGGCGCAATACGCCGTCAGCGGCTACGAAGTGAACGCGTTTGATTTCATCGTCAAGCCGGTCTCTTACGGAAGTTTTGCGATGAAGCTGCGCCGCCTATGCCAATATCTGGCGACGAAGCGGAAGTGCGAGATCTGCGTCTCTACGCGGCACGGCAAGATCCTTTTGAAGGCTTCCGAGATCAAATACGTCGAGATCATGCGGCACGTCGTCACATACCACGCCGAGCGCGGGGTGTTTGTAGGGAGCGGCACGCTGAAAAACGTCATGGCGGCGCTGGAAGGGCTACCGTTTGCCCTGTGCAATCGCTGCTACCTGGTCAATCTGCAATATGTGACGCAGATCGTCGGCAGAGAAGTGTGCGTCGGCGGCGACCGCCTCCTGATATCTGCCCCGCGGAGCAAAGAGTTCATGGGCGCCTTCAACCGCTATCTGGGAACGGGGGGCAGGGTGAAATGACGGGCCTTTCGCTGTATAAATTGCTGTTCGTATTTGAATTGCTGGTCATCGAAGGGTTGTTCATCCATCGGCTGAAGCGGAGAAAATTTTTCGCCCTCCGCGCCGCGTTTGCCGTTGCCGTCTGTTTTTTGGCCGCCGTTTTGTATCCCGTGGGGGGAGAATACATATTCCGGCCTGTATGCTTCGCTGATGTTTTTGGTGCTGTTTTCCGTGACCTGCGGCGCGATGCTGTTCGTATGCAAGATCTCTTTCAAAAATGCCGCCTTCTGCGCCATTGCGGCCTATTCGGCGCAGCACCTCGCCTACGAGATCTTCAAGCTGATCCTGACCCCGTTCGATATTTTCGTGGCTCAGAATATGTACGGGAACGGAATGGTGCATTTCGGCGATATAGACGGGATCGCGCTGGCCGTCATGCTCGCGTATGTCGATATTTACTTTGTCGTATACGCCGCCGCCTATTTTTTTATCGGGAAAAAGATTCGGGGCGACGCGATCCGCATCAAAAACATGAGCCTCTTGATCTTGTCCGGCGTCATCTTGCTCATCGACGTCGTCTTGAACGCCTTTATCGTCTATATCGACGCCGGATATAATAAGACATATGACATCATGGCGGGGATATACAACGCCCTGTGCTGTATGCTCGTGTTTTATATCCAGAGGAGCATCATCGACGCGGGCGATATGAAAAACGAGCTGGAAACGGTCGCGCACCTGCTGCAGCAGGCAAAAAAACAGTACCAGATCAAGAAGGAAGAGATAGATCTCATCAATATCAAATGCCACGACCTGAAATACCAGGTGGGCAAGTATGTGCGCGGCGGCGGCTTAGACGGCGCCGCGGTCTCCGAGATCGAGAACATGATCTCCATCTATGACGCGACGATCAAGACGGGCAACGAGGTGCTCGACATCATTTTGACGGAAAAGAGTTTGATCTGCCAGAGCAAGAATATCAAGCTGACCTGTATGGTAGATCGGGCAGATCTCGGCTTTATCAGCGACGGCGAGCTGTTCGTGCTGTTCGGCAACATGTTCGATAACGCGATGGAGGCAGCCTCGCACGTTTCCGACCCCGAAAAATGCTGTATCAACCTCAATATCCACCGCGAAGGCGGCTTTATCTCCGTCATGATGGAAAATTATTATGCGGACGACATCTATTTTGACGAACGGGGGATGCCCGTTACAAAAAAGAGCGATAAAAATTATCACGGTTTCGGCTTGAAGAGCATACGCATCGTGGTGGAAAAATACGACGGCGACCTTTCGCTTTCTGCGGAAGACGGCCTGTTCCGCCTGAATATTTTGCTGCCGCTGCCGCCCAAGGGCGCGGCGGCGGGTCAAGAGGGGGCGCGTTCCGATCGTTGAGAGGTCGGGGCGCGTTTTTCCTATTCCTTTCCTCAAATTTGAGTTCGTGCGTCTCGCGGCCGCTTTCGTGCGGTTGGTATTGACAGCCCGGCGATTGTCGTTTATACTGCAAACCGAAGAGGCAAACGGCCTCGCGGAGGTGGTATGATGACGTGATCGTGCAAAGCGGAAGCAGGTAAACGGCGAGGCGGCGGCCGATTTGTTTTACGGCGGCGCCGCAGACGACCGGGTCAAAGGGGAAGTCGCCTTTCGGGGTGCGCAGCGATCGCAAACGGGTAGATTGCCGCAGAGGTGGTGAGATACCCGCTTCCGATAGGGGTCCGTTTTGGCTTGGTCAAGATCCGGTCAACGATTTGGAGGGATACGGAATGGAAAATAAGCTGAAAGGCAAATTCCCTTGGGGGATATTTGCGGGCATATGCGCGGTGATCGTATTTTATACGATCGTAGGCACGGTCGCCGCATACCTGGTGCTCAGCGTGATCGGCGGGGCGACCACGGAAGGTGCGGGGCTGTTCGATACATGGTACCAGGTGCTTTTGTTTGTCGGCGATATAGTGTTCGGCGCGGGGTTCGTGCTCTTCACCGCCTTATATATCGCCCGCAAGGCGGGGAGTAAAAGAGAAGAGAAGGAGAGCAGGTCATGAAGTCGAAGATATTCAAGCGCTCTGTATGGGCGATCGTTACATTGTTTTTTGCCATCCTGATGGGCATATTCATTGTGCTGCAAGATGCCGTCGTGCCGTATGAAAGATGGATCGATAACTTTTTCGGCGTCAGGCGTACCTTCCTCGTCAACGACGAAGGGGAGGAAGAAAAAGACACGCAATATTACAAGTCAAAATATCCGATCGATCTGGAAGGGCACAAAAAGATGCAGGCGGAGGCGTTGGAGGTGACCGAGCGCGTCAACGAAGAGGGGATGGTCCTGCTCTGGAACAAAGACGATGCGCTGCCGCTGGACGCCGCCAAAGAACAGAACGTCAGCACGTTCGGCGTACAGTCGCTCTCGCATGACGACGGCACTGGTAAGATCGTCGACCTGTGGCCGTACCACGGCACGGGCAGCGCCAACGTCGATCTGCGGCAGGACGTCGGCATTTTGAGCGATCCCGGCCTGGATATCGGCCCCCGGCTGACCAAGTCGCTGGAATCGCACGGCTTTCACTGCAACCAGGCGCTTTTGGACGCGACGTGGGAGCATTTGGAAGATAAGGCCAATCCCAACGGCTACGACGCGGTGATGGGCGGTTTGAAGCGGACGCGGAAAGAGGTTTCCTGGTCGCTGCTGCAAAACGATTCGCGCGATCCGATCGGCGAAACGGTGTCGGCGTACGGAGACGTCGCCATCTACACCGTCGGGCGCATCACCGGCGAGGGCGGTTCGTTGTCGGACGAATTGAATTTGACGGCGGAGGAGCAGAGCGTTTTGCAGGGGCTGAGCGAACTCCGTTCCGCCGGAAAGATCAAAAAGGTCATCCTCGTGATCGCCTTTGCCAATTCGATGAATATCAACGCCTTCAAAGACTATCATATCGACGCCTGCCTCTGGGTCGGCTATGGCGGCAATACTTCTACCGAAGCGCTCGTCGACGTCCTCGTGGGCGAGGCAAACCCTTCCGGGCATCTGACGGACACCTGGGCATATGAGGCCGCATCGGCGCCCGCCGCCGTCAACTACGGCGATTTCAGATACGGCGGCAAAGTCGACGAAATAGACAACGATCCCGATATCGGCGAAACGAACGACCGTTATATCGTCTATCAGGAAGGGATCTACGTCGGCTATCGCTATTATGAAACGCGCTACGAAGACGCGGATTTCGAGTACAGCGATTATACGGTGGAAAAGGACGGCAGCGACTATCACGTCGGCATGACGATCACCAACGTCGGAGACAGAGCGGGGAAAGAGGTGATGCAGGTCTATCTGCAAAAGCCGTACACAGATTACGACAGGGAACACGGGATCGAAAAGGCGGCCGTCGAATTGGTCGGGTTTGCCAAGACCAAAGAACTGGCCCCCGGCGAATCGCAGGAGCTCACGGTCACGGTGCCGGAGTATGAATTTAAATGCTATGATGCCTACGGCGAACGGACGTACATCCTGGAAAAGGGCGATTATTATCTTACGGCGGGTGCAGACGCGCACGAAGCCGTCAACAACATTTTGGCAGCAAAAGGGTATACCGTGGCTGACGGTATGACCGCCGAAGGCGATGCGGAGCTCGTCTCCAGGCATTCCTATCTTTGGGACGACCGTTCTACCTATGCCGTGTCTTTGGCGGGGGCGGAGGTCACCAATCGCTTTGACGATGCCGACGTCAACCTGTACGAAGGCACGCGCGGGCAGGAGATCGTATACCTTTCCCGCAGCGACTGGAAGGCCACCTGGCCGAGTTCTCCCGTTTCGCTGAGCGCAAGCGATGAGATCGTCGCCGCGCTCGCGTACGAACAGCCCGTTCCCGAAAACGCGGACGACGTGATGCCCGTATACGGAAAAGAGAGCGCCGAGTACGGCCATCTCAATCTCATCCAATTAAGAGATGTGCCGTATGAAGACCCGTTATGGGACGACTTGTTGGATCAGCTGACTTTTGAAGAGCAGATCTCTCTGCTGAAGGGATCGGCACTTCCCATCGAAAGCATAACGGCGCCCGAAGGCGACGTGTACGACGGCCCGTGCGGTCTGCGCGATTCCTATTTGGGCGACCTCGGCGCCCGCCTGGCATTCCCGTGCAGCCCGATCGTGGCTTCCACGTTCAACCAGCCGTTGATGGAAGAGATGGGCGAGTCGTTTGCGGAAGTGGCGGTGCACCATGGAAGGACGGGCATTTGGGGCGTCAGCACCAATATCCATCGCCTTCCCTATAACGGCAGAAATTGGGAATACTATTCGGAAGACGGATTTTTAGCCGGCAAGTCGACCGCGGCGGAAACGCGGGGGCTCGTCAAGCACGGCATCACCGTCTACACCAAGCACTTCGCCCTCAACGAGATGGAAAAGAACCGCAACGGCGTCAATACCTGGGCAAACGAGCAGTCTATTCGCGAAATTTATCTGAAAGCGTTTGAAGCAGGCATTACCGAAGCAAACGGAAACGGGATCATGACTTCGTTCAACCGAATTGGCTGTACATGGACCGGCGCGCATATAGGATTGCTGCAAAATGTTTTGCGCGAAGAATGGGGCTTTATCGGCGTCACGGCTACCGACTGGTGCTCGTTCCAATATATGGGCATCGATAACCCGAGTATCCTTGCCAATGCCGTGATCGCGGGGCAAGACGAATGGATCTACGATATCGTGCAGGACCAGCTGCTGCAATATAAAGATAACGCGACTTTCTGCCTGGCGCTGCGCGAATCTGCACACAGGAATTTGTATACCCGCGTCCATTCCGTGGCGATGAACGGCGTCGGCACGAATACGCGCGTCGTGTTTGTGACCCCCGATTGGCAAAAGGCGATCGACGTCGTGGCCATCGTCGCCGGATGCCTGACGGGCGCCTGTGCCGTCATGACGGCGCTCTCGTGGGCGTTCTGGTTCCACGACCGCCGAAAAGGCTGAGTAAATATCATCAAATCAGTGAAACAACAAATATCCGCGTGCATGGCACGCGGATATTTATCTTGCAGATCAAAACGGCGGCTTTTGCAGGGCAGAGTACAAAAAATTTCAAATAGAGCCGCTGCAATAGCAAAAAAGCACCCGTTTTCGGGTGCTTTTGGCGCAGAGAAAGGGATTTGAACCCTTGTTACCCTGATAGGGGTAAACACGATTTCGAGTCGTGCGCGTTCGACCGCTCCGCCATCTCTGCATCGTTTATTTATTATACATCTTTACTCGAACTTTGTCAATCTTTCGGGCAGGTGTTTTATAGAGAAAGTGGTCAAAACGCCGATAATAATGCCGGCGGCGACGCTGACGGCGCATACGGCGGGCAGCTGGACGAACAGCGACGGCGCTTCCATGACCGCCGCGGCGACGCCCGTGCGGGCGATATTGCTGACGATGGCGCCGGCGATGCTGACGGATATGAGGCTGATGCGGGGGCAGAAGGCGTTGTACAGCCCCGCCATGGCAAGGTAAGCGCACAGGCTGCCCGCCAGGTTGCAGGGC
>ERZ1643250.2867-NODE-2867-length-12396-cov-11.482538_pt1 | contig 12396 bp, 6 predicted proteins | sample MGYA00579262_ERZ1643250 | MGnify/ENA primary metagenome ERZ1643250 (study PRJEB29033, sample SAMEA4952265) | chicken gut metagenome | biome: Broiler Chicken; feature: Gastrointestinal Tract; material: Caecum | place: Ireland | collected 2018 | study: Broiler...
GAACCGTTGGTCAGATAAATATCTCCGCCGAATGCCGATCTGGTCGTCAGGTCATGCAGACCGATGGTCAGATCTTCACTGTAAGGAATCCAGTAGTTCACATGGGCGGTATAGGACGGTTCACCGGTTGCCGGATTGATCTTTCCCGTCATCGTATAATCGGTGGTCTTTCCTTTGACTTTCCAGACGCTGCCTCGCGGAGTTTCCGTTCCGTTGCTCACGTCTCCGGTCACCACCGGCGTCTCCACCAGCAGTTCGCCATCCACATAGCACCACATGGTCTGCTGGTCAATGGAAATCTCCACATAGGAATTTCCGATATCGTTGGTTTCCCTGGATCTTGCAGAATTGGTATACGTTACCTCAAAGGTTCCCTGGGTTCCTGCCGCAATAGCGCTGGACAGATTCTGGGCGGTCGTGGTCTCATCCATCAGCCATCCGTAGTCACCGCCGGACACCTGAACCGTACTGCCGCTGGAGGTCCGGAAGGTCCTTGTGGCTCCCTTGGTATTATATTTTGCAGCCAGAGAGCTGACATATTCTGTGATCTTTGCAGAATCAATGATGTCATTTCCATTTTCATCCTGCGTCACCCATGTTTTCAGGAGGGCTCCATTTACAGTTTCCGTGCGCCCGCTTCCAAAATCCATCGTCAGATTGGCGGATACCAGCTGATTCAGCTGATTCACTCTGGCATTCAGCGCTTCGTCATCCTGATAAACGGACGGCTTCAAATAACATCCGCTGTCCGACAGATTCACTTCCGTCTGTCCGCAGTCGATGGCGCTTTTTACTGTCTCCAGCAATTTGTCCCGGTCCAGCTGATTTCCCTCAACTTCCGGAACGATGGTATAGCCATTCTCCGTATCGCCCACAGCCGCATCCTGCGGTGGCGTATAATTTCCTTCCTGCATGCACTGAAGGCCGTTGATTGCTGCCTCCAGGGACGCCTCATCATAGCTGACCGACACCTGAAGCTCATGCTCCTTGTCCGTAAATACTTCCCCAATCCACAGCCATGAATTCTGATCTTCCAGGAGCTGATCTACCTCCTTGTCATCTTTAAACGCAAGACCGATCTGTTCCGCAGAAATACTTTCGGACGTACCATCCATCCCGACCAGATTCAGTACATATTCTTCCGTCTTCTGCGCCAGCTTTTCCTTCACTTCCTCGGCTGTCAGTTCCGTGCTGTCAATCCCATTGATGGTTGTTCCCGAATAAAAATGCCTGCTGAAATGCAATGCATTGGCGGCATAAGCGGCAATCATCAGGACCAGAAGAGCACCGGCAATAGCAAGAAGGATTTTCTTCTTTTTTTTCATTTGTATCTTACCCCTTTTCTTAATTCTGTTCCCCTCAAAGCCATAAGAAATAAACTGTAGCCGATTATACCACATCTTTTCGCAGAAAATTTGACAATCCTGCGACAAAAGCATTAAATTTTTAACGTTTTATGTTGCGATAATGCGTCTTTATAAAGAATCTCCCCGTCAAGAACTGCAAAATACAGTTCCTCCACTTCCCTCATTCGCGCCCTGCCGTTGGTTCCCTCGGTGATCTTTGCTTTCATCTGCTCCACCTGCCCCTTCGGAAGCAGCACCTGCATCGTCACCTTGTCCGTATATTCCGTATCCAGAACAGGAACCTTATCCTCCGCCAGCAAATACTGAATCTTACCGATCCCATTGTAATCCGACTGGATTTCCATCCGGACGCCATATTTCTTGTCAATGATCCTGCTGTTCGCCAGACCCTCCTGAACTGCCTTGGAATAAGCCCGCACCAGTCCTCCGGTTCCCAGCAGCGTTCCGCCGAAATATCTTGTCACGATCACGATCACATTCGTGATCTCTTCTCCCAGCAGCACATCCAGCATCGGACGTCCCGCCGTTCCCGACGGCTCCCCGTCATCACTGCACCGGACCGTTTCCCTTCGTTCACCGATCACATAGGCAAAACAGTTATGGGTAGCGTCCCAGTACTTCTTCCTCGCCGCCTCCAGAACCTCCAGCGCTTCCTCCTCCGATTCCACCAGGCGCACCGTAGCAATAAACCGCGATTTCTTCTCCACGATCTCCCCGACGCCTCCCTGATAGACCGTCCGCAACTGTTCCATCATAACAAACTCCATTCCGCCGCCTGTTCAGGCAGCATTAACCTATTACCCCGTACAGCATTCGCTAAATAACTACACCAAATCGCTTGCCTGCTTTCCCGATTGCACAGGTCAAAAATACTCAGCGTAGCCCGCTACGCCTGCGTTTTTTGACCTGCACACTCGAAAAAGCATTCTGCGCGCTTGGTCCAGTTATTTAGCGAACGCTGTACTTGAAATTATATCCCATCCCCCGTTTTCTGACAAGTCCCGTGTTTTCTACCGCCAGCCGTCCCCGGCACACGCACCGCCTCTGCGCTGGGATGGTTTCGTCCGTCTCTCTTCACCCTTCCAAATTGTGAACTTTTTATTTTTGGCTTTTCTAACCCGTTCATATTTGATATAATGCGAATATGGTTATACTTACCATAAAGGTTGTATAAGGAGGAACGATATGAATTTTGGAAAAAAGAGTGTCGCCGACAAGCGTGACAAGCTGACTTCTGCCAATGCCAGAACAGGACGGTCTGCAGGTGTCTATGCGCTGCGGACCGGCTTTTTTCTCCTGCTTCTTCTGGTGGTGATGATCGCCAGTCTTGCCGTTGGAATCCTTCGCGGACTGATTGACAGCGCCCCGGATATCTCAGACGTGAATATCATGCCTCTCGGAAACGCCTCTTTTATCTACGACGCGGACGGCAATGAGCTTCAGAAGCTGACCGGCGCCGGCGGAAACCGTATTTCGATTTCCATCGACGAGATCCCTCTGAACATGCAGCACGCGATCGTGGCGATCGAAGACGAACGTTTCTATGAGCATAACGGAATAGACCCCAGCGGTATCCTGCGGGCTGCTGTCGTAGGTGTTACAAATGGCTTTAACTTCACAGAGGGCGCCAGTACCATCACCCAGCAGCTTCTGAAAAACAATGTATTCACAGACTGGATGGACGAAAACACGCTGGAACGTTTCCGGCGTAAGTTCCAGGAACAGTATCTGGCGCTCGAGCTGGAAAAATATCTGACAGAGCAGGGAGAAGACACAAAAAGCGTTATTCTTGAAAATTACCTGAATACCATCAATCTCGGAAGCGGCTGCTACGGCGTCCAGACGGCATCCCAGACTTATTTCGGCAAGGATGCCAAGGATCTGAACCTTTCCGAATGCGCGGTGCTCGCCGCGATCCCTCAGGCACCTACACGGTATAATCCGAGAACCCATCCGGAAAACAATCAGAAACGCCGGGACCGTGTGCTGAACAATATGCTGGAACAGGGCTATATCACCCAGGCGGAATATGAGGAAGCGCTCAATGATAACGTTTATGAGCGGATCCAGATGCAGAGTCAGTTTGAGGAAAAGGAAACCCCTTATTCCTATTTTAATGACGAAGTCATCTCCCAGGTGATCAACGACCTGATGGTCCAGAAGGGTTATACGGAAGTCCAGGCGCAGAATGCGGTTTACAGCAGCGGTCTGCATATCTATACCACACAGGACTCCTGGATCCAGTCCGTACTGGATGAAGAATTCCAGGATCCGGACAATTACCCGCCGGATACCCAGGTGGGACTGGACTGGGCGCTGACCGTCACCCATTCCGATGGAACGGTTCAGAATTACAGCAAGGAAATGATGCAGCTTTTCTTCCGCAATGACGATCCGGAATTTGACCTTCTGTTTGATTCTCAGGAAGAGGCCCAGAGCTATATCGATGCTTATAAAGCTTCCATTCTGGCCGAGGGCGACACGATCACTGCCGAGCGGGCTGATTTTACCATGCAGCCTCAGGCATGCATGACTATCATCGACCAGTCCACCGGTTATGTAAAGGCACTCGTCGGAGGTCTCGGAGAGAAGACTGCCAGCCTGACGCTGAACCGCGCGACGGACAGTTACCGTCAGCCGGGATCTTCTTTCAAACCACTTGCCGCTTACGGTCCTGCGCTGGATACCGGAGCGATCACCCTTTCCACGGTGATCAAGGACGAGCCATACACCTATGAGGACGGCACTCCGGTCCGCAACGCAGACGGCAGATACCACGGAAACGTAACCGTGCGCGAAGCAATCATACATTCCTACAATATTCCGGCGGTCAAAGTCCTGACGGAGATCACACCGGAGACAGGATACAATTATCTGACAAAATTCAGATTTTCTCAGCTTCTGCCATCCGAGAGCAGTCATCAGTCCATCGCCCTCGGCGGTCTGACCAACGGTGTCAGCAATCTGGAACTGACCGGCGCCTACGCGGCAATCGCCAACGGAGGAACCTACAACCAGCCGATCCTGTACACCAAAGTGACAGACAGTGACGGCAATGTGATCCTCGACAACACCAACCGTCAGAGTACCCAGGTCTTCCGTGAGAGCACCGCATATCTGCTGACCAGCGCGATGGAAGACGTTGTGGAAAGAGGTACCGGAACCGCCTGCCAGATCGACGGCATGGCTGTTGCCGGAAAAACCGGTACCACAAACGATTACACGAACCTGGTGTTCGCGGGCTTCACCCCTTACTACACTGCCGCTATCTGGACCGGATACGACGTTCAGGCGGAGATTCCGGCAAGCAACCGGAGTTTCCACAGAGAATTGTGGCAGAAGGTAATGGAGAGGATCCACGAAGACCTTCCGGAAAAAGAATTTGAAATGCCTGCGACGGTCAAAGAAGTCAGCATCTGCAGCGAGACAGGACTTCTGGCACGTTCCAGCTGCGACGCAGTCACAGAATACTATGCGGTATCGGATGTTCCGACCAGACGCTGTGCCGGCCACTATGTAGCGCCGCCAGCCCCAACGGCAACTCCGACACCGTCGGTAACCCCAACACCTTCCGTAACTCCGACGCCGGGTGCGACCGATCCTTCGGCTCCTTCCCAGCCAACGACTCCGGAAGTCACACAGGCTCCTGAAGCGACGCAGCCTCCGGCAGCCACGGAAGCTCCGGCGGCAACTCAGCCTCCGGCAGCAACAGAAGCTCCGGCGGCAGCTCCGATATCCACAGGCGGAACCTGATCAACGAAAAAGGCTTACACGTTCAGATTTTACAAACCTGAACATGTAAGCCTCTTTTTTCGCTTACCGCTCCATATTCCGGCAGCCGCTTATCCCAGCGCCAGTTTTGCAGCTCCGTAGATTCCCGCATCATTTCCAAGCTCTGCCAGCACGATCGGCGTTTCCTTACAGGAGATAAACGCATCTCTCCGGTAATATTTCTTCACACCATCGACCAGGATTTCTCCGGCTTTGGAGACGCCTCCGCCGATGACGATGACCTCCGGATCCACCACACACGCAAACATCGCAAGGGCATTTCCAAGATAAGCAGAAACCTCCTCGACAATCGCTGCCGCTGCCTCGTCTCCCGCTTTCAAAGCGTCATAAACAGATTTTGCAGAAATGCGCTCCGGATTCAGCATGGTTTTTCCCTGGTAGGTCGCAAGATAACGTTTTGCCAGGCGGACAATTCCTGTCGCAGACGCCATCTGTTCCAGGCAGCCGCGGTTTTCGCAGTTGCAGACAGCCGTCTCCGTGGGATCCACGCAGGCATGTCCGATCTCGCCGCCGGCTCCGTGAGCTCCGGCTACGATCTTGCCGTCCACGATAATTCCACCGCCGACACCGGTGCCAAGGGTCACCATGATCAGGTTTTTCGTGCCGCGTCCGCCGCCGCCCCACATCTCTCCGAGGGCCGCCGCATTGGCGTCATTCGCTGCCTTTACCGGAATTCCGCCCAGTGCGCCGCCCAGCTCAGCAACGATATCCTTGTATCCCCAGTTCAGGTTAACTGCCACAGCAATCTCGCCTTTTTCGTTGACCGGTCCCGGAAGATCGATTCCAACCCCAGCCACATCTTCCTTTTCGATTCCTTTCTCTTTGATCTTCTTCAGAACCGTCTTTGCCACGTCAGGAAGGATCTGATCCCCGTTATTCTCTGTCCGTGTGGGAATCTCCCACTTTTCCAGCAGCGTTCCGTCCGCCTGAAAAAGTCCGCATTTAATCGTTGTTCCGCCTACATCAATACCAAATACATAGTCCTTCATCTCTCTTATCTGTCTCCTTCTCTTTTTTTGACCAGATTTGCCTGTACACGCTTGTACAGTTCCTGAGCCGCATTATAACCCATCTTTTTCTGTCTGTGGTTAACCGCTGCAGCCTCTACAATGATCGCCAGATTCCGTCCCGGACGGATCGGCAGAGAGTGGCAGACAACCTTGTTGCCAAGGAATTCGATATATTCTTCTTCCAGTCCAAGGCGGTCATATTCTTTATCTCTGTCCCATTCCTCCAGCTTGATCACCAGATCGATAGACTGCGTATCTTTTACGCTCTCTACACCATACAGCGATTTTACGTCGATGATTCCGATGCCGCGCAGTTCGATAAAATGCCGGGTAATGTCCGGAGCGGAACCCACCAGCGTCACATCGCTCACACGGCTGATCTCCACCACGTCGTCGCTGACGAGACGATGTCCGCGCTTCAGCAGTTCCAGAGCCGCCTCGCTCTTTCCGATCCCGCTCTCTCCCATGATCAGGACACCTTCACCAAAAACATCCACCAGCACACCGTGGATGGAAATCATCGGCGCGAGCTTTACGCCCAGCCACCGGATAATCTCCGCCATAAAAGAAGACGTCTGCTTTTCCACACCGAGCGCCGGCACGTGATATTTTTCACACAGGCTCAGGATCTCCTGTCCCGGCTGCATGTTGGTTGTAAAAATGACACATGGAATTTTTCTGGACACAAAATCCTCAAACATTTTGACACGCACCTCTTCTTCGAGGTGCTGCAGATAGGAAAATTCCACATAACCGATGATCTGCACCCGCTCATTGGCAAAATGCTCATAATATCCGGTCAGCTGAAGTGCCGGACGATTGATATCCGGGGTGGCGATCCTCACATCATCCATGTCCACATCCGGTGTCAGATTTTTCAGATTCAGTTCTTCTACCAGAGTTCTTAAACCGATTGTCTTCATACCCTTCTCCTTCCAGGGAAATCCCCGTTTTTTCCGCCGGTTCTCCGTGGTTCCGCAGCACACGGGATCCGGCTGTTTTTATCATTTTATCACAGGAAAACCAGTGATTCAATGGTGAAAAAATTCATATACCTGGCGCGCCGCCCGGGCGTTCATCGACGGAATTTTGCTCAGTTCTTCCTCACTGGCATTCCGCACCTCCTCCAGACTCTGGAAATGACACATCAACGCCTTCCTCCTGCTCGGACCGATCCCCGGGATATCGTCCAGGATGGAATGTACCTGCCCCTTGCTCCGCAGCAGCCGGTGATATTCGATGGCAAACCGGTGCGCCTCATCCTGGATCCGTGTGATCAGCTTAAAGCCTTCGCTGTTCCTGTCAATGGGGATTTCCACGTTCTGATAATACAGCCCGCGGGTCCGGTGCTTGTCGTCTTTGACCATACCGCAGACCGGAACGGAAAGCCCCAGCCGGTCCAGCACTTCCAGCGCCACATTCACCTGTCCGCGTCCCCCGTCCATCATGATCAGATCCGGCAGCCGTTCAAACCCGCTGTCCTCCTGAATACCTCTCTGGAACCTTCGCCCAAGGACTTCCTCCATACTTGCATAATCGTTCGGCCCCTGCACCGACTTGATCCGGAACTTCCGGTAATCCGCGCGTTTTGGCCGCCCTTTCTCATAGACCACCATAGATCCGACCGACTGGAAACCGCTGATATTTGAGATATCGTATGCCTCGATCCGTTCCAGTCCCGGAAGATCCAGCCAGTCGGAAATCTCCTTCATCGCGCCGAGGGTACGGCTTTCCTCCCGCTTGATCCTTTCCCTGTCCTGGTTCAGGACGATCTGGGCATTCCGCTCCGCAAGCTCCACCAGTTTTTCTTTGGAACCCTTTTTCGGAACCCGGATATAGACACGGCCGCCCCGCTTTTTCCCCAGATATTCTTCCATCAGCTCCCGATCTCCGATCTCCTCAGAGATCATCAGTTCCCTTGGCACAAATGGGGTTCCCGCATAAAACTGCTTGATGAAACTGAGGAGCACCTGATCGCTGGTATCCTCCTCTCCGATATGGAGATAGTAATGCTCTCTTCCAATAAGTTTTCCGGAACGGATAAAGAAAATCTGCGCCACCGCATCCTCCTGATCCATCGCCAGCGCGATCACATCCTTGTCCTCGCTGTCGCTGTTGGTGATCTTCTGGCGTTCGCCAATCCTGCGGATGTTGTCGATCATATCCCTGTATTCCTTTGCTTTCTCAAAATTCAATGCCTCGGATTCCTGCATCATTTTTTCGTGCAGTTCCTTGATGATATCCTTGAAATTTCCATTGAGAAAATCCAGCGCCTGACGAATCTGTGCCTGATATTCCTCTTTCGTCACGTACCCTTGACAGGGCGCCTTGCACTGATGGATATGGTAATACAGGCAGGGGCGGTCTTTCCCCTGATCCCGCGGCAGTTTTTTATTGCACACTCTTATCTGATAAAGTTTGCGGATCAGTTCCACCGTCTCCTTGACCGCAAGTCCGCTGGTGTACGGCCCGAAATATTTCGCCTTGTCCTTTTTCATCGTCCGGGCGATCAGGATGCGGGGGTAATCCTCCTGAACGGTCACCTTGATAAACGGATAGGATTTATCGTCCATCAGCATCGTATTGTATTTCGGCCGGTGTTCTTTGATCAGATTGCATTCCAGCACCAGCGCTTCCAGCTCGGAGTCTGTGACAATATACTCAAAATGATCGATCAGCGAGATCATCTGCTCGATCTTCGGTCCCCGGCGCTTCGCCCTGCTCTCCTGAAAATACTGACGGACACGGTTTTTCAGGGAAACTGCTTTTCCCACGTATATGATCGTATCGTCCGCGTCATGCATCAGATATACGCCAGGTTTGGCAGGGAGTTTTTTCAGTTCTTCTTCAATATCAAATGCCATGGTTTTCTCCTCTCCGAATGTCTGCGATTATTCTAACATCGAATTCCGGGGATTGCAAGACGTGCTTGGATTCCCCGGCAATATCCGTTCACGGTACAGACAAAGAGCAAAAAAACAGGACATTCCGCTCCATAGCAGAACATCCCGTTTTCCTGTCTCTTGCTTATAACAGCTCCATTGGCTGAATGTTGCTTTCTCTCAGTTCTTACACATATTCGATCTCATCATTCACCGGCAGCTGCAGCTCCCTGCTTTCCGCCTGTGCCTGATGAAAGATCTCCATAAATTCCTTACCTGTGATCGTCTCTTTCTCGATCAGATGTGCTGCGATCTTATCCATCGTATCACGGTTCGCGGCAAGCATCCGTTTTGCGGTCTCGTAAGCCTCTTTCAGCACCCGCATCACCTCATGGTCGATCTCTGTAGCAGTAGCGTCGCCGCAGTTCAGAACCACACGGCCGTCCAGATACTGGTTTTCCTGAGATGCCAGTCCCATCAGCCCGAATTTCTCGGACATACCATACTGGGTGATCATTGCCCGGACAATCTTTGTGGCTTTCTCGATATCATTGGAAGCGCCGGTGGTCACATTACCGAAGACAATCTCCTCTGCGGCACGTCCGCCCAGGCATTCCACGATCATTGCGTCCAGCTCGCTCTTGGTGTTCAGATATTTTTCCTCTTCCGGCACCTGCATTACATATCCCAGCGCACCCATAGTTCTCGGAACGATGGTGATTTTCTGCACCGGTTCCGAATCCTTCTGCAGAGCGCTGATCAGCGCATGTCCCACCTCATGGTAGGAAACAATCCTGCGTTCTTCCTGGCTGAGGATACGGTCCTTTTTCTCTTTTCCCACAAGAACCACTTCTACTGCTTCCAGAAGATCCTTCTGAGAAACAGCTTTTCTTCCGTTCTTGACTGCCAGGATCGCCGCCTCGTTGATCATATTTGCCAGATCGGAACCTACCGCGCCGGACGTGGCAAGGGCGATCGCTTCCAGATCCACACTCTCGTCCAGAAGAACGTTCTTCGCATGAACCTTCAGAATCTCAACACGTCCCTTCAGATCCGGACGCTCCACAATGATCCGCCGGTCGAAACGGCCCGGACGCAGCAGCGCCGGATCCAGAACTTCCGGACGGTTGGTAGCGGCAAGGATCAGAAGGCCTTTGGAAGTATCAAAGCCATCCATCTCGGCAAGAAGCTGATTCAGCGTCTGCTCACGCTCATCGTTTCCTCCGTAATGGGAATCACGGGTTTTACCGATGGCGTCGATCTCATCGATAAAGATGATACACGGCGCATTCTTCTTTGCCTCTTCAAACAGATCGCGGACACGGGAGGCACCCACGCCGACGAACATCTCAACAAACTCAGAACCGGACAGAGAGAAGAACGGTACGTGCGCCTCTCCCGCCACCGCTTTCGCAAGCAATGTTTTACCGGTACCCGGAGGGCCGACCAACAGCGCTCCTTTCGGCAGCTTGGCTCCGATCTGTGTATATTTTCCAGGATTATGCAGGAAATCTACCACTTCCTGGAGGGACTCTTTCGCCTCATCCTGTCCTGCCACATCCTTGAACAGAACGCCTGTTTCCTTCTGAACATAGGTTTTTGCTTTGCTCTTTCCAACGCCGCCCATCATGCCGCCGCCTTTATTCATGCTGCGCATCAGCCATACCATTCCGCCAACCAGCAGCGCGATCGGAAGCACCAGAGATACCAGGGAATAAACGAGTGTTGAAGTCGTATCCGGCGGCTCCTTGCTGTATTTAATGCCATGATCGTCCAGCAGTTCCTTCAGAGATTCTTCATCTCCCACCAGAACCGTCTGGTATTCGATCACCTGAATTCCCTCCCTCTCTGACTTTGGCGTAATGGTCAGGATATTCGACTGCAGAACTACCTCCTCTACCTGATCTTCTTCTACCATTTCCAGAAAGTCACTGTAACCAATCTCTCTCGTGGAACTGTTGCCCAGAACATTATTCATCAGCCCCAGGAACATCAGACCTACCAGTACGCATACAAGAATCATCAGCAGCGTCTGCTTGTTTCCCGACCCGCCTCCATTTCCAGGATTTTTGGGATCCTGGTTCTGATTGCTTGGCATATTATCCATTTCTTTCCTCCTTTATGTTATGCTGAAATCGGAACGGCTGTTTCCAGCCGGAAATTGCCCTGATTACTACATTATAATGGATTCATTTTCAATACGCAAGCAACACTTTATGAAATTACTGTGAAGCGGCTTTCAAGCTCCCAACTGCCGGTTTCATCTATTTCGTCCGCTTATTTATTCTTCGTAACCATTTGGATTTTTGGTCTGCCAGTTCCAGGAATCCGCACACATCTCCTCGATGCCGTACTCAGCTTCCCATCCCAGCTCTTTCTTTGCTTTGTCGCATTTGGAGTAGCAAGTTGCAATATCTCCCGCGCGGCGCGGCTTGATCTCATATTTCAGCGGATGGCCGCACGCCTTCTCAAACGCGTGAATGACTTCCAGAACGCTGTAGCCTTTTCCGGTTCCCAGATTGTAAACGGAAACGCCTTCTTTGTCTGCCAGTTTCTGGATCGCTTTCACATGGCCGCGTGCCAGATCCACGACATGGATGTAATCACGCACACCGGTTCCGTCCGGAGTGTCATAATCGTTTCCGAATACTCCGATGCAGTCCAGTTTACCGATCGCCACCTGCGCAACGTATGGAAGCAGATTGTTCGGGATTCCTTTCGGATCCTCTCCGATCAGTCCGCTCTTATGTGCTCCGATCGGGTTGAAGTAACGAAGCAGGATCACGTTCCATTCCGGATCTGCCGTATGGATATCTGTCAGCACCTGCTCCAGCATGCTCTTGGTCCATCCGTATGGATTGGTCGGTGTTCCCTTCGGGCATTCCTCGGTGATCGGAATCTGTGCCGGATCCCCGTATACCGTTGCGGAAGAACTGAAGATAATGTTCTTCACACCGTGATTTCTCATCTCATCACAGAGAATCAGGGTTCCTGTCATATTGTTCATATAATATTCGATCGGCTTGCGAACGGATTCGCCCACCGCTTTCAGACCTGCAAAGTGGATGACGGCATCGATGTTTTCCTTATCGAAAATTTCCTTCACGCCTTCACGGTCCAGCATGTCAGTCTTGTAAAAGGTCACTTTCTTTCCTGTAATCTGTTCCACGCGGTCCAGAGCCTTTTCACTGGAATTGTAGAGATTGTCCATGACAACAACATCATATCCCTCGTTCAGCAGTTCCACACAGGTATGGCTTCCGATATATCCGGCGCCGCCGGTAACTAAGATCTTCATATGCTTTGTCCTCCGATTTTTCTTTTTTTCTATCGTAACAGTTCAGC
>ERZ1643250.2868-NODE-2868-length-12393-cov-6.674826_pt1 | contig 12393 bp, 11 predicted proteins | sample MGYA00579262_ERZ1643250 | MGnify/ENA primary metagenome ERZ1643250 (study PRJEB29033, sample SAMEA4952265) | chicken gut metagenome | biome: Broiler Chicken; feature: Gastrointestinal Tract; material: Caecum | place: Ireland | collected 2018 | study: Broiler...
TACATTGATGGAGAGCATCATCACCACAACGCCGATCAGCGTAGTCACAGAGGTAATAAGCTGAGTGATACTCTGGTTTAAGCTGACCTGCAGAGTATCAATATCGTTGGTTACTCTGGAGAGAATCTCCCCGTGGGTTCTGCTCTCAAAATAGTTCAGCGGCAGACGGTTCAGTTTCTTAGAAATATCTTTCCTGAGGGAATACGTAACGTCGTTGGAAATTCCTGTCATCACAAATCCCTGGATAAAGGAGAAGGCGGCACTTGCCAGATACAGACCTAATGTCCCCAGCAGGATCATTCCGATTTTTTCAAAATCAATGCCTCCCGTTCCCTGTACCTTGGCAACCAGCCCGTTGAATAGTTCTGTAGTCGCCTTTCCTAAAATCTTGGGGCCGACAATATTAAAGGTCGTTCCCAGTACGGCAAATACCAGCATCAGTAAAAACCGGTACTTGTAACGTTTCATATAGGAAAAAAGTTTCATCATGGAGCCTTTAAAGTCCTTGGCCTTTTCTGTGGCTCTCATGTTTCTTCCCCCCGGCATCATACCTCTTCTAGGACTCTGATTACTCATTGGCCAATTCCTCCTCTGACAACTGTGACATGGCTATCTGACGATAAACATCACAGGTATTTAACAGTTCCTGATGGGTTCCCTGTCCCACGACGCAGCCCTCATCCAGAACCAGGATTTTATCTGCATGAAGGATGGTGCTGATTCTCTGGGCCACAATCAGTGTGGTAGCTTCTTTGGTTGCTTTCTTTAAAGCTTTTCTAAGCACTACGTCTGTTTTGTAATCCAAAGCGGAAAAACTGTCGTCGAAAATAAAGATTTCCGGCTGGCAGGCAATGGCTCTGGCAATGGAAAGTCTCTGTTTCTGACCTCCGGATACATTGGTACCTCCCTGAGAAATGGGGGAATCATACCGTTCATCTTTCTCCTCAATAAATTCAGAAGCCTGGGCGATTTCCGCCGCCTGTTCTACCTCTTTATCCGTAGCTTCTGTCCTTCCGTAACGGATGTTGGAAGCAATGGTTCCGGAGAATAAAACCCCTTTCTGTGGAACGTATCCCAGACGCTGTCTCAAATCATGCTGAGACATCCGGCGCACATCCACCCCGTCAATTTTCACTGTTCCTTTTGTCACATCGAAAAAGCGGGGGATCAGATTTATCAGGGTGGTTTTTCCGCTTCCCGTACTTCCGATAAAGGCCACTGTCTGCCCCTTTTTGGCAGTAAAGGTTATATCCTTTAATGCATATTCTTCACTTCCCGGGTAAGCAAAGGAAACATGGTCGAATTCCACTTCTCCTTTTACCGTTTCCTCTGGTTTTACAGGATTCTGAGGATCCAGAATCGTCTCTTCGGTGTTTAATACTTCCCGGATACGGACTGCCGCTACATTGGCTCTCGGCAGCATGATAGACATCATAGTTATCATCAGGAAAGACATGATAATCTGCATGGAATACTGGATAAACGCCATCACATCTCCCACCTGCATAGTGCCGTTATCCACCGCATAAGAGCCACAGTAAATAATCAAAACGGAAATTCCGTTCATTATCAGCATCATAGCCGGCATCATAAACGTCATAGCCCGGTTTACAAATAAATTGGTTTTGGTCAGCATCTGATTGGCTTCTTCAAACCGTTCTTCCTCATGTTTTTCCCGGCTGAATGCACGGATGACCGGAATACCTGTAAGGATTTCTCTGGTAACCAGATTCAGTTTATCGATCAGTGTCTGCAGTTTTGTAAACTTAGGCATTGCAATTTTAAATAACAGGAACACCACAAATAAAATCAGCGCCACTGCAAGGGCAATGATCCAGGTCATGGAAACGTCCGTATTAAGTACTTTTATAATCCCGCCGATACCCAGGATTGGCGCATACAATACCATCCTGAAAATCATAGCGGTTACAAGCTGAATCTGCTGAATGTCGTTGGTGCTTCTGGTTATCAGGGATGCCGTGGAGAACCGGTTATATTCTGCACTGGAAAATCCCATTACTTTCCGGTAAACCATATTTCTTAAATCGTGGCCCAGCGTAGCAGCAACCCTGGCCGAAAGAAAGGTAACCAGAGCAGAGGCTATCATAATCACAAAGGCCATTCCCAGCATCTGAATCCCGGAGTCACGGATATACGCCATCTGGATTGCATCCACATCTTCTCCGATGGCTTCGTATTCACTTCGCACATAGGAAACCGCCGCCTGTGTCACAAGGGATTCCGGCATCCGGCTGTCCCCCTCTGTGGTCTCTTTCTGCATCTGCGCCTGCATTTTTTCCATCTGCGCGCTGTCCAGTTTCATACTCTGTGCAATCATCATCGGCTGGCTGAGAATCTCATTTAACACTTCTCTTTGCTCTTTGTCTATCTTATTGAGAAGATACAATTCACCGTCTTTTGTATAGGCTTCTTCCACGGTCTTCTGATCCTCTTCTTCCATAAAAAGAAACAATTCTTTCAGGGAAGATTCCCGAATCTTTTCCGGAACACCGTCTTCGATTCCCTGCTGCTGAATTCCCACATTGACAATCCTGGAAGTGTAATCGGGCAGCGCCAGATCACAGTTTGCCTGAAGGAATAAAAGCAGGATAATGCAGATAATATACTTAACGGATCCCTTCATATACTTCATTAATTTCAGCATCTTATTTTCCCTTTCCTTTTTTGTCTGAATTATCTTCGATGGAAATCTGTTTCACATTTTCCAGAATCTGTTTAAAGAATCTCCGCATCAGACAGATTTCTGCCTCGTCGAATCCACGGAACATTAATTCCTCATTTCTATGGAGAATGCCCCGAATCTTTTCAAAACATTCCTTTCCCTCATCCGTCAGATATATCCGGCTGACTCTCTGATCTTTTTCATCCTGCTGTCTGGAAAGAAGATTCATCTTTTCCAGCCGCCGTATGGTCATGGTGACGGTGGGCGGTTTCACTTTCAGTCTCTCTGCTATCTCTTTCTGGCTCAGTCCTTCCTTTGTTCCCAGCAGCCACAGCATGGGAAGCTGACCGGGATGAATTCCCCACTGAGATAACTGATGGAAGTTTTTCACAAAATACTGATGGGTGATTTCCATAAACAGACTCTGGATACTGTTTTCCATCTCTTTCTCAAGCATCTTCTCACCTCCCTTTCTATTAATTAGTCAACTAACTATATAATAGTCATATTATCCCATCAATGCAACATCTATTGTGCATTTTATAAAATTTTAACAATTTATTTTTGAGCTATATGTCCAATTATTAATTATTCAACTAACTATATAAAAAATCTGTTGTTCTTTCTAAAGGGAATCTGCTATAGTAAAAGAAGCATTTATGAAAGGAAGAGATATTATGAGCAATATTTCCATAACCAGAGAGCAGCTTGCCGCCTCCATTGACCATACGCTGCTGAAACCAGACGCCTCCCGTGAACAGATTTTACGCCTCTGCCAGGAGGCCAGAGAGTATCACTTCGCCTCGGTCTGCGTCAATTCCTACTGGGTGAAACTTGTTTCAGAAGAACTGGCGGGAACCGGAGTTTCCCCCTGCTGTGTGGTGGGTTTCCCTCTGGGCGCCATGTCCTCTCAGGCGAAAGCCTCTGAAGCCGGCCTGGCAATCGAAGACGGGGCAAAAGAAATTGATATGGTAATTGCCGTCGGATTAGTAAAAAGTCATGACTGGGACGCTGGGGCATCCGATATTGCCGCTGTCGCCGCTGTAAAAAAGGACGCCCTGCTGAAAGTCATCCTGGAAACCTGTCTCCTTACAAAAGAAGAAATCCGAAAAGCCTGCGAAATTGCCGTAGCTTCCGGAGCAGATTTCGTAAAAACTTCCACCGGTTTCTCCACCGGCGGAGCCACTTTAGAAGATGTAGCACTTATGCGTCAGACCGTGGGGAAAGACGTGGGAGTCAAGGCTTCCGGCGGAATCCGGACCAGAAAAGACGCTCTGGCCATGCTGGAAGCGGGCGCTTCCCGTCTGGGAACCAGCTCGGGAATTGCCATTCTCACCGATTCCTGCTGCTAAACTCAGATACCGGTTCCGGCAAAGTCCAAAAAAGACGGGGAAAAGCAACGCTTTTCACCCGTCTTTTAGTCTGCTACAGAAACCGGTTCTCCGATTCGCTGTAATGGTAGTCGATTCCTTCCATTTTTTCCAGCAGCTCTTTTTTATTCAGTCCTCTGCAGGAGCAGAGGGCATCCAGGGAATCGTAATAATCCCGAAGCTGAGTATTGACATAACTCAGCAGAATCATAGGGTCCTTAGGTATCATTGTCCGCCTTCCTTTACTCTTGTAATAAACGAACCATTCTCCACATCCAGAACAATGGTGTCTCTCTCGTGGACGTCTCCCCGCAGAATTCTTTTGGCAGCAAGGGTTTCCACGTATTTCTGAAGGTACCGTTTCAGAGGTCTGGCTCCGTAAACCGGATCGTAACCGTTGTCAATCACCATCTCTTTGGCCTCCCCGGTCAGCTCCAGGGACAGTTCCTGATCCGCCAGACGCCGGTTCAAATCGGCAACCATCAAGTCTACTATGTTCCTAATGTTCTCTTTTGTCAAGGGCTTAAACAGAATTATTTCGTCCAGACGGTTTAAGAACTCCGGACGGAAATGGCCTTTCAGGTCTTCCATGACCATTTCTTCCGCCCTTTCATCAATTTCCCCATTTTCCTTAATTCCTTCCAGCAGATAGGAGGAGCCGATGTTGGAAGTCATAATTAAAATGGTGTTTTTAAAGTCTACGGTTCTTCCCTGGGAATCCGTAATTCTTCCGTCGTCCAATACCTGAAGAAGCACGTTAAAGACATCCGGGTGGGCCTTTTCGATTTCATCGAAAAGCACCACGCTGTAGGGTTTTCTGCGGACGGCTTCTGTCAGCTGACCGCCTTCCTCATAGCCCACATATCCGGGAGGCGCTCCAATCAGGCGGGAGACGGAATATTTTTCCATATATTCGCTCATGTCAATCCGGACCATATTCTGTTCATCGTCAAACAAGGCCTCTGCCAGGGTTTTCGCCAGTTCGGTCTTACCGACGCCGGTGGGTCCCAGAAACAGGAAGGAACCTATGGTTTTGGAGGGATCCTTAATTCCTGCCTTAGAACGCAGGATGGCGTCTGTTACCCGGCGGACACCCTCGTCCTGGCCGATTACCCGCTGATGAAGCTGATCTTCCAGAGCCAGAATCTTCGTCCTCTCCCCTTCTGTCAGTTTTGCCACCGGAATTCCCGTCCATCTGGAAATAATTCTGGCGATTTCATCTTCTGTAACACTTTCATGAACCAGACGTTGTTCTGAAGTTTTACTCTTCTTCTCCTCCGCCTCCAGAGTCTGCTGCAGACGGGGAAGTTCTCCGTACTGAAGCTCCGCAGCCTTATTCAGGTCGTAGTTCTGTTTGGCTTTTTCAATCTGCTTATTGAGATCCTCTATCTGTTCTCTTAACTTCTGCAGACGTTCTACCGAATGTTTTTCATTGTCCCACTGGGCCTTCTGGCTGTTAAATCCATCCCGCAGTTCCGCCAGCTCTTTCTGCAGATCCTCCAGCCGCTCCCGGCTCAGGTTATCTGTTTCTTTCTTTAAAGCTGCTTCCTCGATTTCCAACTGCATGATCTTTCGTCTCATCTCATCCAGTTCTGCCGGCATAGAATCCAGTTCCGTCTTAATCAGCGCACAGGCTTCGTCCACCAGGTCAATGGCCTTATCCGGAAGGAACCGGTCGCTGATATATCTCTGAGAAAGGGTGGCTGCTGCAACCAGCGCCCCGTCCGTAATCTTAACTCCATGGAACACTTCATAGCGTTCTTTTAAACCACGGAGAATGGAAATCGTATCCTCCACCGAGGGTTCGTCTACCAGTACCGGCTGGAAACGCCGCTCCAGGGCAGCGTCTTTTTCAATATACTGCCGGTACTCGTCCAGAGTTGTGGCGCCGATACAGTGAAGTTCTCCCCTTGCCAGCATCGGTTTCAGCATATTGCCTGCATCCATGGCGCCGTCGGTCTTGCCGGCCCCCACGATCAAATGCAGCTCGTCAATGAAAAGGATAATCTTTCCTTCACTGCGTCTTACCTCTTCCAGTACCGCTTTGAGACGTTCTTCAAATTCTCCCCGGTACTTGGCTCCTGCCACCAGGGCGCCCATATCCAGCGCAAAAATCGTTTTTTCCTTCAGTGCCTGAGGCACGTCGCCTCTTACAATTCTCTGGGCCAGCCCTTCCACTGCCGCCGTCTTGCCAACGCCGGGTTCGCCGATTAATACCGGATTGTTCTTGGTCTTTCTGGAGAGAATCCGGATAATATTACGAATCTCACTGTCCCGTCCGATAACCGGATCCAGTTTCTGATTTCTGGCTTTCTCCACCAGATCCTCGCCGTATTTCTTCAGGGTATCATAGGTAGCCTCCGGGTTATCGCTGGTCACTCGCTGATTTCCTCGTACTGTAGATAACGCCTGCAGAAACCGCTCTCTGGTAATTCCATACTCTTTCAGAAGCTTCTGGATCCCCGGGTTGGGCTGTTTCAGCATAGACAAAAACAGATGTTCCACAGAGACGTATTCGTCTCCCATGGCTTTCGCTTCATCCTCAGAATGGATCAGAACCTTATTTAAATCCTGTCCGATATAAAGCTGTCCTCCGGAAACCTTCGTCCTTGCGTTTAAGGCTTCCTCCACTCTCTTCAGGAAGTGCTCCCTGTTAATTTCCATTTTCTCTATTAACTTCAGAATCAGACTGTCTTCCTGATGCAGAAGATTATAGAGCAGATGTTCCTGCTCTACTTCCTGATTGCCAAATTCCATTGCTGTTTTTTCCAGATCCTGCACTGCCTGAAGGGATTTCTGTGTAAATTTACTGATATTCATACACTTACCTCCTCACTTGCTTTCACTTCTTGTTCTATTGAGACTATAACACTTGTTGTTAGCACTGTCAAGAGATGAGTGCTAATATTTTTTAAAATGTTTTTAAAGCAATCACACCAATCTTAAATTCAGGTACGGAAAAAGCAGTCAATCATAAAAGACTATCTTTTTCAAACTTCATGAAGCGCTTAATGCCTGAAGATTCTTAAGAAGCTGGCTGTATTGGGTCTTCTGCTCCTGCATGAATGCAATAGCAGAAGACGGATGCTGCTTCTCCTGTCCCGTCAGCAGGTAGGGAATATCATATCCCCAGAGAATTCCCTGCCTCTTTAGGGGCAGCATTTGCTCTTCAATAAATTTCAGAACCGGAATTTCCTGGAAACCATCTCCCAGATATCCCAGAAGCTGCTCGGTGGAGCAGTTTCCGGCGCCTCTGCCCATGCCGTTGACTGTCACATCCAGAAAGGACACTCCCCGGCGCATTGCCTCAATAGTATTTGCAAATGCCAGCTGTTGGTTATTATGAGCATGTATCCCGATTTCTTTTTCCGTGCCTTTCATGATTCCCAGGTATAAGTCTGCCAGTCTGCGAATCTGCTCCGGGTAGAAAGAGCCGTAGCTGTCCACAAGGTAAACCGTATTTACCGGAGAATCCTTCAGTTTTTCCAGAATCTTTTCCAGTTCCTTCTCTGTATGATTGGAGACAGCCATTATATTCACAGTGGTTTCATATCCCTTTTCTGCGCAGTCCTCTGTCATTTCCAGAGCTTCTTCTATGGTATTTCCGTAGGTGGCAATCCGAACCATATCAATTACACTGTCTTTTCGGTTCAGAATATCTTTCTTATAATCCGTCCTTCCCACATCTGCCATCACAGAAATTTTCATGGAAGTGGGATTCTCTCCCACGATTTCCCGAATATCCTCTTCCCGGCAGAACTTCCATTTTCCGAAAGCATCCCTGTCGAATTGCTCCTCAGACGCCTTATAGCCAAACTCCATGTAGTCAATTCCCGCTTCCAGATTCGTCTGATACAGTTTCTTTACAAACTCATCTGTAAAATAAAAGCGATTTACCAGTCCTCCGTCCCTTAATGTGCAATCCAAAATTTTCTGCTTCATAAAAACTCTCCTTTCTGCCTTTTCTGATTTTCTGTGCATTGTGTGCGAAGCGTTTATATTATAGGAAAGTTTGTATATTACAGTTTAGAACAATTTGGAGCACTTTCCTATAATATAAAAAGCCGATGTCTGCATCAGCAAACATCGGCTCGTCATTCATCTGTTCAGTAATCTGATTACTGGCTGTTCTGACTTTCCCGGAATGTTTCCAATGCAGCACAAAAGCTGGTACCAAAAAAGTACCAGTAACCAAAAAAGAAATATGCATTTGTATTTACATGTTTCTGTTCTCCTGCCATCATCGGAAAAACTCCTTTGTTCTCATTAATTATCTGTATTATAGAAGAATATATACAAATTGTCAACCAAATTTTTGTCTATTTTTCCAGGCTCTCAATATACGCCATAGCTTCTTCATCAAATTCCCTGTTTTTATAATAGAATTTTTTGTCCTCTTCTGTGATCTTTCGTATCACTTGGCAGGGATTTCCTCCGGCAACCACCCAGTCCGGGATGTCTTTTGTCACAACGCTTCCCGCTCCGATTACCGTATTGCTTCCAATATGGACCCCCGGAAGAACGACTGTATTTCCCCCAATCCATACGTTATCTCCGATGGTCACTTCTACTCCATATTCATACAGAGAGTTTCTGGAAGCAGGATGAACCGGATGACCGGCCGTATATATGGCCACATTCGGTGCAAACTGACAGTTATCTCCAATGGTCACTTTCGCCACGTCAATAATGGTATAATTATAATTGGCGAAGAAATTTTTTCCCACTTCTATATGAGATCCATAGTCGCAGTAAAAAGGCGGATTAACAAATGCTCCGTCCGACTTTCCGAAAAGTTTCTTCACAATCTGTGCAATCTTTTCAAAATCCGAGCGATCTACAGTATTTAATTCCTGGGTAATCTTTCTGCATTTTTTCTGCTCTTCCATCACACTGTTATCCGAAATATAAGCAAGTCCTGCATCTCTTCTTTCCCTGTTATTCATTTTATGTTTCTCCTCTCTGTCTCCATTCTGTTCTGTCAGACTTATTTTATCAGATTAAGGAATCGCGGACACACCCTAATCTTTATTATGAAATCTTTTCAAAGGGATCTGCATCAATGTATTTCGCAGGAAGTTTTAAAACACTTTTCCCGTTGGTATCGAAATATTCGTATTCATAAAATGTAAAATCGTACTCATCCTGTCCGGCCTCCATCTCCGCCAGAATCCAGTCATCTGAGTGTGACAGATATACATCTTCGTACTGCAGAGGAACGATTTTCCTTCCTGTAGAATCAATACATCCCCAGGCATATACCGCATCTCCGTCTTCATCCTCACCCAGCTTTCTGGCAACGGAGACCAGACCGTTTTCGTAAAAAAAACCCACTTCATCATACTGCATGGGGATCTCTTCTTCCCCTTTTTCATTAATAAATCCCCAGGTATATTCCAGATCTCCGGAAGCTGTTTCCCCCGTTTTTTTCCCTACTGCCGCCAGGCCGTTTTCGGCAAATCCTTCTGCCTTTCCATACTGGAAAGAAACAATCTCCTGACCTTCTTCATTTACATATCCCCATTCATATTCCGGATCTCCGTCCACATATTTTCCTGTTTTCCGGGCTATGGGAGCCAGGCTGCCGGTATCAAAGTCTCTCACATCATCATAGATCAGTGGAATGACTTCCCTGCCTGTCTCATCAATAAATCCCCACTTATATTCCGCTTCCTGATTCTGATCGATTCCTGTCTTTTTGGCCACCGCCACAAGACCGTTTTCTGAGAATGTCCTGACGTCATCGTATTGAAGGGGGATGACTTCCTCTCCTTTCTCATTAATAAATCCCCAGGTATATTCTGCATCTCCGTCTGCATCCTTTCCGCTTTCCTTTGCTACCGGACACAGAGAATTTTCTGCGAATCCATAGATACTGTCATACTGTACGGGAATCACTTCTTTTCCCTGTCGGTTTATAAATCCATACTTCAGAATCCTGTAACCGTCTGCATCCTCTCCCACCTGTTCTCCAATAACTGCCAGACCGTTCTCCCCGAATTTTCCCACAGAATCATATACCAACGGAATCACTTCTTCGCCCTTCTCATTGATATATCCGCTGAGGGTTCTGGAATCACCGTCATTGTCTTTTCCGGCATTTATCTCAGCTTCGGCCAGGCCGTTCTGAAACAGACCGATAAACTCATATTTTATGGGTATAATTTCTTCTCCTTTTTTATTAATACATCCCCAGTAATAGTCACTCTCTCCATCGGCTCCTTCTATTTTCTGCGAAACCTTTGCCAGACCGTTTTCCTGAAACTCTCCGATTAAATCATACCGGGGCGGAATCACTTCTTCTCCGTCTTTGTTAATAAACCCGTACTTTTTATCTCCATTTATGACACAGGCTACTCCTGCCAGATATTCTTCCTCTTCAACGACAGTGGATTCCGCTCTCTTTTCTTCGGAAGTTTTCTCCGTTTTCCCCAGAAATTTCTTTCCTGCCAAAAAAACGGAAACGGCCGCTGCGATTCCTAAAATAACCACACATACCACGCATGCTATGATAAGCAGCGGTGACTGCTTCTTCTGCTGGCCGGGCGTGTTTTTCCTTCCGCAATGACCGCAATATTCCTGTCCTTCCTGCATTTCTTTTCCACAGTATCTGCAAAACATCTGCCTTCCCCCTGTCTTTCTGTTTATAATCTCATTATAAATATCCCAAAAAAGAACTGCAAGAAAGTATCTTAAAGAAGCCGCGCCGGTATTCCCAAAGAATATGGGAAACTCACCTGGTCACCAGCCGGCTGCCTGCTGCCAGATACTGAATCTGCTCTCCCATAAATTCTTTCAGATATTCATAAGATTCTTCACCTGTACAATGGCAGGTATAATACTGACAATTCCATTCTTTCAGAGTTTCAGCCAGTTTCCTGCAGAACTCTCTCTGTTTATCCACATCATCGAAGGCATTTTTCAGATGAAATCCACCAATCACATAACGTATCCCCCCTTTCGTCAGTTCCTGTCCTCTTTTTAAAATGTTCACAATTCCATTGTGGGCACAGCCGGCAATCAGGCTGAAATATCCGTCTTCTTCCAGCAGGAGATTCTGTTCATGCATAAACAAATCCGGAATCTGTCTGCCGTGAATCTCCGTATACAAACGGTCATTGGAAGGAGAATAACAGGCTCTTCCCGTTACCCCGGAAAAGACCGAAAGCCCCTCTTCCAAAGTATAATCTCCTTTATGTGAAACAAACCGGGCACATCCCTTTATCCCGTCAGGCAGTCCGATATAACGGATTTTTCCATCCGGATCATGGGCGTAATAATTCTCCTCTGCTTTCTTCTGAATATGAACAGACGCTTTCTCATTCTCTTCCAGAAAGGCTTTCAGACCGCCTCCATGGTCATAGTGCCCATGGGAGAGCACCGCCAGATCAACTGCCTTTAAATCCACGCCCAGAGCTTTTGCATTTTTTATGAAATCTCCATCCGGTCCCATATCAAACAGGATTTTCCTATTCTTCCATTCCAGGTAAAAACTCAGGCCGTGATGGCAGACAAACGCAGGCGACAACGCCGTATTTTCCATTAATGTTAACAGTTCCATACCTCTTCCTCCCTGCTTTCATAATTTTGGACAGCCCCAACAGCCTTGTCCGTTTTATAGGAAAAGACCGCCGCGGTTCTCTCTGCAGCAGTCTTTCACATTTCTTTTTCTTTTCTATTTTTCTTCTTTCTGAAGCTTCATCATCTTAATAATTTCCTGATATTTTCCGGTAATATATTCGTAATTCTCTCTCTTATGGGGAATCAGACAATTACTGCAGTCTTTAATTCCGCTTTCTGTATAACGGTAATTACCTCCGCATTTTTTCCCAAGTGCATATAAGGGACAATAACAAAAAAGACAATTAAAATTGTCCGGATCATCTGTCTTATGACAGGGAAAATATTCACATTTCTTATGACTAAAAAACGAATACTCTTTCTTCTTCCAGTCCATTTTCGCCTCCATAAAAAGAGGTAGCGATCCTACTTCGGACATTGACTCAAACCGTTCATGAGTGCGCGGAGGGAACGGACTCCGAAGTAGATCGCCTGCCATTTAATCATGTATAATTCATATGAACAGGCGCATTCCATAAAAAATGTCTGCTCAGCCAAAGCAGACAACGTCAGGATCGACTACAGATCCTGATTGGTTATAAACACTTTCACCGGAAGCTTTACCTCGCCATATAAAGCAGGTTTCCTGGCTCATGGGTCAATGCTTGGTTCACCTTCTCACATCTAGGATGCAATGGTATCCCGAACGTCGCTCTCCATATACAGTGACCGGATCGCTCAGGCATCTCACCTGAGCCCCTCTCATCTTACTGCCACAAA
>ERZ1643250.2869-NODE-2869-length-12387-cov-19.939912_pt1 | contig 12387 bp, 17 predicted proteins | sample MGYA00579262_ERZ1643250 | MGnify/ENA primary metagenome ERZ1643250 (study PRJEB29033, sample SAMEA4952265) | chicken gut metagenome | biome: Broiler Chicken; feature: Gastrointestinal Tract; material: Caecum | place: Ireland | collected 2018 | study: Broiler...
ATTTCGGAGTATGTACCGAAGATGAGGAAGACTGGTTATTCAAGGTTGAAAGGAGATGAACTTGACCTGAATGGAAGAATCGTGAGCAGAAGGGAACTTATGGATATACTAGCAGGCAGTGAAGTCCGCACATACCGTGTTGAGAGTAACCTTACCAGAATTACCGCTTGTTATACGCTCACTTTTAATAACGGTATGATAATGAGTATATACGTCACCGACGAAGAATGGATAGGAGGTTGATGCCACATGATATGCCCACCAGACATGTCCTTACCGCAGATAGTATTATTGCTGATATTATCTATGGCGCTCATAGGAATAATTTTCGGAGATGATTAAGGAGGTTAATATGAAAGAACGAATGCTTGAGCTATTAGCGTTATTAGAGACAACAAACCCAGCAATATCTATGTTAATAAAGGATATTAAATCTATAGACCGAAAGCTTGTCAGAAACGACTTATTAGTATGTGCACTACTGCACGAGAATACATACTATGACATAAAACAGCTCAGAATGGTAGAAGACCTGACATTTAGGGATTACCATATAGATGACCTAGCATCCCGCTTTAGCTACCGCATATCTGGTTATGTCGGAAACAAGGAGAAACAGAGCGCCTTTATCTCTCTAAGGGCAAGCTCTCTTGAAGAAGCCGGATTAAAGGCAGAAGATAGTTATACAGTAAGAGCCTTTGACCGAAAATACGATAGAGTCGAAATTGAATTGTATGAGGAAGAGAGGTACAACTAATGCCGAAATACAATCTATCTGAGTACGCCTTTAAAAGGAAAGAAGAGGAAGTCCCGCTAGTTGACCTTAGAAGAAGCTACAGCGATAGCGAAATGCGGGAACTCCAAGAAACACGTAGGCGTTTATCCAAGCGTGCAAACAGTAGATTATTGGGCCTTGAGAGAGCTGGCCTTGATACAACACATGTGTACAAAACAACCATGAACTATCTTTTAGACGACGGCAAAATGCGTTTTAGCGAAAGACGAAATGTTGATATATACACTCTGAAAAGCGATTTAGCAGAGCTAGGGACATTCCTAAATGCCAAGACCTCTACAGTAGGAGGCTATCGAAAGTACGAGCGCCAAGTGCGCAAAACCTTAAAGGAAGAATATGGCATAGATTCAGGCGAGTTTGATGACTTCATTGCATTTATGAGTTCAGAGTCGGCTAAGCGTTCGCTGAATCAGGTATCTTCTGAATTTTTAGTTGAATTTTTTGATACCGCAAGCGATGAGGGCGTTAGCATAGAGCAAGTTAAGGATGCTCTGCGAGAATATAATGAAGGGAAAATAGAGGGATGGGATGAGGTATATGAATATGTAGGATTAACTTTCCTCTAGGGAAAAAAATGCGTAAACTATTTACAGGGGATATTTTCTATAATGTAGATGACACACCATTTCCACAGCCAAGTTCAAAGAGAATAAAGAGTAAGAAATATTCTTATGTTCCAGAATTTATGACATTCGATATTGAAGCAACTACGGTTGATGGAGATAGGCCCTATGGATTTATGTACATATGGCAAGCTGCAATCGGGGTAAATAATCCCGTAGCCACATACGGAAGAACATGGTACGAGTGGTTTGAATACTTGGATATGGTAAGAAAGCAGTATTCCCTCTCCCCTGACGTAAAGATGGTTGTATATGTCCATTATCTACCCTATGAATACCAATTTATTAAGAGGCTAATCGAGTTCATAGAGGTATTTGCTACAGATAAGAGGAAACCTTTGCGCTGTGTATCAAAATACTTTGAATTTAGGTGCTCACACAAGCTTTCGAACATGTCTTTGGATAGGTTCTGTAAATATACGGGAGCAAAGCACGCTAAGGTAACAGGACATTTTGATTACACCATAAAGCGAACTCCAGCAACTATGTTATGGGACATGGAATATTATTATTCTTTCTGCGATGTAGTGGGCCTCCATGAGTCTATAGAAAAGCTCTTAGAAGACGACACGCTTGAAACAATCCCAATGACAAACACTGGATACATACGACGTGATTGCAGAAATGCGATGCGGAGTAATCCGGATAACTGGAAATGGTATAACAAAGTGGCCCCAAACCCTGAGCTATATGTACTTATAAAGGAGGCAATGAGAGGCGGAGACACGCATTGTAATAGGCACTACGTAGGGAGAATCCTTGAGAACGTAGATAGTTACGATTTTGCCAGTTCGTATCCATATGTAATGTGTTGTTGCTATTTCCCTATGGGGAAGTTTACGAAAATATCTAAAGTAAAAAGCCTAGAGCAACTTAGGAGCTACTTAGGAAAGTATTGTTGCATATTTAGATTATACTTAAAGAATCTAAGATTAAAACCCGAAATAACTAACCCATATATCCCATTGTCTAAGTGCATACGTAAAAAAAGTCCTATAGTGTTTAATGGAAGAATCCTGGAATGTGAAGTAGCCCAAATGACGGTTACAGAGCTGGATTTTGACATAATATCTAAGGAATATGAATGGAGCGCTATAGCCATATCCGATTTGCACATAGCAAAACGGGGACTACTCCCGCCTGAAATGCGAAAAATGATAATAAAACTATTCCAGGCAAAATCTGAGTTGAAGGGCGTAGATGACTATCTATATGCTAAAAGCAAGAATAAAATAAACTCCTGTTTCGGGATGGCCTGCACCGACCCTGTGCATGACACTTACTACGATGATATGGTCGAATGGCGAACGGAAACAGCGAATATACACGATGCTTTGGAGGCCAATAAGCGCTCCAGAAACCAGTTTTTACCATATCAGGTAGGCCTGTATGTTACAGCCCATGCAAGGCATAATCTGAGGGATATAATACGGATAGCTGGAGAGGGCAATGTATACAATGATACAGACAGCTCTAAGGTTTGGGGAGTAGATATAACCGACAAAATAGAAGAATACAATAAGAAGGTGATGCAGATTGCTGAGGAGCACGGAGCGTTTGCGGCATTAAAGGACGGTCGAAAGCTATACATGGGTGTAGCCGAAAAAGAAAAAGGTTATGAAAAATTCATAAGCCTGGGTGCAAAGAAGTACTGCGTAGTACAGGACGGAAAACTGAAATTAACGCTATCTGGAGTAGATAAAAAGAAGGGCGCAAAGCAGTTAAACTCCATAGAAGATTTTAAGATAGGGAAAGTATTCGTCCCGGACTGCGGGAGAACAACATCCTGGTATAATGAGACAGCTCCTGAGATATTGCACATGGACGGAATAGACTTTTTGTCTGCAAGTAACATAGGTGTTTTAAATAGCACATACCAATTGGGCGTTACAGAGGAATTTAACGAATATCTGAACATAGATATTGACATATAGGAGGCGGCATGATAAAATGTAATTGTAATCAAGAGTATATAATAGGAGGAATGCATATGATTACAAGAACATTTAATAGTGCAGAAGTATATGGCACAAAGCGAATTGTAACGGCTAAAACACTTAACCAATTAAAGAAATTAAACATTGCATGCACCGTGGTAGGAAAAGTGAAAATGGGCATGGATGAGGAAGACTTTATTGATAATGCCACAGTTATAAGTGAGGAAGAATAAGAGATGAGAAGAGAAGAGAGAAAAAAAGATAAGGTAAAAGAATATCATATAGGCGAATACGATGCAAGCGTTAGATTCTATGAGAGTTCATACTTCCTGGCAATGGTATACCTGAAAATCGGACCAGTTGTGATTTCCGGTTTGTCTATAAGACGGAATAAGGATGGGGATGTTTTCGTGTCTTGGCCGGCGAGAAAGTTGCAAGATGGAACATATAAAAACACGGTATACACGGTAGACAGGGATTTAAGTGACGGGATATTGGATGCCTATTACATATGGGAAGATGAGAAATAACATATATTATGACATAGAACGGACAGAAAAATATAAACAGCCATATAATTTTGTCATAGGCGGACGTGGTACAGGAAAGACCTATGGAACGTTAAAATATATGGTTGAGAATAAACATAAGTTCGTTCTTTTAAGGCGAACCCAGACAGAACTTAATATGACGCTAGACAGCAAGCACATCGACTTAGGGGATGTATCCATGAATGTGGATATATCCCCGTTTAAAAAACTGGCAAGTGACTTAGACTGGAAGGTTGAAATCCATAGGGTAAACAAGGACTTATACGCCATTGTAATAAATGGAGAACTTTTGGGATATGGTATGTCCCTAAATACCATGCATAAAATCAGGGGCTTTGATGCGTCCGACGTGGAATATATTGTCTACGATGAGTTTATACCTCAGCGTCAAGCTAGGCCAATACCCGATGAGGGCGGAGCTTTCTTCAACGCTTATGAGACAATAAACCGAAACAGAGAGATTGAAGGAAGAGACCCGGTAAGAGCATATCTTCTGGCCAACGCAAATAATATTGAAGCCCAAATATTGGAAGATACGGGACTGTCGACCGTAATTGAGCATAAGATGATAAACAAGAGTAAGAAGTTCTACATTGATTCCAATCGTGGCTACACAATAGAACTCCTCGGGAATGCCCGATTTGCTGAAGAAAAGAAGAAGGGCGTGCTTTATCGTTTTACCAAAGGCACACAGTTTTCTAGAATGGCCTTTGAGAACCAGTTTGCATATGATGATTTTACCAATATACGCCAGTATAACATAAGAGAATATCTTCCATATTTCGCCGTGGGCGACTACGGGATATACACCCATAAATCCAGGGATGAGTATTACATATCCAAATGTAAGCAGAGCTTTTCTGAACGCTTTCCTTTTAGTGACTATGGCATAAAGCAGAGTATAAGAGCACATGGACGTGAGTTATATAAGGCATACATGGAAAGTAGAATATTCTTTGAAAGCTATGAATGCAAAAAGCTATTGACAAAGATAGTGGGATAGAATAAGATTAAGATAGGAAGGGGAATGCTCCAACTGGCAAGGGACGGAATCCCTGGAGCGGCTCGCCAGGCCTGAACCCCTTCCATTCTAATAGGAGGATAATTTATGGATATAAATCTGGTAGTAGATGTTATTTCTAATGTCGGGTTCCCAATAGCCGCTTGCGTCATGATAGGCTGGCTGTTTTATCGGGAACAGGAACTACATAAAGAAGAGTCTAAGCTGTTGGCTGACGCTATTGCATCTTTGACAACAGCAATCCATGAGTTAAAGGAGAGATTGAATGGTTAATTTATTTACATTAGACTCTGCGCCATCAGGAGGAAAAATAAATACATATGAGAGATATGGCGTTAAGGCATTAGCCATAAATGCAGAGCAAAATGGATATGAAATATCGGGAATGTATCTTAGAGATAGTAGCTTATGGTATAGCTTTGAATTCCCGGTGTTAGGACATAGTCTACCATGCGTATTTACTGTTGATACCGCTCCAAGCACAACCGGTTTGGTCACAATTGCGGTATGTGAATACGGAGGAATCCCCGACGCAGACTATTTTGACATTGTAGATTTAGACGAAGACGGAATGCCAATCTACGAGAGTGGTTCTGTGAGATACAAAAAGCCACTGGCAGAAGATGGAAAATCCTTTAAAGAAAGAGTAATTATCCCATCGGAAAAGAAAGCGAAAGCCACAAAGGCGAGAAAGGAGAAATAGATATGACATATGCAGAAATGTTAGCATTAGCCCGTGCAGGCTTTACCAAAGATGATATTATAGCAATGGGCGGAGTAATGGCTCAGCCGACTCCCCAGCCTGTCCAGCAGGTTATGGCTCAGCCAACTCCCCAGCCTGTCCAGCAGGTTATGGCTCAGCCAGCTCCCCAGCCTGTCCAGCAGGTTATGGCGCAGCCAACTCCCCTGCCTGTCCAGCAGGTTATGGCGCAGCCAGCTCCCCAGCCTGCCCAGCAGGTTATGGCGCAGCCAACTCCCCTGCCTGTCCAGCAGGTTATGGCGCAGCCGGAAGGCTATTCGCCGGTTCTTCCACAGACGGACTATCTGGGTGAGGCCATCAGAAGAGCGCAGGCGGCGCAGATGAACGCTACTCTTCCTGCCGCAACAGTCGGTAATACCATGGAGGCAGTAGCGGCTGACATCATCGGAGCTAATGCTAAAACATCAAAATAAGGAGGTTAATAATGGCAAATATTGGATTGTCTATCAATCAAATTAGTACTGTCCTTAACTCTTTGCTTACTCAGGCACAGTTAGGAAACGCCGCTGTAGTGGACACCGGAAGCTTTATTTCCGTAGCTCAGACAGCTCTTTCCACAGCACCTGACGTTATGCTGGAATCCATTGGACAAATGTTCTCCAGTCGGTCTATCGTATCTATCAGGCCGTATGAGCGCAAATTTAAAAATCTCGAGCGCTCAGAGGTTGAATGGGGAAATGCCGTGAGAAAATTGAACTACATTGACATCCCCATGGAAAACAACCAGGAATATCTGGCGGAAGACGGAGAAACTGTGGACATGTATAGGGTACGTGCTCCGAAGATATTACAGACTAACTTTTACGGGCAGAATACATTCCAGCAGGCGTATACTTTATATGACCATCAGCTTAATATCGCTTTTGCGACACCGGATGATTTTTCCAGATTTATTGGAGGATACCTGCAGAATAAGGCTGACCAGAGAGAGCAGTCACATGAGGCTACAGCAAGAGCGACTCTAGTAAACTTAATCGCTGGGGTAATTGCATCCGGGAGCACGGGTTACATCAAGGTTCTTAGTCTCTATAATGCCCAGAACGGAACATCTTTAACCGCAACAGACATTATGAAGAGCGAGAATCTGCCGGATTTCCTGAGGTTCTTCGTTGCTACGATTAAGATTTACATGAAACTTATGTCCGAGCGTTCACAAATGTTCCAGGTCAATGTTACCGGTAAGGCCATCACACGGCACACTCCGGCAAGTAGAGCTAGGATGTATCTCTATACTCCTTTCATGGAAATGGCCAAAACCCAGGTACTCGCAGATGTATTTAATGAAGGATACATCACCCTTGACAACTTCGAGGAGGTAAACTTCTGGCAGTCCATCGCAGATACCGACACAATCAACGTGACAGCCGGATATATGGATAGTACAGGAGCATTTACGTCCTCTACCGTAAATAACGCAAAGGTTCTTGGCGTAATCTTCGATGAGCAGGCGGCTGGATATACCTTTATCCATCAGGGAGGAGGTTCCACGCCATATAACCCAGCAGGGGGATATACAAACGTCTTTGTGAACTTTAACGACAGATACTTTAATGATTTCACGGAGAAGGCTATTGTATTCACCTTAGAATAGGAGAAAATTTTATGGAAGTTGTTCTTTACAATTTCACAAAAGAGGAGGTAAACTTCTGGCAAAGCATTGCGGATACCGACACAATCAACGTCACTGCCGGATATATGGATAGTACAGGAGCATTTACGTCCTCTACCGTAAATAACGCAAAGGTTCTTGGCGTAATCTTCGATGAGCAGGCGGCTGGATATACCTTTATCCATCAGGGAGGAGGTTCCACGCCATATAACCCAGCAGGGGGATATACAAACGTCTTTGTGAGCTTTAACGACAGATACTTTAATGATTTCACGGAGAAGGCTATTGTATCCACCTTAGAATAGGAGAAAATTTTATGGAAGTTGTTCTTTACAATTTCACAAAATCAGAAAATTCCACCGCTATCCCAAGCGGTGGAACTTCTTACAATTGCATATTAAAAACTCCTACAAGTGTACTTAACCCAGTTATTGTAGTTGAGGCAAACGTATTAAATGTGACCTATGGGTATATACCGGATTTCGGGAGATACTATTTTGTGTCCGATATTGTATCGGTAAACAGCTCTACATGGGAGCTACATCTGCATGTGGACGTACTAGCCACATATAAATCAGAGATATTATCTACGGATGCCTACATCGTTAGGGCTAGCTACGGGAACACAAATATACCGGACAGTCTAATTGTGGGGATGTCGCAGTACAATATCTCGGAAGTTAGCTCAGGTTCAGGATTAAGCGGACAGCCGGGATTTGTTCTATCTGTCATTGATTGCGTAAATGGCGGCTCAGGTTCAGGAGCGGCAACAATGTACTATATGACAGAAGGGCAACTAGGGGCACTTCTCAGGGCTATGTACACCCCAGCGATGTACGAGGAGAAAATTTCGGATGCTGTGGTAAAGTCACTGTTTAACCCATATCAATACATTGTAAGCTGTTGCTATCATCAGGCGGTTGTTCCTGTAAATCCCCGTTCTATCGGGTTAGGATTTACAGATTCTGGAGTGGGTGGAAGTGACACGGCAGTACCATATAATAATGGAACTGTTACTCTACTTATTGGCGACAAGCATGGAGATTTCAGGGACTTTGAACCATTTACCTACTATATTCTATATATACCATACTGTGGGGCAATTCGAATCCCGCCGTCTGCTCTTGGGGACTCCAATGGATTATATATAATGACCTGCACGGACTACGCAACAGGAGCAGTTGAATGTATAATTAGAGCTAATGGAGACATGCACGTAATAGCGAAAGTAACTGGCAGTCTTGGTTTCCAAGTGCCATTGGCGCAGTTAAACAATGGAGGAGCGCTCGGGTCTTTTATATCAGGGGCAGTAAATTCAGTCGCAGGTGGACTAACGACTAACCCAGGCTTGGTAGGAAAGGGCGTTATGGATTTCATAAATTGCCTATCCTTTGCGCCGACCATGATTGGCTCATCCGGTAGTTCAGCTGGCTCCATATGGGGAGTGACATGCATTTTATACAAGGCGGAAATGGGTGTGAGTGCGGAACCGAACAGCATTAGCTACACGAAGGGTAACCCCTCATGTAAAGTTGCTCAAATTAACACTTGCGGGCACTATGTGGAGGCACTTGACCCGCACATATCCATAAGTGGATACGACCAGGAACGAGAGGAAATTGTGACTAAACTGGCGGGAGGTGTTTACATTGAATAACTTCGTACCGGCTCCATATAGTGTAATCAGTAATTACAACGGGTCTTTCTTCCCGTCTACTGTACATACATGGGGCAACGCAACAACAAACTACTATACGAGGCTTCTTACACAGCGTGCGATGAGCATTTTCAAATTCACTCTCCCGGATACGATTTGTACAGACTATTTCCTGTATAACCTGTATCTGTCCGGCTATGTGGCTGTGTTCTATCACGAAAAATACGGGGTAATCGCTCAGTGGTGTGGGTTTGAAGGATATGACTTGTACTATAACCCGAGATGGGCAATCGTTACCAACGAATTCGTCGGAAATGTCAGACGCCTTATTGATGCAGATTGCGTCCTGGTAAAGCTTCAGCCAGACTATTGCGGATGTTTCGACCTTATTCAAAAATATGCGGCTTTACTGGGGCAGGCATCCAAGACCATAAGCATGTCCTATCTCAATGCTGCTGTAGGGCGTATCTTTACCACAAAGTCTAATAAAGACGCTGAGCAGGTTAAGAAGGTATACGATAAAATTTTCTCAGGAGAACCTATTGTTACCGTATCTTCTATGGATAACTTCGAGTGGACTACTGAGCGCCCGAAAGACATGCTAGTGGTTATGGAGGTTCTTGAGTCTATGGAGAAGCTGATGGATGATTTTGACAAAGAGATAGGTCTCCCGGTGGCAAACACCTCTAAGCGAGAACGACTTGTTGCCGATGAGGTAAACAAGCGTGACAATGAGTACCGAACTCGTGCGGAACTGTGGCTGGATGATTTAAAGAAATCTATGAAGAAATGTAATGAAATGTTTAAAACAGATAAATTTTCTGTAGATTGGAGGTATAAGAATGACTCCATGTCTGACAATATGGGGACAGTGGCAGTACGAGCCGACTCTATTCGATAATATGGTACTTCCTGAAGGCGTAGATAACGAACTGGTTATCGACACGATTATGCAGTATTACGGAGCGTGTGAGAGCTTCATCCAGGATGTGGATATATTAAAGGCCATGATTGGGAGATGGAGTCGTAGGCGTGCGTATGATTTTCAGGGGATGTATCAAACCACTAAGTTTGATTATAATCCCATTGAAAATTATGACCGGAAAGAGCTGTTTTCTGACATTTACGATAAACAGGATGAGACGACACGGACGGGAAACGAAACATATGAAAAGACTGGTAGCGTAATGACCAAGCGAACCGGTACAGAATCTGTGGAGGAAACGGGAAGTGAAACTAATGAACATGAAGTTTCTGCATATAATTCCGCATCGTACTCTCCACAAGCTAAGGATACCAGAACGCCCAATATGACTAACACCCGTACGCCTGACTTGACGGATGTGCAGACACCTAATACAAAGGATACACGGACACCGGATTTAAACGACACAACAAAACAGACGGGAACAATAAAGCATGCGGGTCGTGCGCATGGAAATATCGGCGTTACCACTACACAGGCAATGATTAGAGAGGAGAGAGATATTTTAAACTTCTCCATCTATAATTACATCGCTCTCTCATTTGCCGATGAATTCATCATTACCGTATTTTAAGGAGGTGCTTACTTGCCATATCAAAACTTTCCGTATACAAACTTCCATGAGGCTAACCAGGACTACATCTTAAAGAAATTTAAGCAAGTCCTGGACGAATGGGATATTACCTCTCACACCTGGGAGGAAACGAAAGAATACATTATGAACTTCTTCCAGAATCTTGATTTAACGGAAGAAGTAAACAATAAAATCCAGGAAATGCTGGATGATGGAACTATTGCCGAGATGCTCGGTGATGAAGTGGTAGAAATGCTGTTAGGGAGGTTGGAAAAGGTATTGAACGTATACGACAGAAATTATATTTTTATCGGAGATAGCTATGCAGGCTTTGGCTGGGTAGAATCCATGGTAAGTGCCCTTAGAGCGACAAAATATGTGAAGAAATATGCTGATGGTTCAGGATTTTCTATCGATGGAAATGACTGGACTACTCTGCTTAACTCGATTCCGGGTGATGATACAGTAAACTACATCATCTGCGGAGGAGGATACAATGAACAGTGGTCTTCTTTAGAAGAGATTCAGGCTGGTGTTGCGTCCTTCGTCAATGTCGCAAAGAGCAAGTTCCCAAATGCAATTATCTTCTATGGATTTATGGCATGGTCTGGGACTGCTACGAACTACAGAACACTCCGAGCTACCATCGGGCGTATGGAACAGGCGTGTGGTGTCTATGGTATTCAGTTCGTGAAGGACTTGTACCTGGTGCTCCATGACCTTACACACTTGCAGGCCGATAATATTCATCCGGTTCCTCAGTGGTCACAGGTGCAGGGCCAGATTTTCGCATCTTCTGTTATGGGAGGTTCGTCCAGCTTCAGCTACTCCATCGAATCAATTGAGCCGACTTGGATTAACGGATGGTCGGTAAATGGAGATACAAACATCTATGTGTGTGCGGACGCTAGCGGGGCGTATTTCATGAATACGTTCTTTTTATCTCTGACAAACACTGGAGGGATTGCAGTGTTACTTGACGGAACTAATCCGATTACTTTGGCTAATATGCCTAGAGGGTTAATCAATGGCACTGCGGTGACCGTTACGGCTGTGCCGTGCATTATCCAGATTCAGAAAGAAAGTAAATACTATGAGGCGTTTGCTTGCATCAGAATCTTTGCAGGGCAGTTGCAGTTTATTGGCTGTAAGCTCAAGCCGGAGGAAGAGGGAACCGGGTATCTGAATGAGACAATTACGGCTATTCAGTTACCGCCGTTTCAGCTGGTTATTCCACCGGATGTACTGTAATATAAAGGGAGAGTATCACTCTCCCTTTTCTCGTTCATGTCCATGAGCATTGCTTTAAGGATTGCTCCGTCCTCGAATGGATATATATCTGTGATGTATCTAAATCTGTTACATTTGTCGCTGTATTCGCATTTTCGACATGTGATTCTCTGAGAAATTAAATTTGATTTGCACCAGCGGACAAGCTTCATGTTAGTGTCAAGTGATTGTATGTCATATAACGCCTCAAGTTCTGTTCTTGTGAGTCCCATGTCATGGATGACACAGCTTAGTTTATCTTCATAACACATATCTATTCCTCCTCCTTATTTGATTAAATCGCTTGGTATCTTTCTAAACTGCGTGCGGATTAGTTCGCATTCATATTTGTATCGGCAATTGATGCAACTTAGAGAATCGCTTGATTTACAGATATTTGCAATGTCTTCTATTGATATGAGAGACATTCCGAGTTCGTCGGCTAGCTGGTGGGCATATAAATCTTGTATATGCCCTTTTGCGTAAATGCACATCTTGATTGCTTCGGGTGTTCCGTTTTCTATAAGTAAGTATCGTCGCATTAAATTAGCTCCTTTCAACCTTGAATAACCAGTCTTCCTCATCTTCGGTACATACTCCGAAAT
>ERZ1643250.2870-NODE-2870-length-12384-cov-7.925785_pt1 | contig 12384 bp, 11 predicted proteins | sample MGYA00579262_ERZ1643250 | MGnify/ENA primary metagenome ERZ1643250 (study PRJEB29033, sample SAMEA4952265) | chicken gut metagenome | biome: Broiler Chicken; feature: Gastrointestinal Tract; material: Caecum | place: Ireland | collected 2018 | study: Broiler...
GATCCCGATCTATTTCCCGTCCGTGGTCATCGGCAGTGAGACCTATTACGACGGTGGGCTGGCCGATCCCATTCCGATCGTCAAGAGCCTGCACGACGGCAACAGGAAAAACCTGATCGTGCTGACCCAGCCCATCGACTACCGCAAGGAGATGAACGGCGGCACACAGTTCGCCGCGCGCGCCCTGCGCCGCAAGTACCCCGAGCTGACCAAGACCATGCTCTCGCGCCCCAAGCGGTATAACGATACCGTGTGTTTCTGCCACCAACTTGAAAAGAAACAGCCGCAGAACACTGTGCTTCTTCAGCCCACCGGCCACCTCGAAAGCTTTGAAAAAGATGTAAAAAAGCTTGAATGGGGTTACGAAATGGGGTATAATATGGCCTGCGCGCGCATGGATGATATCAAACGCTTGTTTGACTGATCCATCGCACTCAATACCGGAAAAAGCCCACGCACTGCCGTGGGTTTTTACCGAACCGGGAAAAGTTCCGGTTCGCCACATCCTGCGCTTCCGCGCAACCGCATTGAGAGGGGAAGAAAAGAGAAATGCAGACAAGAAAGATCATTCAGGTGGAGGATAAGGTGCCGCCGCGGCTGCTGGTGCCGCTTTCCATCCAGCACATGTTCGCCATGTTCGGCGCGTCTGTGCTGGTTCCGTTTATGTTCGGCATCAACCCGGCAATCGTGCTGTTCATGAACGGTATCGGCACGCTGCTGTTCATCCTGATCACCAAGGGCAAGGCGCCGGCATACTTAGGTTCGTCCTTCGCCTTCATCGCGCCCGCGACCATGGTCATCGACCAGTGGGGTTACCCGTATGCGCTGGGCGGCTTTGTAGTCGTCGGCTTCATCGGCTGCATCCTGGCAGCGATTATCTACAAATGCGGCACCAAATGGATCGACGTGGTACTCCCTCCCGCGGCTATGGGGCCGGTCGTGGCGCTGATCGGCCTGGAGCTGGCGGGCTCCGCCGCTTCTACCGGCCTGATCGTCCCCACGGAGGATGTCCCCACTGTGCTCGCCCCGAATGTGATTACATTCTGTGTCACGCTCGGCGTGGCTGTGCTGGGCAGTGTTCTGTTCCGTAAATTCCTGTCGGTTATTCCAATCCTGATCGCGATTATCTGCGGCTATGTATGCGCGGTCATCACCGGCGTGATCACCTCTGCAGATATCATGGCTGCGTTCCAGCAGCCGCTGTTCCAGCTCCCGAACTTCCAGCTGCCCAAGTTTGATCTGGAAGCCATCCTCATCATCCTGCCGGTCATCCTGGTCATTGCAAACGAGCACATCGGCCACCAGCTGGTAACCAGCAAGGTGGTCGGCCGCGACCTGCTGAAAGATCCCGGCCTGCACCGCTCGCTGTTTGCGGACAACTTTTCGACCATGCTGTCCGGCCTGATCGGCTCGGTGCCGACCACGACCTACGGCGAAAATATCGGCGTCATGGCGATCACCCGCGTGTACTCGGTGCGCGTGATCGGCGGCGCGGCGGTGCTGTCTATCATCTGCTCGTTTGTCGGCCCGCTCGCCGCGCTCATCCAGACCATCCCCGGCCCGGTTATCGGCGTCATTTCCTTCCTGCTGTACCGTATGATCGGCACCTCGGGCCTACGCATTCTGGTGGACAACAAGGTCGATTACAGCAAAAACCGCAACATGGTGCTGACCTCGGTCGTATTTGTCGTCGGCCTGTCCGGCGTGACGCTGTCGCTCGGCAACGTCGCCCTGTCCGGCATGACGCTCGCCGCTATCGTCGCCATGCTGATGAGCCTGCTGTTCTACGCGTTTGACAAGCTGAAATGGTCCAACGACCTGCAGGATACCTAAAAACCGGTTCATGAAAAGGCACCCCGTCTGTGCAGCACATGCTGCACAGACGGGGTGTCTCTGTTTCAGTCTCCCTTTAAAACGTAACCGTGCGCGGCGCTTCCGTGAAGGAGGAAAAGGTTGCCGTCACCTGCGTAAGGGCGAAGATCTGCGTATTGCCGTCCCCCGCCTGATACATGCCCTGCAGCGAGGGATAGGCTGCCAGCATATGCTCCTGCGCCTCGATGCGGCTGTCCTCGACCGCAGTTGCTGCAATGCGCAGCCACCGCTCGCCGTCAAAAGCACAGATCTCGATCTTGGGATTCCGGATCATCTGCCGGGAAACATCCTTGATCTTACCGGTCTGGATGGTCAGCCGGCCGTCAAACAGGTCGATCGTACCGAACGGGCGCACACGGGGCTGGTCGCCATCCACGGTCCCCAGATAATACGTTCCGCACTTTTTTAGAAATTCATATACTTCCTGCATGTCAGTTGCCTCCTTTTTCTTTTTTTATTATAGCACCGACTTTGGTGAATGGGCAAGAAAGAGGGAGGCAAACGCCTCCCCATGCATTCTCCTCTCCCGCACGACGCGCATCACTTTTCCCTCCGCTGCGGGCGCTTTTTATTGCAGCCCCAGGCCACCGTTACCATCCGTAACGATATAGGAAAGATCGTCACGCACATACAGGATCACATCCAGCTGATACTCCTCCAGATAGTCATAAATGGATTTTTCCGTGTAATGCCGGAAATCCAGGCTGCGCATTTCGTCAAAGGAGGTATACAGAATGGTTTCCAGCGCATTTGTGAAAGAGTCTCCCACTACAAGCACATCCGGCAGTTCCGGCCGGTTGGTATGAATGACCGTCTCTGCGACGTCCCCGCCCATATAGTAGTTGTACATATTCTGCCGGTCTGCAGCAAACACCGTTGCTTCTACGGGATTGCCGTTATCGTACCTCTCAAACGGCACCGGATCCGCCAGCGTATAGGTATACAGCCGGTCGTCCGACTGAAACAGTCCAAACAACTTGCGGTTGCGCGAGCCGAGGAACGAGCTCTCGACCGGGGTGATCTCCAGTCCCTCTGTGACCGGTGCAGTGCGGTAATGTGCGTTGACGTATTCCATAATACGCAGATAGGTTTCATACGCGCCATACAGATTATAGTGATGGTCGGTCTTGCTGTAAAACTTTTCATAATCCGCAGAAAGATACTGCGCCATCTCCAGATGGTCGATCCCGCGCTCAGCCAAACCGGCCATGAAATCCGTGCGCAGCGAATCGTCCCGGTAGCTGGAATCGTTCAACCAGGACGGATACCGGTCCCGGAACGCGTTGCTCTGCTCCGGTATGCCGACATACAGGAAGCCGACCCCCTTCCGGCTGCAGTATTCGTTCAGCTCCTGCAGCATGTCCAGCTCCTGTGTCATGTTTTCCTCATTATAGTGGTTGAGCACTGTACCGTGATACGGCAGCAGCACATCCTCGGTGACCACCGTGTCGCTGATCACCGGATCGTGCAGCGCAAGCTCTTTCCGCGTATTCAGCTTGAGCAGCTGATCGCGCCCCGCGAGGTGGTCGCCTATCCAGGCTTCCACCTGTGGAAAATACTCGCCTTCCAGCACTTCCTGCATCCCGAAAGGCGGGAATACCGCGAGCGAGCGGTTTTCATAATATGAAGTCGTTGCCGGTTCCTTTACCAGCGTCAACGCAGCGATCAGGGAAAGCGCGCCGCAGAAAAAAACGATCTTGATCCAATGTTTCATTCTCTCACCGCCTGTCAGAACCGGAAATAAATAAACGGGTTATAGCTGTTGGTCAGAAGCGACATCACGCACAGGACAAGCAGCACAGCAAGCAGCGGATAACTCAGCACCTCATACGCCTTGCTCTTTGCGATCCGGCGATACAGCGGTGCACAAAGCACCACGCCGAACAGCAGATACGGCCAAAACCGCATAAAATATTCCACGGCAAGCGGATCCACAGCCGTGCTGGGCGTGAACATCACCCGCAGGTAATCCATCGCATAGGACAGCGTGTCGCTGCGGAACAGAACCCAACCGATCACGATAAAAAACAGCGCGTATGTATGGGTCAGGATACGCGGCAGCCGATCCAGCACGCGCGCAAGAGCGTATTTCTCCACGATCAGCAGGACACCGAAATACAGCCCCCATGCCAGAAAGGTGAAGTTCGCACCATGCCAGAAACCGGTCAGTCCCCAGACGACAAGCAAGTTGCAGATATGCCGGCCGGCCGAACAGCGATTACCGCCCAGCGGGATATACACATAATCGCGAAACCATGTCGAGAGCGACATATGCCAGCGTCGCCAAAACTCCGTGACCGAGCGGCTGATATAGGGATAATTAAAGTTCTCTAAAAATTGGAACCCAAACATCTTGCCCAGGCCAATCGCCATGTCCGAGTATCCGGAAAAATCATAATAGATCTGAAGCGTATAGGCTGCCGCACCAAACCATGCCAGCAGGAAGGTCAATTCACCCGTTGCATGCCCGAACACGCCATCCGCGATCTGCGCGAATGCATTGGAGAGCAGCACTTTTTTCGCCAGGCCATAAATGAACCGGTCGATGCCCTCGGAAAATACCTCCTTTTTGTGCTCGCGCGCGGACAACTGCATGTCCACATCATGATAGCGCACAATCGGTCCGGCAATCAACTGAGGAAACATGGAAACGTACAGCGCCAGTGAAAAAGGATTCTTCTGCGGTCATGCCTCCCGGCGGTATACATCAATCACATAGCTGAGCGCCTGGAAGGTATAGAATGAAATGCCAATCGGCATGACAATCCCGGTCAGCGGAAGGTTTGTACCAAACAGGCCGTTCGCCGTCGCAATGAAGAAATTAAGATACTTATATACCCCGAGCATGCCTACATTGATGATGATGCATAGAACCAGCCAAGCCTTCCTGTGCGGACTGCGCATGAGAAGGCCGAAAATATAATTGATCAGAATGGACAGGAGCAGCAGGATGATCAGTCTTGGCTCGCCGTAAAAATAAAAGAATAGACTAAATGCCAGCAGCACACCATTACGCACCGCCAGATGCCGCTGCGGTACAATATAGTAGCAAAACAGTACTGCTGGCAAAAAAAAGAACAGGAAAATCAAACTACTGAATACCATACATATTTACATACCCTTCCGGCAGCCAGCACACTGCTGCACAGGATACGCGCAATCCCCCTTTTGGTAGGTATATACCGCTTTTACAGTCCGGATCCATTTTTTCGGGGCATCCTGACGCCCGCTTCACGCCAGGATCAAATACCATTTTTAGGATACTCCTTTTTCAATTCATTTTCAACCTCTTTATTCGTCAAAAACAGCTTTCTTTCTCCATTATATGTGCGCAGAATATGCATCGGCACTGCACACGCCGCATGGCCCTCTGCCAGCTACGATACAACCGATCCATCCGGAATCGACAGCAATCCAATGCTGCGCAGCCCCATGTGCAGGTTCTCCTGTGCAGAGAAAAGATTCCCCGCACTGTACGTGGATGAAGCTGAAAAGGCTGCAGCCGTCAGGCAAGAAGCCCCTAAGCATTTGCTTCCTTCCCGGGGCGTCTCTTCCAGCATACCAGGCTGCAGGTTCTGTTGGATGCGGTTGACAAACCTCGTACCAGGCCTCTATACTGTTGGCAAGAACCACCAACAGGACGCTTTATTGACTTGTCATTAAAAATGCAACTGTTTTGAATGGATTGCCTCCCGCCGGTCGTGTTATATATGAAAGCAGAAAACACTGCTATTGAATAGAAGGAGGCAACGCGTATGAAAAAGGTACGGACTGGAATATTGGCTGCAGCGCTGCTGCTGTCCATCGGCGTAACCGGTGCATTCGCCGCAGGCCCCGGCTGGGGACGGCATACCGGTTGGAACAGCATCTGCCCGGCAGCGGGCTCGTCCTGCCGCTATGATGCGGATGGGGACGGTTTCGGCGACAATTGCAGGGCAGGTGCCTGCGGCACCGGGGTAAATTACGTCGATGCCGACGGCAACGGCGTATGCGATCATTTTGATGGGAGCCACTGCGGTTGCGGCTATGGCTTGAACAAAGGATGCAGAAGATGAAACGGTAGGGTGGGATCCGACGATGCGGAATGAACAGGAGATCAGCGCGGCGATCGAGCGGTATGCGGATACCGTCCGCCGGCTCTGCATGCTCCATTTGAAAAACCACGCCGACACCGAGGATATCTTTCAAACGGTATTCCTCAAATACGCTTTGCATACCGAACCCTTTTCGGATGCAGACCACGAAAAGGCATGGCTGCTCCGCGTCACCATCAACGCATGCAAAGACCTGCTTAAAAGTATTTTCCGCAGCCGCACGGTTTCGCTCGACGAACTTGTGAATCAACCGGCCCCACTGGCTTCGGACCATCATGAAGTCATTGAAGCGGTGCTGTCCCTGCCTCAGAAATACCGTGATGTGATCTACCTTCATTTTTACGAAGGCTATTCCGCGCCGGAAATCGGACGCATTCTGGGAAAGAATGTCAATACGGTCTATACGCTGCTGGGGCGTGCAAAGCAGCAGCTCCGTGAAAAACTGGGAGGTGAAGGCGATGCATGACAAAATCCGGGCAGCGTTCGGCGAAATTCACGCCGAAGAAGAATTAAAAAACCGGACACGCGCCTATATCGCCCAGCAGATGTCGGCGCGCCGGAAGCCGTCCGGACGGATGCGTCTTATTCCCGTGCTGGCCTGCTGCCTGTTTGTGCTTCTGGCCGGCTGGGGCGGCCACCACATTTACTTTTCTCCCTCCTCCATCATCAGCATCGATGTCAACCCCTCCCTTGAGTTGGGTATCAACCGGTTCGATAAGGTAATTTCCGTAGAGGGGTATAATGATGACGGGGCTGCGCTGGCTAATGCAGTGGACGTCAAATATCTGGATTACGCGCAAGCCCTTACCCGTATTCTGGAGAGCGATGCCTTCGCTCCCTATACATCAGGGGATGCCGCGATATCCATTGCTGTATTCGGTTCGGATGAGGAAAAAAACAATGAAATGCTCTCGCAGGTCGAGGCCTGCACAGCAGGATACCGAAATGCCCACTGTTATGCGGATGACATGGATACGGCTGCAGCGGCCCATGCGGCGGGTCTATCCTGTGGAAAATACCGCGCCTATCTTGCGCTCCAAGCCCTCGATCCCGCCGTCACTTCGGAGGACATCCAAGGGATGACCATGCGGGAGATCCGTGACCGTATCGCAGATCTGTCCGGTAACAGCGCCTCTGCGCAAGCGCAGGAAACCGATCTTTCATCCGGCGGCGGGCATCATGGCAGCATCAGTGGAAGCAGAAAGGGAAAACGGCACCACGCCTATGGGCAGTAGGCCATCTTCTCCGGTTGCACTGCTGATTCCGCCCTATCCGTCAGCACAAACAGCCATCCCATTGTAAACTCCGCCAGACCTGTTTGCGGTCAATACATCTCATCCCGGTTCCTATATCACAGATAAGCCCAGTCAGACATCATTTCGCATGGCGAATATTATGTCTGACTGGGCTTTTTCATGCTGCCGGGCTGTCCAGCAGGGCTGCCGCCGGCATCCCTCTCTTCCGTCCATCCGGTGCGCTGGATCGCTTATTGAAACTTTTTCACAGATGCATCACTTACTAACCCTAAGAAATCATCTTTCTCCGAGCCACGCCGGGAGTTCCGTAATATCCTGCAGCACAGCATCCGCGCCGGCATCCAGGAATGTCTGCCGCGCTTTGCCGCATGCCTGCGCGCGCTCATCCGCAGAAAGCGCGTCAAACTCCGTCTGCGTCAAGCCCAGCACGCTGCTGCCCTTGATCACGCCGAGCGACAGCACGCCCGCGTGCTTGCCTTCGCGGATATCGGACACCGTGTCGCCCACCTTGACGACCTCATGCACGCCCGCGATGCCGAACTGCTGCATATTGCGGAAAATCATATAGGGATACGGACGACCGAAACCATTGACGCTGTCCGGGCTGCACCAGTAATCCGGCGCATAGCCCTGCCGCGCGGCTTCTGGCACAACGACCGCCATCATGGAGTCGGTGTAGCCGGTCGTCGAGCCGATTTTCAGACCCATTTCACGCAGCTGTGCCACGGTATCGGCGACCCCCGGCTTAGGCGCCGCATAGTCGGACAGGCTTTCCATCAGTTTTTCTTCAAACACCCGGTAGACCGCCTCGACATCCGCCTCCTCCGCGGCCTTCCCGGACTGCGCCCGCCACTGCGCGGCGACGCTTTCCATTTGCAGCATGGTGCGGATATGGTCGCGCTTGAGCATCCCCATCGGCGCGCGGATCTCATCCATTGTCGGCTGCACGCCAAAGGCGCGGAACGCCTTATCAAAGGCTGCAACCGGCGCAAAGCATCCATAATCAACCGTCGTTCCTGCCCAGTCGAGCACCACCAGCTTCAGCTTGCCCATCTGCCTGCCTCCTTCAAAAAGTCCGCCATGATCGCGGCCAGTTTTTCGATATCTTCTGCATAGATCTCGCCGATGTTGCCGACGCGGAAGGTATCCGCCTGCATCACCTTGCCCGGATAGAGCACATAGCCGTGCGCCTTGATGTAATCATACATCTCCTGGAAGGTAAATGCACTGCCCACCGGATAGAAAAAGCTGGTGATGATCGGGCCCTGTACGGCTTCGTCCAGATAGGGCCGGAAGCCGAGCGCACCCAGCCGCTCGACGAGCAGGCGCTGGTTTGCAGCATAGCGCGCCGCGCGCACGGGGATGCCGCCCTCCTCTGCCAGCTCCTCCATTGCCTTGGCGAAAGCAAGCACAACATGGGTCGGCGAGGTAAAGCGCCATTTGCCATCCTTCTCCATGGTCTTCCACTGATCGTAAAGGTCGAGGCTGAGCGAGCGCGCCTGGCCGGCGCTCTGCTCCAGCAGGCTGCGGCGCGCGAGGATGAACGAGAACCCCGGCACACCCTGGATGCACTTGTTCGCGCTCGAGATCAAAAAGTCAATGCCATAGTCCGCCATCGGGATATCCACGCCGCCAAAGCTGCTCATCGCATCCACGATGAAGGTGCGTCCGGCGGCCTTGACCACCGCGCCGACAGCTTCAATATCATTCAGGATGCCCGACGTGGTTTCGCTGTGCACCATGGCAACGTGGGTGATCGCGTGGTCTTCGCGCAACAGGCGCGCAACATGCGCCGGGTCGGGCTGGCGGTTATCCGCCTGCCGGTAAAGCACGTGGCACACCCCGGCATGGCGGGCGATATCCGCCATGCGCAGGCCGTATGCGCCGTTGGCGCAGATGAGCAGCTTGTCCCCCTGCCCGACAACGCTGGTGAGCACGGATTCGACGCCGAAGGTGCCGCTGCCCTGCATGAGCACCGCGGTATATTCCGGTTCGGACACATGCGCCAGTTCCAGCAGGCCTGCGCGGATGCGCTGGGTGATCGCCTTGTAGTCGTCGTCCCAGGTGCAGTGGTCGAACAGCATCTCCCGCTTGACCGAATCGGTCGTTGTCAGCGGCCCGGGCGTGAGCAGCTTATAATTGTGGTTCATATCCATTCTCCTTTGGTCTGATACAAAGGAGGCGCGCTGTGCGCGCCCCCTCTGGAAAGTATTTTCGCTTATTTGCAGGACTCGCTCAGCGCCTGATGCTGCTGGAGCAGGTCAACGGTCAGCTTCTCAGGGAAGGTCTTGGGGTAAGCGGACTTGTTTTCCGCATTGGTCTCCTCGCCCTCATAGAGTGCGTTGGGGTAGTAGGTCTGCAGCTCCGCGCGGCCGTTTTCAATGATGCACTGCGCCATTTCCATCGCCTTGGGGTTGGTGTTTTCGCCCTTGTCCAGTACGGATACGGACTCGGTCAGCGAGAAGTTGCCCTCGGTCGGGTCAACATAGTCGATCGGCAGGCCGTCCGCCTTGTCCGCCACCGCCTGCTGACGCAGGCCGAAGCCCACAGCGACCTCGCCCGCGCGGCACTTCTTGAGCGGGCCGGAGCCGGAGGACTCGATATGGTCACCTGCGTTGGCGTAGATGTCGGTCAGGACATCCTTTGCGCCGTCCTCACCGTATTCCGAGATCAGCGCCTGGATAAGCAGCCACGCGGTCGAGGAGGACTGGATATCGGTCACCGACACCATATCCTTATAGACCGGGTCAGCCAGATCCTTGAGGCAGGTGGGCATGGGCAGGTTGTTTTCCGCGAGCACCTCGGTGTTGACGATGATCGCGCCCTCCTGGCTGGTAATCGGCGCGCAGTAGTCCGGAAATTCGTCGATCGTATTTACATCAAAGGTCAGCGGCAGGAACATGTTGTTCTGCTCCTGTGCGCTTTCCGTGTAGAAGGTGGACATGGTGACGAGGTCAGCCTCCAGATTGGTGCCCTCGGCGAGCAGCTTGCCGCCCAGCTCGGAGGTGCCGAAGATCTGGAAGGTATACTGCCCCTCGTAGCCGTTTGCGTCGAGTGCGTTTTTCATTGCGGTGACGGCCTCGTCATCCGCGTTGGAGTAGATAACGACCTGTGCGTTTTCCCCTGCGCCGGCAGAGGTGCATCCGGTCATCGAGGCGCATCCGCCGGCGGCAATCGCACCGGCAAGCATCATGGCAGCAATACGTTTCATGGGTTTCAGTTTCCTTTCTTTGTTATGTGTTTTTACCGTTTTGCGATGCGCCAGCGCAGAGAATACCGCGCGGGCGATCAGGTTGGTGAACAGGATCAGCAGGGACAGCACGAAAACCTCGTTGAATTTGTTGACATACTGCAGCTGCTTGATCTTGGTGGTGATGACCATGGTGCGCGCACCGGCGATGAAGATCAGTGCAGAGACCGTGACCATGGCATTGATAAAGTAGTAGCTGAACACCTCAAGCAGGCTGGAAGCCGCGTTTGGCGTGACCACACGGGTGATGGTCTTGATCCAGCTGTCGCCCATCAGCCGGGCGGTGGTCTCCCACCCCGCGTTCATCTTGGAGAGCGCGTTTTTCATCATCAGATAGGGCGTGGAGAAAAAGTGGATGATGTTGCACACGATCATCAGCGTAAAGGTATTCTGCAGGCTGGTGCCGGAAAAGCTGAACAGGAACGCAAGGCCGAGCACCATGCCGGGGATCGTATTGGTCACCAGCGCGATCGCTTCGATCACCTGCTTGCACCAGCGGTGCACGGTGGAACGCGCGGTGATGAGCGCTGCGCCGTAGGCGATCAGCGTACCGAACAGCGCGGTCAGCAGGGCGACGAACAGCGAATTTTTATATACGGTGAACAGTTCGCTGTCCTGCAGAACCGCAGTTATATGCTCGGTGGTGAAAGCGGTCTGATAAGGCCACTCCTCCACCATCGGCACGACAAAGATCACTGCGAAGATAGCAAGGATGGCGACCGACAGCACCGCCCCAATCACGCCCCACCCGGTATCGCGGGCTGGATTGCGCCGCAGGTCGGCGGCGGAGATGCGGTTGTAGCGGATATTGAACCGTTCGAGGAACTGCAGCAGTACAATGCTCAGGATACTGGGCAGCAGCATCACCATCGCAACGACCGCGCCCTTGTTGAAATCAGGCACCGCGCCGAGCATCTGGTTATAGAGCACGGTCGCAATGACTTCATACCGTCCGCCGACCGAGGCGGGGATGCCGAAATCGGTAAAGCAGAGGAAGAAGGACTGCAGGAACGCGCCCGCCAGCGTGCCGAGCAGCGGCCGCAGCACGGCGATGCGGAAGGTGGCAAACGGGCTGTCGCCCATCAGCTTGGAGACCGTGATAGTCTTTTTGTCAATGAAGCCCATCGTGTTGTGGATGAGCAGGAAGGCGACCGGCACGGTATAGATCACATAGCCGAGCAGCAGACCCTGGAAGCCGTAGATGTCGAACAGCTGGAAGCCGAGCAGCCGGGTGATCAGGCCCTGCTTGCCGAACGAATAGATGATGGCAAAGCCGTAGGTGATGGTCGGCAGGAACATGGGCAGGGTCGCAACGCCCTGCAGCGCGCGCTTGAAGCCCGCGGGCAGGCCGGTATAGTGGATCGCATAGGCGAGCGCAAACGCGATCACGGTTGCGATGCATGCCGCAGCGCCGGATACGGCAAAGCTGTTGAGAAGCGCCTGCCCGAAGCCTTCCTGTATCAATACCTCGCCGTAAAACGCCGTGGTAAAGCCGCCCTCATAAAAGGATTTGAGCAGCAGGCGCACAGCCGGGATAAGCAGGAACACGGAAAACACCACGGTGACCGCAATAAAGATCGCCTTGATCTCAGTGTTTTTTCTCTGCATGGCCTTATACCGCCGCAGCCTGCGGGCCGCCGAACAGCGCATAGATATTGTTGCGCTTGATCTCCAGCTGGCTCAGGATAAACTTCTTTACAAAATCGTTTTCCGGGCGGTGGACGATCTCCTCCGGGCGGGCATACTGGGAGATGCAGCCGTTTTCGATAATCAGCACGCGGTCGGACAGGGTCAGCGCTTCCTCCGGATCGTGGGTGACGATCAGCGTTGTCAGGTGGAACTCCTTGGCAATGGTCTGGATGCGCTCCTTGATGGATTCCTTGATCACGCCGTCCAGCGCGGAGAGCGGCTC
>ERZ1643250.2878-NODE-2878-length-12356-cov-6.383221_pt1 | contig 12356 bp, 14 predicted proteins | sample MGYA00579262_ERZ1643250 | MGnify/ENA primary metagenome ERZ1643250 (study PRJEB29033, sample SAMEA4952265) | chicken gut metagenome | biome: Broiler Chicken; feature: Gastrointestinal Tract; material: Caecum | place: Ireland | collected 2018 | study: Broiler...
AATTTTTCTCTATTTGCACCGGTTTTGGCGGTTACACAAAATTTGGGATTGCCCCCGATTTGGGTAAAGACAAATCGCCCTCTGTACGCGAAGAGTTAGTTGCAACTGTCGTCCTCGTCTTCCAGCAGGTCGATGATCTCACCGATCACGACCAGAATGGTCCCCAGACCCATAGGCTCATCTCCTCTCCTTATTAATAGTAAGCGCAAAGCAACTCGGCCGCGGCTTCGTGCAGCAGTGTCGGATTGTACAGCAGTTCCTCGATTTCGCACGGGTCGTACCCCAAATCGAGCAGCGCCAACACCTCATCTTCGGATACGCCCATCGACTTGGCCGTCTGAATCAGCAGGTCGGTCTGCCCATCTATTGCTTCCGGCTCGTCCACTTCATCAAAAAACCATGAAAGCATGCGAAATCGTGGATTACGCCAAAAGTGCTCGAAGCTGTGATTCGGATTAAAATGTGCAAAGCTGCGCTGTCCGGCTCGATCGATTTTCAAAATATCACCTTCCTCGGTATGGATTTCTTCCTGATGGTGCAGGTGTAGCTTGCACATCGCCCGCCGTAGAATTTCTTCGGTCGAGGCATACAAGTAAAAGCCGCCGAAGTCGAAAATCGCGAGCGGGTTGTCGCCACGAACAAAATACAGGTTGTCATCCCGGTCAAGGACCGTAAACACAAAAGAACCCTGGATTTTCTCCGCCATCGCGCTGATGGTTGTGAAGTCCAGGGCTTTCTGTTGTTCGAGCAGCTGTACCGCTACATAACTGTCGGTCTGAATGTGGGTATCTGACAGATCTTCGGTCTGGCGGAGCTCTTTGTCGTTCCATAGCACACCGTTATGCGCCAAGGCAAAGGTTCCGGTCGACCACGGGTGATTGTTGAAGTTGTCTGCCGGTCTGCCTTGAGTGGCAAGTCGGGTGTGTCCCATAACGACATGAACCTCGTTGGGTACATGGAACTTGAGTTTGTGTGCGGCGAGCGGGCGCTTAAATACCTTGATGCTGCCGCCAAGGTTGTAGGCAATACCCGTCGCGTCCGTGCCGCGCACTTCACATTCTTTGCTAAGCACCTGTAAGATGTGGTTCTTTTGTCGTGTTGTCAGGGCATTTTGATAGTCAATCAGTCCAAACAGGCTGCACATCACTCGTCCTCCTCGTAAGCAATCGGATCATTTTTGTAGAGATTTCGCTCCTTTAAGTACTGAATGAGCTCCGGCTCGTGAATCCGGTCAAGGAATCCATGCCAGGACAGCTCCTGCAATTCCTCATCGGACAATAAAACAGCCACGTCACAGATGGCGTTGACCAGCTGTAACGTGGCAATTAAAGTGTTATATTTGAGTGTTCCGCGGAAAATTCGGATTTCTACGGTGTCCTCGTTGGTAAGATTCACGGCGGTATAGCGTCCCGCGCGGGAGTCTTTTGCCGACTCCATCACAGCTTTCGGCGATAATTTCATGCCGTACCGTGCCGCCCAGCGGTTGATCTGTCGCTCCGTGCGTCGGGAGAACCGAAGTAGCTCAGTCCAGAATTTCTCGACGAAGTAGAGCAGCCGTGCAATCGACAGTTCCTGCTCCTGCTCGGTTTCGCCGAAAGCAGCGCGGGAGATATGGACGTGCAGTCCGCAAGTGGTAGTGCGGTGACTGAGATATCCGAGTTCGACTGCCTTGCGCAGGACGTTTTTCCACGGCATCTGTTCTAGATGGTATTGCAAGGTCATCGGATGAGTGACCAGTTCCATACCGCAATCCAGCGACCCATCGCTTTTAATGTACAAATTCTGCGCGTCCTCGTTGGCAACGTTCAGGATTTCACCGGCATTCTTGCGGCTCTTGCCATTGCCATCAATCTCCAATTCGACACCGAAGAAGCGTTTATTGTCGCGCTCACCATGGAAAATCAGCCGTGGTGTATAGCTGTAATCGTGAATGGTCGCCTGCTGCAAACGGGCTTGCAGACAGTCATAGCACAGAGGTTCGTCCTCGTCGTCATCCTCATAGTAAGCATCGCTGTATGAAATGACGCGCCCGCAACGTTCGCAATGCATATAGTGCCGTTCGTAGCAACGCTCACACAGAGTGATATTCTCATCTCCTTGGTCGTCCGAGAGGAACAGTCGCTCGCCACAACAATCACAGACTGTCGTGTACATATCCACGCAGTCCGGGCACAAAATCGTATCGGCTACCATCGTGCAGGCATCCACCGGGACTCGCTCACCACAGCGCTCGCAAATGTAGGTTGTCTCTTCCATGTTCAAAGCCTCCTTTTAATATTCTTCTGCCAACAGCATGGTGATGTGATCGGGATCTTCGATGATATACACCTTGGCCTCGACAGGCTGCTCGCCCGGGATCGTGACAATATGCTTATACTCGGGCTGCTCTTGAGCATGCTCAATGCGCTGGCGGTTGCCATCACAGGATAATCGGAAGATTTGCAAATAGTCCCGCTCGGGCACTTCCATGCTGTCGCGCATGTACCACAGAAGCGTTTGCAGCCAAGGCGGAATGGTGGTCTGGATACCACGGGTGATATAATGGGGTTTCATTGAGATCAGCTCCTTTGAGATAAAAGTAAAAGCCGAAGGATTTCTCCTTCGGCTTCACTTCTATACTATATATTCGATTTGATTTGAGTCTCACTTTTTGGGTTCTTTTGAAAACATGCTGTGGCGAGAATGAAAGGTTTTGGATGGCGGCAGCATGGCTGCCTGATCGGTCAATCCCAGAAGATACTCCACATTGACCTTGTAAAACCGGGACAAACGGATCAAAAGTTCAATCGGGATCTCACGCACCCCATTTTCATAGTTACAGTAGGTGTTCTGTGCAACCTGGAGATATTCTGCAACTTCCCGCTGGGTAATATCACGGTCTTCTCTCAGTTCTTTGATTCGATTTGGATACATGGGCAGCCTCCTTGTATCCATTGTAAAGATGCTGCACTCCGCCATTGACTTTTATCTCGTTTTGAGATAATATATGCTTGTAAGGTACAAATGATTCCCTCTGATTCCATATATAAAAGAGGTGCAGCAGATGGCAAATTACCGTGATACTTATTTTGACAGCAATCCCAGCGATCATGGTTGGTACACATGTGTCAGATGTGGTCGAAAACTGCGGCGCGGGGATGTGGATATCGATCACATCATCCCCCAAAGCAGAGGCGGCGCGGATGGAGAATGGAACCTGCAATGTATGTGCAGACACTGTAACCGCTCCAAGCAGGATGACACGCGCGACACCGTGCCTGATCTTATCCGCAGTACCGGTCGTATTGTCTCCCGTGAGAGCAAAAAGACGTCTTTCTCGCGCTTTCTGTCCAAGAAATAATTGTGATTTACAGCCAAGGAGATGTTTTTATGTCATTCTGGGAAAAAGCAAGTGCGCTGGGGCAATCAGCATGCGAAAAGATGGAGAAGTTCAATGCGGATGTGGAGCATTGGATGGATATTTATCAAAACGAAGATGATGAAAAGCTCCTTAAGCTTACAAAAAGCTGTTCGAAAGCTCAAAACTTAGCGGCTCGTAAACTGTTGCAAGAGCGCGGCTACGATTTCTAACCCTATATTGTTTACCCAAATCTTTTTAAGCGGCTGCACCTCTTGTGCAGTCGCTTCTTTATTATAAAATATTGTCAAATTAAATGATTGTTACTGTTTGCGTATGTGCCAAATAGCATCTTACATGAAACCAAGTTTGAAATGCATCTCATTCAAGAGTGCTTTATAGGATTGAAATAAAAAATGAGAATTGTTATAATGATTGTACATTATGCTCGAGATATCGAAGTTTATCCCGGGATTTTTATAACATATATTGCTATGCATGCTTTGGTTATTAACATATTTTCATAGATTTTTCGTTTCAACAAAACAGGCTATTGCGCGTTAAGAAACTTTGTTATGTGACTTAGCTTCTCCTGATAAGTACTCTCGAAGCAGGAAGGATTGAATCTGCATGAAACCTTTTACAACATATCTGGCACATATTGCAGCAGATGGTCGAGAACAAACTATTTGCGACCATCTTGCTGGCGCAGCGCGATTGGCTCAAAATTTTGCGCAATCATTTCAAGCAGACGATCAGGGTGAATTGGTCGGAGGAATGCATGATGTCGGAAAATATTCTCAGGAATTTCAAAAACGCATACACGGAGACTCGCACCGGGTAGATCATGCAACCGCAGGAGCTTTTGAATGCTATCAGCGCGGTCAACCCTTTGCAGCATTTGCAATCGCTGGCCATCATGGTGGTTTGCCAGATGGAGGTGCACAGACGGACTGCGTGGATGCCGCTACTTTTTATGGACGTATGAAGCGTGCGATGCAAGGGAAACTTCCAGTGTATGATGCTTGGAAGTCAGAGATTAACCCACCACAAGCATATATTCCTGATTTCACCAGAAAAGGCCTGGCAGAAGGGATGTTTTTTACCCGTATGCTGTCTTCCTGTTTGGTCGACGCCGATTATCTGGATACGGAAGCGTTTATGACAGGGAACACAAGATCCTCAGATCGATGTGCTTCCATCGAACAACTATGGGACAGGCTATGCGCATATACTGCTGGCTGGTTTCCGCCTGTCCGGGAGATTAACCGTCAGCGCTGTGCCATCTTGGAGCGTTGTATCAAGGAAGGCGAAAATCGCAGTCGTGGGTTGTTTTCCCTTACCGTGCCCACGGGCGGTGGAAAAACCATCGCTTCGCTCGCGTTTGCTCTCTCTCATGCCAGACAACATGGGCTGGATCGTGTGATTTACGTTATCCCCTATACATCCATCATTGAGCAGACCGCTGCTGTGTTCCGAGAAGTGTTGGGCAGCGAAAATGTATTGGAACATCATTCCAATGTGCTATATGACTTGGAAGGTGAGGCAGACACACGGAATATTCATCTGGCACAGGCAACCGAAAACTGGGATATGCCAGTCGTGGTGACAACCGCAGTACAGTTTTTTGAATCACTTTATGCCTGCCGTTCTTCCCAGTGCCGCAAGCTGCACAATATTGCAAACAGCGTGGTGATCTTTGATGAGGCGCAGATGATACCTGTTCCATATTTGCGTCCATGTGTCCATGCAATCGCTCAACTGGTTGCGCATTATCGTGTTTCTGCCGTGCTCTGTACGGCAACACAGCCCGCCTTGCAACCGATTTTTCAAGAATTTCTGCCCGATCACCCCATAACTGAGCTTTGCCCGCAGAGCACCTGTGAATGGGAGATCTTTCACAGAGTAACCTTTGCACAAGCTGGTGGGTTGGAATGGAGTGCACTGGCCAATCGGTTGAACGGGCATAAACAGGTTCTGTGCATCGTTAACACCAGAAAGGGTGCACAAGAATTGTTTACACGCCTTACGGGCGACGGATGTTTTCATTTGTCAACTTTGATGCATCCGGCGCATCGGCGTGCGCAATTAACGGAAATCCGAAATCGTCTGATAACTGGCCGGACCTGCCGTGTTGTATCTACTTCGCTAATCGAGGCTGGTGTCGATGTGGATTTTCCTGCCGTTTACCGTGAGATTGCCGGATTGGATTCCATTCTTCAGGCTGCCGGAAGATGCAACCGGGAGGGAAAACGAGATGCCAAAGACAGTGTCGTGACCATTTTCCAAAGCGAGGAACGAACACCGCCCCTATTTTCAAAGTCAATCGGAGCCGGACAAGAGGTTATGCAAAAGTATGAAGATCTCATGTCCCGTGAAGCCATTCACGATTATTTCTGCCGACTGCTGGATCTAACAGGGACAGATGCGCAGGACAAGCAGAAGATCCTGCACAGAATACAGACTGAATTTTTCCCGTTCCGATCGATTGCACGGGATTTTCATCTGATTGATAACCAGACCAATACAATCTACATCCCCGTTGGGGACGGCGAAGGACTGATTGCGCGTCTTTTATCAGGTGAACATAGCCGGAATTTGTTCCGGCAGTTGGGACAATATGGGGTATCGGTTTATCAGCAGCACTTTGAAGCACTGGATGAAGCGGGTGCATTGGAAATCGTGTCGGATGGTACGGCTATTTTACGTGATTTGTCATTGTATTCTGAGCAGACCGGACTATCGCTGGAGCTTGACTTTGGGAAGGGGCTGTTCATATAAAATCAGAACCGGAGATACGGCGGTATCTCCGGTTCTGACCAGTTCGCTTCTATAAAATACTACATGTTTCAATCCACAGGCTCAACAACCTGACGATATTCATTATAGATACGAGTGCTTCCAAAGTCAATTAAATTATATATCTATCAAATACTACATGAAAATTTATATTGACATTTGTAATCTATGGGTTTATGATGAAATCAGAAATTCACAGAAATAAATTTGAGTGAGGTGAAATACTATGCCAATTCGTCTGGAAGTATGGGGAGATTACGCTCTGTTCACCAGACCGGAAATGAAAGTCGAACGTGTCAGCTATGACGTGATGACGCCTTCAGCTGCGCGTGGACTGATGGAAGCTGTTTACTGGCATCCTGGAATGAGGTGGAGCGTGGATCGGATTCATGTCTGCTCTCCCATTCGCTTTACCAATCTGCGGCGCAATGAGGTTAAGGCTACCGTGTCTGCACGTTCTGCCCGCACGGTGATGGAGCGTGGTACAGGGGATCTATATCTTTGCACACCCGAGAATATCCAGCAGCGTGCGTCCATGCTGCTGCGCGATGTACACTATGTGATCGAAGCGCATTTTGACATGACTGACCGCGCTGCACCAGGAGACAATCCGGGAAAATTTCAGGATATTATCAAGCGTCGTGTCCGGAAAGGACAGTTTTACCACCAGCCTTATTTCGGATGCCGTGAATTCCCGGTCAATTTCAAGTTGTGCGAGCAGATTCCGGACTGTCCCGAATCACTCAAAGGTGAACGTGATCTCGGGTGGATGCTGTGGGATATGGACTACACCGACCCAGAAAATATCCAGCCTATGTTTTTTCGCGCGGTACTGCGCGATGGTGTTCTGGATGTTCCGACACTGGAAAGTGGGGAGGTGCACCGATGATTTTACAAGCGCTGACCGATTACTATCGGACGTTGGAGGGGCAGGGGCAACTGTCCGCACCGGGCTGGAGTCCGGTCAAGGTATCCTTTGCTTTGTGTATTGACCAAGATGGTACACTTGAGCGGGTAATTTCTCTGCAAACCGAACAGATGAAGGGGAAAAAGACTGTTTTGGCACCGCAATCCATCATTCTTCCCGCCCCAGTCAAGCGCTCAAGCGGTATTGCGGCAAATTTCCTCTGTGATAATTCCAGCTATATATTGGGAGTGGACAATAAGGGAAAACCGCAACGCAGTGCAGAATGCTTTGCTGCCTGCAAAGCGCTGCACGAGGACATTCTAAAAGACATGAACTGTCCGGCAGCGGATGCAATTTTAGCCTTTTTCCGGACTTGGAATCCTGAACAGGCAGCGGTACATCCAGCTTTGACTGAGTACTGGGAGGATATCATGGCGGGAGCCAATCTAGTTTTCCGCTTCGACGGTACATTTATCCATACCGATCCTGCCGTCCGTCAGGCATGGAATACATATTATCAAACAGCTGATGATGGACCAGAAATGGTCTGTCTGGTTACCGGCGAAAAAGGCCCTGTGGAACTGGTGCATCCATCGATCAAGAATGTACAGGGAGCGCAGTCAAGTGGAGCGGCTTTGGTGTCGTTTAATGCACCTGCATTCTGTTCTTATGGAAAAGAGCAAAATTTGAATGCGCCAACCAGTAAATATGCGGCGTTTGCCTATACGGCAGCACTCAATCATCTGCTCACTGACCGTGATCATGTGTATCGTATGGGCGATGCGACCGTCGTTTGTTGGGCCAAGGGCGGCGGTGACGCGTATCAGAATCTGTTTGGCTGTGCCTTTTTCGGTCAGCAAACCTCTTATACTCTGACCGATATTCAAGGTACGCTGAAAAATCTCTGTGCCGGTCAGACAGTAGAGTTTGAAGCTGAGCGTTTGGATCCGAATATGGAATTCTATGTACTCGGTCTGTCACCCAACGCAGCACGACTTTCGGTACGATTTTTCCTGCGCAATACTTTCGGCGCATTCCTCCAGAATGTACAGGCACATCAAGAGCGTTTGGAGATCGTAAAGCCCAGCTTTGACAAATTCGATACCATCCCGCTCTGGAAGCTGCTATACGCAACGATTCGCAGTCAATCAAAGTACGAACCAAATTTATATGAGGAGGCCAGAGCGCAGTTGGACAAGAATGTTTCGCCTGTCATGGCTGGTGAAACTTTACGTGCTGTTTTGATGAATACGCGATATCCGGAATCTCTGCACAATGGTGTTGTTTTGCGCATACGAGCAGAACGGAATATTACTCGAAGCCGTATTGCGATCTTAAAAGCTTATATGCTTAAAAAATATGAAAATCTCCCTCAGTTTGGATCAATAGCAGAGGTGTTTACTATGAATTTAAATGAATCGTGCATAAATCAAGCATATGTGTTGGGGCGACTGTTTTCTGTTATGGAAAAAATACAGCTAGCATCAGCTGATTGGAAAATTAGCCGTACAATCAAGGATAGCTATTTCAATTCAGCCGCCAACACGCCTAAAATTATCTTTTCCAGACTGTTTCCGCTCAGCGAGGCACATATGAAGAAGTTAATGCGAGATAAACCGGGACTTGCAACAACATTGAATCAGGAGAAAAAAGAGTTGATTTCTAAAATCACGCAGCCTATTCCGGTAAGGTTCTCTCCGGATGCAATTGATTGTTTTTATATTGGTTATTACCATCAGGATATGAAAAAAAAGGAGGAAGAATAAAATGCCCGAACCGATCAAGAACCGTTATGAATTTGTAATCCTGTTTGATGTGGAAAATGGCAATCCCAACGGAGATCCGGATGCAGGAAACATGCCGCGTGTCGATCCCGAAACCGGTCTGGGACTGGTCACCGATGTTTGTCTCAAGCGTAAAATCCGCAATTATGTAGAAACCATCAAGGAGGACGCGACTGGCTATCGTATCTATGTTAAGGATGGCGTGCCGCTCAACCGCAGTGATGCTGAGGCGTATGCGGAACTGGATGTGACCGAAAAGACGGTCAAGGACAAAAAGAAAAACGATCCCGATCTGGATTGCAAGATTCGGGACTGGATGTGCAAAAACTTCTTCGATATCCGTACTTTTGGCGCGGTTATGACCACCTTTGTCAAGGCTGCACTCAACTGCGGACAGGTTCGCGGACCGGTACAGTTGGGCTTTGCCCGCAGTGTTGAGCCGGTTGTGCCGCAAGAAGTAACTATTACCCGTGTGGCCATCACAACCGAGGCTGATGCAGAGAAGAAGGGCACCGAGATGGGACGCAAGTACATCATTCCTTATGGTCTCTATCGCTGCGAGGGCTATATCTCTGCCAATCTAGCACGCAAGACGACCGGATTTTCCGAGGAAGATCTCTCACTGTTGTGGGAAGCCATCCTCAATATGTTTGAGCACGATCACTCTGCTGCCCGGGGCAAGATGGCTGTACGCGAGCTGATTGTATTCAAACACGACAGCGAGCTGGGCTGCGCTCCGGCGTGGAAGCTGTTTGAGGCAGTGAAGATTGCCCGAAAGGATGACAACGGTCTGCCTGCACGTTGTTATCAGGATTATACTGTCACTGTCGATCAGGATGCTCTGCCGTCCGGTGTTACCTGCACGCGCATGGGGTAATCTATCGTGAGGAGGATTTCCTCCAGCTGTCAGGCATTCAGCATTTTGCCTTTTGCCGCCGCCAATGGGCGCTTATCCATGTAGAAAAACAGTGGAAAGAAAACCTGCGCACGACAGAAGGGCAACTGATGCACGCGCGTGCACATGATGCCAGCCAACGCGAGCGCAGGGGAAATACCCTGATTGTGCGGGGGCTATCGATTGCATCGCCTATACTGGGGTTATCCGGACAATGTGATGTTGTAGAGTTTCGTGCCTGCGAAGGCGGCGTTCCCTTGCAGGGAGAAAACGGCAGATGGCAGCCGTATCCCATCGAATATAAACGCGGAGAACCCAAGGAAAATGATGCAGATGCCCTGCAGTTATGCGCACAGGCCATGTGCCTGGAAGCAGCTTTGTGCTGTACGATTTCGGAAGGCGCACTCTTTTACGGTAAAACCAAGCGCCGGATGACCGTTTCCTTGGATGATAAGCTGCGAGAAAAAGTGCGTCGGATGACGGCGGAAATGCACGAACTGGCGCGGCGCGGCCATACGCCGAAGGTAAAACCCTCCAAATCCTGTAACGCCTGTTCGCTCAGGGAGCTTTGCCTGCCGGCGCTCATGCGCAAAAAATCTGTACAGGACTATTTGGGAGAGGCGATGGAGGGAGACGAATGAGACATCTGCTCAATACTTTGTTCGTCACGTCGGAAGATATCTATCTGACGCTGGACGGAGAAAACATAGTCGCCAATCGGGACAAGACGGTCATTGCCCGGTATCCGCTACATACACTGTCGGGGATTATCTCGTTCTCCTATCCCGGCGCGTCTCCAGCTCTTATGGGCGCCTGTGCGCAGCGTGGTATTGCGCTATCGTTTTGCACGCCGCGCGGACGGTTTCTGGCACGGGTAACCGGAGAAGCGAATGGAAATGTGCTGCTGCGACGCGCTCAATACCGTGCCGCAGACGATCCAAATCAGAGCTGCCGTATTGCACGAACCATGATTTTTGGAAAAATCCATAATGGAAGATGGAGCGTTGAACGCACCCGCAGAGATCATGCACTTCGTGTGGACGCTGAACGCCTGAAAGTAGTATCTGATCAGATGAAGGCGCTTCTTCCGCAAATTTTGCAGGCGGGAGATCTGGAACAGCTGCGCGGCTTAGAGGGTGTGGCTGCGAATGCCTACTTTGGCGGGTTTGAAGAGATGATCTTAGGCGATCGGGATACCTTTGCCTTTGATAAGCGCAGCCGCAGACCGCCGCTCAATCCGACCAACGCTCTGCTTTCCTTTGTGTATAGCTTACTCTCGTATGACTGTGCTGCGGCATTGGAAAGCGTGGGATTAGATTCCTATGTAGGTTTTTTGCACCGCGACCGACCGGGACGCAGTTCATTAGCGCTTGATCTGATGGAAGAGCTGCGTCCCTGCGTGGCAGATCGCTTCGTACTGACACTCATCAATAACCGTATTTTGAAGGAAGAAGATTTTGTCCGGCAGGATAACGGTGGAGTGTTTTTGCGCGATGACGCACGGCGCACCGTTCTGAAACGGTGGCAGGAGCGAAAAAAAGAGACGTTGACGCATCCCTATCTGGGAGAAAAAATTCCTTGGGGGTTGGTTACTTATCTGCAGGCGCTGCTGCTGGCTCGATACCTGCGTGAAGATCTGGATGCATATCCGCCATTTTTGTGGAAGTGAGCAAAAAATGTTAGTACTGATTACATACGATGTGAATACGGAGGATGCTGCCGGAAGAAAGCGATTGCGGCAGATTGCCAAACAATGTGTCAATTATGGGCAGCGGGTGCAGTGTTCGGTTTTTGAGTGCCTGCTGGATGCCGCCCAATGTAAAATGCTGCAAGCAAAACTCTGTGCGATCATGGACCCGGAAAAGGATAGTTTACGGTTTTATTATTTGGGTAATCGATATGATCGAAAGATCGAACATTTTGGCTGCAAACCCACTTACCAGCCTGAGGGACCATTACTGTTGTAAAAGGTGCGAACGTTAAGCGATCAGAAAATCCTTGAGAGGTTCGCACCGCAAAATCGCAGCTATATCTTAAAATCATAACGCGAACAAGGGGGACGATACATCAAATATTGATTATAGATCCTCGTGATCTGGATAAATCATACAAATTTACAAATATAGTTTTAGCTATATTTGCTGTCGCTCCCCGCATGGGGAGTGTGGATTGAAATAGGACGCTCGATTCGTTCAGGCATCCGACGGTGGCGTCGCTCCCCGCATGGGGAGTGTGGATTGAAATCAGGGAATGACCGTTTACCTGACCGGAGCGAACAGGTCGCTCCCCGCATGGGGAGTGTGGATTGAAATTCAAGCTCTATCAGGTAGTCCTTAGCCTTGTACGGTCGCTCCCCGCATGGGGAGTGTGGATTGAAATGAGAACTGGCAAAATACAACGCAAAATCGGCTGATGTCGCTCCCCGCATGGGGAGTGTGGATTGAAATCCGTTGATCCCCTCGGTCTTGGCCTGCAGGGCTGCCGTCGCTCCCCGCATGGGGAGTGTGGATTGAAATAACAACCCCACGATCTTCGACGGTGTGGCCCTGTGTCGCTCCCCGCATGGGGAGTGTGGATTGAAATCTGTCCGTGATTGAGCCGTACGACTTCGACGTCCGTCGCTCCCGGCATGGG
>ERZ1643250.2880-NODE-2880-length-12350-cov-4.786499_pt1 | contig 12350 bp, 10 predicted proteins | sample MGYA00579262_ERZ1643250 | MGnify/ENA primary metagenome ERZ1643250 (study PRJEB29033, sample SAMEA4952265) | chicken gut metagenome | biome: Broiler Chicken; feature: Gastrointestinal Tract; material: Caecum | place: Ireland | collected 2018 | study: Broiler...
ATGACGAGGGCTTTGTGCTCCAGTTTCCCACAATGGCTGAGCCGGAGGTAGTGCCGCCCTTTAAGCCTCAGCACAAGGTGTTCCAGATATTGAAGGAAGCTACCAAATGGGGGGATATGCTGGGAATTTCCACAGTAGGCGATCTCAACGACTGTATTTCCAGAGGCGGGATGCAGCAGCTTATCATGACGCAGGAGGCGCTGCAGGAGCGCCGGATTGCGGAAATTGCTGGCCGGATTGCGGAAGATCCGGGGAAAAAATTCATTATGATTGCGGGCCCCTCTTCATCGGGAAAGACCACCTTTTCCCACAGGCTTTCCATTCAGCTGTCGGCGGCGGGACTGAAGCCCCATCCCATTGCTGTAGACAACTACTTTGTGGAACGGGAAATGACGCCGAAAGATGAGAATGGAGATTACAATTTTGAATGCCTGGAAGCCATAGACATAGAGCTGTTTAACCGGCAGATGTGTGAGCTGCTGTCCGGTAAGACGGTGGAGCTTCCGACCTTTAATTTTAAGACGGGAAAGAAGGAATACAACGGCGATTATCTGACCCTTGGCAGAGAGGACATTCTGGTCATTGAAGGAATTCACTGCCTGAATGACGCCCTTTCCCACAGTCTGCCTAAAGAAAGCAAGTTTAAAATCTATATCAGCGCGCTGACCCAGCTGAATGTAGATGAGCATAACCGGATTCCGACCACAGACGGGCGCCTGATCCGCCGCATGGTCCGGGATGCCCGGACGAGAGGAGCCAGCGCGGCCCGAACCATCTCCATGTGGCCGTCGGTACGCCGGGGCGAGGAGGAGAATATCTTCCCATATCAGGAGGACGCGGATATCATGTTCAATTCGGCGCTGATTTATGAGCTGTCGGTGCTGAAACAGTACGCGGAGCCGATTCTGTTCGGCATTGACCGGGAGGCGCCGGAATATCTGGAGGCGAAAAGACTTCTGAAGTTCCTGGATTATTTCCTGGGCGTGGACAGTACGGTGATCCCCGCGAACTCTCTTCTCAGGGAGTTTATCGGAGGCGGATGTTTCCGGGTATAAGCTTGGCGGATACCGATACCTCCGGATATCGGCGCGGCGGATGCTATGCTTCCGGATATCAGGATATCAGCATGAAGCAGAAAATACAGATGGAAGACAGCAGGCGGCACGCTTCAGCAGGAGATGCTGCCGGCTGCCTTCTATCTGTAAAAATATCAGAAAAAGAGGAAAAATGATTATGAAAACAGGATTGACAAGAGAAGAAGCTCTCTCACTTCTTCAGAAGCACAACAAGGAACCCTTTCATATCCAGCATGGTCTGACGGTAGAAGGTGTCATGCGCTGGTACGCCAGGGAACTGGGATATGGAGAGGATGAAGACTTTTGGGGAATCGCCGGACTTCTGCATGACATTGATTTTGAAGAATATCCGGAGCAGCACTGCGTGAAAGCGCCGGAACTTTTGAAGGAAGGCGGAGCAGAAGAAGAGCTGATTCACGCGGTATGCAGCCATGGATACGGGCTCTGCTCCGATGTGGAGCCTGTTCACGAAATGGAAAAGGTGCTTTTTGCGGCTGACGAGCTGACAGGACTTATTGGAGCGGCGGCAAAAATGCGTCCTTCTAAGAGCGTCATGGATATGGAGGTATCCAGCCTCAAGAAGAAATTCAAGGATAAGCGATTTGCTGCCGGATGTTCCAGAGACGTGATCCGCACCGGAGCGGAACGTCTTGGCTGGGAGCTGGACAGACTGTTCGAACAGACGATCCTGGCCATGCGTTCCTGCGAGGCGTCAGTAGAGCGGGAAATGGAAGCGCTGGGGCTGCAGGGATAAAAGTATGGTAGAACAGGACTATATCATGCGGCTGATTAAGGAACTGGTACGGGCTATCCTGAAGGTAATTTTTCACACAGACATCGATATGCCGTCTGTGGAAATGCTGAAGGATTCCCAGAGGCGCTGTGCTCTGGAAGAGCTTTTGAATCTGATTGACAGAGGAGAAATCAATGAGGCAGAAAACCGCCTTTCAGAGCTTCTGGAGGATGGCGGCGGCCAGGAACTGGAGCTGGCTCTGCTCTTTTACTCTCATTTGAATGAAAAGAGCAATGATTTTCTGGAATCCCATGATTTCAGCCGGGAAGAGATTAAATCAGGCTTGGAAGATGCGATGCGGGCTCAGGGGCTGGGAGAGATGGCGGAAGCCTTTCTTTCGGAGTTGTGAGTGAGACACATTGTATTTCGGCGGGTTGCACAAAATTTTCCGGAGATCTTTGGCTGATATGATGATTGACAGGAAAATGGGGCAATGTTACTATAATACCGAATTGTGAATACGTATTCACACATTGCTTTCACAAAAATGAAATAGAAGAATATAGCAGCAGCTGACAAAAATGACAATAGAGAGGAAGGGGGCAGGGCTGTGATTACAATGACTGAGATCGCAAAGCTGACGGGGGTATCCCAGCCGACAGTCTCCAGAGTGCTGAATGGAAATCAGGCGGTGAATCCGGAGATTCGGGAACGGGTGCTGGCCTGCGCGCGGGAGCATAATTTTCAACCGAATGTGATTGCCAGAAGCCTGGCCGGAAGCAGGACTATGTTGATTGGCCTTGTATTTACAGATATATCCAACTCCTTTTTCGCAGATCTGGAAAAATATCTGGAGCAGGAAGCAAAAAAGAGCGGCTACAGCGTGATTTTGTTTAATTCAGATTATGACTGGAACCGGGAAAAGGAATGTCTGGATGTCATGCGGCGCTACCGGGTAGACGGCCTGATCCTGGTACCTGTGGAAGAAAATTCTGAGAGATTTCAGCAGGAAATGAAGAAGCTGGATATGCCGGCGGTGGCTATTACGAGGAAGACCAGCGGGATGGACTGTGTGTATGTGGACCATATAGAGGCGGGAGGCCAGGTGGCGCATCACCTTCAGCAGCTTGGCTGCGAGGCGTATCTTTTTGTGGGAACTAAAAGAGACGGCAAATACGAAGGATTTCTGGAAGCGTTGAAGGAGACTGAACCTGACTGTGAAAGCCGGCTGACAAGGATTGAGACAAAGAATTCGGAGGAGCTCCGGAGGATTTTGAAACAGCATTTTGCAGAGCATGCGGGAAGAACCGGTATATTTGCCTACAATGACAGGCGCGCCATTCAGATTCATGGCATTCTGCAGGAGCTTGGCATAGAAATGCCGGAGCGGGCCAGTCTCGTGGGCTTTGACAATACGTATACCTGTGAATTTCTGTATCCCGGACTTTCCAGTGTGTCACAGCCCAACCAGGAAATGGCCGCGAAAGCGGTGCAGTGCCTGCTTAAGAAAATCGAGCATCCGGAGGAAAGGAAAATCATGGATGAGCCCATGCAGGCCCGGTTGATTGTCCGGGGAAGCTCAGCCGGAACATATCGCCGGAGTATCAGAGAAAAAAGATAGAAAAGAATAGAAAAAGAATATAAGAAAGAAAAGATGAAAAAAAGAATATAAGAAAGGAAAAAGACTATATGAACGTACTTACCCGTACATGGGAGAAACTGGCTGCCCGGGAGCTGGAAAAGAGCCGGGAGACAGCAGAGAGACGCTGGAGGCCGAAGTTTCATGCGGCGCCTCCTGTGGGCTGGCTGAATGATCCCAACGGATTGTGCCAGTATCAGGGAGTCTATCATGCGTTTTACCAGTATTCACCCTTTGATGTAAAAGGCGGACTGAAATTCTGGGCTCACTGCACCAGCCGCGATCTGCTTCACTGGAGCTTTGAAGGAACGGCCCTTGCTCCGGATGAGCCGTTTGACTGTCATGGTGTGTATTCCGGTTCCGCTCTTGTGGAGAATGGACAGATGGTCCTGTATTATACGGGAAATGTAAAGCAGGCAGGCGATTACGATTACATCCATACAGGCAGGGAGTCCAATACAGTCTGCGCGGCAGGCGCAGATGGATTTCATTTTGACGGCAAGAAGCTTCTGATGACAAATCAGGATTATCCGGAAGACCTGACCTGTCATGTGAGGGACCCGAAGGTCTGGAAGCAGGATGGAAGGTATTATATGGTGCAGGGAGCCAGAACGGCGGAGGATAAAGGCGTGGTCCTTGTCTTCGAGTCGGAGGATGGTCTGGACTGGAAATACCGGAACCGTCTGGAGACAGAAGAACCCTTCGGTTTTATGTGGGAGTGCCCGGATCTTTATGAGGTGGATGGTCGGACAGTGCTCAGCATCTCTCCTCAGGGAGTGGAAGCAGACGGACTGAGATATAACAATGTATATCAGAGTGTGACAGTTTTTCTGGAGGAGGACTTCCGGACGGGAAAGGTAAATGGAAAGTTCCGGGAGCTGGACGCAGGTTTTGACTTTTACGCGCCCCAGAGCTTTGCGGCGGAGGATGGCAGGAGAATTCAGATTGGCTGGATGGGAATGCCGGACGCGGAGGAATATTATACAAACCGCACAGTGGAGGACGGGTGGCAGCATACCCTGACCCTTCCGAGAGAGCTTTCTGTGCGGGATGGAATTCTCTGCCAGAATCCGGTGAGAGAGCTGGATGCCTGGTGGAATGTTTTTACGCCTTTCGAGAATACGTATTCAGAAACGCCGGGAGACTGTTTCGAATTGGAGCTTACGGAGATCGGAGAAAGCGTCCGGCTTACTCTGGCCGGAGGACTGCTGCTTTCCTGGAAAAAAGAAGAAGGAATCTTCTGGATGGAGTTTACAGATAAAAAGCTGGGAGCCGGGAGAACCAGACGGGGCCGGAGGACAGAAAAGCTTACAGATCTGCGTGTCATTGTGGATGTATCCTGCGTGGAGGTATTTCTAAACGGAGGAAAGGATGTATTTTCCACCAGATTTTATCCGGATACGGAAGGCATCAGCGCGAGGCTTCAGGCGCCCGGAAGCAGAGGCCGGCTCTGTCTTCATAAGGAGAAAAAGTAAGAGACCGGGATTGCGGCGCGTATCAAAACGTATCAAAAAGAACACAGCTGCGAAGCAGGCAGACATCAGAAGGGCGGAAATGGGGCTTGGCAGTTAAAAATATAAAAAAGGGGAGTAATGTAATGGATTACAGAAAGACAGCAGAAGAGATCTACGAAAAAGTGGGCAGACGCGAAAATCTGGTTTCCGTGGCTCACTGCGCAACCCGCCTCCGCCTGGTGCTTGCGGACGACGCGAAGTGTGACGCCAAGGCCGTGGAGGATATCGACGGCGTCAAGGGAGTGTTCAGCGCTTCCGGCCAGCTCCAGATTATTCTCGGTACCGGAACTGTGAATAAGGTGTATGATGAGTTCCTGTCCATTTCCGGTATGAGCGGCATGAGCAAGGAGGAGGCCAAGGAGGCCGCGGCTCAGAAGCAGCCTCTGTTCAAGCGGGCGATCAAGACACTGGGCGATATCTTTGTGCCTATTATCCCTGCTATTGTAGCCAGCGGTTTTCTGATGGGAATTATGGAAGCCCTGACCTTTATGGTAAATAACGGGTTTCTGGACATTGATACCTCCGGTTCGCTCTTTACTCTGGCAAACCTGTTTGCGAATACAGCCTATACCTTCCTGCCGATTCTGATTGCCTTCAGCGCGGCAAAGGTCTTTGGCGGAAATCCGTTCCTGGGAGCAGTCATCGGTATGATTATGATTCATCCGAATCTGCAGAATGCCTGGACGGTGGCTACGGAAGGCGTGCATCAGAGCCTTTCTGTATGGTTCGGCCTTTATGAGGTAGACCTGGTGGGCTACCAGGGACACGTGATTCCGGTCATCATTGCAGTCTTTGTGATGTGTTGGATCGAGAAGCGGCTTCACAAGATTGTGCCGGCTATGTTCGACCTCTTTGTAACACCGCTGGTCAGCGTATTTGTGACAGGTTATCTGACCTTTACAATCATCGGACCTATCTTTGTGACGATTGAAAACGCGATTATCAACGGTGTACAGCAGCTTATCACACTGCCCTTTGGAATCGGAAGCTTCATTATGGGAGGTCTGTATTCCCTGACGGTAGTGGCGGGCGTGCATCATATGTATACGGTGATCGATGTGGGACAGCTTGGCCTCTATGGAAGGACCTACTGGCTGCCCCTGGCTTCCGCAGCCAATATCGCTCAGGGCGCCGCTGCTCTGGCCGTGGCTTTAAAGACGAAGAACCAGAAGACAAAATCCATGGCAGTTCCTTCCGCCATGTCCTGCTTTATGGGAATTACGGAGCCAGCCATCTTCGGCGTAAACCTGCGTTATTTCAAACCCTTTATCTGCGGCGCGGCAGGAGGAGCCTGCGGAGCTCTGTACGCTTCGATTGTAGGCCTTGGAGCAACAGGAACGGGCGTAACCGGTATCTTTGGCCTGCTGCTCTGTCTGCATGACCCGGTCAACTATATTGTCATGTTCCTGATTTCCGCAGCTGTCGCCTTCGTGCTGACCTGGCTCTTTGGTTATAAGGACCCGGAGCAGCTGGAGGCTGCGAAGAAGAAAGGCATTGTCTATGCGCCAGTGGAAGGGACGGCCATTCCTTATACAGAGATTGCAGATCCGACTTTCGCGTCCGGAGCGCTTGGACAGGGAATCGGAATTGTCCCCGCGAAGGGAGAAGTCACAGCTCCCTTTGACGGAACGATTTCCATGTTTTTTGATACCAGGCATGCCATCGGCCTGGAGAGTGACACGGGTGTGGAAGTGCTGATTCATGTGGGAATCAATACGGTAGAGCTTGGAGGAAAGCATTTTCACGCGCTGAAGGAAGCCGGGACTCATGTGAAGAAGGGCGACAGACTGCTGGAATTCGACATGGACGCTATCAGGGAAGCCGGCTACGATCTGACGACTGCGGTTCTGGTATCGGCGCCGGAGCATGTGGAGATTCTGAAAACCGGACCGGTAGAAGAGCAGGAAGCTGTTCTGAAAGCGGAAGAATAAAATTATTTTATCAAAATAAAAAATCAAAAGCAGCGCGGCAGCCGGGAATTTTCCGGCTGCCGTGCTGTCTGTTCTGTAAAAATATGTATCAGTCAGGACTTGCTTAATTATAATCTCTGTTCCCGCCCAGGGAGATATTCAGTTTTCGCAGCTTTTCCTCCACTGTTTCCGTATGTCTGTTTCCGGAATAGATTTTGTCTTTGATGGCCAGCATTCGTGTATCCATCTGCGCAATGATATCCGCGCAGTCTTTTAATTCCTTTGATACTTCTTCCGGGTTTTCCACATCTTTCTTATATTTGAGCTGGTGGTCGACGCTGGCCCAGAAATCCATGGCAATGGTGCGAATCTGAACCTCCACTCGCATAGCTTTCTTCTGATTGGAGAAGAAGACTGGAATTTCAACAATAAGATGGAGGCTTCGGTAGCCGTTGTCTTTGGGATTTTGGATATAGTCTTTTTTCTTGACAAGAGTGACATCATCCTGACGGAGCAGCATATCAGCCACTGCGTAAATGTCGTCAATAAAGGAGCAGATCACCCGCACGCCGGCTACGTCATTCAGGGAATTCTCGATGGCTTCCACGCTGACAGTTTCGCCGTAGCGCTGCAGTTTTTCCACGATGCTGGCAGGCTTTTTGATACGGGAGGTGATAAATTCGATGGGATTGCGTTTGTGATGAATGCTTAGTTCATCATTTAAGACCTCCAGTTTGGTCCGCACCTCTCGGATGGCGCAGTTATACCGCATCATAAGCTCCTGAAATTCAAAGACCTGGTTGACAAAGTAGGTCTGGATATCCGGAAGATTTGTGGTTTCCAGAAAGGATTTCTGAAATTCGTTTTCCATTTATCATTCTCCATTTCTTTTTATAATATCTTGTTTTTATATGAAGCTGCAGACAGAGGAGCCGGCGGCTTCTCAGCTCTTTCTCTGTCCGGCTGTCCTTGCCCGGTATTTGGCGGGGCTTAAGCCAGTGCTTTCCGTAAATTTCCTGTAAAAAAATCCCTTGTTGTGATAGCCTACCATCCACATGATTTCTTCGATATTCAGATCGGAGGACTCCAGCAGAAGCCTGGCCCGTTCTATCCGCAGATAAACCAGGTATTCGGAATAGGTCATTCCGGTCTGTTTTTTGATCAGATTGTTGAAATAGTTTGGCTGAAAATGAAAAGCTTTCGTAAGCGCAGGCATCTGGACTGTGGTAAGATTGTTTTTCATAAATTCTGTGACAGACTCGAAAAGCTTTTCTGCCGGGAAAAATTATACTGATAACCAGAGGACAGCTCGTCCATCAGCCGGATGAGGTAGCCCCTGCTGATGTCCATGTAGCCGGGCTGCCTGCCGCGGATCTCCGAGACAATATGAAACAGGTAGTCCTGAATCTGTGTGAGCCGTTCCTTCCCGGTGGGCGTAAATTTCAGATAGTGCTGTAAATCGCTGTATTTCATAATATTTTTCCGCAGGAACTGCTGCAGCGGAGTCATGCTTACGTTCCCGAGAAAGACCTCGTTGAAAACCTCCCGGTCGATGGAAATATTGACCAGAAGGCATTCAGAATTTTTTATGGATTCCCGGTGGCAGGCCATGGAACTGATGAAGCAGATCTCGTTATCGGTGAAACAGGCTGTCTCCCCTTCGATTTCCACTTCCAGGTGTCCGGAAATGATGTAGCGCAGCTCAATGTAATCGGAATAATAGCTGATGAGTTCCGCGTCTCCCAGATCAAGAAGAACAGGGGTTTTCCGGGAGAAAAACAGATTCGTCAGGTGTCCCTCATGAAACTTTTGATAGGAGACGCAGATATCCTGTGTGATTTTGTGAAAATCCTTTCCATCCTGCAGGACTGAGGTAAAATCGAAATCCATGCCGCAGGCGTTCAGCTGCGCGTAAGTCATTTTCAGATGGCGCTCCGGCGCGACCGGAATCTGATAAAACTCTTCTGTAAGCTTCATGACATCCCTCTCCGGTGGCTCATTTTTTTCAGTATATCACGAAACAGTCCTCTTGAAAAGATGTAACAGGGAAATGAAAATGTGAAAAAGAGTGGAATAGGTAACTTTTTAAAAGCTATATTGTATGAATACGTAATCGAAAAGAGAAAGGAGACAGGGTAATATAGAACCAGAAAATAGGAGAAAGAGGTGAGAAGAACGAAGCTTTCAGAGCATTTGTTTCAGATAAGCGGCGTGCAATACGAAACAAATTCTGATCTTTGGGAGATGTGGCAGAATAAAGTGAAAACAGCCGAAAGATATTGAAAAGCAGGGAAATAAGAAAGCCGCGCCGGCGGAATCTCTTATCTCCCTGCTTCTTCCTTATATTCCCGTTGGTTTTGCTTTTTCCGGTATTCAATGTGTTCTTATCATTTCCTCAAAGGCGCTTAGGCCCAGCAGGCTGATAAGCGCTGCAATAAGCATCAGCATACTTGTGCGGGTACCCCTCCTTTTTGACAAAATTACAGTTGCGCAGCTTCTCCGGCGTCAGGAGGTCCAGAATTCCCGGCTCCCGGCCGGCCAGAGCTCTGATTTGATGAAACCATATGGAATACAAAAGCTTTCCCCCTTCCGTCTTTACTTCCCGGTTTTTTATGATATAATTATAGGGAATAAAATGCGTAAATAAAATATAATTATGGACAAATACTATTACTATAATGACAAAAATAGAATTAATCTATAAAATGAATTTATAAAAATTAAAATCGTAAAAAAGATAGATTAGATCAGTAAGACGGGAAAGGAGAGAACCTTGGAAATTAGATTGAACAGCAGCGGACTGGAGGATATTGAGGGCCTGACCGTAGAATATCCTTATGTGCTTCACCGGGTAGATCTGAGAGCGGTAATAATTCCCTGGCACTGGCATGAAGAGGTGGAATTTATCTATGTCCGGGAAGGGAGCATGCGTCTCCAGACTGCCGGCAAAGCCTGGAGTTTCCGGAAAGGGGAAGGATTTTTTATCAATACTAATGTGCTGTGCAGCATGGACTGCGAAGAGCCATGCCTGGTAGATTCTCATCTGCTTCATAAAACCTTTCTGGGCGGTCATTTCAAAAGCATTTTTGAGACAAAATATCTGGACCCGGTGCTGAAGAACCGAAATCTGGAGATCCTGGAGCTGCGGGGAGATTCGGAGAGGCAGCAGAAGCTTCTGGCCAGGCTCCGGGAAGCAGCCCGGCTGCAGAATGAAGAGAATACGGAATTTCAGACCAGAAATCTGTTTTCGGAGATCTGGCTTCTGCTTCTGGATGAGATCGCTGTGCTGGAGTATGAAAGGCCAGCTGTGGATTCAGTGCATCAGGAGCGGCTTCAGGCTATGCTGGCCTTTATCGGACAGAATTACCAGAGGAAGCTTTCCCTGGATGAGATCGCTGCCTCAGCCCATGTGGGCAGGCGGGAATGTCTGCGCTGCTTCCGGAACTGTATGCAGAAGACGCCTTTTGAATATCTGCTGGAGTACAGGGTGGAGATGAGCAAAAAGCTGTTGAAAAATTCCAGGCTCTCTGTGATGGAAGCTGCGGCACAGGCGGGATTTTCCAGCGCGGCTTATTACGGAAAAATATTCCGACGCCTCTGCGGCATGACTCCGGGAGAGTATCGGAGACAGTCAAAAATGCGGTAAAGGAGAAAAGACAGCCCTTGCAAACGGCGGAAAAATGTGTATACTGATAATAGTTTGTATACGAGATGAGGATGAATGAAAAAATGGCGAACTATGTGAAAGAGATTGAAAAAAGAAGAACCTTTGCGATCATTTCCCACCCTGACGCGGGAAAGACGACGCTGACAGAGAAGTTCCTGCTTTACGGAGGAGCTATCAACCTGGCAGGCTCTGTAAAGGGAAAGGCCACAGCACGGCACGCGGTCTCCGACTGGATGGAGATCGAGAAGGAGAGAGGTATCTCCGTAACCTCCTCAGTGCTGCAGTTTAATTACGACAACTACTGTATTAATATTCTGGATACCCCGGGACATCAGGATTTCTCGGAGGATACCTACCGTACCCTGATGGCGGCCGATTCGGCGGTCATGGTTATCGACGGAAGCAAGGGAGTAGAGCCTCAGACCAGAAAGCTGTTTAAGGTCTGCGCCATGCGCCATATTCCGATCTTTACTTTTATCAATAAGATGGACCGGGACGCCATGGATATTTTTGAGCTGCTGGATGACATTGAAAATGAGCTTGGCATCGCCACCTGCCCCATCAACTGGCCCCTGGGCTCCGGCAAGGAATTTAAAGGAGTCTACGACCGGAATGAAAAGAAAGTCCTTCTGTTTTCCGACACGGAAAAGGGAACGAAGGAGGGAGAGGAGCTGGATCTTTCCATCGACGATCCGGAGCTTGAGAAGATTCTGGTTCCGGGTCAGAAGGAGAAGCTTCTGGATGATATCGAGCTTCTGGATGGAGCATCCGCGGAGTTCGATCAGGAGCTGGTGAGCAGGGGGGAACTCTCTCCGGTGTTCTTCGGATCGGCGCTGACGAATTTCGGCGTGGAGACCTTCCTGCGCCATTTTCTGAAGATGACTACGTCTCCCCTTCCAAGACAGTCAGATACGGGCCTGATCGATCCTATGGAGGAAGAGTTTTCCGCTTTTGTGTTTAAGATTCAGGCGAATATGAACAAGGCGCACAGAGACAGAATCGCGTTTTTACGTATCTGTTCCGGAAAATTTACAGCAGGCATGGAAGTCTTCCATGTACAGGGCGGCAGGAAGCTGCGCCTGTCCCAGCCCCAGCAGATTATGGCTCAGGACCGGAAGATTGTGGAGGAAGCTTATGCCGGCGATATCATCGGTGTTTTTGATCCGGGCATCTTTTCTATCGGAGATACGCTGTGCATGCCGGGGAAAAATATCCGTTACGAAGGAATTCCCACCTTTGCGCCGGAGCATTTTGCGAGAGTGCGCCAGATAGACACCATGAAGAGAAAGCAGTTTGTGAAGGGCATCGAGCAGATCGCCCAGGAAGGCGCCATCCAGATCTTCCAGGAGTTCAATACCGGTATGGAAGAAATCATTGTGGGCGTCGTGGGAGTGCTGCAGTTTGACGTTCTGGTGTACCGTCTGAAGAACGAGTATAATGTGGAGATTAAGCTGGAGCCGCTGCCCTATGAGCATATCCGCTGGATTGAAAATGAGGATATCGATATGGATAAGCTGAAGGGCACCTCGGATATGAAGAAGATTAAGGACCTGAAAGGAAGACCGCTTCTTATCTGGGTCAATGCCTGGAGCGTGGGCATGACGGTGGAGCGGAATCCCGGCCTTGAGCTCTCGGAGTTCGGCCGTTAATGACGGGCAGTGGGAGCTGGTGACGGTTCCGCAAAGCTGAACGGCTGTTACTATTCACAGCCACCAGCCCACATGCGCACTCGTCGCCTCTTCGAGGCTCCAGTTCCGCTCCTTACGGAGCTAAGACTGCTTATGTGGGCGGGGTGACTGCTTCACAGTCCT
>ERZ1643250.2881-NODE-2881-length-12349-cov-8.885798_pt1 | contig 12349 bp, 9 predicted proteins | sample MGYA00579262_ERZ1643250 | MGnify/ENA primary metagenome ERZ1643250 (study PRJEB29033, sample SAMEA4952265) | chicken gut metagenome | biome: Broiler Chicken; feature: Gastrointestinal Tract; material: Caecum | place: Ireland | collected 2018 | study: Broiler...
CTCAATGCTCTGATTTTCTGAGCAGCAAAGGCTGGAAGAAACAGGAATACAGCAACACGGCCGCCGCCGCCAAAATGCTGTCTCTGGAACGGCTGCACCACGCGGCGGTCATCTGCTCCAGAGAAGCCGCCGAAAAATACGGCCTGACAGTACTGGAAGAAAACATCCAGAACGCCCGGGACAACTGCACCCGGTTTATCGTCATCAGCCGCACCCCCTGCCTGCCCCAAAATGCCGACAAAATCAGCCTGTGCTTCTCTCTGCCCAACACCCCGGGCACATTGCATCAGGTGCTGGGGCGCTTTGCCCTCAACGGCCTGAACCTGACAAAAATCGAGTCTCGTCCCATTCCCGGCAAGGCCTTTGAATACGATTTCTATCTGGACTTCACCGGAAATCTCCATGAATCCCACACGCTGGAACTGCTTTGCTCTTTAAGTGAAGAGCTGCCGCGATTCACATTTCTTGGTAACTATTTGGAAACAAAGGAACTATAAAAATCATAGAAAGAAGGCATTTTCATGCAAGTCTCTTTTGAACCCGTACAAACACCGGAAGAAATCAACGTCATGTGTACGCTGGCTGCTGAAATTTGGGAAGAGCACTTCACCCCGATTCTGGAACCGGGACAGGTGCCCTATATGGTGGAGAAATTCCAGTCTGTTCCTGCTGTCACCAAACAGATTCAGGAAGGATATGAGTACCGCCTGATTACGGTGGACGGCAAACCGGCCGGATATACCGGTTTCCACCCTGACGAAAATGATAAGCTGTTTTTGAGCAAACTGTATGTTCATAAAAATTTCCGCGGCACCGGCCTTGCCCGAAAAGCATTCACCTATTTGCAGGAACGCTGCCGCAAAGAAGGGCTTTCTGCCATCTGGCTCACAGTGAACCGCTTTAACAGCAACACCATTGCCATTTACCGCCACTTTGGCTTTACCGTCATTCGGGAAGAAAAGAACGATATTGGCGGCGGATATTATATGGACGATTATATCATGGAAGTACCGATTGAAAACTGACAATTTTCCATGTCCGTTTTTGTTGAAAACAGGGAAAGCGGCAATCCTCGTCCGCTTTCCTTGACTTTTGATCTTTCAGTATGCTATAGTGGAAAAGCTGACATCAAAATATTGTGACAAACGAAGTTTGCAGGAAAAGCAGGGCTTTCTGCTGCCGAAGGAGCAAAACTCTCAGGCGTCCGGTTACGGATGAGGACTGCAAATGGATGTGGCTCTGGAGAACGTCCGGAAACGGGCTGCCGAAGGTGCAACGCAGAAAACATTCTGCGAAATCTCTCAGGCAAAAGGACAGAGTGGAAAATCGATGCCGAAAAGCGTACTTGTAGGGTACCGTTTTTCCATGAATTTCGTTTTTTCAGAGCCGGAACCTTTTGTGGGGTCTGGCTTTTTTCTTTGTTTGCACGAATGAGAAGGGATTGGAAACGAATGAATATGGATCAGCTTGCTGCACTGGTCAGCACGATCAGTGACTTTGTATGGAACAACCTGCTGCTGTGGCTGTTGGTGGGTACCGGTATTTGGTTCACCATCAGAACCCGGTTTGTGCAGGTACGAAAGTTCGGCGAAGGCTTCCGCCGGCTTTTCAGCGGTTTTTCCCTGCGGGGTAAAAAAGCCGGTAAAGACGGCATGTCCTCTTTTCAGGCTTTGACCACCGCCATTGCGGCACAGGTTGGTACCGGCAACATCACCGGCTGCGCCACGGCTCTGTATTCCGGCGGCCCCGGCGCGATTTTCTGGATGTGGCTCTCCGCATTTTTCGGCATGGCTACCATTTACGGCGAGGCCGTGCTGGCACAGAAGTTTAAATCCACCGACAGCTCCGGCGAGGTGAGAGGCGGCCCCATCTACTACATTAAGGCCCGTTTTCAGGGAAAATTCGGCAAAATTCTGGCCGGATTCTTCTCCATTGCCATTATTTTCGCTCTGGGCTTTACCGGAAACATGGTACAGGCCAACTCCATCAGCTCCGCTTTCCAGACAGCTTTTGGTGTTCCCACGATTGCGGTGGGCATTGTCATCGCCGTGATCGCAGCTTTCATCTTCCTCGGCGGCGTGAGCCGTATTGCTTCCATCACAGAAAAGATGGTTCCCCTGATGGCAGTTTTCTATATTGTCGGCTGCCTGATTATTCTGGTTATCAACCGTGACGCTCTTCTGGGCGCCATTCAGTCCATCTTTGTAGCGGCGTTTGATCCCCAGGCAATTCTGGGCGGTGTAGCCGGTATTACGGTACGGGAAGCCATGCGTTACGGCGTAGCCCGCGGCCTGTTCTCCAACGAAGCCGGTATGGGTTCCACCCCCCATGCACACGCACTGGCTAAGGTGGAAAAGCCCCAGGATCAGGGTATTGTCGCCATGATCGGTGTGTTTATCGATACCTTTGTCGTGCTGACCCTGACCGCTCTGGTCATCCTGACTTCCGGCCAGCTGCAGGCAGGTATGCCCGACGGATTGCAGGGTACTGAACTGGCACAGGCTGCTTTTAATCACGCGTTCGGCAGCTTCGGAAACACCTTTGTCGCCATCTGCATGCTGTTCTTCGCTTTCTCCACCATCATCGGCTGGTACTTCTTCGGCGAGACCAACGTGAAGGCGCTCTTCGGCCAAAAGGCTGTGAAGATTTACGCAGCCATCGTAGTGGTCTGTGTGGTCATCGGCTCCACGCTGAAAGTCAATCTGGTGTGGAACCTCTCCGACCTGTTCAACGGCCTGATGGTCTTCCCGAACCTGATTGCACTGCTGGCCCTCTCCGGCATTGTGGCAAAAGCTGCAAAGGGACACGATATCCTCAGGAAGTAATTCTACGCTTTGCTCTTTCTATCAATCGAGCAAACACAACATAAAAGCAAAACTCCCGCTGATGGAATTTTTTCTTGCTTCCATCGCGGGAGTTTTTTGCTTGTAAAAGGAAAGAAACGCTGATGTTTTCAATTCTTATTGCGTTTTACGTTTTCGGAAACGGTCAAAAAAGCCTCTGTGTTCCAACTCCGACACCACTTCCGCCTTGGCGCTTCCGTCCGGAAGACGGGAAACTTCAATTCGGCAGGGAATCCGGTTCCGCAGTTCACTGACGTGAGAGATAATGCCAATCATGCGCCCGCCCTGATGGAGCATGGCCAGCGCCTTCATGGCGGTATCCAGCGTTTCCTGATCCAGCGAACCGAAGCCTTCATCGATGAACAGCGCTTCCAGCCGGACACAGCCGGACTGGTTCTGCACGACCTCGGAAAGCCCCAGCGCCAGAGACAGGGACGCCAGAAACTGCTCGCCGCCGGACAGGGTATCCACCGAACGCTCGTGGCCGGTCATGCCGTCCAGCACCTCCAGATCAAGACCGCCATAAGCATTGTGAGCGGCCCGATCCTGTTTCCGCTGCAATGCGTAGCGCTCCCGGCTGAACCGGGCAAAATACCGGTTGGCACAGGAAATGATCTCTTCCAGCATAATGCTCAGCACATATTTGTCCATGGGAATCCGCATGGGATTGCTTCCGGAAAGGAGCTTGTACAATCTGGCCGCCTGATGATAGCGCGCCTGCAAACTTCCAAAGCGCTCTTCCAGCTCCTGCAAGCGTTTAGCGGCTGATTTTCCGGCGGAAAGCCTCTGGGAAACCTGACCGGCCTCCTGATTCAGGGTATCCAGCTCTCTCTTTTTCCCCTGATAACTGTCCGAAACCTGATTTTCGTCGGGAATTACTCCCTGCCAGCTCTCTTCCTGCGCATCACAGTCCGCTCTGGCCTGACGGACACGTTTTTGGGCATCCGTCAGAGAGGTACAGGCACCGCTGTGCTGGTTTTGCAGCTCCGTGCGCTCCTGTTCCAGCTTTTCCGCCTGTTTCATCAAAGAACGGGCCTGTTCTTCCAGCCGGGCCTTTTCCCGGCAAAGCGCTTCATATTCCGGCGGCTGTCCCTGCCATTTTGCCAGCAGTTCCTGTTCCCGTCCTTTCTGCTCCTGTTCCCGCTGGGAAAGCCCGGACAGCGCTTTTCCGCTGTCGGCTTCCCGGTTCCGGGCCTGTTCCAGCTCCCGGTTCAGGGTGTCCAGCCGCTTCTGGGCTGCCAGACGTTTTCCGGCCATTTCCCGGGTTTCCTGCAAGCCCTTTTCCACCTGAGCCAGTTCCTGCCGGAGGGTTTCCGGGCTTCCATAGGACTCCGCTTCTTTCAGGCGGATTTCGGTTTCCTCTGACAGCGTTTTCCGTTCCTGTTCCAGCGCTTTCAGAATCCCCTGCTGGGTACTCACCGAAGCTGCCGCTTCTTCTGCCAGATGGCGGAGCTTCTCCATTTCCTCCTGATTCAGCAGGGTCTCCTCTCCGACTGCGGGCATGGGATGCTCCACCGAACCGCATACGGGGCACGGCTCTCCTTCCCGCAGCTGTCTCGACAACGCCAGCGCCTGGTTGGCCCGCAAACAGGCCTCCTGATGACGATAGCTGTCTGAAAGTGCCTTAGCGGACACCGTTTTTTCCTCCAGTGCCTGCTGCTGCCGGAGGATGGTTTTCTCCTTCTCCTCTTCCCGTTTTTGGGCGTTTTCCAGCGCTGCAAAGGCCTCCATTCCCCGGCGAAGGAAGGTTTCCTTTTCCTGCAAGGCGGGCAGCTTGTCGGCGGCCTGTTGAATCTGCTCCAGAAATGCCTGCCCTTTTTCCAGACGCGCTTTGCATTCCTGCTGGGCATTAGCGGCTTCCTGACTCTCCCGCCGGGCCGTTTCCATCTCCTTTCGGGTCTGGGCCAGCTTCTTCCGGACTTCTTCCAGCTGCTGCACTTCCCGAAGGTCGCTTTCCAGCCGGGCGTCCTGTTCGGAGGCCTGCGCCGACTGCTGACGCAGGCCGGGAATGGTTTCCCAAACCGGTCTCCGCTCTTCCAGCCGCTTTTGCAAAGTTTCCGCCTGCTGCTGCTTTTCCTTTTCCGCTGCCTGTTCCTGCAAAAGTCGGGTTCTGGCCTGCGTCAGTTCCCGGCGGCGGCGCAGCAGCTGTTCCGCCGCTTCCATTTCCCGCTGTTTTTCTTCCAGCTGTTTGAAAAGGGTCTGCTTTTGCTGTTCCAGAATTTCCAGCTTTTCCGACAGCTCTTCCGGTGTTGCGGCCTCTGATTGCTGCAGCAGGGCGTCCCGGTCGGAATCCGCTTTTTCCACCTGCTTTTCCAGCGTCTTGACCCGTTCCCGCAATGCGTCCTGAATCTTCACCCATTCGGTCATGGAAAAGAGCGTCCGCAGCATATCTGCCTTTTCCCGGGAATTGGCCCGCAGCAGCCGGAGAAAATCTCCCTGGGGCAGCACAATCACCTGTGAAAACTGCTCCGGCGTCAACCCGGTCAGGGTTTCCGCACAGCGGCGCACCTGGGTTTCGCTTCCGCTTTCCCACAGCTCCCAGTCCCCGTCCTCTTCCTTCCACTTCCAGCAGACATGCTCTTCCCGGAACTCCCGGCGTCCGCTGCCCCGGACAAAATGAACCCAGATGCTCCGCCGGAACCGGTAGTACTCTTTCCCAAGCGAAAAGACAAAATCCACACTGGTGGGCTGGTCATCGGCGGCACTGTCACACCGCATTTCCGTCCATCCCCGCCGGCCTCCGGTGGCGCGGCAGTACAGGGCAAAGCACATCCCGTCCAGTATGGACGTTTTTCCGCCGCCGGTGGAACCGGTGATGAGGAACAGGGAGCGATCTCCCAGACGGGTAAAGTCCACGGTGGTTTCCCGCAGATAGGGGCCAAAGGCTGTCATGGTGAGAGAAATGGGAATCATACCCCCGTACCTCCTTCCTTGAGATGCAGTTCCCGGAGAATTTCATCAAATAGCGTGAGATCCTCTTCCGTGATTTCCGTATTACACACATCCCGGAGAAAACAGGTCAGCACCTCCTGCCGGGAGCTCTGGCGGGCATCTGCCGCCTGTACGCTGGTTTCCTCCTGCCGCCGCATCATCCATTGGCTGTGAATGGAGAGCAGATTGGGATAATAGGGGCGCAGCTGTTTGGCCGGAAGATAGACCGGGCCGTCGTCAGTAAGGGTGATATCCACCAGATCTTCCGTGGGGGACTCCTTGCCCGCTTTCAGAATCTGGTCAAAGGTTCCTTCCAACCGATATACACGGCGCAGCGGATGTACCGGCTCTTCCCGCAGGGTCAAACCATCCTTTGTCACCTCCACAATGGTGACGCTTTTCCGGTGATGTTCCTCATCCACCGAATACCATAAAGGCGAGCCGGAGTACCGGCCGTTTTCCCCGGCTTTCTGGGGGCCGTGGAGGTGTCCCAACGCCACATAGTCAAAGGCGCGGAAGGTGTCGGAAGCAACCTGATCGGTGCCGCCCACAAAAATCGGGTTTTCCGAATCAGACAGAGCGCTTCCGGCCACAAAGCAGTGACTCACCAGCACATGAACCGCTCCCGGCAGAAACATCCCTTCCATTTTCCGGACAATGGCTTCCATACACTGCTGAGCTGTTCGCAGGCCCGCTCCCTCTTCCCCCAGAAATTCCCGGGCTGTGGGGACATCCATCCAGGGCAAGGTGAAAATCTGCGCCATTTCCCCATCTTTTTCCAGCACACAGGGGAAAAAGGCATCCCGAGGGCGGGCGGCAATGACCACTCCGTTTTTCCGCAGCAGAGAAGCGCCCACCGCCATTCGTGCGGCGCCGTCGTGGTTTCCGGAAATCACCAGCAGGGGGATATTCAGCTCTGCCAGACGGGTCAGAACTTCGTCAAACAGAGCAATGGCTCCGGCAGGCGCTACCGAACGGTCATAGACATCCCCGGCCAGCAGGACAGCGTCGGGTTTCTCCCGCTCTGCCAGGGGCAGAAACTGTTCCCGGATGAAGTGCTGCTGATCCGGCAGCAGCGAACGGCCATAGAGCATCCGTCCCAGATGCCAGTCAGAGGTATGGAGAAATTTCACGGCAAAGCCTCCTTTTTATTCCTCGATCTCCACGCCGAAAGAGCTCATGGCATGCACGATGTGGAGCCGCATGGCGGTTTCCGCGCCTACCGGGTTTCGCTGGGCGATAAAATCCATGAGCATCCGGTGGTCGTTGAGGGTATCCCGGACGATTTCCTCATGGTTTTCGGAAAATCGAACGCCCTGATAAATGGCTTTATAAATAATCGGAATCAGCCGCTCTATAAACTCGTTGTGAGCCGCCATGGCAATGGATTTATGAAAGGCCTGTTCCACCTCGGTCCGGTCGGCGCCGGCAGCAATCAGCTCTTCCTCTTGCTTTCCATATTTCAAAATCCGCTGGATTTCCGGGTCTGTGGCCCGGCGTGCGGCAAAAAATGCGGCCTTGGGCTCCACCATGAGCCGGAATTCAAACAGGTCGTGGAGATTCATCCGCAGACCGCTGAGCTCATCCTCGCTGATGGGATGTTCGTGCTGGGTTCGCTCCACCACATAGGTCCCCCGTCCCCGACGAATTTCCAGCACATTGTGGGAAACCAGAATCCGAACCGCTTCCCGCAAGGTAGCGCGGCTGACATGAAGCCGGGCGGAAAAATCGTTTTCATTTGGCAGCTTGTCTCCGGGCTGTAAGCTGCCCTCTACCGTAATCATGGAGAGGATGGTGTCCGCTACCTGCTGAGAGAGAGTTTTTTCCTGTTGTGCCATATTCCGCGCTCCTTTTTCAGTCATTTTGCCGGTTTTTTTCGATTTTCAGTATAACACAGGCAACCGGCAAAGGCAAGGCGGCGGCCCTTTCCCCGCCTGCGAATTTCCGGGATTTTCCCCGGAAAACAGCCCCTTTTCCCTTGACGAAATATGGCGGTTTCTGCTATTCTAAAAAGTACGAGTGCCGTCTCCGGCAACCGGTGTCAGAGACGGAAAAACATGAATGAAGAGAAGAGGTAGTAGCTTTGGAAACACGTGAAAAATTCTCTTCCCGTCTGGGGTTCATCCTCATTTCGGCGGGATGCGCCGTGGGTCTGGGAAATGTGTGGCGTTTCCCCTACATCACGGGCAAATACGGCGGAGCCGCCTTTGTGCTGATTTATCTGCTGTTTCTGGTCATTCTGGGTATGCCCATTATGGTGATGGAGTTCGCCGTGGGCCGCGCCAGCCAGAAATCCGCTGCCCGCAGCTTCCATGTGCTGGAGCCCAAGGGCACCAAATGGCACATCACCGGTTGGGCCGCCATGGCGGGCAACTATCTGCTGATGATGTTCTATACCACCATCGGCGGCTGGATGCTTTCCTATGTATTCAAAACCGCTTCCGGTGAGTTTGTGGGCAAAACACCGGAGCAGGTAGGCAACATCTTCAACGGAATGCTGGCGGAACCCCTGCCCATGACCGGCTGGATGCTGCTGACGGTAGTGCTCAGCTTTGGAATTTGCAGCCTGGGCCTGCAAAAGGGCGTGGAGCGCATTACCAAAATCATGATGGGCTCCCTGTTTGTCATTCTGGTGGCCCTGTGCATCCGCAGCGTTACGCTGGAAGGCGCCATGGACGGCCTTTCCTTTTATCTGGTGCCGGACTTCGGCAAGATGGTGGACAACGGTCTGGGCGAAGCCATTTTCGCCGCCATGGGACAGGCTTTCTTCACTTTGAGTCTGGGTATCGGCGCTATGGCCATTTTCGGCAGCTACATCAGCCGTGACCGCTCTCTCATGGGCGAATCCATCAATATCTGCGGTCTGGACACCCTCATCGCTTTGATGGCAGGACTGATTATCTTCCCCGCCTGCTTTGCCTTTGACGTAGACCCCGGCGAAGGCCCCGGTCTGGTATTCGTGACCCTTCCCAACGTGTTTAACCAGATGATGGGCGGTCAGGTTTGGGGCGCACTGTTCTTTGTGTTCATGACTTTTGCCGCTCTCTCCACCATTGTGGCGGTGTTTGAAAACATCATCAGCTTTGCCATCGATCTGTGGGGCTGGAGCCGTAAAAAGGCCGTGCTGGTCAACGGTGTGCTCATTGTGCTGCTGTCCATGCCCTGCGTGCTGGGCTTCAATCTGTGGAGCGGTTTTGCTCCTCTGGGCGCAGGCAGCACCATTCAGGATCTGGAGGACTTTATTGTTTCCAACAACCTGCTGCCTCTGGGCAGTCTGGCCTATCTGCTGTTCTGCACCAGCCGCTATGGATGGGGATGGAAAAACTTCATTCAGGAAGCAGACGCCGGCAAGGGCATCAAGTTCCCCAAATGGGCCCGGTTCTATCTGTCCTATATCCTGCCCCTGATTGTGCTGTTCATCTTTGTCATGGGCTACTGGAATAAGTTCCACGGCTGAGAACAGGGTTGACAAATCCGCCGGGACAGTGCTATAATCGTCCCGAATTCATCGCCGTATCAGGCTATACATTTTTCTGTTTCTGAGATCAAACAGAGGAATGTATAGCCTTTTTTTGTGTCTGTTTTTCAGAAAGGAGTCTTTCCATGCACGCTGAAGCTTCCCCTATGGGAACCCGGAAAATTTTCCCCCTGCTGATTTCCATGTCGGTTCCCCCCATTATCTCCATGATGATTCAGGGCCTGTACAACATCGTGGACAGCATTTTCGTTGCCCGCGTCAGTCAGGAGGCCCTGACCGCTGTTTCGCTGGTCTATCCTCTGCAAAACCTCACCCTTTCTCTGGCCGTCGGTCTTGGCGTGGGTTTGAATGCCTGTATCGCCCGAAATCTGGGCGCACAGCAGCCGGAAGAAGCCGGAAAAGCCGCTGTACACGGGCTGCTGTGCACCGGGGTCCACTCCCTGCTCTTTGTGCTGGTGGGACTGTTTGCCTCCGAACCGTTCCTGCGGCTGTTCACCCAAAATGAAACTGTACTGGAGCTGGGCTGCCAGTACTCCACCATTGTCATCTGCCTGTCTTTCGGCAGCCTTTTCCACATCTGTGTGGAAAAAATGTTCCAGGCCACCGGCAACATGATGATTCCCATGTTTTTACAGGGACTGGGCGCAGTGGTGAACCTGATTCTCGACCCGATTCTGATTTTCGGCTGGATGGGCATTCCCGCCATGGGCGTTGTGGGAGCCGCTGTGGCCACCATTATCGGGCAGATGTCCGCCTGTGCCTGTGCCGTATGGCTTTTCTTCCGCACCAACCACGCTTTCCCCATTTCTTTCCGTGGATTCCGTCTGCGTGCAGCGATTCTGGGGCAGCTGTACGCCATTGCCATTCCCTCTACACTGGTGATGGCCATGCCCTCTCTGATGATCAGCCTGCTGAACCGGGTTCTCACCGCTTTCGGCGAAACCGCCGTCAACGTACTGGGCATTTACTTCAAGATTCAGTCCTTCACCAATATGCCTTCCGGCGGCCTGATTCAGGGAATGCGCCCCATTATCAGCTTTAACTATGGCGCAGGCAACCGGGAGCGGATGGAGGAAACCTTCCGGCGAAGCCTGCAGGTGGTCTTTGCCATTATGACAGCAGGAATGATTCTGTTTCTGGCCATTCCCGGCCCTCTGCTGTCCCTTTTTGCCGCAGACGCCCAGTTGCTGGAAATCGGCATCCCCGCCCTGCGGATTATCAGCGTTTCCTTCTTCCTGTCCAGCCCTGCGGTGATTATTGCCGGTACCTTTGAGGCGCTGGGCAAGGGCGGCCATTCGCTGGCTGTGACCATTCTCCGTCAGCTGCTGATGATTCCGCCCCTTTCCTTTGTACTGGCGCCGGCCTTTGGACTCACCGGCGTCTGGATTACCTTCCCCATTGCGGAAGCCGTGGCTTCCGTCGCCGCCATTTTGCTGTACCGGCGAATGATGAAGCGCCTGAAATTCTGAAAACTGCCTGTCCCGGATACATTTCGCCGGGGAATATGGTATGATAAAGGCAGACCTTCAGAAGGAGTTGTATGGTATGAAGAAACCCAATCTCGTCTATATTCTGGCAGACGACATGGGATGGGGAGACGTTTCCTGTTTGAATCCCCATTCCGCTTTTCAAACCCCCAATTTTGACCGTCTCGGTGCAGAGGGCGCGATTTTCACCGACGCTCACGCCACCTCAGCCCTGTGTACGCCGTCCCGATACGGCATTTTGACCGGACGGTATAACTGGCGCAGCCGCCTGAAAAGCGGCGCTTTGGGCGGTTATTCCTCCCATCTGATTGAGCCCGAACGGCTGACAGTGGCACAGATGCTCCGGGAACAGGGCTATGCCACCGGCTGCATTGGCAAATGGCACCTGGGCATGGACTGGACTCTCCGGGATGATTGCTCGGAAGAAGAGCGTTCAGATTTTCTCTTTTCCGCCGAGCATGTGGACTTTTCCGTCCCGGTGAAAAACGGGCCGGTTGACTGCGGTTTTGACAGCTTTTTCGGAATCAGCGCTTCGCTGGATATTCCCCCCTATGTCTATCTGGAAAATGACCACCCCACCGCCCTGCCGGATCACGAATATCCCGGTACCGATGGATTATTGCTGGCACGGCGGGGCGCCTGTGCACCTGATTTCCGCCATGAAGAGGTGCTTCCCCTGCTGACCAAAAAAGCCCGGGCCTTCATCACCGACCATCGGAAAGAGCCCTTCTTCCTCTATTTCCCCATGCCGTCCCCTCACACGCCTATTCTTCCCGCTCCGGAATTTGTGGGAAAATCCCACACCAACGCCTATGGGGATTACTGCCTGATGTGTGACGATGTGGTGGGCCAGATTCTGGAACAGCTCCGTCTGGAGGGACTGGAAGAGAACACCATTGTGATTTACACCTCCGACAACGGCTGTGCGCCCTTTGTCAATCTTCCCGAGCTGCTGGCCTGCGGGCATAATCCCAGCGCCTGGTTCCGGGGATACAAGTCCGATATCTTTGAAGGCGGCCACCGGATTCCCCTGCTGGTTCGCTGGCCTGAAAAAATCCACCCCGGCACCCGGGTAGACGACACCGTCTGTCTGTGTGATCTGATGGCCACCATGGCGGAAATTCTGGGAATCTCCCTGCCGGAAAACACAGCAGAGGACAGCGTCAGCAATCTGCCTCTGTGGCTGGGTCATTCCGGCCCGGTTCGGGAATACACCGTTCATCACAGCGGGGACGGTTCTCTCTCCATCCGGAAAGGGAACTGGAAATTGGAAATGTGCCCCGGTTCCGGCGGCTGGAGTTTTCCGGAAAACGGAACGCCGGATGTGGCCGGTCTGCCGGAAATGCAGCTGTACAATCTGGAAAAAGACCCGGGAGAAACCCACAATCTGTGGGAAGAAGAACCGGAGCTGGCTGCTTCCATGAAAGCCCTTTTATTTGACTGTGTCATCAATGGACGAAGCACCCCCGGCACTCCGCAGCCCAATAACGGAGCGGATGTATGGGAGACTGTGCGCTGGATGGCAGAGTTTAAAAACTGATATTCCACACAAAATGCCTGTACCGTGGAAAACGGTACAGGCCTTATTTTTTATAATCAGATTCAGTTTT
>ERZ1643250.2883-NODE-2883-length-12344-cov-9.963138_pt1 | contig 12344 bp, 7 predicted proteins | sample MGYA00579262_ERZ1643250 | MGnify/ENA primary metagenome ERZ1643250 (study PRJEB29033, sample SAMEA4952265) | chicken gut metagenome | biome: Broiler Chicken; feature: Gastrointestinal Tract; material: Caecum | place: Ireland | collected 2018 | study: Broiler...
TACATATTGTAGTAGTGGGCATAGATCCCGTTCTGCTGCAGCAGCGACTCATGTGTCCCGCGCTCTGCAATTCCGTCTTCTGTGATGACGATGATCTCATCGGCATTCCGGATGGTGGAGAGACGGTGGGCGATGGTGATGGTCGTCCGTCCTTCGGAGAGCTCTTCCAGGCTCTGCTGGATCCAGCGTTCGCTCTCGTTATCAAGGGCGCTGGTTGCTTCGTCAAGGACAAGGATCGGCGGATTTTTCAGAAATACACGGGCGATGGAGATGCGCTGTTTCTGTCCGCCGGAGAGGCGGGCACCCCGTTCTCCGACGAAGGTGTCATAGCCGTCCGGAAGCTCTTCGATGAAGTCGTGGATATTGGCGCGTCTGGCAGCTTCGATGATCTCTTCCATGGTTGCACCGGGCTTCCCGTAGGCGATGTTTTCGCGTATGGTCCCTGAGAAAAGGTAGACGTCCTGCTGCACCATGCCGATCTGGGTTCTCAGGCTTTTCAGGGTCATCGTGCGGACATCCCTGCCATCGATCGTGATCCGTCCGCCGGTCACATCATAGAATCTCGGAAGGAGAGAGCAGATGGTCGTTTTCCCGCTGCCTGACGGTCCGACAAGAGCGATGGACTTTCCCGCCGGTATCTCGAAAGATACATGGGAGAGGACCGGTGTGTCATCGTCACTATAGTGGAAAGAAACATCTTCATAGCAGACGCGTCCCTTCACGTCGGTGAGCGGTTTTGCATCCGGTGCGTCAACGATCTCCGGTTCAGTCTCCATTACATCGAGGAAACGGCGGAAGCCGGCCAGACCTTTCTGCATCATCTCGATCAGCTCTACAAGGATCTGTATCGGGCTGATGAAAATACCGATGTACAGGGCGTACATTGCGAGATCTGTAACGTTCATGAGATCATGGGCGATGAGCCAGCCGCCGAATACAAGAGTCACGAGGTACATCATTCCCTGGAAGAAAAGGTTCCATCCCATGAAATTTCCCATACAGCTATAATTGTTCCGTTTGGAAATAAGGAAAGCATGGTTGCTTTTCCTGAATTTTTCACGTTCAATATCTTCGTTTGCAAAGGACTGGACGACGCGGATGCCTGCCAGTGTATCCTGCAGGCTTGAGTTGACGTCACCGATCTTTCTGCGGTTCTCCATAAAAGTTTCCTGCATCCGCTGATTCTGGCGGAAAGAGAAGATGAACATGCACAGAACAAGAACGACGAGCGGAAGAGCCAGTCTCCAGTTGATGAGAAACAGGAAGATGAAGGAACCGATGATCTTTACTACAGAGATGAAGAGATTTTCAGGACCGTGGTGTGCAAACTCTGCGATATCGAACAAGTCGGAGACAAGCTTGCTCATCATCTGGCCGGAGTTGTTCTGACTATAGTAAGAAAAGGACAGCTTCTCATAATGGTCAAAGAGCTGCTGGCGCATATCACGCTCCATGTTGGCGCCCATCATATGTCCCTGATAACTTACATAATATTTGCAGAGGCTCTGGACGATATACATGGCCAGGAGGCCGATCGCGATCCAGGGCAGTGTGCTGAGGATCACAGCGCTGTCCCTGGTAAAGAGCGTGTTTGTCATCGTGCGCAGGATCTGCGGATATGCAAGATCTACGATACTGATGAAAGCCGCGCAGATTAGGTCAATAAAAAAGACCGCTTTGTACGGCGCATAGTAATCTATGAATTTTCTGATCGTGTGCATAGTATCACTCCTTGTTTCGATTTTACTCCATTGACCATCTTAGCATATCATTTTCTGCTTGACAAGAAGTTCCCCCTGTAATAACGTATGGATGTATGTCTTTAATGATATGAATACAGTCAGAAGGGAAAGTTAGTGCGATATGAGACTATATTTGGCTCCGCTCGAGGGAATTACAGGCTGGATCTTCCGCAGCGCCGTCCATGAATGTTTCGGAGGATTTGACAAATATTTCGTGCCTTTTATCCGGCCGAACCAGATGGGACATTTCAGCGCCAGAGAGAAGAAAGATATCCTGCCGGAACACAATGAGGGGATGTATACGGTACCGCAGATCCTTACGAACAGGCCGGAGGATTTTATACGGACTGCATATAAGCTCAGCGAGTACGGATATCAGGAGATCAACTTGAATCTTGGATGCCCGTCCAGGACAGTTGTGACAAAGGGGAGAGGAGCCGGTTTCCTTGCAGATCCGGACAGGCTGGACGCTTTCCTGTATGAAGTGTTTGAAAAATGCGGTATCCGCATCTCTGTTAAGACAAGACTGGGAATGGATGATCCGGAGGAGTTTTATCATCTTCTGGAGATATATAACAAATACCGGATGGAGGAACTGATCATTCATCCGCGTGTGCAGAAAGATTTTTATAAGAACACACCAAATATGAAACTCTTTACGGAGGCTCTGGCAAAGAGCAGTAATCCGGTATGCTATAACGGAGATATCTTTACTGTAGAGGATTATATACGTTTTACACAGATACATCCGGAAGTGGAATGTGTTATGACGGGCAGGGGCGTCCTTGCTGATCCTGCGCTTGCGCGCAAGATCCGGGGAGGAGCAGGAGCTGATGCAGGAGAGCTGCGGCGTTTCCATGATCTTCTGTATGCAGGATACTGCAGGGAGATGTCCGGTGACAGAACGATCCTTTTTAAGATGAAAGAGTTGTGGACATATCTCGCGCCTGTTTTCACTAATTATAAGAAATACGTAAAGAAGATAAAAAAGGCGGAAAAATGTGCAGTATATGAAAAGATCATAGAGGAGTTATTCGCAAATGAAGAGATCAGCGTGTCCTGAAATACGGGATACGCTGATCTTTTGTTAATATTGATCGTGTTTATTAATCCTGAGCCTGAGCCGTCTCGCTCTGTTTTTTGAGAGCGGCTTCCACGAATCCTTTGAAGAGCGGATGCGGCCGGTTCGGTCTGGACTTGAGTTCCGGATGTGCCTGTGTCGCAATAAACCACGGATGGGACGGGATTTCGATCATCTCGACGATGCGGTTGTCCGGTGAGAGACCGCACAGAGACATTCCGTGTTCCTCCAGGACTTCACGGTAATCGTTGTTTACTTCATAGCGGTGGCGGTGGCGCTCGCTGATCTCTCTTGTGCCGTACAGTTTCTCGGCAAGTGATCCTTCTTTGAGCACACACGGGTACGCGCCGAGGCGGAGTGTTCCGCCGATATCTTCCACACCGATCTGGTCCGGCATGATATGGATGACAGGATGGGTGGTATCCGGTTTCAGCTCCATGCTGTGTGCATCGTTGTATCCCAGTACATTTCTGGCAAATTCCACGATGGCGAGCTGCATACCCAGGCAAAGACCGAGGAACGGGATCCCGTGAGTACGGGCGTACCTGATCGCTGTGATCTTGCCTTCGATCCCCCTGTGTCCGAAACCTCCGGGGACAAGGATGCCGCTTACATCAGAGAAGATTTCTTCTGCATTTTCTTCGGTGACAGTCTCGGAATCTACCCATTTGATGTTCACAGTAGTGTGAGAGTAGATACCACCGTGTTTTAATGCTTCAACAACACTGATATAGGCGTCGTGGAGCTGGATATATTTGCCGACGAGAGCCACGGTCACTTCCTGTGTCGGGTGGCGCAGATTCTCTACCATGTCGATCCAGTCTTTCAGGTCCGGTTCAGGACAGTCCAGATGGAGACATTCACATACAACCTGTGCAAGATGTTCTTTTTCCATAGCCAATGGAGCTTCGTAGAGGTATTCCACATCCAGATTCTGGAGGACATGGCTTGCCGGCAGGTTGCAGAACAGGGATATCTTGTCTTTCATACCGGTATCAAGAGGATACTCGGAGCGGCATACGATAATATTAGGCTGGATTCCCATTCCCTGCAGCTCCTTTACGCTTGCCTGGGTCGGCTTCGTCTTCATTTCCTGGGATGCCTTCAGATAAGGTATCAGTGTCACGTGGATCAGAATGACATTTTCAAATCCTTTCTCGTGCTGAAACTGGCGGATGGATTCAAGGAAAGGCTGGCTTTCGATGTCTCCGACGGTGCCGCCGACCTCGATAATGGCGATCTCAGTGTCTTTTGCCGCTGGATTTCGGTAAAATTTGCTCTTGATCTCATTGGTAATGTGGGGGATGACCTGAACGGTACCCCCGCCGAAGTCGCCGCGGCGTTCCTTCTGGAGCACAGACCAGTAGATCTTTCCTGTCGTGACGTTTGAGTTCTTTGTCAGGCTTTCATCGATAAACCTCTCATAGTGACCAAGATCCAGGTCAGTCTCCGCGCCGTCGTCCGTGACGAAAACTTCCCCGTGCTGGACAGGATTCATGGTGCCCGGGTCAATGTTGATATAAGGATCAAATTTCTGCATGGTAACGGTATACCCCCGGGCTTTCAACAGACGCCCGAGAGAGGCGGCCGTTATCCCCTTGCCGAGACCGGATACAACACCTCCGGTAACAAATACATACTTTACTGCCATAATAGATGCCCTCCTGTAATTGAAAATATCTGGTAAACGGTAAAACAGCTCCTTAAAAAAGAGTACAGTCTGACCATGGATGGAAAGCCACACCGTTGTGGCAGGATCCATACATATAGTCAGACTGTCTGAAAAAAATACTTATATAGTATACAACAGAAAGTTTAGAAAGTACAGCACTTTTTACGAAAGAAATATATGTTCGTACACTGCCTCGCAGGTGAGCTGCACACCGAGTTTCTTAAAAATCTTGATATCTACATCTGAGAGCATGACCGAAGTGTGTGCCTGACACCCGTTCAGTTTCGGCAGCTGTGAGAGCGCAAGACGCGCCTCTGTGCTGTCAGCTGCGCTGGCAGAGAGCGCGATCAGTACTTCATCTGTATGCAGACGCGGATTTTTGCTCTTTAAATAGTCCACCTTCAGTTTCTGGATCGGTTCGATGGACTGCGGGGAGATGATGTGGCGCTCATGTTCAATACCGGCAAGGACCTTCAGTACATTCAGAAGCAGTGCCGCGGATGCTCCCAGCAGATTGGTCGTCTTTCCGGTTATGATCCGTCCGTCATCAAGTTCAAGTGCAGCAGCAGGGCCGCCGGTTTCTTTTGCGCGCTTTAGCGCCTCGACTGCTACTTTGCGGTCTGCAACTGTGATGCCGGCCATATTCATGAGGAGTTCGATCTTATGCGCCTCTTTGTCAGAAGTTTCTCCCTTTGCCAATGCATTTAAGGCTGCGTAATAACGCCGTATGATCTCCTGCTTTGACGCTTCACGGCAGGCTTCGTCATCACAGATACAATTTCCGGCCATGTTGACCCCCATGTCCGTAGGAGACTTGTAAGGACTTTCTCCGTAGATTTTTTCAAAGATCGTGTTCAGGACAGGGAAGATCTCTACGTCACGATTATAGTTGACGGTTGTCTCGCCATAAGCCTCCAGATGAAACGGGTCGATCATATTCACATCATTTAAGTCAGCTGTCGCTGCTTCATATGCAAGATTGACCGGGTGTTTCAGAGGAAGATTCCAGATGGGAAATGTCTCAAATTTGGCATATCCGGCATGAATCCCTCTTTTGTGTTCATGATAGAGCTGAGAGAGACAGGTGGCCATTTTTCCGCTTCCGGGTCCCGGTGCCGTTACGATGACAAGCGGACGCGTTGTCTCGATATAATCATTTTTCCCATATCCGTCATCACTGATGATGAGCGGCACATTGGAAGGATAGCCGGGAATAATATAATGAAGATATACCGGGATGTTCATTTTTTCCAGTCTGTTTTTGAACAGAAGGGCGCTTTCCTGTCCGGAGAACTGAGTGATCGTCACACTCCCGACATAAAGTCCCTGATCCCGGTACGTCTGGATAAGACGGAGAACGTCCGTGTCATAGGTGATACCGAGGTCGCCGCGTATTTTGTTTTTTTCAATGTCTATTGCACTTATGACGATGACGATCTCAGCCTGGCTGCTGAGCTCTTTGAGGAGACGCAGTTTGCTGTCGGGAGCAAAACCAGGCAGTACACGGGAGGCGTGATAGTCGTCAAAAAGCTTTCCTCCAAATTCCAGATATAATTTGTTGTCGAACTTTCCGATGCGTTCCCGGATATGTTCGGACTGCATTTTCAGGTATTTCTCGTTGTCAAAACCGATTTTCATTTTTTCCCCTTTCCTTTGTAGTTATTCTGTATCTATAGATGGATGGCGTTCTTAATACGCCGGAAGATAACAGGACATATTTCGTACCCAGTATACTATAAAAAGTCATGGGTTTACAATATTTTCATAATGTTTTTGTTGATTTATGCAAAACCTGTCTTTATAATAATAATAGCTGTTTTTAGGAGGAATAGAATGGATAATAATAATAAAAATAAAGACCCGAATCACAACCGGCAGGGCTGGGGGATCATCCTCATCACAACCCTGCTGGTCACTTTTATGGTGATGGGGCTTTACTCCATGATGCAGGGCTCCGGTCCGGAGCAGATCAGCTATGATAAGTTCCTTTCTCTGATCGATGAAGGAGATGTTCAGGAGGTAAGTCTTAATAGTGACCGGATTTACATTACACTGACGGACGAGGCCCGTCAGGAGGAATATCAGGAAACCGGACGGACAGGCAATCCGGGGAATGTCTGGAGCCAGTTGCAGGACCAGATGCAGTCAGGCAGCAGTACGGAAGAAGAAAGCCAGAGAGATCCTGATTATTATACAGGATATGTCAATGACTACACTTTAGTGGATAAACTCGAGAAAGCCGGAGTTGAGTTCGGAAGCAAGCCTGCCGACACAATGGGGCAGACACTTCTGGAATTGTTCCTGACCGTGATCCTTCCGATCGGTCTGATGGCTCTTATGCTCGTATGGCTGATGCGGAAGATGACCAAAGGCGGAGGCGTTATGGGCATTGGCAAGAGCAATGCCAAGATGTATATGGAGAAAGAGACAGGCGTCACATTCCAGGATGTGGCCGGTGAGGATGAGGCGAAGGAATCCCTGCAGGAAGTGGTGGATTTCCTGCACAATCCCGGGAAATACAGCGGTATCGGTGCAAAGCTTCCTAAGGGGGCGCTGCTTGTGGGCCCGCCGGGAACCGGAAAGACACTTCTTGCAAAAGCAGTGGCAGGCGAGGCGAAAGTACCGTTCTTCTCACTTTCAGGATCTGCATTTGTAGAGATGTATGTGGGCGTGGGTGCTTCCCGTGTCCGCGATCTTTTCAAGCAGGCACAGCAGCAGGCTCCATGTATCGTATTTATCGATGAGATCGATGCGATAGGAAAGACCCGTGATTCTTCCCTCGGCGGAAATGACGAGAGAGAACAGACACTTAACCAGCTCCTTGCGGAGATGGACGGATTTGATACGAATAAAGGTCTTCTGATCCTTGCGGCGACGAACCGTCCGGAGATCCTTGATCCGGCTCTTTTGCGTCCGGGACGTTTTGACCGAAGGATCATCGTGGACAAACCGGATCTGAAAGGCCGCGTGGAGATCCTGAAAGTACATGCGAAAGACGTGCGTATGGATGAGAGCGTGGATCTGGAAGCAATCGCTCTTGCCACATCCGGAGCTGTCGGTTCGGATCTTGCAAATATGATCAACGAGGCCGCCATCAATGCAGTGAAACACGGCAGACAGGTAGTGAGCCAGAAGGATCTCTTTGAGGCCGTGGAAGTCGTCCTTGTCGGAAAAGAGAAGAAAGACCGTATCATGAGCAAAGAAGAGAGACAGATTGTTTCTTATCATGAGGTGGGTCATGCGCTTGTAACGGCACTTCAGAAGAACACGGAACCGGTACAGAAGATCACGATCGTGCCGAGGACCATGGGAGCTCTCGGATATGTGATGCAGACGCCGGAGGAGGAGAAGTTCTTAAATACGAAGAAAGAACTGGAGGCCATGATCGTTGTGGCACTCGGCGGGCGCGCTGCGGAGGAGATCGTCTTTGATACAGTGACGACAGGCGCAGCCAATGATATCGAGCAGGCCACGAAGATTGCCCGTGCCATGATCACTCAGTACGGTATGTCAGAGCGTTTCGGCCTGATGGGACTTGAGTCAATTCAGAATCGCTATCTGGACGGCAGAGCCGTATTGAACTGCGGGGATGCGACTGCAGGCGAGATAGACGAGGAAGTCATGAAGATGCTGAAAGGCGCGTATGCGGAGGCGAAGAAGCTTCTTGCCGAGAACCGCGAGGCGCTTGACAAGATTGCAGCGTTCCTGATCGAGAAAGAGACGATCACAGGCAAGGAATTCATGAAGATCTTCCGTGAGGTGAAGGGAATACCGGAGCCGGATGAAACAGAGGAGAGCAGTGCGGCAGAGAGAGAAGGCCGCATTGTCATGAAAGATGGAGAATAATAATTTCGATATTCAGGAAGAACTGAAAAAACTGCCCGGCAGACCCGGCGTTTACATCATGCATGATGAGCAGGATCATATCATTTATGTTGGAAAGGCCATCAGTCTGAAAAACCGGGTGCGACAGTATTTTCAGAGCAGCAGGAACAAAGGCGTCAAGATCGAGCAGATGGTGACGCATATCCGGCGTTTTGAGTATATTGTGACGGATTCAGAGCTTGAGGCGCTCGTACTGGAGTGCAATCTGATCAAAGAGCATCATCCGAAATATAATACGATGCTCATGGACGACAAGACCTATCCGTTTATCAAAGTGACAACGAACGAGGTTTTCCCGCGGGTAATGCTGTCGAGAAAGATGCTTAAAGATAAGGCCCGCTATTTCGGGCCTTATACAAGTTCTCAGGCTGTCAGGGACACGATCGACCTGATCCATAAGCTGTATCACCTGAGGAGCTGCAGCCGAAATCTTCCAAGAGATATAGGCAAAGAGCGGCCCTGCCTGAACTATCATATCAAGCAGTGCGAAGCCCCCTGTCAGGGATATATTTCACAGGAGGAATATGGCAGAGCAGTAAATGAAGTCCTGCGGTTCCTGAACGGAAATTATGATACAGTCCTGGGAGAACTTGAAGAGAAGATGAACGCTGCTTCCGAAGCGCTGGAATTCGAGCGTGCGATCGAGTACAGAGAACTGATCAGCAGTGTGAAAAAGGTTGCCCAGAAGCAGAAGATCACAGATTCAAGCGGCGAGGACAGGGACGTCCTTGCGGTCGCTTCGCAGGAAGAGGATGCTGTCGTTCAGGTGTTCTTTATCAGAGGGGGACGCCTGATCGGAAGAGATCACTTCTATCTGCGGATCACAAAAGGCGAGAGTGCTTCAGAGACATTAAACAGTTTTATTCTGCAGTATTATGCAGGAACGCCATTTATTCCCGCTGAGCTGATGCTCCAGGATGAAGTGGAAGACCGGGAGATCCTGGAAACATGGCTTTCTTCCAAGCGGGGACAGAAAGTGACGCTGAGAGTGCCGAAGAAAGGGACAAAAGAGAAACTGGTGGAACTTGCTCAGGAAAATGCAAAGATGGTGCTTACCAAGGATAAGGAACGCCTGAAGCGTGAGGAGGGGCGGACGATCGGTGCAGTGAAAGAAATCGCAGCCCTGTTGGGGCTGGACGAGATTGTCAGGATGGAGGCCTATGATATCTCAAACACAAACGGATTTGAGTCTGTAGGTTCCATGGTCGTCTATGAGAGAGGCCGCCCGAAGAGAAATGATTATCGCAAATTCAGGATCAAAGGGATCAAGGGCGCAGATGATTACGGCAGTATGAGAGAGGTATTGACCCGGCGTTTTACCCATGGGCTGCGGGAACGACAGGAAAATGCGGAGCTCGGAAAATTCACCGCATTTCCGGATCTGATCATGATGGACGGGGGCAGGGGGCAGGTCAACGTGGCGCTCCAGGTGCTCGATGAACTGCATCTTGAAATTCCGGTATGTGGTATGGTAAAGGATGATCATCACCGCACAAGGGGGTTATACTACCACAATAAAGAAATCCCCATCGACAGATCATCAGAAGCATTCCGGCTGATCACCAGGATCCAGGACGAGGCACACCGGTTTGCCATCGAATATCACAGGCAGCTCCGTGGCAAAGGACAGGTACATTCCATACTTGACGACATCGAGGGAATCGGTCCTGCACGGAGAAAAGCATTAATGAGGGAATATCTCAGCCTTGACGAGATAAAGAAAGCATCTGTGGAAGAACTGGCAAAAATACCGTCTATGAATGAAAAAGCGGCGGAATCTGTGTACAACTTCTTTCACTAGTGATATGATAAAAAGAACAGGAGAAAGTGAGGAGAGAATCTATGGGACAAGGGATAACGTTAAGTGAGATTGCTGAAAAAATGAATCTGAAGAATCTTACGCCTGAGGTTGATATGATCGAAAAGGTGGTCAATGTACCGGATGTCAATCGTCCGGCACTGCAGCTTGCAGGATTTTATGACCGTTTTGATTCAAACAGGGTACAGATCATTGGAAATGTGGAAAACAGATATGTTCAGACGCTGAGTGAAGAACAGCGTCAGGAGACATACGAAAAACTGCTGCAGCATCCGATTCCCTGTATTGTGTTCTGCCGGGATATTGTACCTGAGGAGAGCTTCCTTAAGACGGCTGTTAAGTACGGCGTGCCGATCTTCAATACTGTGAAACAGACATCAGATTTTATGGCTGAGATCATCCGCTGGATGAATGTACGTCTGGCGCCGTGTATTTCCATACATGGCGTGCTCGTGGACGTGTACGGTGTGGGGGTTCTCATCATGGGAGAGAGCGGTATCGGAAAGAGCGAGGCTGCACTTGAACTTATTAAGAGAGGACACCGCCTTGTGACGGATGATGTGGTTGAGATCAGAAAAGTGAGCGATGAGACACTGGTGGGTACAGCTCCGGAGATCACAAAGCATTTCATTGAGCTGAGGGGAATCGGCATTGTGGATGTCAGATCCATGTTCGGTGTCCAGAGCATAAGAGAGACGCAGAATATCGATCTTGTGATCACTCTGGAAGACTGGAGCCGGGACAAGGAATACGACAGGCTGGGCCTTGAGGAGGAGTACACAGAGTTCCTTGGAAATAAAGTGGTATGTCACCGGATTCCGATCCGTCCGGGACGAAATCTTGCCATTATTGTAGAGTCTGCCGCTGTCAACCACAGACAGAAACAAATGGGATATAATGCAGCTGCAGAGCTTTATAAGCGTGTACAGGAGAACATTGCGAAAAAGAAAAAATAGGAATGAGAGAAGGAGAGAAAAGCCATGAAGTATTGTTTTGGAGTAGATATCGGAGGAACCACTGTAAAGATGGGACTCTTTGAGGAGTCGGGCACGATCCTTGACAAATGGGAGATCACGACGGATACTTCTGAAGAGGGGAAGGCGATTCTGCCCAACATTGCGACGTCCATTGAAAAGAAGATCGAGGAGCATAAACTGGATAAAAATGATATTGCGGGAATCGGTGCAGGGGTGCCGGCTCCTGTGACTGCGGAAGGTGTTGTAAACGGAAGCGCAAATCTTGGATGGACATATAAGGAAGTCAAGAAAGAACTTGAAGAGCTGACGGGACTTACCTCCTATATTGCCAATGATGCAAATGTAGCTGCACTTGGTGAGATGTGGAAAGGCGGCGGCGAAGGCGAGAAAAATATGATCATGGTAACACTTGGAACCGGCGTCGGAGGCGGCATTATCATTGACGGAAAGATGCTTGTCGGCGCGAATGGTGCCGGCGGAGAAATCGGCCATCTGTGCGTGAACTATGATGAGACAGACCAGTGCGGCTGCGGCAACAGAGGATGCCTGGAGCAGTATGCTTCTGCTACAGGTATTGTCCGTCTCGCAAAACAGAAACTCGGGCAGGAGATGCGTACTACGATCCTTAATAAAGAGGATGTGACCGCGAAAGACGTCTTTGATGCGGTGAAAGCAGGAGATGACGTGGCAAAGGAGATCGCCACTACATTTGGAAGATATTTGGGATACGGACTGGCTAATCTTGCAGCAGTGACGGATCCGGCAGTATTTGTCATTGGCGGCGGTGTATCAAAAGCGGGAGAAGTGCTCATTCCGTACATAAGAGAACCTTATATGGAGAGAGCCTTTTTCGCAGACAAGAATGTAAGGTTTGTACTTGCAAAACTTGGTAATGATGCCGGAATCTGCGGTGCAGCAAAACTGGTACTGGATAACGAGTAATAAATACAATATCATGTAATTAAAAAATTCCTTTCCGGGTCAAATGTCCCGGAAAGGAATTTTTTGTTGAAGCTTTTTATTGGGCCGGGGTTTCACCGTCACCGGTATCACCGCCACCGGTATTGCCGCCGCCGGTCTCACCGCCACCGGTATTGCCGCCGCCGGTCTCACCGCCGCCGGTATTGCCGCCACCGGTCTCGCCGCCGGTATTGCCGCCACCGGTCTC
>ERZ1643250.2885-NODE-2885-length-12334-cov-5.684258_pt1 | contig 12334 bp, 10 predicted proteins | sample MGYA00579262_ERZ1643250 | MGnify/ENA primary metagenome ERZ1643250 (study PRJEB29033, sample SAMEA4952265) | chicken gut metagenome | biome: Broiler Chicken; feature: Gastrointestinal Tract; material: Caecum | place: Ireland | collected 2018 | study: Broiler...
TTTGTCAAGGTCCAATATTTTTTTTATTTTCCTCCGCCTGCGCATAGAAAACTTTCTGCTGGAAATCTTGTAAGTATCGAAAGCGCCAGCCGCCGGAAAACAGTTTCCGGCCGGCGCGCATAAGTACAGCGGACAGGAGGTTTTCATTAGAATGGCACTGAACAAAGTCGAAATCTGCGGAGTAAACACAGCAAAGCTTCCTCTTCTGAAGCCGGAAGAAAAAGAAGCTTTGTGGGAACGGATCACACAGGGAGATAAAGAGGCAAGAGAACTGTACATCAAAGGAAATCTGCGTCTGGTTTTAAGCGTTATCAAACGCTTCTCCGCCAGCAGCGAGAACGCGGACGATCTGTTTCAAATCGGCTGTATCGGTCTGATGAAGGCCATCGATAATTTCGACGATAAGCTTGGCGTCAAATTTTCCACCTACGCCGTTCCCATGATCATCGGCGAGATCCGCCGGTATCTGCGGGACAATAACGCCATCCGGGTCAGCCGTTCCCTGCGCGACACAGCCTACAAAGCCATCTACGCGAAAGAAGGGCTGACCCGGAAAAATTCCAGGGAACCTACCATCAGCGAAATCGCAGAAGAGATCGGCATCCCGGATGAAGATATCATCTTTGCGCTGGACGCCATTCAAAGTCCTGTGAGCCTCTATGAACCTGTCTACACAGAAGGCGGCGACACCCTCTATGTCATGGATCAGATCAGCGACAAGAAAAACAGGGAAGAACTCTGGATCGAAGAGCTTTCCTTAAACGAAGCCATGAAAAAACTGCCGGAACGGGAGAACTATATCATCTCCCTGCGTTTCTTCGAGGGCAAGACTCAGATGGAGGTAGCCGAAGAAATCGGCATCTCTCAGGCACAGGTCAGCCGTCTGGAAAAAAACGCCTTAAAAAGTATGCGGAACTATCTGAAGCTGGGATAAAATAAGGAGGCAGCTTTTCACACTGCCTCCCGTTTTTCTTTTCGCGGCTTATGCCTGCCTGATCAATGATCCGGTGTAGATGCGCCGAGCTCCACCGTCTTCGTACCTATCCGGTCCGTAAATGCCTTATCATGTTCCACCAGCAGCATCGTGGGCCGGTATTTCACCAGCAGTTCCTCTATCTGCATTCTGGAAAACACGTCAATGAAATTCAGCGGCTCGTCCCAGATATACAGATGGGCCTGCTCACAGAGGCTTCTGGCGATCAGCACCTTTTTCTTCTGGCCTCCGCTGTAATCTTCCATGTTCTTTTCAAACTGGCCCCGGTCAAAGTCCAGCTTTCGAAGCAGCGCCAGAAAAAGCGAAAGATCCAGTCCGTACTTTTCTGCATAGTCCGTCAGGCGGCCCCTCAGATGGCTGGTGTCCTGAGGCACATAGGAAATGCGCAGGCCGCTGGCTGGCTCTATGGTTCCTTCCCAGCTGATTCTGTCTGAAGCGTCCTGGCCGTCCGCGCAGACCGCCCTCTCTTCCGCAGCCTGTATCACCGCCTTCAGAATACTGGATTTTCCGCAGCCGTTCCGCCCTTTCAATACCACGCAGTCGCCGTTATGCACGCAGAACTCTGCTTCCGGCAGAACCTTCTTTCCGCCGTCCGGCTGCTCGTAGAAGATACGGACCTCCGACAGGCTTACCAATATCTCTTTGTGATGGCGGAGCGGAAACAGTTTCAAATCCTCTGTGATCTCCAGATTTTTCAAAAGGCCTTCCTTCTCCTCTATAGCCCGCTCCTGACGGTGTTCCAGATTCTTTCTCCGCCGCTGCATTTTTCTTGACTTTTCTCCAATCAGCGGCCGTCTTCCTTTTATGGTGCTTCCTTTTTTCTGCGCTTCTGCCGCCGCTTTTTTTCCAAGCTTTCTCGCTTCCAGCGCGTCCGCCCACTGCTCCTTGACCCGGGCAGAGCTCTCCAGCCTTCGGATGTCCTGCTTCAGGCGCTCATTTTCGGCCTGCTCCCAGGCGTCTTTCCGCTGCTTTTCTTCCCACCAGACAGAGAAGTTTCCTTTGTATACTTCGATATTCGTCCTGTTGATGACCAGCACATGATCCACGCACTGATCCAGGAAATCACGATCATGGGACACCAGAATAAAGCCCTTTTTGCCCTTCAGGTATTCCCGGACGCTGGCACGCCCTTCCTGATCCAGATGGTTCGTGGGCTCGTCAATGAGCAGGAACTGATTCTCCCTGGAAAACAAGACCGCCAGCATCACCTTCGTTCTCTCTCCGTTGCTCAGCGTAGAAAAAGCCCGGTACAGCACGTCTGCGTCCACATGGAGAAGTGTCAGCTCCCGGCACAGCTTCCAGAACTCATAGTCCGGATACAGTTCTTCCACAATCTCCAGAACTGTTTTTTCCATATCCTTTACCTCGAATGGAAAGTAGTCAAAGCTTTCCTCCGAGGCGATGCTGCCTCTGTATTCATACGCTCCCATCAGAAGCTTCAGAAACGTGGTCTTTCCCCGTCCGTTTCTTGCGATAAAGCCCAGCTTCCAGTCTGTATCAATCTGAAAGGACACGTCCTCGAAAATATTGTCGGAACTTCCCTCATAATAAAACGTCAGATGATTGACGCTGATTAGCGACATAAAAATCCCTCCCATGCACAAAACGCGGTATCTCTCCGGCTCTGCGTGTCCGGATTTTCCGCGCGCGAAAAAGGCGCAGGAATAAACTTCCTGCACCCGTTCTCTCACAATTCTGTCCTGTATGGAAGGGCATAAAGCCGCAGTCCGCGGAAAATCCCAAATCAGCTCTCCGCTGCGATAATTTTTTCACCCTTATTTCAGAAAGAGAATCGTTCTGTAATGTAAGAAGATATTATTCCTGCCCGCATGACAAACGAAGCCTTCCAGCCGGCTGTTCCGCCTGTATTTTCGTCATGCTTTTTTCTATTTCCCTATTAGCAGGCAATAATAATCATCCTTACACCTCTCTTTCGTTCTTCTCTTTCTCTAACATAATACCTGGCAGACTGTTTGTCAAGGAAATTTACATCTATATTTTCTGTACTCTCCTTATCCCATAGTTTCATCTGGCCGGCAGGTCCTCACAGGCCCTATTTCACCGGAAGCTCTCCTGTCAGCTCCCCGGTTTCCAGGCTGTATTCCTGTACGCTTCCGTCCTGGATCAGAAGGAAAAAGCGCTCTCCGATAAAGGTTCCCCGGCAGCTGCCGTAAAAGCCTGCCGTCGATTCTATCTCAATCTCCAGCTTCTGTACAAACGCCCCCTCTTCATAAGAAAAGAGAAGATATGCCTGGACAAAGGAGCCCTCTCTGGTTCCCTGGGCCTCAAAGCCGATCAGGTTCTGCTCCGGATCAATCAGAAGGCTTTTGTGATCGTAAAGGGCCGGGCTGAAAACGTATCTCCAGTTCTCTCCCGCAAGCCGCAGCCTTGTCTTCTCAGAAAGCTCTGCCGGGCTGCTGATATCAAACATGGAAAGCTTCAGCTCCTGCTGCTCTCCTGTCTCTTCGTCCGCCTCCACGCCAAGCCCCAGCAGAAGCTCTCCGCTGTAAGCGTGAAGGTACTCTGAAAAACCGCTTACCTTAAGCTCAGAAAGAAGCCTGGGTTCCTCCGGATTGCTCACATCCACCGCAAACAGCGGATCGGTCTGGCGGAAAGTGACAAAATATGCTGTATCCCCCAGAAAACGAGCGGAATAGATCTGCTCTCCCGCTGCCAGTCCTTCTATCTTCCCTGTAATCTCCAGGTTCTCATTCATAATATAGAGGCCGTTTGTTAATCCATCGTCTCCCTCCGGAATCACATACTCATAGCCCAGCGTCTCTCCGGTCGTGTCATCCGTCACTTTCCGGCGGATATATTCCGTGGCCGTGGTTACCACACGCAGTTCTTCTCCCTTCTGGTCCAGGGAAAAACTGTCTGAAACCCTTCCAGGCACACGTCCTTCCGCTTTCGCCAGAAAGGCTCCGTCCCCATAGGAAAATTTCAGGATCTGCGTATAATCCTGCAGTGTTTCCGCATCGGCTTCCTCTTCCGCCGTGTCCGTTCCATAGGTAAGCGCCGCTCCTGTTTCCTCATAAACCGAATGCCAGGAAGCCAGATAAATGCTGTCCGCGCTTACATAAAATACGCCACTGTCCGCAAGTACGGCCCGGCTTTCCAGAAGTTCCTCCGGATGCTTCAGATCGATGGAAACCATCACCAGGTATTCCTGCCCGCCCGCATTTTCCGGACACACAATTTTTTCCGCCGGAATCAGACTGCCGTCCACTTCCGGGATATAGGTCTCATAATCTTCTTCTTTTCCGTCCGGCGACGGCGTAAAGAAGGTAAAGCCGTAAAAATATCCGTCTGACAGTCTGGAGGTGCTGCAGGCGCCATCCACCGTAAAGGTTTTTACCAGACCGGGATTTTCCCGATCGGAAATGTCATAAACATGGATTTTCGTATACTGCCTGGAAGCATACAGCACCTCTCCCGTGCATACCGCTATGCGGGAATTTTCCGCCCTGTCTCCGGAAACCGAACTTCCGCTTTCCTCCTCTGATACGGCATCACCGGCAGATACATAATCCGCTGTGTAATAGCCGTCTTCCAGCACGACCAGCAGGTCTTCCCAAACATAAAATTCCCTGGGATATTCGAACCTTCCTACAAAGGCCGTCTCCCGAAGGCCGTCTCTGGTATCCACAATCTGAACTCCCTGATATTCCTTCCCCGTTTCATCCTTCCGGCCGGCAAGCTGGTAGAGGTACCGTCCGTCATTTTTCACTGTATCCCCCTCATCTACTCCTTCCGTCCGTACATTTGTCTGTCCGTAAGCATTCTGCACGCTGTCCGCGGAAGCTTCCTCCTTGTTCTCTTCCATGACATTTCCCTGCAGAGCATCCTCCGTATTCTCTTCCTCCTCACGGACAGCTCCATTCCAGCTCTGTATTCCCCGGAAATCCTCCCTCAGGATCTCATAGATCTCTTCATAGCTTTTTTCCGCAAACTGAAGCGTATCCTGCTGCTCCGGCGCGCCTTTGTCTGGCTGCGCCGCTTCCCCGGAGCCTTCCGATTCTGTCCCGGTTTCCTGTACCGTCATCTGCTCCCGGCCCTGACCGCCGCTTTCCGGAAACAACAGTCCTGACCGGTACACTCCCAGCAGCCCCGCTCCGACAAGGCAGAAGCAGGCCGCTGCTGCCAGCTCCCGGCGGAACCGATGGAATTTCTCTTTTGCGCGTTTTTCCGTATGCTCTTTTATGGTTTCTTCCATCCATTCCGGCTTCAGATTCTCCGGAACCGGAAGTCTTTTCCCATCTTCTTTCAGTCTGTCAAACAGACCCCTGCATTTTTTCATACGCTCTCCTCCTCCCGCTGCAGCTTCCGCTCCAGCTTCTTCAAGGCTCTCCGGTAACGGGACCGAACCGTGCTGTGTCTGCGTTTCAGGATTCCTGCGATTTCTTCTCCCTTATAGCCGCCGAATACGGAAAGGAGGATAATCATACGTTCTTCCTCATCAAGACCCGACAACAGCTCCAGAATCTCCAGCCTCTCCGTCAGGCCTCCCTCCGCCGCCGTTCCCTTTTCAGCATTTCCCTCCTGCAGAGGATTTTCTGACGGATACCCCCGCAGCGCCCGCCTGCGCAGACTTTTTTTGCAGACATTTGCCAGGATCTGAAAGATCCAGGCCCGGAAAGCTTCCTTCCGCCTCAGCTTTCCAAAATTTTCCCAGGCTGCCAGAACCGCGTCCTGTACCGCGTCCTCCGCGTCCGCTCCATTTCCCAGGTAATAATATGCCACCCGGTACAGATCCTGATATACCGTCTCATACAGCTTCATGAATTCTTCCATCCCCACACCTCATATGCATATGCCGCCCTTGCCTTTTTCTGAAATGCATTTCTATAAAATAAGAGTCTCACAGATGCGCAAATGTTGCAAGCCGGGAAAATTTTTCACCTCTTCCGGCCGCGAAAGCCGTCGAAAAACAGCAGAAAAATTTCTCCCCTTTCTCCCTTCCTTTGACATATTTCGCAGAACACCTTCCCTATAATGAGGGACAGAAAGAAGGTGGACTGTGTATTATGCGCTGTACATAGATGTGCTGTTTCTGGAAAACCTGCTGCTGGACTATCTGCTGCTGACCATTACGGCAAGACTGATGAAACTTGCTCCCGGTGTGATCCGCAGAAGTGTATCTGCCGCCCTGGGGAGCCTGCTGTTCTGTCTGGCCTGTGTGTTCCTTCCGCGGTGCCCTGCGCCGGTTTTTCTTCTTCTCCACGCTGCGGCCGCGGCTGTCATGGCCTGGTCCGGTCTTGGAATCCGGGACCTGCGCTCACTGGGAAAAGCCCTGATTCTGCTTTATCTCTGCAGTTTTCTGCTGGGCGGAATCTTCGGCTGGCTTCAAAGAGTGTTAAGACTTCCCGTATATCCATTTCTCGGTCTTTCGCTCATCAGCTGCTGGCTTCTGTCCCTGGGAATGAGCTGGCTGATGAGGTTCCGCAGAGAAAGACAGCACCTGTATCCCGTAACCATAAGCTTCCGCGGACGCTCTGTCCGGACCAGAGGGCTTATCGATACGGGCAACGCCCTCCGGGACCCTGTCTTCGGCAAACCGGTCAGCGTCCTGGACCCGGAGCTTCAGCTTGAACTTTTGGGAGCGGAAAACCCCCTCTTTTATCCTGTGCCTTTTCACAGCATCGGAAAAAAAGCCGGGCTGCTTCCTGCATTTTACGCAGATTTTCTTCAGATTGAGACAGAGGACGGCTCTCTCTGCCAGATAGAACGCCCCCTGCTCGGAGTTACAAAAGAACCACTTTCTTCCAAAAAAGAATACGGCATACTGCTGCATCCGGATCTGCTGGATTGACCATCGTTCCCGCAGACCGTCAGACGGGCCGGGCCGTATCTGGAAAGCAGAATACGGCGCCACACACACCAATTTTTGAGGAGGAAATAAAGACAATGCTGATTAAAGTGGCAATTCCGAACCAGATTCAATTAAAATTAGTGCCGAGTTTTTCTGCCTTTTTTATGGGGAAGCAAAACGACGTTCATTATATCGGAGGCGCTGAGGTGCTTCCGGCTCCTCTGGAGGCCGAAGAGGAGGCCCGTGCCATCCAGGAGCTTGGCACCGAAACAGGAAACGCAGCCCGTTCCCTGCTCATCGAGCACAATCTCCGCCTGGTTGTATACATAGCCAAAAAATTTGACAACACAGGCGTCGGCGTGGAGGACCTGATCTCTATCGGAACCATTGGGCTTATTAAGGCCATCAATACCTTCAACAGCAGCAAAAACATCAAGCTGGCCACCTATGCCTCCCGCTGCATCGAAAATGAAATCCTGATGTATCTGCGCCGAAACAACAAAACACGAATGGAGGTCTCCATTGATGAACCCCTGAATGTGGACTGGGACGGCAATGAGCTTCTGCTCTCGGATATTCTGGGGACAGACGAGGATGTAATCTACCGGGATATTGAGACAGAGATGGAGCGCAAGCTCCTCGACAAGGCCATTCAAAAGCTTTCCGAACGGGAGCGTACCATCGTGGAACTCCGTTTCGGCCTGAAGAACCCGCTGGGCCAGGAGATGACGCAGAAGGAGGTAGCGGATCTGCTGGGAATCTCCCAGTCCTATATCTCCAGGCTGGAAAAGAAGATTATAAGAAGGCTGAAAAAAGAAATTATGAAATACGAATAGACAAAGACGACAGGGAGAAGAACGGCTCGTAAAACCATTCTTCTCCCTGTCTCAGTTATTTCTCAGGCATCCTGCTCCCTGTAATATTTTTCACTGAAAGAGCGCCGGCGCCGGTAAGAATCCTGTCACTTCAAAAATGTCCGGATCATCTTTTCCTTCTTCTTCGTATAAGGCTGATAGCGCATGGGCAGATCGATCCAGTTGTATTTCTTCACAATGCTCTTCTCATGGCTGAAGGTGTCGAAGCTCTTTTTCCCGTGATAAGATCCCATGCCGCTGTTCCCTACGCCGCCGAATCCCATCTCTGAGGTGGCCAGATGGATGATGGTGTCATTGACGCAGCCGCCGCCAAAAGACGCCCTCCGAAGGAACATCCGCTCTGTCTCCTTATCCTGTGTAAAGATGTAGAAGGCCAGAGGCTTAGGCCGGCTGTTCACGAAGGCAAGCGCCTCATTCATAGAGTCTACGGTAATCACGGGCAGCAGCGGTCCAAAAATTTCCTCCTGCATCACCGCGTCCTCCGGTACTACGCCGTCCAGAACGGCAGGAGCTATCTGCAGAGTCTCTTCGTTTCTCGATCCTCCGAAAATCAGCTTCTTTTCATCTATAAGTCCCAGAAGGCGGTCGAAATGCTTTCGGTTTATAATCTTTCCATAATCAGGATTCTCAAGAGGGCTCTCCCCATACATCTGCGTGATCTCCTTCTTGAGGTATTCAAGGAAGCGCTCCTTTACCTTCCTGTCAATCAGCACGTAATCAGGAGCTACGCAGGTCTGGCCGCAGTTCAGATATTTTCCAAAGGCCACTCTTCTGGCCGCCAGCTTCAGGTTCGCCGTTTCATCAATAATGCAGGGGCTCTTTCCTCCCAGCTCCAGCGTCACGGGCGTCAGGTGGGCGCTTGCCTTCTCCATGACCATTTTCCCCACATTGACGCCTCCGGTAAAGAAGATATAATCAAACTTCTGGGCAAGCAGTCCCTGATTCTCCTGTCTTCCCCCTTCTACGACAGCTACATATTCCTCCGGGAAGATATTCCGCAGCAGTTTCGCCATGACGGCTGAAGTCTCCGGAGAATAGGCCGAAGGCTTTACGACACAGCAGTTTCCGGCAGCGAGAGCGCCGATCAGAGGCTCCAGCGTCAGAAGTACCGGATAGTTCCAGGGCGACATAACCAGCACAACCCCATAGGGCTCCTGTACCGTAAAGCTTCTGGCGTGAAACTGAGCCAGAGGCGTGCGGACTCTCTTATTCCGGCTCCAGGAACGCAGATGGCGTCTCACATAGCCGAGCTCCGACAGCGTAAGTCCCACCTCGCACATATAGCTTTCGATCCGGGATTTCCCGAGATCCGCCTTTAAAGCCCGGCAAAGCTCTTCCTCTCCCTCCCTGAGCGCCTTTTCCAGCCGCTCCAGCGCCTGAAGGCGCATGTCTACGGAGAGCGTCTTTCCTTCCGCAAAATAGGCTCTCTGCCTTTCCACCAGCTTTTCCAGATTCTTTTCTGCGTCCATCTCTTACTCCTTCACTGCATCATAGATTGCTTCCAGCTCTTTCCGGTTCATCAGCCTGGGGACCGGATACAGAGGATTGCCCTCCTTATCCGCATGCTTTGCCATGACGCGGATATCCTCTTCCTGAATGCCGGAAAGCTTTCTGGGAATTCCCATATCGTCATTCATCTGCTGTACCCAGTCAATGAAAAGCTCTGCCGTCTCAGCATCTCCCAGAGCCTGATCCACCACTCCCGTATTCCGGGCCAGACGGGCCAGCTTCTTTTCACAGGAAGAGCCATACATACGCAGAACCACAGGAAGTATAACCGCGTTGGCCAGTCCATGAGGGGTGCCGTACTGTCCGCCCAGGGAATGGGCTACCGCATGCACATAGCCTACGTAAGATTTGGTAAAGGCCACGCCTGCACAGTAAGCCGCCTTCAGCATTCCTTTTCTGGCCGCCTTATTATGCCCGTCTTCATAAGCCGTCTTCAGGTGCTGGTGAATCAGGCGCACAGCTTCCTCCGCCATGGCTCTTGTCTCTTTTGTAGTAGAGCCTCCGATATACGCCTCCACCGCATGGGTCAGGGCGTCCATGCCTGTGGTAGCAGTGATATTTTTGGGCAGGCCCACTGTCTCATGATAATCCAGAACCGCGTAAAGGGGAATCAGGCTGAAATCGTTAATAGGGTATTTATAGTGGCGCTCACTGTCTGTAATGACAGCCGCCAGCGTCGTCTCGCTTCCCGTTCCCGCCGTGGTAGGAACCGCAATCAGAAGCGGCAGCCTCTTATGCACCTTCAGAAGCCCTTTCATCTGGCTGATGCTCTGGTTCGGCTTTACAATCCTCGCTCCCGCAGCCTTGGCACAGTCCATGGAAGAGCCGCCGCCAAAGGCAATAATCGCCTGGGCTCCATGCTCCAGATAAAGCTCTCTCGCCTCCTCTACATTCCAGATGGTCGGATTGGCAACCGTGCGATCATAGACGCAGCAGTCAATTCCATTTTCTTCCAGAGTCCTTTCCAGGAACTCTGTCAGCCCCATGGAGCGGATTCCAGCGTCAGTGACAAGCATCACCGAATCCACCTTCCATTTCCGGCACACCTCCGGAATTTCTTTTACCGAATGCAGAAGCTTTGGCTTCCGGTAAGGAAGAAACGGCAGCGCCGCCCGGAATGCCTTCTGAAAGATTCTGCAGTATACTTTCCTTAACACAAACATGTTCTCTTCTCCTGTATCATTTCTGTCCGCGGGCTGGAAAATACCCGCCTGCGGCTGGCAAACTTCTTTTCTATATTGCTCCAATTTTTTCAAAAGATCAAGTGTTTTTTGACAAATCAACAACTGCGAATTCTGCAGCCAAATGGACGCGTAGGCGCAAAGTCAAGAAGGCGGCCTGGACCGCGTCCGCCACTGCCCGCGGGAATAAAAGAGAGAAGCCCCGTCCTGTAATCTCAAACCTGCAGGACTGAAGCTCCTCCCCTTCTATCTGTTTCTATCCGTTTTTATCTGTCTGTAGTTGTTTCTGATTGTTCCTGTCTGCCGTCATCCGCCGCATTTCTTCGGAAAACGGGCCATTCTTTACTTATTTCTCTGCAGAAACTCCGGAATCTTAATTTCAGTCTCCGGAATCTTGCTCTCCGGACGCTTCGGAGTATTCAGACCCGGAAGAGGTTTGAATACAGGCGTATCTGTCTGTGTCCCGGTCTGGCTGTGGGACACTGCGGAAGACGTCTTGGAAGCCGCGCTCGGGATCTTTCCGAAGCTGCTGCTCTTGGGCAGCACCTTGGTGGAGCTCTTCTCATCCAGTCCGGTGGCGATTACTGTAATAGACGCTTCATCGGTGTATGTATCATCATACATCGCACCAAAGATAATATTCGCGTCGTCGCCGGCCAGATCCTGTACGAAGCTGGCTGCGTCGTTGGCATCCATAAGAGAGATATCTCCGGAAATATTGATAATCACATGAGAAGCGCCCACGATGGTCGTCTCCAGAAGCGGGCTTGCCACTGCCTGCTTAACCGCGTCGAGAGCCTTATCGTCTCCTTTGCCGGAGCCGATTCCGATATGAGCGATGCCCTTGTCCGTCATTACCGTCTGCACATCCGCAAAGTCCAGATTGATCAGGGCAGGAAGATTAATCAGGTCCGTGATACCCTGTACCGCCTGCTGCAGCACTTCATCCGCTTTCTTCAATGCGTCCGGCATGGTAGTACGCCGATCCACAATCTCCAGAAGCTTGTCATTGGGGATCACAATCAGAGTATCCACGCTTTCTTTCAGCTTCTGGATACCTGTCAGCGCATTATTCATACGTGTCTTGGCCTCAAATTTAAAAGGCTTCGTCACAACGCCTACCGTCAAAATTCCCATATCTTTGGCAAGTCTTGCCACTACCGGCGCTCCGCCGGTACCCGTGCCGCCGCCCATACCGCAGGTGACGAATACCATATCCGCTCCCTGGATGGCTTCCTTAATCTCCTCGATGCTCTCTTCTGCCGCCTTCTCGCCGATCTCCGGCTTCGCTCCCGCTCCAAGTCCTTTCGTCAGCTTCTCACCAATCTGAATGGTCCGCTCCGCCTTGCAGAGCTGCAGGGCCTGCCTGTCCGTATTGATTCCTATAAATTCTACTCCGCCGATCTGCTCATCTATCATCCGGTTCACGGCATTATTTCCGGCGCCGCCGACTCCAATCACAATAATTCTCGCCGCCGATTCCGTATCATTCATCATAATCTCAAGCAAGATCCTGTCCTCCTATCCCTGTCCTATCTATCTATCTAATATTTCTCTAAAGTCTTATCTTCGGAATTTTCTCATACAATATATGATAACTTTTTTTCCATAATTAATCAACCTTTATTTATAAGTTTTCCAAAAAATATTTTTCCTATTCAGCCATGCGCAGAAATGTAAAAAAGGCTGTAAAAACGCCTCTGCCGGCCTTCTTCTAATCCTGCTCAAAGCTGATGAATTTGGAATCATCCGTGTAATTTTCCATGTGAAAGACGCCGGAACGTCCTTCCAGATCCGGGAAAAGATCGTAAAGCCTTCCCACCTTTTCCTCCAGTGAGCCGCTGTTCCCAAGGGCTACTCTTACCTGGTCGAAGTAGAGGGTCAGAGAAAGGTCGTCTGAAAATTCGATTCTGTCCGGCGAAAGCTCATATTTTTTCACAAGCTGGGTAATGGTCAGAATCCG
>ERZ1643250.2891-NODE-2891-length-12308-cov-6.093610_pt1 | contig 12308 bp, 9 predicted proteins | sample MGYA00579262_ERZ1643250 | MGnify/ENA primary metagenome ERZ1643250 (study PRJEB29033, sample SAMEA4952265) | chicken gut metagenome | biome: Broiler Chicken; feature: Gastrointestinal Tract; material: Caecum | place: Ireland | collected 2018 | study: Broiler...
CTACGGCGCGGGCGGCGGCACTTCGGCATACACCGTAAAAATTTCCGAGGGGATAAAGGCGCTCGGCGTAAACTCCGTCGCGCACCTTTCGTGCATTTCCTCCACAAAGGCGGACGTAAAAGATAAGCTCGTCCAGCTCAAAGAGGCGGGTATCGAAAATATTCTCGCCCTGCGCGGAGATGTCCCCGCAGATTTTGCGGGCAACCTCGAATATAAATACGCGAGCGAGCTCGTTTCCGAGATAAAGGAGTTCGACGGCTTCTGCATAGGCGGCGCGTGCTACCCCGAGGGGCACCCCGAGTCGGAGACGCTCTTTTCCGACATAGAAAACTTGAAAAGAAAGGTCGACGCGGGCTGCGACTATTTAACCACGCAGATGTTCTTCGATAACGACCTCTTTTACAGCTTCCTTGCAAAGGCTTACTCTGCGGGCATAACCGTGCCGATTATTCCCGGCATAATGCCCATAACGCGGGCCGCCCAGATAAAGCGCACTTTCACGCTCTCGGGCTCGCCCATTCCGGCAAAGTTCAAACGCATTGTCGACAGGTTCGGCGATAATCCCGCGGCTATGCGCCAGGCGGGCGTTGCATACGCCACCGAGCAGGTGATTGACCTCTACGCCAACGGCATAAAGGCGGTACATATCTATTCAATGAACAAGCACGACGTCGCAAAGGCGATAAAGGACAACCTTGCGGGTATAATTTAAGCTATGGCAAAAATTTTAAGCGGCAGAATTGAAAAGCTCGACATAAAGGAGACCCTGCGCTATCTCGGCTACGCGGGCGTAAAGAGCGTTGAAGGGATAGAACAGCTCCTTGCGGAGTGCGAGGGTATGCTCATGCCCGTGCTTGCGCCGAAGGCGGTGTACGAAATTTTTCCGCTCACGCGCGGCGAAGGCGACTTTCTCGACCTCGGCTTTGCAAAGGTGAACAGTCGGTCTCTCTCGCGCAATCTCGCGGGGTGTGAAAAGATTGCGCTCTTCGCGGCTACCGTCGGGGCGGGGGTAGACAGGCTGATTGTAAAATACAACAGACTTTCGCCCGCACGCGCCGTCGTGTTGCAGGCAATGGGCGCCGCCGCGGTCGAGCAGTGGTGCGACGAAGTCAACGGCATAATAACTGCCGAAAACGGTTCCACCCGTCCGCGCTTTTCCTGCGGTTACGGCGATTTGCCCTTAAAGCTCCAGCGCGAAATTTTCCCCGCGCTTTCGGTCACCAAAAACATAGGCGTAACTTTAACCGACGGCGATTTGATGATTCCCGAAAAGAGTGTTACGGCAATAGTCGGGATAAAGGCGAAAGGGAACTGAATTGCGCGGAAAAAATATTGCCGCATTTAAAAAATAAGGTTTAGTTATGAACTTTAAGAGTTTTTTAAAAAACCATATAGTTGTTTTGGACGGCGCGATGGGCACCGAGCTGCAAAACGCGGGGCTCGCCCTCGGCGAGCTGCCCGAGGAGTGGAATATCTCCCGCCCCGACGTGATTGAGGGCATACACAGGGCATACTTTGCCGCAGGCGCCGACGTCGTTTACACGAACACCTTCGGCGCGAACAGTCTCAAATTCGGCGAAAGAACCAAAGAGGTGGTCGCCGCGGGCGTTGCGTGCGCCCTCCGTGCGCGCGGAAACGGCAAAAATAAATTCGTCGCGCTCGACGTGGGCCCCACGGGCAAGCTTTTAAAGCCGCTCGGCGACCTCGACTTTGAAGCCGCCGTAAAAATTTTCGGCGCGACGATTTCTGCAGGTGCGGAGGCGGGTGCAGACCTTATCGCGATTGAAACGATGAACGACGTCTACGAACTCAAAGCGGCGGTGCTCGCCGCAAAGGAGTACGGACGCGGGCTTCCGGTAATCGCCACGGGAGTATTCGGTTCCGACTGCAAGATGATGACGGGCGCCGAACCCGAGGCAGTCGCCGCGCTTTTAGAGGGACTCGGAGCCGATGCCATAGGCCTCAACTGTTCGCTCGGTCCCAAAGATATGCTGCCTGCGGCGGAGCGCTTTTTAAAGTGCGCATCCGTGCCCGTCGTGGTAAAGCCGAACGCCGGGCTTCCCGAAGAGCGGGAGGGGCGCACGGTTTATAACGTAAACAGCGGCGAATTTGCCGCGGAAATGAAAAAACTTCTCGCCCTCGGCGTGCGCGTCGTCGGCGGCTGTTGCGGCACTTCACCTGCATATATAGCGCAACTATCGCAGATTGCGGCGGAGTTTTCGCCGCAAAAGATTGAGGATAAAAACCTTACTGTCATCTCCTCGTACACGCACGCCGTATACTTCGGCGGCGCGCCCGTGCTCATCGGCGAAAGGATAAATCCGACGGGCAAAAAGCGGCTCAAACAGGCTCTCAAAGACGGGGATATGGCATACATACTCGGCGAGGCCGTAAACCAGGCGGAGCGCGGCGCGCACGTTTTAGACGTGAACGTCGGTCTGCCCGAGATAGACGAACCATCCGTTTTAGAGCGCGCCGTGTGCGAAATCCAGGCGGTGACCGACCTTCCCCTGCAGATAGACACCTCCGACCCCGTTGCAATGGAGCGAGCGATGCGCCGCTACAACGGCAAACCGCTCGTAAATTCGGTAAGCGGCAAACAGGAGGTTATGGACGCGGTGTTCCCGCTCGTAAAAAAATACGGCGGCGCGGTCATCGCGCTCACCCTCGACGAGAGCGGAATTCCCTCAAAGGCGGAGGGGAGGATTGAGATTGCAAAAAAGATACTCAAAGAGGCGGAAAAGTACGGGCTTAAAAAGAAGGATATAATCTTCGATACGCTCGCCATGGCGGTATCCGCCGACGGTACGGCGGCGGAAGCGGCGATAGGTTCACTGCGTTATTTGCGGCATACTATGGGGGTAAATACCTCCCTCGGCGTTTCAAACATATCGTTCGGACTGCCCAACCGCGACCTTATTAACGGCACGTTCTTTGCGATGGCGCTCTCGAACGGGCTCTCGGCGGCGATAATAAACCCCAACTCGCAGGAGATGATAAAAACCTACAAATCGTACTGCGCCCTCGCGGGGTACGACAGGGCATGCCTTAGTTATATCGGATACGCGCAGTCCGTTCAGACGAGCATATCCTACGCCCAATCGGGCGAAAAGGGCGCGCAGAGCGGCGAGAAGGGCTCGCTGAAATACTGCGTCGAAAAGGGGCTCAAAACCGAGGCGGAGGCAGCGGCGGCTGAACTTTTAAAGACGTGCGCCCCGCTCGACGTGATAAACGGGCAGATAATTCCCGCCCTCGACGAGGTCGGCAAGGGGTTTGAAAACAAAACGCTCTTCCTGCCCCAGCTTCTGATGAGCGCCGAGGCTGCGTCGGGCGCGTTCGAGGTTATAAAGAGAGCCTTTTCGGGCGGCGGAAATTCAAAAAACCTTAAAATCGTAATCGCCACCGTGAAGGGCGACATTCACGATATAGGCAAGAATATAGTTAAAACGCTGCTCGAAAATTACGGCTTCAAAGTTTACGACATGGGGCGCGACGTCCCCGCCCGCGCCATCGTCGATAAGGCAAAGGAAGTGGGCGCGGAGGTGGTCGGGCTCTCGGCTCTCATGACGACGACCGTCGCTTCGATGAAGGATACCATCGAGCTCTTAAAGGAGGAGTACCCCTCGGCGCGCACATTAGTCGGCGGCGCGGTGCTCAATAAGGAGTATGCCGAAATGATTGGCGCCACGAAGTACGCAAAGGACGCGATGGAGTCTGTACGCTATTGCGAAGAAGTCGAAAATGAACTTTTCGGGAAATAACATATGCGCAGGCCTGCTCCCGCGGATAAAAAGAAAAAAGGCATATTAAAATACCCCGCCGCCGACTTTTTTAGTCGACGACGGGGTTTTCAAAGAGGGGGTACAGGGCACACTGCTGCGCCCTGCTTTGAAACAGGCAACTATTTGCCGCGCCGTATTAATTTTTACATGTAGTCTGAAAGGCCCAAAAGGTAGTCGACCGAAACGTCGGAAAGTTTTGCCATATCGGCAAGCATAGAAAGCGAAGGCTGGCGCTGGGATTTTTCGTAGTGCAGGTAGGTTACGCTGTTTATTCCCAGTTTGGCCGCCACTTCTTTCTGGGTCATTCCTGCTTCTTCGCGCAGTCCTTTCAGTCTTTGGCCCAAAATGATTTCCATAAAAACCAGTCAAAAAATTTCTCTCTATATATAATATTTTGACTTATATTTTATCTAATATCGCCAAACTACCATTTTGTTAACGCTGTTTTTAATTTTTTTAAAATAACGGTCTGCGCCCGCGCTGAAATGCGCGGGCACAGACCGTTTGACGTATTATATTAATTTATTTTTTTGTCAATCCGGTATAATGTTTTCGTTGTCGCGGGTGCTTTCAAAAGCCGTTTCGTTCTTTTTGCGTATATGGCGTGCAATGCAGCTGCCCGCTATGGCTGCCGCCGAAAATACTGCCAGCCCCACGCCTATAAATATCGCGCAGTTCATAAAAAACTGTTCGGGCAATACGTTTATTATGGGGTCGGTGCGCGGATTAAACTGCCAGTTGTCCTTGCCCGGGAAGAATATCGAGTGGAATATTACGAACGCGCTGTCGAAGTCGGAGGCAATCAGACAGCCGAGAATTATCGGCACGATTATCGCGGCGAGCGCCGTCCAGAACGTCGCCGAAAGCCCGCACAGCCTGCCTATCTTCACAACCTTCGTAAAGTGCAGTACGGCTATTATTAAAACTATACCCGCGCTCGCGCCTGCAAGCGCCACGTCTAAAACGAACAGCGGCTTGCAGTCCATAAAGTGCGCCGCGCCGCTCTCGGAGTAGGGGAATACGCCCTCGCCGAACTCGCGCCCCGGAAGCAGCAGGTAGTCCATTATCTCGTCAAACGCCTCCTTTATCTCGGCGTAGGTGTATCCGCTCGCCTCCTCTAAATGCAGCGTGTTTATCTGAATGTAGTAAAACCAGCGGTTTAAAATGGGCAGGCTTATCGAAAAGGAGAGCAAAAATATAAACAGCATGGCCGCGAACACCGCCGTAACGATGTAATTTACTGCCTTCCCCGCCTTAACATCATTTTCAGTTTTCATCGCAACTCCTTTTTTCTGCCCCCAAGGGCTCTTCGTTTAAACTTTTATTTAATCTTACCGTTGCCGAAAGCGCAAGTGCCGCCTGCGAAGGGGCGTAAAATATCCATATCAGAATGTTCACCGCATAAATTGCGCCGTCGCCGAGCGTTATTCCTGCAACGCGTGCAACGTTGAGCGCAACGCATACGTCGCACCCTACAAAGAGCGCAAGTCCTGCGGCAAATGTAATGGCGGAAAAAATCGTCTGCCTTCCGCGCCCTTTAACGTACACGCACAGCACGCACGCCTCCGCGCAGTTTGCCGCGAGGTTTATAAAGTAGAACGCGGCGAACGCCGCCAAAGCTCCCGCCTGCGGCACGACGAACGGCGCAGCCGCGCATACCGCAATACTTACTGCCGCGCGTATGCACACGCTTGCCGCAATATATTTTTTGCCCTCTTTTGCGCGGGCTAAAAGTATGCGGGCATAATAGAGCAGTTGCGCGGCCGAGAAAAAGGTGAGCGAAATCAGATAGAAATCTTCCAGAATCACCATAAAAAAGTCGGCGCAGGTAGTGGAGAGCAGCGCCGCGACGACGAGCGTTCCCTCCGTTTTGTTTTCTCTTATAAAGAGCGCCGCCGCGGCGGCGCATATCGGGGCTATAAAAAATTCTACGGGGCGCACGGCGTCGTATTCGCGCAGGGCGTTCATAACGATGGTGGCCGCAAATATAACGGCAAGCGCGGCGGCAAGCGTTAAAAACGCTCCTTTTTTAAAACCCGTAACAAATTTCATGTTTACAGTTTAAAACAATCGTGCAAAAAAGGCAAGCTTAAAGCGCGGCAAAAGGGCGCGCGGCGGTATGTAATTGTAAAAAACAAAAAATTTTACTTAATTTTTACAAATTTGTGCGCATTTTTTTACTTCTGCATAATATAATATAGGTGTGAAGCGGAGGAAAATCCGCAGAACAAAAACCATAAACGCCGGTGCGCGGCAAAGCGCAGGGTGTGGCAAAAGCGGCAAAGCGTTTTTTGCCGATGGGGGAAGTCGTAAAAGTGCCGCAGGTTTGAACAAAAATTCAACCGCGCACTTTTATCGGCACAAATCTCAGATTTTTATCGCCGCAGGCAATATGCCCGCGGCGTTTTTTCGCCAAGTTTTTTAACATCTCCGTATAGTGCCGCGGCGCCGTGTCTGCCGCGGCTGTCCTGCAATAACTTTTGAGTTTTGATAAAATTTTTCATAACTTGACAGTAAATACCATTTTGTTAGTAATCGCCAACGCCGTTTTGCCTTCGTGTATAGTGGGATAGACTTCCGAGGGCGCGTATGCGCAAAAATTGACAGTGCTCTTAATTTTCGGGAAATATATTCCTCATTCATCCTTGTTCCTTGTTATCCCGTGCACAAATATTACGATAACATTAACTTCTGACATAAATCTTATGGGTGCGGATGTTAATTTTGGCGGGGATTATAGTAAGAACCCTATTGTTACGCTTAAGTCGGATGTTGATGGTACGAGTCGGACTATATCTGGATTATATGTAAGCGCTGAACATGCTCAGCTTGCGCATGATTCAGACGGAAATTATTCTTCAAGTTATGGTAATTCAATGTTTACCGTTGTAAATAATTTAACGGTTAAAGATATAACTGTAGAAAGTGCAACAATAGGCTCGTATGTGAACTCACAAGCAGCAGTTTTTGCAGGGTATATTTCGGGCAATGCTTCATTTGAAAACGTCAAAGTAATAGACAGTTCAGTGTATGAAACTAAAAAGGTCGGCATATTGTGGGGATACCACGCAGGTGGCAATAATAAGCTTACCTTAAAAAATATAACCTTAGAGAATTGCACTGTTTCCGCATCGCAAGGTGAAGCGGCATTGTTGGGTGGCTGTATCAATATGAATAATAAAACGCTTTCGATAGATACGAGTAGCATAGATATATCAAACAATAATAATGTGCAACTTGTTCCGGGTGAAGGAGTATCAACTTTTGTTTATGATGGCGATTATTTCCAGCTTGTAAACGGGGAAAATACAACAATTGACACACAATATAGTTACTTCCCTATTGATAAGATTTTCTCTTACTTTGTTGAGGACGGTGAAAATGAGCCTTATACGATAAAGTTCACTTGTGCGACATATTTCTTCTTCGGTAATTTAGGTGGAACATTCCAAAAAGAAATAAACGGTCAGACATATAAAGCGACGGCGTGGCTCGCTGTTAATGATTTGAGTCAGATAAGTTCAATGATTGAAAATTATTTCAGTGGCTCGTCAATAACAAATTAAAGATAACTTGATAAACCCTGCGGTAAAAACCGCAGGGTTTATTTTTTACCAAAAATGCGAATTGTTGTTTTGACTATTGCGGCGGGGGTGTCATACGGCGGCGGGAGGGTGAATATCTATATTTTAACAATCTCTGAGGTGACTGATGTTCAACTTTTACCGTTCGGGGGCGGAGGAGGCGCTCAAAAGCCTCGGCTCGTCCCCTGTCGGCATTTCCGACGAAGAGGCTAAGCTCCGCTTGCAGAAATACGGCGCAAACGCGCTCGAAAAAGGCAAAAAAACAGGTTTTTTTAAACTGTTTATCGCACAGTTTAAAGACGTTATGACCATTCTTTTAATGGCTGCCGCCGCCGTCACCGCGGTGATAGCCTTCATTTCGGGCGACCGCTCCGATTTGACCGATACCTTTATAATTCTGTTTATAATTCTTTTAAACGCCGCCGTGGGCGCCGTTCAACAATACCGCGCGGATAAGGCAATCGAAAATTTAAAAAAACTTTCGGTATGCACGGTAAAGTGCCGCCGCGGCGGCAGAGATGTAGCCATAAACAGCGAGGAACTCGTCCCGGGCGACGTTATCACCCTTTCGGAGGGGGATATGGTGCCCGCCGACTGCCGCATACTCTCCTGCGCGGCGCTTAAATGCGACGAAAGCGCCCTCACGGGCGAGAGCGTGGGCGAGGCAAAGTCGGCGGCGAAAGTTTCGGGCGAAAACGTTCCGCCTTCGGCGCAGACCAATATTCTCTTCTCTTCGTCGTACGTATTGAGCGGCACGGCGACGGCGGTGGTGTACGCCACGGGAATGAATACCGAAATCGGAAAAATTGCCGCAATGCTCTCGGGCGCGAAGGATAGTCCGACCCCGCTCGAAAACAGCTTAAACAAACTGGGAAAATTTATAACGGGTTTCGTGCTCGCCGTAACGGTGGTAATTTTCGTGCTCTCGCTCATTGCGCGGCGGGAGGGTATAGCGCAGAATTTTATGACCGCCGTCGCGATAGCCGTCGCCGCCATTCCCGAGGGGCTGCCCGCCGTCGTCACCATAATAATGGCGATGGGCGTTCAGCGCATGAGCAAAAAGAACGTGGTCATACGCAAGCTCAAATCGGTGGAAACGCTGGGCGGGTGCAACTACGTGTGCACCGATAAAACGGGCACTTTGACAGAAAATAAAATGCGCGTCGCCGAAGTCGACTGCGCTCCCGCCGCGAGGGAAAAATTGTATCTGTGCATGCACGCGTGCGTGAACGTGAAGGGCGAAAGGGGCGCATATATGGGCGACCCGACGGAGGTTGCCGTAAAGGAATACGCCTGCCTGCACGAAGAAAAGCCCGAATTTTCGCGCCTTGCCGAAATTCCCTTCTCTTCCGAGAGGAAGATGATGACGGTGGGCGTAAAACTTGCCGCAAAGAGCGGTACCGCCGCCGCGCAAAACGGCGGTAATCCGGATATATATGCGGGTGAATTCTCCTTTTCAAAGGGCGCGCCCGACGTTTTGGTAAAGTCGTGCACGCGCATTTTTGCTGAAGGCGGCGTGCGCCCGCTTACCCCCGAGGACAAAAAACGCATTCTTGAAAGCAGCGACGGGATGAGCGGCCGCGCCCTGCGCGTGCTTGCGTTTGCTTACTGCGACGGCAGCGCGAGGGAGAGCGGGCTGATATATCTGGGACTGTGCGGAATGACCGACCCGCTCAAAGAGGGCGTGGAACAGGCGGTGAAGGAGTGCGTGCGCGCGGGAATCACCACCGTAATGATTACGGGCGACCACAAAAAGACGGCGTACGCGATAGCAAAAAAGGCGGGCATAACCGAGCGGGAGGAGCAGGTCGCCTCGGGCGAGGAGCTCGACAGAATGACCCCCGCCGAGTGGCGCGAGGCTGTTAAAAGGTGTACGGTTTTTGCCCGCGTTACGCCGAGGCATAAAAACGCCATAGTCACGCATCTGAAGGAGAACGGCAACGTCGTCGCGATGACGGGCGACGGTGTGAACGACGCGCCGAGCATAAAAACGGCGGATATAGGCATAGCCATGGGCAAGAGCGGCACCGACGTGACAAAAAACGCCTCCGACATGGTTATCACCGACGACAATTTCACGACGATAGTCGCCGCCGTGCGCGAGGGCAGGCGCATTTTCTCGAACATAAAAAAGACGATATGCTTTTTCCTCGCGACCAACCTTGCCGAAGTGCTCGCCGTGCTCGTCGCCTCGCTCGCGTTCTTCAATTTCGATTTTCTCCGCTCCACGCAACTGCTCTGGATAAACCTTATAACCGACAGTTTCCCCGTGCTTGCGCTTGGGTGCGAACGCGCCGACGACTACGCGATGCACAGACCGCCCGAGCGGGCGGAAAAGGCGCTGTTTTCGCGCGGGGCTATGCTTTCGGTGCTCTTTTTCGGGCTGTATATGACGGCCGTGACGCTCGGCGTGTTTATCGGCGCGCTGGCGGTGTGGGGGAATGCCGTTGCGAGCACGATGACTTTCCTCACCATATCCTTCCTCGAACTCTTCCACGCGTTCAACACGCGGTCTGAGCGCGCTTCGGCGTTTTCGGGGCTGTTCACCAACAAAATACTCATCGCAACGGTGCTTGCGGGCGTGGGCATAAACGTGCTCCTGTGCGTCGTGCCTCCTCTCGAATCGGCGTTCGGGCTTACGTCCCTGAATGCCGTTCAATGGGGCATAGTTGCCGCTCTTTCGCTCTCCGTGGTGCTCGTGGGCGAGCTGTATAAGGCGGTTCTGCGCTTTAAAGACAGGCGCCGCGGCAGGCAGATTCCTCTTGCGGGCGGCAGGCTCTTTGCAGTTAAGGCGCGCCGCGCGCGCAGGGCGAAAACGGCGCGGTCGGCATAGCCGCCTTTGTGAGTTCCGGCTGCGGGCACATGGCTTTTTAAACGGGCAGATAAAAGTATGGATAATATAAATGTCTGAATTGCTGCGGGGCGCGAAAGTTTTCGTGCCCCGAAATTTTGTGAAATTATATAAAGTATGTTTTTTTATGCGGCAATATTATTTTACAACATAAAATTTTTGTTGTAGAATAATTATAAAAATCTGACGGCAACAGGCCGTCATTTTACGGACAGGAAGGAGAGGAACTAATGAATTACAGGCAGGAATCTTTAAAAAAGCATGCCGAATGGCGGGGCAAGATTGAAACAAAGGTGCGCGTACCCGTAGACAGCCGCGAGGCTCTCTCCCGACTATATCCTGCCGTATGCGTACGACCTTGAAACGCACAAGGCGGTTGCAAAGTCGGTGGCGGAGGCGGCAATCCGCAGCGGCGTTGCAAGGCAGGGCAAATAAAGCGATGTAAAATAAAAGAGCGTGCGGCGCAAAAATCGTGCCGCACGCTCTTTTATTTTCAAAGAAGTAGTGTTGTGTAAATCAGATTACATAAGGTGTTTGCGTATCGCCTTTATCGCCGTGTCGGCAATCAGGCGCGAGCCGCGGTGGGTGGGATGCACGCCGTCGGCAGAATATTCGGTGTAGCGGATAGATTCCGAAAGTCCGTTGAACATCTCGTCGTACGCCACGAACTCGTCGGCAAGTTCCACGGCGATGCGGTGGATGATTTCGAGCTCCTTGTTAAAGAGCGGGCGCATTCTCAGTTTGTCGGGCGCGGGCATGAGGAAGGGTTCGAGTACGATAAGCACTATCCCCGCGTCCTTTATCTTCGTCAGCAGCTCTTTAAAGTCGCGCTCGAACTGCCTGAAGTCGAGCTGTTTGCCGTATTTGAACTGGTGGAGCGCATTGTTTACGCCTATCATCAAAACGGCGGCGTCGGGCTTTAAGTCTATCACGTCCTTCTGTACGCGCGCGAGCACGTCGCAAACCTCGTTGCCGCTTATGCCCTTGTTTACAAGCTGAATGTCCATATCCGGATAGATAGGGCGGAGCTTGTCGGCAAGTATTTTAACGTAGCCGTTGCCGAGCGAGTTTTCGTCTGCTCTGTCGCGTTCGCAGTCGGTGATTGAATCGCCGATAAAAACAATTTTCATATATCCCCTCAGAAGTTATGTTACTCTTGAATATTATTTTAGCACACGGCAAACGCCATTGCAAGCTTCGCACACAAAAATATATAAATTTTTATTATCCGCTGCGCCGTGGCGGCGGGTTTCGCGGGCAATGGTTTTATCGCGGCGGAGGGGTTTTTACTGTTTATCCGCTGTTTTTCTCTTTTTCAATGCCGTAAATATATTGCAGGTCTTATAATCTTTGTCTTTAAGGTACAACAGCTTCTGGATGTTGTAAATTCCGAACATGACGGCAAAAGCTATAACGACGACGAGTATCGTATATATCCAGTTTATCGTGAACCAGCCGTACTGCGCCCGTTCTCCGATATATAAAAAGCCGAAAGGCGCGCCCTCTGAATTGTATATATAGAAGTAGTTGCAGTCCATCCCGCATACGTCGTTGAAATAGGAATTGAGTATTATCGACGGGATAAGCAGGGCAAACAGAACGGCCACTCCGATGAAAAACGATTTCAGGTCGATTCTCACTATCTTCATAATCACGGCATACAGCGCGACGACTACGATTAATATATGCCCCCAGATATAGGTCTGCGGCCTGATGGCGAGAATGGTGGCATATCCTTCGAGCGCGTCGGCGAATATGAGCGAACCGAACGCCGCAATCAGGTTGAGGCCCCATGCGACGGACGCGGCCGTTTTGCTGCGGAACACGAGCGCCACGAATACCATGATATTGCCGAAGTGGCATACCTGAAGAGGGATGATATCGGGCGTAAAGCCTGTCCTGACATATATATCTATATTTCTGAGCAAAAGAATGCCCAGCGAAATTATGCCTATGACGACTCCGACGATATATTTCGTTTTGTAGCTCTTTTTACGGAGCGGGAAATACAGTGCTGCGATTATAACGGCGGGTGCAATTATCAGCAGATAGTGCCAGACCGACCACATTTCAAATTTCATAACGTTTCAC
>ERZ1643250.2892-NODE-2892-length-12302-cov-46.237936_pt1 | contig 12302 bp, 10 predicted proteins | sample MGYA00579262_ERZ1643250 | MGnify/ENA primary metagenome ERZ1643250 (study PRJEB29033, sample SAMEA4952265) | chicken gut metagenome | biome: Broiler Chicken; feature: Gastrointestinal Tract; material: Caecum | place: Ireland | collected 2018 | study: Broiler...
CCTACACGGGGAGGTTTTTTGTCTATTGTCTACTTTTTACGGACCTGTTCACTTGCTGCTTTGGTCCACCGGGGTATTTTTCTGTATGTCGCCCTTCCGGGGTTGCTCGTTTACGGTTTTTCCACTTTGCTGAGCAGGATGCGGTCGTTGTCCAGCTCCTCGCCGGCGCGCTGGCGGAAGCGTTCCAGCAGGTCGTCCACCGTCATCTTGCTGCGCTCCTCGCCCTGGACGTCAAAGACGATGCGGCCGCCGTTCATCATCAGGGTGCGGTTGCCCAGTTCCAGCGCCTGGCGCATATTGTGGGTGACCATCAGGCAGGTGATGCCCTGCTCGGCCACGATGTTCTTGGTCAGCTCCAGCACCTTGTCGGCGGTGGCCGGGTCGAGGGCGGCGGTGTGCTCGTCCAGCAGCAGCAGCTTGGGGGTGACGAGGGTGGCCATCAGCAGGGTCAGCGCCTGGCGCTGGCCGCCCGACAGCAGCCCCACCGGCTGCTTCATCCGGTCCTCGAGGCCCATGCCCAGCAGGGCCAGACGCTCCCGGAACAGTTCTTTGTCCTTGCGGGAGATGCGGGAGAAATACGCCCGCTGGGCCGTGCCCGCCCGCAGGTAGGCCAGGGCCAGATTTTCCTCAATGGTCATGTTGGGGGCGGTGCCCTTGAGGGGGTCCTGGAACAGGTGGCCGATCACCTTGCTGCGCTTGAACTCGGGGGTAAAGGTGATGTCCTCCCCGCCCAGGATGATGCAGCCCTCGTCGGCGATGAACCCGCCGGTGATGGCGTTGAACAGAGTGGACTTGCCCGCGCCGTTGGAACCCACGATGGTGGCGAAATCGCCCTTTTCCAGCGCCAGGTCGACGCCGTCCAGCGCTACTTTCTCATTGACGGTGCCCGGGTTGAACGTTTTGCGGACACCCTTCATTTCCAGCATCAGCATCAGACTGCCTCCTTTTTGCCGTGGGTCTTGGCGTGGCGGAGGCGGGCCTCCTGCTTGCGCTTTTCAAACGCGATCTTCTGGCGGATGGCGGGCATCGAGATGGCCACCGCCACGATCAGGGCCGACACCAGCTTCATGGCCGCGGCGGGCACATTGAACCGCAGGGCCACCGCCACGATGAAGCGGTACAGGCAGCTGCCAAAGACCACGCCGCCCACCCGCAGCACCATCGAGCGCTTGCCCAGCAGCGTCTCGCCGATGATGAGGGAGGCCAGAGCGATGGTCACCATGCCGGTGCCCACGTTGATGTCGCAGCTCTTCTGGTACTGGGCCAGCAGCGCGCCGGACAGGGCGGTCAGGCTGCCCGAGATGCACAGGCCCACCATGATGGTGTAGCCCGGGTCGATACTGGAAGCGCGGACCATGGCGGCGTTGTCGCCGGTGGCCCGGATGGACAGGCCCAGCCGGGTGCCGAGGAACCGGACCATCAGCACGCAGGCGATCAGGATGACCGCCGCCACCAAAATCAGCTGATACCAGCCGCCGGCAAAGGCCAGCAGCTCTTTCCCGAGGGAGAACACCGTGTCCACCCGCACCAGGCTCATGTTGGAGGAGAAGCCCATCACCGCCAGGTTGATGGTGTACAGGCCGGTGTTGACGATGATGCCGGCCATGATGCTTTCCACCCCGAGGCGCGTCTGCAAAAAGGCTGTGATGAAGCCGGACAGCACCCCCGCCGCCATGGCGGCAAAGAGGGCCAGCACCGGGTGGCCGGCCACGGCCACCTGACAGCAGACCGCACAGCCCAGGGTGAAGCATCCGTCGGTGGACAGGTCGGCGATGTTCAAAATAGAATAGCTCAAAAACAGCGCCAGCGCCACCAGCGCGTAAATGCAGCCCAGCTCCAGGGCCGACTGCAGGACGTTGATCGAAAAAATACTAGCCAGCATGAAATCCCCTCACGAACGCAGTTTCAAAATCGTTGCAGCCAAAAGCCGTTTTTATGCAAATTCTTCGGCGGTGACAAGCTCCTCCATGGCGGTGCAGTAGGGCTCGAACGCCGTCTTGACCGTCTCGAGGTCGAGGCCCAGGGCCGCGCAGGTCTCGGTGTTGATGGTGGCGGTGCCGTTGTCAAAGGTGCGGTAGGGCAGGTCGGCCACCGTCTTGCCGTCGCACAGCAGTTCCACCACCATGTCGGCGGTGGCCTCGCCCAGCTGGACGTAGTCCACGCCGTAGCCCACGAACGCGCCGTTCAGCGCAAAGCTGTCCGCGCCGGTGAAGTGCTGGATGCCCGCCTCGATCATGGTCTCGTAGATGGCCAGCTCGGCGGTCATGATGGTGTTGTCGGTGGGGGTGAACACCACCTTGACCCCGGACGCCGCCAGCGCTTCCACCGCCATCTGGACTTCGGCGGTGTTGGTGCCGTTCTTTTCGATGTAGCTGATGCCGTGTGCATCGCAGAACGCCTTGGCGTCCGCAATGGCCTGGGTGGAAGAATCCTGTCCCAGATCGTACAGCAGGCCCAGCTGGTCGAGATCGGGGTTGATGGAGAGGATCAGGTTCATGATGGCCTCGGTGTTCAGCGCGTCGGAGGTGCCGGTGATGTTGGGCAGGCCGTCGAAGCCGGCGCCCACCGGGTCGGTGACGGCCGAGTAGATGACCGGGATGTCGGTGTCCTCCACGGCGGCCAGCATGGTGGAAGCCGAGGGGGTGGCCACCGCCACGATGACGTCCACATCGTCGGCCACGAGGTCGGCGCCGATCTGGTTCAGGTTGGATTGGTCCGCCTGCGCGTTGGAATAGTAGTCGGCGTAATTGAAGGTGACGCCGCGCTCGGCCCCGGCCTCGTCCAGACGGGCCTCCAGCGAGGCGACGATCTGGTTCAGGGAAGCGTCGTCCACATAGTTGACCACGCCCACCTTGTACACGGTGCCGGACGCCTCGCCGGAAGCGGCAGCGGCGGAGGACGCCGGGGAAGCAGACCCACAGCCGGTCAGCGCCAGCGCGGAACAGGCGGCTGCAGCGGCAGCGGCGGCCTGGAGGAAACTGCGGCGGGAGATCATCTGGGTACGTTTCATAGGGAAAGCTCCTTTCTTGTGTGGGGAGCGGAGCCAAACGGAAAAGGCCCGCCCCGCCTTCGCTGCGGAACGGGCCCTGACATGAAAACGACCCGTCCCTGTGTTTACCACAAGGACAGGATCGAAACTTTCGATTCTGCGGTGCCACCTTGTTTGCCCTGCACCGGTGCAGAGCCACTCGCGGGGAGCCAACACTCCCCTGCCCTGTAACGGGAGACACCCGTCCTAAGCTACTGGGGGAAACCTCCCCGTTCGCCCGGCCCTCGGCGACCCATAACCACCGCCTGACACCGCCCGTTTCCACCAAGCCGGGCTCTCTGGATGCGCCAGATGCAGGGTCTCTTTCGCCTCATCGGTTTGATTGCATTATACACTTTACCGCCGTAAAGTCAAGATATATCTTTTCACTTATCAGTACATTCAGGTGAATTCGGCTCACAGATGCGCATTCGGATGCTGCGCGGCTCGGGGTCTGTTTCGCTGCAGCCGTTGACGGCAAGGTCCCCAAATTCCACGAAGGCGCGCGCATCCAGCCGCCAGCCGCGGGCGGCGGCATAGTCCTGCAGCTGCTGCCGGCGGCTGACCAGCCACTCCCGCACGCGGTGCCCCTGTACGAGCTCATACAGGCAGAGATAGTCCCCGCCGGGCACCAGAATCGGCCCGTCCGGCCGTTTCTGGTAGAGGAAGCGCTCCTCCCCTTCCCCGCACAGGCCGGTGCCCGGGCCGTCGGTCAGGTAGTTGACGATCAGGATGCGGCTGCTCTCCATTTCCTCCCGGCTCATCAGCACGGCGATGCGCTCCGGCTCCCGGTGCAGCCGCTGGGGGCCTTTGCCGCACCAGTCCAGAAAGCCCCGGTTCTGGCGGCGCAGCGCCTCCAAAAGCGCTTTGCGCCGGGTCAGCTGGTTGATGCGGCGGTCCAGTTCCTGGCTCTGGCGGGTCAGGATCTCGTCCACCCGGGCCAGGTCCCCGCAGGTCAGGTACTCCGCGATCACCTTCAGGGGCACCCCCAGGTCCTTCAAAGTCACGATCAGGGCCAGCCGGTCCAGCTGCAAAGGCGAATAGAACCGGTAGCCCTTTTCGTTGACATAGGCGGGCCGGAACAGGCCGATCTCGTCGTAATAGTGCAGGGTCTTTTTGTTCACGCCGGCCAGCACCGCAAAGGCCGCCGTCCGCAGGTAGGTCTCTTTCATGCTTTTGCCTCTTGACTATCCAGCTGCTGGATGGTTTATGATAGACCCAGCATACCAGAATCCACTCCATTTTGCAACCGGAAGGTGAAACCATGTCGCAAAACAAATCCCAAACCGAAAACGCCCTGCTGGCCGGGCCGGTGCGCCCGGCGCTGCTGCGCTTTGCGGGGCCCATCATCCTGACGATGGTGGCCACCCAGCTCTATGCGGTGGCCGACACCATGATCGTGGGGCTGTGCCTGGACGCGGGCGCCCTGGCGGCGGTGTCCAACGCATCCACAGTGTTGATGGTGTTCCTCTTTGTATCGGGCGGGATGGAGCTGGGCGGCGGCCTGCTGCTGGCTGCCCGGCGGCCCACCGCCGCCCCGGAGGAGCTGTCGGCGGCGGTCTACAACCTGCTGGCCATCGACGCGGTGCTGGGGCTGTGCATGGCGGGGGCGGGGCTGGCAGGGGCGGAATGGCTGCTGCGCCTGATCCGCACCCCCGCCGAGATCCTGCCCCAGGCGGCGGAGTACATCCGCTTTTATCTGGCGGGGCTGCCCTTCCTGATGCTCTACGACCTGTCCAAACAGCTGGTGATGGCCTGCGGCAACTCGAAAACGCCCCTGTACGCCGTGCTGGCCACCTCGGTGCTGAACGTCCTGCTGGACCTCGCCTGGGTGGGGCCCTTCGGGGTGGCGGGCGCGGCGGTGGCCACCGCCCTCTCCCAGGTGGCGGGGTGCCTGTTCATGCTGTGGTATTTGCGCCGCACCCTGCTGACCGGACCGTTCCGCTTTTTCATGCTGGACCGCCGCTGCCTGGGGGAGGTGTTCCGGCTGGCGGCCCCCAGCGCCATCCAGCAGGCCAGCGCGCCGGTGAGCAGCATGGTCAAGCAGGGGCTGCTGGGGGGCATCGGGGTGGCGGCCATCGCCGGCTTTTCCTGCGCCAACAAGATGTCCAGCCTGCTGCTGATGCCGGTCTACGGCTTCACCCAGTCCCTGGTCTTTTTCATCGCCCAGAACACCGCTGCCCGGCAGGATGCCCGGGTCCGGGAGGGGGTGCGGCAGGCACGCGGCATCATGCTGCTCTACGCGCTGGCGGTGACGGCCGGCTGCATCCTGTTCGCCCGGCCCATGCTGCGGCTCTTCACCAGCGACGGCGGCGCCATCGCCTATGGCGCGCTGCTGCTCAGCCGCCAGGCCATCGTCTACGCTTTCACCGCCATGAAGCACTTCCAGGAGGCCAGCCTGCGGGGCCGCCAGCAGATGGGGCTGTACCTGGCCTCCAACCTGGGGGGCACCGCCCTCGACCTGCTGGCCTGCGTCCTGCTGGTGCCCCTGTGGGGGTACAGCGGCTTTTACCTCGCCAGTTTCGTCAGCGCGCCGGCCGGCTTTTTGCTGGCGGCGGGGCTGGCCCGCGCCGGGGCCCGGCGGGCCGCGGCCTGACGGACGCTCGCTTTCTTTTTTCGCTCCCTGTCCCAAAGGGGCGGCTGCCGCTGTGCATGATACCAGCACGGGCAGCCGCCCCTTTGGGTCGGTTTGGGTCATAATACGTGGGTGCGCTTTTTCCTCCGCCAGAGGTTCCAGCCGGTGTAGGCCAGCCAGATGGGCAGGGCCACCAGGGTGACGGTCCGGCTGAGGGGCAGCCCTGCGGGCGAATAGACAAAGTCGATGCGGCTCCAGCCGGCAGGGCAGAGCACCGCCATCATGCCGTTGTCCACCCGGAGGATCTCGGCCTCCTGCCCGCCTACATAGGCGGTGAAGCCGTCGTCGTAGGGCACCGAGAAAAAGACCAGGTTGGGCTTTTCCAGCTGGATCTCGGCGCTGAAGCCCGAGTTGGTCATGGTGAAGCTGCTGCACGCCGACGCCCGGCGGTCGGCGATGTCCTGCTGGTACCGCTCATAGCTGAAATCCAGCATCTGGTCCCCGGGCAGCGGGGCCAGGTACTGGCCGTACCGGGCGGCGTCCTCCTCCGAAAGGGCCAGGGCCCGCACCAGCAGGGCGCAGGCGTCCTGGGTGATCTGGCTGTCCAGCTGCTCCTCGGTCACGTAGTAGTCGTAAGTGAAGCCCATGGGCAGGTAGTTGTCGTTTTCGTACAGGGCAAAGCCCTCGATGGTGTCGTAATAGGTCCAGCCGGGGATGGCCTCCGCCTCAAAATTGGCCCGCTCGGCCTCGGGCATGATGGTGAACCGGACGCTGAGCAGCCCCCGCAGCTGGTAGTAATAGGCTTCGGGGTTGCTGCGGACGTCTCGGGTGAAGCCCAGGGAGGAATAAAAGCTCAGAATGCTGGGGGCCACCGTGCTGTCAAAGAACTGCATGCAGCTCTTGTCCATCCACAGGCCCAGGTTGTCGTGGGCGTTGTAGGTGTCGATCCGCCAGTCCCCTTCGGGGAAGTGGTCCTGCAGGGCGATGGACGCCTGGTACTGTTCCACCAGGTCGCTGTCGTAGTTCCACTGGCCAAATTTGCCGATGCCGATGTGCACGATGCCGAACACGCAGCTGAAAGCCAGCACCGCCCCCAGCATCCGGCGGCAGAAGATCTTCGGGTCCTCCCGGTATCGGGCAATGGCGTGGTAGAGGACCAGCCCCGCCAGCCCGAAGGCCAGCACCGCCAGGTACTGCTCCGGGTTTTCGGTCACGCCCAGGGACCAGCTCTCCCCGTCGTTCACCGGCACCAGGGCAAAGGCCAGGGTGGCGATCATCAGCCAGGCCACCAGGGCGGTGGGGCGCTCCAGGTCGGTGTCCGGGTCCTCCCAGGCTTTCACCGTCATGGCCGCCAGGATCAGCACCGGCATATAGTACCACCGGGCGTAGTAGCTGGCGTTGAAGGCATAGAAGGCGCTGTTCAGCACCGGCACCAGGGCGAACAGGGCGCAGATCGCGATGATCCGCTTGCTGCCGTCCCCTTGCCGGGACCGCCAGTAGGCCACCGCCCCGGCCAGGCTGCACAGGGGCAGGTAGGCGGTCATGCTGGTCCACTTGATGGTGCCCTCCGACCAGATGGAGACGATATAGGGCGAATCCGGCGGCATGAACCAGCTGACCAGGATGGCCAGATACTGCTGGACCTTCGAGTAGGTCAAGAAGCCCCACCCCGACGAGATGTCGGTGGTGCGCGGGTTTTGCAGCAGGGACAAAAAGGCCGGCCACACCAGCAGGCAGCCCAGCGCCACCCCCAGCAGGCTCTCCCAGGCCAGGGCGCCGAACAGCCCCCGGGTCAGCCGGATCTCCCCGGCGGAGACCTTGCAGGCAAAGTAGATGATGAGGAACACCACCTGCCCCACAAAGAAGAAATAGTTGTTCAGCAGGTTGACAGCCACAAAAAAGGCGAACAGCCCCCGGCGGCCGCTGTAGATGCACTCGTCGAGCGCCCACAGCATCCAGGGGAACAGCGCCACCACGTCGATGAAGTGGTTGAAAAAGATGTTGTAGATGCCAAAGCCCGAAAAGGTGTAAAGGCAGGCGGCCAGCACCGCATAGTCCAGATTTTTTACATAGCGGCGCATATACAGGTAGGCGCCGCCCCCCGCCACAGCAAACTTGAGTACCAGCAGCGGGCACATCAGGTAGGGCATCCAGCTCTGGGGGAACAGGGTGGACAGCCAGAAAAACGGCGACCCGTACAGGTAGAACGAATAGGCGTTCATCACCCCGCTGCCCAGGTCGGTGGCCCAGGAAAAGGTGTTGGCGGGCAGGCGCTGTCCGCCCACGCTGGCCAGCCCGTCGGGGTAGCTTTGCCCCTTGACGAAGCCGTTCATATACCGGTAAAAGCCGATCTGCTGGCCGTTGAAGTCCCCCGCGTAGTGAAAGAACCCGCCGTCTATGATCTGGAACGGCAGGAAGATCAGCGCTGCCGTCAGGGCGCACAGCCCCACCGTCAGCCAAAAGCGGTCCCTTTTCTGCCGCAGCCGCGGCTGCCGGGACAGATGTGCAAAATCCATAGCGTCCCTCTTTTCCTTCGTAGTTCATCCCAGTTGTAGTTCATCCCAGTCAGTATACCATGTTTGCCCCTGTAAAGAAAGGGCGAAGTTTGGCGCGGCCTTGACAGATGGCGTGATCGGGGGTATTTTGGGTACAAAAAAGCCGGCGGCACGCGCCGCCGGCCGGGAGGTTATCCGATGCTCTATCCGTTCAATGCCCTGCTCGCCCGCATGAAGTATATCACCCGCTGGAGCCTGATGCACTCCCTGCGGGCCGAGTCCCTCAGCGAGCACACCTGCGACACCGCCCTGCTGGCCCACACCCTGTGCCTCATTGCGCGGCGGTACACCGGCACGCCCTGCCGCCCCAAAACGGTGGCGGTGGCGGCCCTTTACCACGACGCGTCCGAGATCATCACCGGGGATATGCCCACGCCGGTCAAGTACCGCAGCGAGGTGCTGCGGGACGCCTACAAGGCCATCGAGCGGGAAAGCGCCGCCTCTATGGCCTCCATGCTGCCCCCCGAGCTGGAGGAGGAGATCACCCCCTACATCACCGGGGACCTGCTGACCGACACCGAGCGCCGGCTGCTCAAGGCGGCCGACCGGCTGTCGGCCCTCATCAAGTGCATGGAGGAGGCCCGCAGCGGCAACCACGAGTTCGACGCCGCCCTCCAGCAGCAGAAGAAGGCCCTGGCCGAGATGGCCTGCCCCGAGGCAGACTGGTTCATCGAGCACTGCCTGCCCTGCTATACCCAAAACCTGGACGAGCTGACCCGGAAATAACGCTTTATCGGTCCCACTTGTCGCACAGGGCGTTGATCTGGTCGGCAAACTTGGCAAGGTCTTTGTTGGCCCCGCCCTCGTTGTGCTCGATGACCCGCATCAGGCGGCGGCCGGCAGACACCAGCCGCTGGAACACCGCCTGCGCCCGGCTGAGCGCCGGGGTGGAAGCCCTGGACGCCGCCCGCTCCCGGCTGCCCTCGTTCAGGCAGACCGCGCCGTCGGCGCCCAGCGCCCACTGGGCCCCGTTGTAGGGCGCGCAGGCCGTGTAGCCAAGGCTCTGCAGGGTGTCCACGAACAGGTCCTCTACGGCGTCGTCGCCATGGTTGACGAACACCCGCCGGGGCTTGGGGTCGAAGGAGCCGATCCACTGCAGCAGGCCTTCGCGGTCAGCGTGGCCCGACATACCGCCCATCTGGGCGATCTCGGCCTGCACCTCGATCTCCTCGCCGAACAGCTTGACCCCGTCGATCCCCTCCACCAGGGCGCGGCCCAGGGTGCCCACCGCCTGGTAGCCCACAAACAGGATGGTGCACTCCTTGCGCCAGAGGTTGTGTTTCAGGTGGTGGCGGATGCGGCCGGCGTCGCACATACCGCTGGCCGAGATGATGACCTTGGGGGTCAGGTCCGAGTTGATCATCCGGGATTCGTCGCTGGTGATGCTGACCCGCAGCCCCGGGAAGGTGATGGGGTCGATCCCCGCGTCCAGCAGAGCCCGGGTGTCGGCGTCAAAGCAGTCCTCGCTGGTATCCCGGAAGATGCGGGTGGCCTCGATGGCCAGGGGGCTGTCGATGTACACCGGGAAATTGCCGTGGCCGGTCACCAGGTTTTTCTCCTTGATCTCGCGGATGAAATAGAGCAGCTCCTGGGTGCGGCCCACCGCAAAGCTGGGGATGACCACGTTGCCGCCCCGGTCAAAGGTGCGCTGCAGGATCTCCACCAGCTCCCGGATGTAATCGGGGCGGGGCGGGTGGCTGCGGTCGCCGTAGGTGGACTCCATGACGACGTAGTCCGCCTCGGTCAGGTAGGTGGGGTCTTTCAGGATGGGCTGGTTCAGGTTGCCGATGTCCCCCGAAAAGACCAGCTTGGTGGTCTTGTCCCCTTCGGTGACCCAGAGCTCGATGCTGGCCGAGCCCAGCAGGTGGCCCACGTCGGTAAAACGGGCCTCCACCCCGGGGGCAAGCTCCACTTTCCGGCCGTAATCCACCCCGACGAACAGGCTGACGGCGGTCTCGGCGTCCTCGATGGTGTAATCCGGCTCCACCGGGGGCAGGCCGGCGCGGGCGTTCTTGCGGTTTTTCCACTCCGCCTCCGACTCCTGGATGTGGGCGGAGTCCCGCAGCATGATGTCGCACAGGCGGCAGGTGGGCCGGGTGGCGTAGATCCTGCCCCGGTAGCCCTGTTTGGCCAGCAGGGGCAGATGGCCGCTGTGGTCGATGTGGGCGTGGGTCAGCAGGACCCCGTCGATCTCCCCAGGGGCGATGGGCAGGGGCTGGTTCTCGTAGACATCCTTGCCCTGCTCCATGCCGCAGTCGATCAGGAAATGCAGCCCGCCCGTCTCCAGCAGGGTACAGCTGCCCGTAACTTCATGGTTCGCGCCTAAAAATGTGAGCTTCATCGCTGCTTGCCTCCCTCCTCCCCGCGGCGTGGCCCCGGGGATGGTCATTTGATCCTGTACTGATTTCATTGTACCACAAAAGGGGCTTTCTTTTCCGCCAAAATCGGAGCCTTCTTTCCGTCAAAACGCCGAAACCCCGCCTGCCGAAAGGAGCCTTTTATGGAGCAGAGCTATTACCGCATCGGGGCCCAGAAGGACAGCCCCCGGTGGTCCGCCAGGTCTGGCGGGAGGCGGAGCAGGTCATCGCGGGGCGGGCCGCCCAGGGCTCCCAGGCATACCATGTCAATATGCAGCAGGCCGCCCAGGCCGAGCTGCAGCAGGCCGCCTCCATCCGGCGGCGGTACGGCTATTTGCTGGACGGCGCGGGGATGCCCGCCGGCCAGGCGATCAAACTGCGGGAGTACGTCCGGACGGAAGGCCCCTACCGCTGGATCGACCCCGACGCCCTTTACACCATCCCCGCCGGGCGGTACGCCGTCTTTCTCCTCCGCATCCGGCAGGAGCGGGCCGACTTCTCTCCCCTGCCGGACTGGCTGGCCGCCCACGGGGAGGAGGCCGACGCCGTCTACGCCGAGGAGCTGGGGCTGCAGCTCTTCCCTTACATGGACGACTACGCCTGCGAGGTGCGGGCCCATCTGAAAGAAAAAACGCAAAAAGGGGCTTGACAGTGGAGCTGCTCCATCCCTTATCCTATGCGGGAAAGGAGATGGAACGTTATGGGTGACATGCCCATCGGGAAGCTGCTGTTCCGGCTTTCCCCGCCTGTGATGCTGGCACTTTTGATCCAGTCCGTTTACAACATCGTCGACAGAGCCTCTTTGTCACCGTGCTGCGGCAGGTGGTGCTGCTGGTGCCCCTGGCCTGGGCGTTCCACTTTGCGGGGCTGACGTATGTCTGGCTGACCTTCCCCGTGACCGAGGTGCTGTCGGTGCTCTGTGCGCTGGCTTTCTACCGGGGCGCGCCTTTTCTGTCAAAACGCCGAAATGCCGAATAATTTTTTAGATAATCTTGACAAACGCCCTCCTATGATTTACACTAATACGGTTGAATATCCGTCATAGAACCATGTCGTTGTATAATAGAGAGGTTTGATTTGTATGATTCGTAACGATCTGCGCAACGTGGCCATCATCGCCCATGTTGACCACGGCAAGACCACCTTGGTGGACGCCATGCTCCGCCAGAGCGGCGCTTTCCGCGACAACCAGGTGGTGGCCGAGCGCGTCATGGACAGCGGCGACATCGAGCGTGAACGCGGCATCACCATCCTGGCCAAAAACTGCTCCTGCACTTACAAGGGCGTCAAGATCAACATCGTGGACACCCCGGGCCACGCCGACTTTGGCGGCGAAGTGGAGCGGGTGCTGAAAATGGTCAACGGCGTGGTCCTGCTGGTGGACGCCGCCGAGGGCTGCATGCCCCAGACCCGCTTCGTGCTGCAGAAAGCCCTGCAGCAGAACCTGAGCCTGGTGGTGGTCATCAACAAGATCGACCGCCCCGACGCCCGCATCAAAGAAGTAGTGGACGAGGTGCTGTACCTGCTGATGGATCTGGGCGCCTCGGACGAGCAGCTGGAGTGCCCCATGGTCTACTGCTGCGGCCGGGCCGGCACCGCCAGCCTGGACCCCGACGTCCCCGGCACCGACCTGGTGCCCCTGTTCGACACCATCCTGGACACCATCGAGCCCCCCGAGGGGGATCCGGACGCCCCCTTCCAGATGCTGGTGTCCTCCATCGACTACAATGATTTTGTGGGCCGCATCGGCATCGGCCGCATCCAGAACGGCACCTGCCGCGTGGGCG
>ERZ1643250.2895-NODE-2895-length-12293-cov-4.768998_pt1 | contig 12293 bp, 16 predicted proteins | sample MGYA00579262_ERZ1643250 | MGnify/ENA primary metagenome ERZ1643250 (study PRJEB29033, sample SAMEA4952265) | chicken gut metagenome | biome: Broiler Chicken; feature: Gastrointestinal Tract; material: Caecum | place: Ireland | collected 2018 | study: Broiler...
CCGCTTTTCCTGGTCGCCGCCCACGACGGACGGCACAGCGCGCAGATCTTTCTTTTCTCCGAGAATACAGGTTCTGTATGCGGCGCTCCAGCTTAAGTAGGCGCTGTTCACATCCACATGAAATACAAAGCGCTTCTCCATCACGAAAGGAACTGAAAGATTCTCCATCTCTGGCTTTCCACATCATAGCGGAATTCCAGAAGCCTTTTGCATCCGTCCATCACCACGGAACAGATATACTGTTTTTCCCGGATTCCCACATAAATTTTTTCATCCCTGGAAAGTGTTTTCTCAATTTTCACCAGCTCTACCTTGTGCTCCGGCAACTCGTAGCGGAACTGCAGAGGCGTAATGACCCCCGTTCTGTCCACCGCGCAGAACATCTGCACCGGAATGTTCACCGGCTGAAACTCTTCCGGCTCTGTATGTCTGTCCTCCTTCATTTCCCTTTTCACCTCTTCTCCTGCAGTCCGGCCTCTTCTGGGCAGCCGGCTTTTCGCTTCTGTCGCCACAGTTTCAGCTGTTCCGGACTGTTCTGTGCTTATAATAGCAAACATATGTTCTGTAGTAAAGTGGTGATTTCAGGAAATGTACAGCCGTCTCCCGGCTTTCGGTACTGTCTGCGCATTCGGATGTTGTTTCTACATCCTGGCGCTGTTTCTGCTTCCCGATATTATTTCAGCATAAGGAAAGCTCCCAGATTTCCCCTCCTGCCTTTGGACGCCCGGTGGCTGAACAGAAGAGCGGGATTGCAGCAGGTACAGACGTCTGTGACCGCAATGTTTTCCGGGCGGAGTCCCGCCTCCAGAAACGCAAGCTCATTGGCCCGCCAGAGGTTCAGCTGATATTTTCCGCCGCCTTTTTCATAAAAGAGTTCTGTATGGAAACGCTCGTCAAAGGCCTCCCGGAATTTTTCAATTACGTCCTCACTGACCTCATAACAGCTCTGGCAGATGGACGGGCCGATGGCCGCCAGCAGATCCTCCGGGCGGGAGCCATACTGTTCTGTCATGAGCTCTGCAGTCTTCTTCCCTATTTCCCCTGCCGTTCCTCTCCATCCCGCATGGGAAAGTCCGATACAGCGCCGCACCGGGTCCACCAGATACAGAGGCACACAGTCTGCGTAAAAGGTGGCGAGTACAAGCCCCGGCACATTTGTCACCAGGCCGTCCACGTCTGTGTAATCCTTCCGGCGGGTGAATCCCTTTCCTCTGTCCTCCTCCGTGGCCACACGCAGATTCGTGGTGTGGGTCTGATCCGAACAAACCAGATTCTCGCAGGAAAATCCTATGGCCGCTCCCAGCCTCCGGTAATTTTCACGCACTGCTTCCTCCTGATCACCTCTGGTAAAGCTGACGTTCATGGAGGAATAAATTCCTTCGCTTACTCCTCCCAGGCGGGTAGAAAAGCCGTGAACCACCATTCCCGCCGCCTCCAGAGAGGGAAATACCAAAAAGGGAACGCCCTCCCGCTCTCTGAGCTCCGTCGAGGACCTTCCCTTAACTTTCTTCCATTTCAGCTGTTCCATATTTTCTTCCTTTCCCTGCCGTATGGCTGCGCTTCCGGCCTCCAGGCTATTGCCGGTAAGGAAACGCGTTCCTTAACAGTTCAAGCCTTTCTCCCTGGACGGCCGCCACGTCAAAACGGCAGGACTGCGTCTCAGGGATTCCGTGAACCATCCGGTAATAATCCGCCACCCGGCAGATTGTATGCTGTTTTCTCACATCTACTGCTTCCCCTGGACTTCCACAGGCTCCGGAGCGGCGGTATTTCACTTCCACAAAAACCAGCGTCCGCCCGTCCAAGGCAATCAAATCAATTTCTCCGATTCTGCACCGGTAATTCCGTTCCAGAATCTTCCATCCCAGGCTTTCCAGATACTCCGCAGTCTTCTGTTCATATTCTGTTCCGGTTTTCCGGCGGTTTCCCATATCCAGATGCCCTCCTGGCCTGCCTGTCTATTTTTCTGCATCCCCGGTGAAATTTTTGATAAAGCTTCTTCTGTGGATGGGGCAGGGGCCGATTTCCTTCAGCGCCGCGATATGCCGGGCAGAGCCGTAGCCTTTATTGGACGCAAACTCATAACCCGGATAGAGGTCCTCATACTGCACCATCATCCGGTCTCTCGTCACCTTGGCTATAATGCTTGCGGCAGCGATGGAGACGCTTTTCGCATCTCCTTTGATAATCGGCACCTGGGGAATGTCCACCTGGGGAATCGTCACCGCGTCATTTAAAAGCAGATCCGGTCTGACTGAGAGCCTGGAGATGGCGATCCGCATGGCCTCGTAAGTGGCCTGCAGGATATTGATTTCATCGATCCGCTCCGGGCTGACCGCCCCGATTCCCACGGCTATGGCCTTTTCCATAATCTCATCATAGAGCAGCTCTCTCTTTTTCTCCGAAAGCTTCTTGGAATCGTTCAGGTAAAGGATCTCACAGTCTTCCGGCAGAATCACTGCTCCGGCCACCACCGGCCCTGCCAGAGGCCCCCGGCCCACCTCGTCGATGCCGCACAGGGTGCCGCGCTCTCTGTACCGGCGCTCATAGACACGCATGCCTTCCAGCCGTTCACGCTCTGCCTTCAGTTTTTCCTGGCGCCGCTGCTCTCTCTGCTGACGCAGAAGCTCTGTCTTTGTCATTTCTCCTTTTGTTCCTCCCCTGCAGACAAGATTCCTGCATCTTAAGATTCTGCCGGGTTTGTCCGGCGTGGTGGAGCCTGCCTTCTTACGGTTACTGATGCTTCAGAATTCCAAAGGAATCCAGAGGCCAGATGCGCAGCCAGGCCCTTCCCACAATTTCGTCTCTGTGAATCAAACCTACACTCGGGTCCCGGCTGTCAGAACTCTGATTCCGGTTGTCCCCCAGAACAAAATATTCATCCTCACCCAGCGTAATTGGCTCCGCCGCAAGTCCCGGGTCCTGAATCACTTCACGGCCATAGGATTCCTGCAGCACTTCACCATCTATATAAATCAATCCGTCCGCAATCTGTACGGTTTCTCCCGGAAGGCCGATAATCCGCTTGATATAATAGGTATTTTCCTTATAATGAAAAGGAAAAACAATAATGTCGAAACGTTCCGGGTCCTTAAAACGATAGGTAATCTTATCTACTATCAGCTGATCCCCGTCATCCAGCGTATTTTCCATGGACTCTCCGCTTACATGCGTCCGCTGTCCCACAAAGGTGATAAAAAGGAAGGTCACAGCCAGCACAATGATAATATAGACCAGCATACCGGCCAGCTCCCGCAGCGGATTGCTTTTGTTTTCTTCCTCTGTAAACTCCTGTTCTTCCTTTCTTCCTCTGAACATTTCTCTTCCTCCTGTCATGGCATTTCCAGAGTAATCCGGCCAAGCTTTCCTGACCGGAACTCCTCCAGCAGAATCGCCGCTGCCTTCTGGGTGTCAGCTTCCCCGCCTTTTCTCAGACAGCCTCTTTTTTCCGCGATATCACGAAGCTGTTCCGCAGCGCCGCCTTCCTCGTCAATCTCATATCTTTCGCGCAACAGTCCCTTATAATGTTCATTCAGGAATCTCAGCAGCTCCATGGCAAGCTCTTCCGTATTGAGCACCTCTTCCCGGATAGATCCAATCAGCGCAAGCTTAAGCCCTACCGCCGGGTCCTCAAATCTGGGCCAGAGAATCCCTGGTGTATCAAGAAGCTCTACCTGTTTATTCAGGCGCACCCACTGGGCTCCTCTGGTCACTCCCGGTTTATTTCCGGTTTTCGCGCAGGCCCGGCCCGCAAAGCTGTTGATAAAGGTAGATTTCCCTACATTGGGAATTCCGGCCACCATAGCCCGCACAGGCCGGTTCAAAATCCCCCTTTTTCTGTCGCGCTCTGTCTTTTCCCTGCAGGCTTCCCCTATCGCCGCCTGTACAGCCTTAAAACCGGCTTTGCTTCTGGAATCCAGTTTCACCACCTGAAACCCTTTCTCCCGGAAATAGCCGCTCCAGGCCTCGTTCGCCGCCTCATCCGCAAGGTCCGCCTTATTCAGGAGAAGAAGCCTGGCTTTATTTCTGCCCAAATCGTCAATATCAGGATTCCGGCTGCTTAAAGGCACGCGGGCATCCACCAGCTCAATTACCAGATCGACCAGTTTGATATTATCCTGCATCATCCGTCTGGCCTTTGTCATATGGCCAGGGTACCACTGTATATTCATAAAAACCTCATTTTCTGTCTCAGAAATCTATCTCAAAAAACCGAAACGCTCCCCGGGCGTAATGATAAACCAGGCCTTACCCAGGATATCTTCCTTTTTTACATTACCGATATCCGCGCTCCGGCTGTCTTCACTGTTATTTCTGTTATCGCCCAGCACAAAATATTCATCCTCACCCAGCGTAACCGGTTCCGACGCGAGCCCCGCGTCCGTCATGCTGTCTGTCTGAACCACCTCGTCCAGAACCTCTCCGTCTATGAACACGCGGCCGCTTTCTATCGTCACCGTGTCTCCCGGCTTTCCGACTACCCGCTTAATGTGATAATGGGCGTTTTCATTTCCATTGGGCTTAAACACAATCAAATCTCCGTAATCCGGATCTTTAAACTCATAAATCAGACGGTTGACCAGCACCCGGTCGCCGCTGTAAATGGCAGGCTCCATGGACTGGCCCACATTGCTCAGCGTAAAGCCGAAAAACCAGGCCAGCATGCAGCCGATCACAAAGGCCAGAATAACCTCTCCAATCCAGAGCACGGCTTTTTGAATCCCTGACAGGCTGATTTTCTTTTTTCTTCTCCGAAAGCTTAAGCCTCTCATATCTCTCCTCCGGAACTTTATTTCTGTATCCGCGCCATATCCAAATATCTGCTTCTTTCCGATACATAAAAAGGGAGAATTTTCATTCTCCCCTTTTCACCAAGCCACAAGCTGTCCAAAACAGCCGCAAAAACTATTTTACCAGCTCTTTTACCTTTGCGCGCTTTCCTACACGTCCTCTTAAGTAGTTCAGTTTTGCACGGCGAACCTTACCGCGGCGAACCACTTCTACCTTCTCCACGTTCGGAGAATGCAGCGGCCATGTCTTCTCTACGCCAACGCCGTTGGAATTCTTTCTTACGGTAAAGGTCTCGCGTACGCCGCCGCCCTGCTTCTTCAGGACAATTCCCTCAAAAACCTGGATTCTCTCGCGGTTTCCCTCTTTGATCTTTCCGTAAACCTTTACGGTGTCTCCTACGTTGAACTGGGGCACTTCTGCCTTCAGCTGCTCAGCTTCAATGTTCTTGATAATCTCGTTCATTTCGTTGTCTCCTCCTTCATTCTGGATGTTCTTACCGCAGAATCAAAGGATTTCACCGGGACCGCACCGGAGGCCGGCGCGTATCTGTCCCCTTACCCATACAGGGCGCTTCTTCCTGTCTGCTGCAGCAGCGGACCATCTTCTTTTATCACAACGCACATTATTTTACCATGTCAGAGCTTAAATTGCAAGCCCCGTTTTTCCATTTTCCCAGGAAACGGCAGCGGCAGGCACCGCAGATGTCTGTGCCCTGCTCTCATGGGGTCTGCTTTCTCAGGTAGGCTTCGTACAGATCCGGGCGCCTCTCCCTTGTTCGCAGGATAGACTGCTCCAGCCTCCATTTCTCCACATTAGCGTGGTGGCCGGACAGAAGGATCGGCGGCACCTTCTTTCCCCGCCATTCCTCGGGACGGCTGTACTGGGGATATTCCAGAAGCCCGTCCTGAAAGCTTTCAAACTCAGCGGAAGTCTCATTACTCAAAACGCCGGGCACCATACGGGAAATAGCGTCAATCATCACCATAGCCGGGAGCTCTCCGCCTGTCAGCACATAGTCCCCGATAGATACGTAGTCCGTCACAATCTCTTCCAAAACCCGCTCGTCCACGCCCTCGTAATGGCCGCACAGGAAAATCAGATCCTCTTCCTTCGCGAACTCCTCCGCCATGGCCTGATGAAAGACCGATCCCTGGGGCGTCACATAAACAGTCCGGGGCTTACGTCCGATCCGCTCTGTCACCGCCTTCCACGCCTGATAGACCGGCTCCGCCTGCATGACCATGCCGGCTCCGCCGCCATAAGGGTAGTCGTCTACCTTGCCATGTTTATTTCCCGCGTAATCGCGGATGTTGATGGCTTCCAAACCAATGGTGCCTTTTTCGATGGCCCGTCCGGTAATACTCGTCCCGAGGCCGTTTAAAATCATCTCCGGAAACAGAGTCAGCACATAATATCGGTTCATCACAGCAGTCCCTCCGGCACATGCACCAGCATTCTCTCATTCTCCAGATCCACCTCAAGGATGCAGGAGGGAATCGCGGGAAGAAGGATCTCCTTTCCCTCGTCCGTCTCCACCACATAGACGTCATTGGCGCCTGTCTGAAGCACGTCTGTGAGAATGCCGAGTCTCTGTTCTGTATCGTCAAAAACCTCCAGATCAATCAGATCTGTGATAAAATTTTCATTTTCTTCAAGAGGAACCGCCTGGTCCCTGGTAATCAGAAGATCCCGTCCCCGGTACCGCTCCACCTCATTGATATCCTGAAATTCCTTAAATTTCAGAATCACCTGGTTTTTAAAAAAACGGACGCCTGTGATCTTCAATGGCAGATATTCCTTTCCCGTATCCAGAAATACCTGCTTCAGTTCCCGAAATCTCTCCGGATCATCCGTCGTCGGAAATACCTTGACCTCGCCTTTGAGTCCGTGCGTGGAAGAAATCACGCCTACCCGTAAATATGGTTCCATACACAGTTTCCTTTCTTATGATGCTGACTGCGCGGCAAGGCGCTTCGCCATGCTCCGGCAGTGAATCGCGCGCAGGATTCGCCGCCTCTCTGTTTTTGAGCCGTGCGCAGCCGGCTTTGTCTTGAAGATTCCGCATGCTTTGATCACGGCAGTGAGCCATGCGCATTCCGGCAAAGCTCCGCTTCGCCGGAATCGCGGGCTTCGCCCTATGGAAGCTGCGCAGTACAGCCAGTGCCGCGCGAGCGCAGCCGTCTGTACTGCGCAGCTTCCGCACGGCTCATTGCCTTCGCGCAAAACAGCGGGTGTCTCCACCCGCCGCTTCCGTAAAATCCTACTGCAAAATCTCTACGACTACTTTTTTGTCTTCTTTCGAGGATGCTGCCTTTACGACACTGCGGATAGCCTTGGCAATCCGGCCCTGCTTGCCGATGACCTTGCCCATATCCGACGGCGCCACCTTAAGCTCCACAAGAATGGATTTCTCATTCTCGGTTTCTGTGACAACCACCTCGTCCGGATGCTCAACCAGTGATTTTGCAATCACTTCTACTAATTCCTTCATGTCCTACCTCGACTATTTCTCAACGCCGGCTGCCTTCAGGATCTTGCCAACTACTTCCGTAGGCTGTGCGCCGTTAGCCAGCCACTTCTTAGCTGCCTCCACGTCTACCTTGAAAGTACTCGGATCAGTGCTCGGATCATAGGTTCCGATCTCCTCAATGAAACGTCCGTCTCTCGGGGATCTGGAATCTGCTACTACGATTCTATAGAAAGGAGCTTTCTTCTGACCCATTCTTCTTAATCTGATTTTTACTGCCATCTCATTCACCTCCGCATTTTATGCTGTACATTCTTTATTTAAAAGGGAAATTTAAAACGTCCCCTTTTACCAAATTTACCTCCGCCCATCATGCCCGGCATCTGCTTCATCATCTTGCGCATCTGCTCAAACTGTTTGACCAGGCGGTTCACCTCCGCGATATCCACTCCCGCGCCCCGGGCAATCCGGTGCTTTCTGGAGGGAGTCAGGATCTCGGGATTGCTTCTCTCCTTCGGCGTCATGGACAGGATGATTGCCTCCGTCCGCGCCATCTTCTTCTCATCTATGGCGTCTTCAATGCCCTTCATCTGGCTTCCCAGCCCCGGCATCATGGCCAGCACGCTGGACAGGCCTCCCATCTTCTTCATCTGGTTCATGCTTTCCAGATAATCGTCAAAGCCGAACTGGGCTTTCTTCAGCTTCTGCGTCATGGCTTTCGCCTTTTCCTCATCCACCGTCTCCTGGGCCTTCTCAATCAGAGTCAGCACATCGCCCATTCCAAGGATACGGGACGCCATACGGTCCGGATAAAACTGCTCCAGGTCGGAGAGCTTCTCTCCCATACCCACATACAGAATCGGCTTTCCGGTCACCGCCTTGATAGACAATGCCGCACCGCCTCTTGTATCGCCGTCCAGCTTCGTCAGGATTACGCCGTCAATCCCGATTTTTTCCTCAAACGTAGTCGCCACGTTGACCGCATCCTGGCCGGTCATGGCGTCTACTGTCAGAAGAGTCTGATCTATCTGCAGGTTCTCTCTGATCTCCTGCAGCTCCTTCATCATGTCCTCGTCGATATGCAGACGGCCTGCCGTATCGAGGATCACGATGTTAAAGCCATTTTTACGGGCGTATTCGTAAGCGCCTTTCGCGATATTGACGGGCTTCTGGTTCTCGCCCATCGTAAAGACCTCCACGCCCTGCTTCTCACCGTTTACCTGCAGCTGCTTGATTGCGGCCGGACGGTATACGTCGCAGGCCACCAGAAGAGGCCGCTTTCCCTTTGCCTTCAGCTTGCCCGCAAGCTTCGCTGCCGTCGTCGTCTTACCGGCTCCCTGAAGACCCATCATCATGAGAACTGTAATGCCGCTGTTATTCAGCTTCAGCTCTGTGGTTTCGCTTCCCATCAGGCGGATCAGTTCCTCATGAACGATCTTAATTACCTGCTGGCCCGGCGTCAGGCTGTTCATCACATCCGCGCCTATGGCACGCTCTTCCACAGCTTTGATAAACTGCTTTACCACCTTGAAGCTTACGTCTGCCTCCAGAAGCGCCATCTTCACTTCTTTCAGCGAAGCCTTCACATCCGCTTCCGAGAGACGGCCCTTGCCGCGCAGATTCTTAAATACATTCTGTAATTTATCGGATAAACTTTCAAATGCCATCTACAAATTCTCCAATATCCCGTTCAGCTGGCGCACCAGCTCTTCTCTGTCCGGCTGCTCCGTTCCCTGCAGAGAGGCTTCCATCCTCTCAACCTGCTCCTTAATGGCTACGAACTTTTCCACCAGGTGAAGCTTGGATTCATAGTCCTGCAGAATCCTGTTGCATCGTTTCACCAAATCATGGACGCCTTGACGGCTGATTCCCCGTTCCTCAGCCACCTCGCTGAGAGAATAATCATTGAGAACCACATCCTCATACACCTGTTTCTGATGGTCTGTCAGCAGCTCTCCGTAGAAATCATAGAGGAGCGTCTGCTCCAGAATTTTCTCCATGCTCATCACCCGCCTGCTTATCATACACAAAAAGAAGGCAGGTGTCAAGTGTTTTTTCTTTACACCTCTAAAATCTGCATATTTCGATAATTCTTCTTCGTATACAGCAGAATCATATCCCCGGCCTGCAATTTCAGGGTTCCTGTAGGAATCATCAGCTTTCCGTCTCTGCGCACCATAACAATCAGAGTCTTTCTTGAAATATCCAGTTCCCGAATCTCCTGAGCCACCCAGGGATGGTTTTCCTTCAGCACAATCTCCCGAAGCTGGATTCCTTCCTCATCCTGATAGCTCTCCGCGCCCAGAATCAGGCTGTCCCCCTCCTGAATGACTGTATCTCCCCGGGGTACCACAACTTTTCCCCGTCTTTGAATCGCCGCCATCAGAAGACCGGGCGGAAGAGAAAGATCACTGACGCTCTGATTCAGCCAGGGATGTTCTTTTCCCACCTCCAGGCGGACAAAGTGGATATCCGCCTCCGCGGAATAGGCGTTCAGGCTTTTCAGACGGCTATACTGCTCCACGAAACCTGCGGAAAGAATACCGGTGGGAATCGCCACCATGCCCACGCCCAGAAAAGTAATCACAATGCCGAAGATTCGTCCGGCAATGGTGACCGGGTAGATGTCCCCATACCCCACCGTCAGCAGGGTGGAAACCGCCCACCAGAACCCGGAAAAGGCATTCTGAAACACCTCCGGCTGCGCTTCATGCTCCAGACTGTACATACACAGGGAAGATGCCAGCATCAGCACCAGGATAATGAAAATCGAAGACAGGATCTGATCCCGTTTTCCCCGGATTACATCCGCGATGACATTCAGAGAATCATAGTAGGCATTGACGCGGAACAGACGGAAAATGCGCACCACCCGGAACATCCGAAAGGCCACCATTCCCGTCGGAAAGAAAATGGGAAGGAAATAGGGAAGGAATGACAGCAGATCAATCACGCCATTAAAGGAGGTCATATATCTTGCGACCGCTCTCCCGGGCGTCAGCTTCGGGTACAGATATTCCGCGGTCCAGACGCGCAGGCCGTATTCCAGCGCAAAGCAGATCTCTGTCACCAGCTCGACTTTCCCCAGAATCCCCATATAAGGGGCCGCGTCCTCAAAGGTGGAATAGCAGGCAATCGCAAGGTTTACCACAATCATACACAGCAGCAGCACGTCAAAGGTTCTGCTCTGCCAATCCTCGTCGAAGCCTATCTGAATCACCTCAAATATGCGCTTTTTTCTTTCCCCCGACATGTTTATGTCCTCCTCCTGCTCTGACTTATCCTTATTATATCTATCCGCCAGGGAGAAGACAACGTTCTTTTCAGGCTTTTCCCGTTATCCGTGGAAGATACTGGCTTGCAATCCGGTTCTCCGGCTTTTCATCAAAGAGATAAAGCACCGCCACGAACAGCCATTCCAGCGGCTTCATAATCAGATACACGATATCGGCGGCCAGAGGTGTGCGGATATGCCGGGAAATGGGATAACCATAGGTATCATAAAACTTTCTCACTGCCCTGTGAAAGCGCGGCGTGCGCTCTTCCAGAAGCTGCTCAAAGGCATTGGCCACACAGAGCTGACGGTTCACTACAATCCTTTCACCCCGGCGCAGTCCCATACGGGTAGGACGCACCAGCTTTTCATGCCCCCGCAGCGCCACCGTGCAGAGATAATGGGCGTCCACCATGACTTCCGGCGGAGAAATCTTCGTAGAAAGAGTCCAGTCGCTGGTCTCCGTAAAAGCACGGATGGCACTGTCCGGCTTCTGGCCGCAAAGCAGAAGAATCACCACAATAACACAAAGCAGCGGCAGTGTCAGAAGCAGCGCGTAAAGCGCCCAGCGGCGGCTTTTTGCCAGAACCCGGCTGCAGTCATTTAGAAACCTGCTTTTATAGGGCTCCATACTGCTTTCCTCTTCGAAAAGCTCTCCTCTTTCTTCCGCCGCAAATCTCCTGCTCTGCTCTCTCACCGTCCGCAGAAGCTGAACCACCGCCAGGATTATATAATTAACCGGCACCAGCATCATCAGAAGCACATCAAAAGGCAAGGCGTTCATAAAGATCTCATTGTCTGCGGTAACGCCGAAAAGCTGTATGATGAAAAGAAGATTCACGGCAATTCCCAGATAGACACCGGCCATGGCCAGCACCTTCGCCAGGGGCGCCGCTTTCTGTTCTCTCGTTTTTAAAAAAAAGTAGGAAACCATTCCGACCGCAAAAAGCACCAGAATGGTCAGAATATGCTCTCTGGAAAGGGGCGCGTGAAGCGATGACATGTCCGACGGCTTCACAATGCTTTCCTCCCAGGGCCTTGGCTGCCAGATCACATAAAGCAGAGCCATATAAACAATTCCCAGCGCGAAAGCTGCAGCTTCCGTTTTTCCGGAATGTTTCTTTTTGAAAATCAGCGTCAACACATTCCACACTGTCAGCAGCGGACCGGGAAGAATCAGTACCGCCGCTATCACCAGCATACCCATAAAGCAGTTCCCCTTTCACTTTTGTGCTGCTCCTATCTTAACGGCAGTTTACCCATTTGTCAATAATTTTTTATCGTTTTTCGATAAAATTCATCGATTTATCCAAGAATTCCCAGATGTTCCAGCAGAATTTTAAGTCCCATACCAATCAAAATAATGCCCCCTGCCAGTTCCGCCTTTGACTTATAGCGGGTTCCAAAAACATTGCCTATACGAACGCCGGCACCAGACAGCAGAAAAGTAATAATACCAATAAAACTCACTGAAGCAATCAGATCCACATTCAGAAACGCCAGGGTAATTCCCACAGCCAGCGCATCAATACTTGTAGCTACAGCCATAAGAAGCATCGTCTTCACTGCAAAAGGATTTTCTTCCCGGGAACAGACTCCGTCCTCATCACAGTCTTTTTCTCTGGATTCCCGAATCATATTGAAACCTATAATACCCAGCAGAATGAACGCAATCCAGTGATCAATATTGGTGATATACTCTTTAAACTGAACACCCAGGAAATATCCGATTGCAGGCATCAACGCCTGAAAGCCTCCAAA
>ERZ1643250.2896-NODE-2896-length-12289-cov-10.460683_pt1 | contig 12289 bp, 10 predicted proteins | sample MGYA00579262_ERZ1643250 | MGnify/ENA primary metagenome ERZ1643250 (study PRJEB29033, sample SAMEA4952265) | chicken gut metagenome | biome: Broiler Chicken; feature: Gastrointestinal Tract; material: Caecum | place: Ireland | collected 2018 | study: Broiler...
CAACGTCTTTGAGACGGTAGGAAAGAAATCGGATTGCAAGGAATGGACAAAAATGGCAACTTAAAAAGGTGATTTAAAACGCTGTTTTTGTATAAAAGTGCCAATAAAATCGTACATAAACGAGATATGTACAAAACATAGGAAGCATGGATATCCACAGGCGGAAATATTGGTTACATGACTGCCTGTATATCTTGTTAAAGGTTTTATTGGAATGAGTCATACATAACCGTCTCAAAGAGACATTGTACATTGGATGAGAATGGGAATGTCTCAATGCATTGGATGAGATGATAGATGAAAACAACATAAGTATCTCAAAAATGGATTAAACAGAATGGAGTTGGGTATTTAAATGGTACGTCTTGATCATATCGCTCTGATTGTCTCAACGGAGCGGTCTCTTCAATTTTATGAAAAGCTAGGTTTCACAGAAACTAAAAGAATAGAGCGTTCATATGACACAGTGATATTCATGCAATGTGGACAGCTTATTCTTGAAATTTTTATTGATCCTAAGCATCCAGAACGAGTTTCACGCCCGGAAACTAAAGGACTGAGGCATGTGGCTTTTTTTGTGGAGAATTTGGAAGAAGTTATGAAGAATTTAGAGTGTGAGGCAATAAGCACCGACTGGTTTGGAAGAAAATTCACATTTACAAAAGACCCAGATGGACAGCCAATTGAGTTGATAGAGTTGAAGCCGCATATCAGGCCAGCAAATTATAACACAGAAGATAAATGGGTACAGGAGCACATAGGACAGTTCGATGTTGAGCCGAGTTTTATTTAAGAGAGCAAGTACACGTTCTCAGCCGCTTGTGAATATTACTCGTAAATAATATTTATTTAAGGAGAGCAGAAAATCATGTCTATCGATAAGAAAAAAATAAAAAAATTCATAGGAATTTCTGCAATTGTTTTGGGTGTTGCATTTGTGGGCATGAGTATTCTTGCCAGGAAGAAAAAACCATCTTCCATTTACGAAGATAATAAAGAACAGAAAAATCCATTTGAGGGTAAGAAGGTAGTTCTTATTGAAGATGAAAATGATAAAGAGAATGCGGATGGTGTGAAAGGGCATCTTGAGGTTACTGGAGATGCTGATTACAATCCCGGATTCTATGAAAGAAGAATCAAGAGAGCCATTGATGTGGTCCTTTCGTTCTTTGGTCTTGTGGTGTTATCACCTGTTTTTGCAGTTATTGCTCTTGCTATCAAAATAGAAGATCCAGGACCGGTTTTGTTTACACAGAAACGTGTGGGGCAAAATAAGAGATATTTTAAGTTGCATAAGTTTAGAAGTATGAAGATGAGTACGCCACACGATGTGCCGACTCATCAACTGGAGAATCCGGAACAATACATTACAAAGGTAGGCAAGTTTCTGCGGAAGCACAGCCTCGATGAATTACCACAGATTTGGGATATTTTTATAGGTAATATGTCAATAATTGGACCCAGGCCAGGATTATGGAATCAAGATTTACTAACTGCGGAAAGGGATAAATATAGTGCTAACGATGTGAAGCCTGGACTGACTGGGTGGGCGCAGATCAATGGTAGGGATGAGCTGGAAATAGAGGATAAAGCAAGACTTGATGGAGAATATGTGTCAAGAATGGGGCTTTGGATGGATATTAAGTGTTTTTTGGGGAGTGTTCATGTGTTTGGAAAAGACGAGAGCGTGGTAGAGGGTGGTACAGGTGAGATGAAAAAAGGAGGTCTGGATAAAGAAGTAAAAAAAAAATTCTTGTGATTTGTCAGTATTACTATCCAGAAAATTTTCAAATAACTCCTATATGTGAACAACTTGTGGAAGATGGCTTTGAAATTACGGTTTTAACTGGATTACCCAATTATCCTACAGGCGTGGTTCCGAAAGAATACAAGAATGGTCGCAGAGATGAATGGATAAACGGAGTTCATGTATTAAGATGTTACGAAATTGGCAGAAAAAAAGGTGCTGCAGGTTTAGCACTGAATTACATTAGTTACTGGCGATCTGCAACAATGAAAGTCCGTCATCTTTCAGATGATTATGACCTGGTATTTGTTTATCAGTTGTCTCCAATTACAATGGGAATTCCTGCAATAAAGTATGCAAAAAGGAACAAGAAGCCAATGTTGCTTTATTGCTGCGACTTGTGGCCGGAGTCAATTAAAATGTATATTAAAAATGAGAATAATCCCATATTTAAATATTTCAAACGAATTAGTAGGCGTGTTTATTCTGAAAGTGATTATATATTAACGCAGTCTAATAGCTTTATAAAGTATCTTAACGAAATACATAGTATTCCTTTGGATAAGATAGAATACTTACCGGCATTTGCTGATGATGGGTATCTTATAGAAGATTTTGTTCCGGAAAACGATACAATAGATTTTGTTTTCTTAGGAAATTTGGGAATTGCACAGAATTTAATCGGTGTACTTACAGCGATTAAGCAAATAAAAGATATACCCAATTTTAAAGTTCATTTCGTTGGAGATGGTTCCATGCTAAAAGAAATGAAAGAATTTGTTGCTGAAAATGGATTAGAGAATATTGTCTGCTTTTATGGACGCAGACCTGTTGATGAAATGCCTAAATATTATAAATTAGCCGATGCTTGCCTCGTATCACTTGATGCTGAAAATCAAACGGGTTTGACACTCCCAGCTAAAGTACAAGGATATATGGCAGCAGGAAAACCGATTATTGGAATGATAAGCGGTTCAGCGCAAGAAGTAATATTAGAGTCGAAATGTGGTCTTTGTGTTGATTCTGGTGATATTAAAGGTTTAGCAGACATAATGCGGGATTTTATTATAAATCACAAGCTATATGAAGCCTGTGGTGAAAACGGGAGAACTTATTTCATACAAAACTATAAAAAGGATATTTTTATGAATAAATTGGAAAGCAAAATTAGAGAAATGATGAGGTGAGTATCATGTCATTTTTGAAAATAAAACGTTTATACCGTTGTGTAGGACAATGGTATGCTCCCTGAAGAAAGCAGTTTTCACAAGTAGTGGTTATCCGTTTCCTGCGGTTGGTATCCGCATATCTACGGAACGTCCGGAAGCATTTTATAAAAGTTTGCTTCATCTCTTCCGGCATTGACAAACACAGTTTGTTTCAAGCAGTGACTACTGAGGTGGAGATAAATGAAAACGGAGATTATGCGATCTACGGACCAAATTATGCAGAGGGAAATTGTATCTATTAAGGTTGTGAAGATTATTTAATCTTATATTGGGGTTGTTAATAAAATAGTTTGGAGAAAATAGTATATAAAATGGGACGGATGTGCAATGAAACGATATTGTTTGGTAAGTTTTTGTAATATGTATGTTTTACCATATGCAAAATTATATATTAACCCTATTATTGCATCTGGTGCAGAATGTGATCTGATTTATTGGGACAGAGATGCACTGAATGGTGCGAAGGACGGTTTTGGTGAATGTCGAAAGATCTGTTATCAAAGGAAAATAACACCAGAATCTTCTGCTATAGAAAAATTAGAGGGATATATTGAGTCGAGAAATTTCATCGTAAAAGAATTGAAAACAAATAACTATGACGGTATCGTCTTTTTGCAAACTCATGCAGCCGTAGCTTGTAAAGGAATTCTTAAGAAAAAATATCAAGGAAAATATATTGTAGATGTTCGTGATTTTACGTTGGAAAACTATAGCATATATAGAAAATTAGAAGATAAAGTTATCACCAATTCGTTTGCAACGGTAATTTCGTCACCTGCATATAGCAAGTTTCTACCAAAATATGATTATGTTATAGCGCATAACTTTTCACCTTTTCCAAGTGAAATGGTAAGAAAAATCAGACGTTCTGTTTTTGAGAAACCAATTGATCCTATTCAGATATCTTTTGTTGGAACAGTTCGCTTTATTGATATGGACGTGAAGTTATTGAAACTTTTTGCAAATGATGTGAGGTTTAAATTAAATTATTTTGGAACTGGTTCAGAAGTTTTATCGGATTTTTGTGCTAAAGAAGGAATTACTAATACAGAATTTTATGGTAGTTTCACTCCTGAGATGACTGCTTCCTTCTATCAGAAAACTGATTTAATCAATAATTTGTATGGTAATCACAACCCATTTTTAGATTACGCATTGTCAAACAAATTATATCATGCGGGTCAATTATATATCCCAATACTTGTCTGCCCGGATACTTACATGGAAGACATCTCAATTCAATATAATATGGGATTCGTTTTTGACGTAAATCAACCAGATGCAAAAGAATTACTTTATGAATGGTATCATGGTTTGGACAGAGAGAGCCTTGTTAAAGGGTGTGATGCATTTATTGCATCTGTTATAGAAGAAAATACTGGTTTTGATAAAATGATAGAAAAATTTTTAATGCAGTAATAAGGGGCATAATAGTATGAGAATTTTAGAAATAACATCAGACCTTGATGGCGGTGGTGTTGATAGATTACTATATGATTATTGTAGCCGCATGACAAATGATATTCAATTTGATTTTGTTGTTACGTCAAAAACAGAAGGAATATTGGAACAACCTTTAAAGAAATTAGGTTGTAAAATTTACCGCGTTTCTCAAATCAGAGAAGGACTGAAAAATCATAACAATCAGCTAAAGAAAATACTTAATGATAATCACTATGATATTATTCATGATCATAGTGGATATAAAGCTTGGTGTAATTTGCGTGTAGCAAAAAAGTGTGGTGTGGTTGCAAGAATTGCTCATTCTCACCAAGCATTTATGGTAGAAACAACTAAACAAAAAATAATGAGAATACTCTCGGTGCCAATTACAAAAATGTATTCAACAGAACTTTTCGCTTGTGGAAATGATGCAGCAAAATGGATGTGGGGTAAGAAAGCATTTAATAACGGCAAAGTATATATCATGAAAAATGCTATTCAAGCAGAAAAATTTAACTTTTCACCGAAAAAGCGAGAGCGTATTCGTTACGAATATAATATAACTAATAAATTTGTAATTGGGAATGTGGCTCGATTTTCGTATCAAAAAAACCATGAGTTTTTAATTAATGTATTTGCGCAAGTGAAGAAAATCAGATCAGATGCAGTTTTAATGCTTATTGGACGTGGCGAATTAGAGGATGCTGTAAAGATGCAGGTGGAAGAGCTTGATCTACAAGATTCTGTGATATTTATGGGTGTTCGTAATGATGTGTCTGATTTGGTAAATGCTATGGATGTATTTGTTTTACCCTCTCGCTTTGAGGGACTACCTGTTACGTTGGTAGAAATTCAAGCAAATGGATTGCCCGCAGTTATTTCTGAGAACGTGACAAAGGAAATGACTATATCGCAGGATTTTACTTTCATTCCATTGATTCAACCTATCACGGATTGGGCAAAAGCTATAGCAAGAAAACATAGAAATAAATCAGAAAATTTGATTAGAAATACAATTTATGATTTGGATGTCGCAACTAACGAATTACGATCTAAATATCTATCTATGATATAGAGAATTGGAGAATGCTATGAAAACTATAATGCTTGTATTTGGCACAAGACCCGAAGCAATTAAAATGTGTCCTCTTGTAAATGAGCTGAAAACAAGAGATAATATAAGAACCGTTGTATGCGTTACTGGTCAGCATCGTCAAATGCTTGATATGGTACTTGATACATTCAAAGTTGTTCCAGACTATGATCTTTCAATCATGAAAGAGGGACAGACTTTGTTCGACATAACAACGAACATCTTGAATAGAATTGGAGATGTTCTTGATGAAGTAAAACCTGATGTGGTTCTCGTTCATGGTGATACGTCAACTACGTTTGCAACTGCCCTGGCGTGCTTCTACAAACAGATTGCAATTGGGCATGTGGAAGCTGGACTTCGCACATACAATATTTATAGTCCGTATCCGGAGGAATTCAACCGTCAAGCGGTTTCTATTATTTCAAAGTATAATTTTGCTCCTACGGAACTTTCTAAAGCGAATCTTGTAAGGGAAGGTAAGGACGAAGGTACGATTTACATTACCGGAAATACCGCGATTGATGCGCTGAAAACAACAGTCCGTGATGACTACACACACCCGGAATTGGAGTGGGCGAAAGATAGCCGTCTCATCATGATTACAGCACATCGCCGTGAAAATCTCGGTGAACCTATGCACAATATGTTCCGAGCAATTCGCCGTGTTATGGACGAGCATCCTGACGTAAAGGCAATCTATCCTATTCACATGAATCCTGTAGTTCGCCAAGCAGCAGATGAGGAATTAGGTGGGTGTGACAGAATACATATTATTGAACCGCTGGAGGTTCTTGATTTTCATAACTTTCTTGCGCGTAGCTTTATGATTCTAACAGATAGCGGTGGAATCCAGGAAGAGGCTCCCTCGCTTGGTAAGCCTGTTCTTGTTATGCGTGATACTACAGAACGTCCAGAAGGTATCAAGGCAGGTACACTTAAACTTGTTGGTACAGACGAACAGATGATTTATAAGAATTTCAAACTATTGCTTGAGGATCAATCTGCGTATAATGCCATGTCAAGAGCAAGTAATCCGTATGGCGATGGATTGGCTTGCAAGAGAATTGCGGATATATTGAGCCAATGATTAAATGTGGCATTGGCAAAAAATTCTACATATACTAAAACTGTCATAATTGCTTAAAGAGGAAAAACGTATGATCAAATTGTCAATGTCTATCAAAAACTTTACTATATTATCGTTTATATCATTATATATGTTGCTTTATGGTATTTGGTTTTTTTGCATAGATTCGTCAAGAATAGATAATTATGCAGAAGTATTATTCCCTTGGATTATTGCTGCTTTGTTGATCCAATTATGTTGCTTTATTTTAATAAAGAAAGTATCAATGATAGATGTGGGTTTATGGTTCCTTTTATTATCTTACTTGTTTATGTATGGATATTTGTTCATTGATTTTTTTGACTTACAGAGTTCACTGCTTTGGACGCCAATAAAAGAGTATAGTCAAAGCATTTTGTTCAATTCAGCTTCTTTTGTAAACCTATCATTGAATATGTTTTCTCTTGGATATTTATTATTATGCAAAAATGACCGTGTAAGTAGTCCAGTTCAACATGAACAAAGCGATTTATGCGACATAAAGAAATATAGGGTTGGTATTCTTTTGTGTATTATAGGAGGTATATGCCAATTAATTACATCCTTAACACTCATTACTGTTACACAGAATGCGGGCAGTTATACAGCGTATTCACAAGCTGCAAGTTCAGGTCTTATTGATGATGTTTCATTTTTGTTTGTACCTGGTGCGATATACATCTTAACGAGCAAAAAGTTAAATGGATCAAAGGCTTTAATATTTACAGGAATAATAGTGTTATATTTTTCTATGATAATGCTTTTGAGTGGTAGCCGGAAAACACAGGTGTTCGGTATATTAGCGGTTGCATTATGCTATTTGTATACTTATCGTCCGCCGAAATTTAAACTGTATAAAAAGTTGCTTATTATAATAGTGGGGATTATATTTCTTAATATGATTTATGTGATTCGTGAAAATAGAATGAACCTATCACAGGTAGTACCTGCATTTTTAACAAGTTTAACTAATTTTGATTTTTTTAAAAATTTAATTCCAGAAATATTAGCCGAGACAGGAATAACCTTTTGCTCAGTTGCTTCAGTTATACAGTGCGTACCGAAGATTTTTCCGTTTGAATATGGGGTTCCTATTTTAAGATCAGTGGTTTCTATTTTGCCGCTTGGATGGCTAATGCCAGATTTTTTTGTAAAAGCATCAACAACAACAACGATAAATTCTTATTTGGAGTTGCCTGTGGGTGCCAGCCTATTTGGAGATTTTTATTGGAACTGGGGAATGTTTGGAATTGTTTTTTCATTTATTTTCGGAATAATTTTGGCTGTCGGTTCGGTGAAATTATACAAGAAATCAAATGAAGTTTACTTTTCAATTTTTTACATAATACTAATAGGGGTCCGGGCTGGTGTGTTTGAAATAGCACGTCCACTATTTATTGTTGTATTTGTGCCTTGGCTATTCAACGCTATAATGCGAAGTAGAAAATAAGGAGAGTGATTTTATTGCATTTTTTATTACATGGTGCAACTAATTGGAATTCCACTAATTTTGGTGATTTTTTATACGCATACGAAATATATCATTATCTTAAAAGAGACGCTACTAATCAAGTTGGATTTTATAATCCATCGGATTATTTCATTAAGTATCTTGATGAGGATGTTCCTGCATTGGATAATGTAGGATTTCAAGAGGCAGACTACCTAATCTATATTCCCGGTGGTTATTTTGGTGAAGGGCATAATGCAAGATTTAGAGACACGCTGATTCAATATATCCGGTTTATGCCATTTGGCTTGAAAGCTGTTAGATTGAAAAAAAAACTGTTGACTATTGGTGTTGGCGCAGGACCAATAGATAGATGGTTTATGAAGTCAGCGATAAAAAAAATCTGTAAAAACAGCATAGCAGTTACAACGAGAGATATAGAATCCCAAAAGGCTCTGCAAGACATAGGAGTAAACAATATTCCGGAATATTCTGATATGATGCTTGCTTATAATTTGAAGCGTATCGCAAAAGATACGGAGCAAATCCAGCGTATAAAATCATTTGTGGGGGAGTCCAAGCTCTTGTTGGTACATTACAATCATTCATTAGAAGCACTTGAAAAATTTGCAGCAGTTATTAAATCCTTTGCCGATGAACATAAAAACTATAAAGTGGTTGTTTCAGCGGATTCAATATTACCGTATGAAAATGATTATTTTAATAAATTCAGTGCTTTATGTGGATCTGAAGTGTATCATTTCATTTACGACAATCCATTTGAAATGTTAAAACTGATAGAGATTTCAGATTCTATTTTAACTTGTAAATTGCACGTAGGTGTCGTGGGATGTATGTTTGATAAAGCAGTAGTTTGCGTCGCAGAGCATCCAGAAAAAACTATTCGTTTCTATAATTTGATAGAGAGTCCGCAGAATTGCATGTCATTGTATGATAGCACTGTAGACAAAATAAACGAAAAACTGAATTGCTTATGTGAAATTCCATTAAGTATTCCAAAAACAGAAACAGAAAAAGCGATGAAGCATTGGCAAACGATGCAACGCATACTTGAGAAGAATTATGAAAAATAAGTTATTATCCAATACAATTTACTTATACATACTAACGATTGTTAAAATGGTTTTTCCATTGGTTACATTGCCATATTTAACGCGCATATTAAGTGTTGAGATATACGGCTCTGTGGCTTATGTGAAATCATATATGTCATATGTACAGTTGGTTTTAGATTTTGGCTTTTTATTATCTGCAACTAAAAATATAGCAGTTGCTAAAGGAAAAGACGATACACGAATTGAATATATTGTCGGTAATACACTTGCGGAAAAAGTTATACTTTTATTTGCTGCTGTAGTTGTTACCTTTTTTGCATCAATCTTTATTCCGATATTATATGCTAACCAAACATTCTTATGGTTATATTTTTTGGCAATCGCTATTACGATACTCCTCCCAGACTTTCTATATCGCGGGATTGAAAGGATGGAGTGTGTTACAATTCCATATACCGTTGCAAAAGTCATTGCCATCATTTTGACATTAATATTGATAAAAGACGATAGTGACTTGATGCTAATCCCTGTATTTGAGATAATCAGTAATGCTGTTGCGGTATTGATTTCCTTTATTCTTCTTAAAAAATTAGGCATTCGCATAAGGTTTAGTAATATAAAAATATGGATTCGTGATTTGAAAGAATCTGCAGTATATTTTATATCAAATTTTGCTACTACTGTTTTTGGAGCATTAACGACCATTATTGTCGGTATTTTATTAGATGAAACTGACGTTGCTTATTGGAGTGTTTGTATGCAAATAGTATCAGCAGCGAAGTCACTATATGCGCCAATTTCTAACAGTATATATCCTTATATGGTTACGAATCGTGACTTGAAACTTGTGACAAAAATTAGAAATCTAATGACTGTTCCTATGATTATAGGAAGTGTAATTGTAATTTTTTTTGGAAAGCAGATCATGCTCATTATTGGTGGTGAGAACTACGGATATGCTGGTTATATTTTGAAATTATTATTACCAGTTATAGTAGCTAGTTTTTATTCAATGTTGTATGGTTGGCCAGTACTCGGTGCAATCGGAAAAGTACAGCAAACCACAATATCGACGATAGTTGCAGCCGTGATTCAAGTCGGTGGTATAATAATCATATATTGCCTAGGACTTTTCAATTTGGTTTCGCTTGCTTTATGCTGTGGAGTATCCGAAATCATGCTTTTAGTTATTCGATATGGAATATTTATAAAAAACAAAGAGAGTTTCATGGAAAAATCTTAAGTACTGCAAAAACTTTTTGGTGATATAAGAGTAAAGTTTATTGAGACTTGGCTTGAGAAGAAGTTATTTGAAATTTTAATGACAAATGAAGAATGAACTTGAAACATTGATATGGGAGGTTATTACAGAGGTTTAGCAGATGAACGGGACTTGAATTGTGATAAATTCTTTATTTAAGGATAGATTCAGACAATGGCAAATGAGACATATACCATGGCTGACGATTAAGAAATTATTGTGATAGATTACCTAATAGAAGCTTTGAAAGGAAATATTGCGATTAAAGGTGGCTACGAATAATCGAAATACTATTAATTTAAGAGGAGAGATCATTTTGCATAATATCACAGAATTATTCAAAAACAAAACATTGGTTATTACAGGAGGCACTGGCTCATTCGGTTCGACTGTCTTAAAGCACTTTTTAACCACCGATATCAGAGAAATTCGCATCATCAGTCGTGATGAAAAGAAGCAGGACTGGATGCGACATACGCTACAAGCAACCTATCCGGACTACGCCGGAAAGGTGCAGTTCTATGTGGGAGACGTTCGCAATGTGGATTCTGTCCGGGATGTTATGTATGGAGCAAACTATGTGTTCCATGCAGCAGCTTTAAAGGAAGTTCCGAGTTGTGAGTTTTTCCCAATGGAAGCTGTAAGGACAAATATTATAGGTACTGATAACGTCATCACGGCAGCAGTGGAAAATCATGTAGAACGTGTGGTATTCCTTTCAACCGACAAGGCAGCATACCCCATCAACACCATGGGCATGACCAAAGCAATTGGTGAGAAGGTTGTACAGGCCAGAGCACAAAAAGCATTTGAACGCGGTGGTACAGTCCTCGCTTGTACACGCTATGGAAATGTTATGTGCAGCAGGGGCTCTGTTATTCCGCTTTTCATCGATCAGATTAAGCGAAAAGCGCCAATCACCATTACTGATCCGAATATGACCCGATTTCTTATGAATCTGGATGAGGCGGTAGACCTTGTGGCATTTGCCTTTGAACATGCTGAACCGGGCGATCTGTTTGTACAAAAAGCAGACGCAAGCACAATCGGGGATCTGGCGCAGGGAGTAATGAAGGTATTCGGAGAAACCGAGTGTAAAATCATTGGTTCTCGTCATGGTGAGAAATTGTATGAGACACTGGTAACAAGGGAAGAGATGCTGCGATCAGTGGACATGGGCCACTACTACCGTATCACACCTGATGCAAGAGGCTTGAATTATGACAAGTTTTATGTGGAAGGTACTGTGATTACAGAGGGGGATGAGGCGTACACTTCGCATAATACGAACCGTTTGGATGTGGATGGTGTGGTTAAGAAGATCATGGGAACAGACTACGTGAAGGAAGAACTGGAAGGAAGACCGCATGTGGTTGAGGCGTAAATCAACACCACAGCGGATATGAAATTAATAAACGGTTTTGTAGCTGGTTTAGCGACAGAAGCATATGAGTAGCAGTATGTGGAGACAAGATTATGTGAATACGATAAGACTATATTTGGTAGAACAGAGACAGCGTAAAAAATGTGATTAATGTGGAAGGGATACATAAATATATGAATGAGAGGAGATAGTTATGAACATCTTAGTAACCGGCGCCAAGGGCATGGTGGGAACCGCCCTTGTGGCCAATCTGAAAAATATAAAGGAAAACAAAAACCGTACCCGCCCCACTATCCAAATCGGGGATATTTATGAGTACGACTTGGATTCCACCCCGGAAGAGCTGGACGCTTACTGCCGGTCAGCGGATTTCGTGTTCAACCTGGCGGGTGTGAACCGTCCGGAGAATCCCGAAGATTTCATGAAGGGAAACTTCGGCTTTACCAGTACGCTTCTGGACACCTTGAAGAAGTACAATAACAAGGCCACTATTATGCT
>ERZ1643250.2897-NODE-2897-length-12282-cov-21.338758_pt1 | contig 12282 bp, 9 predicted proteins | sample MGYA00579262_ERZ1643250 | MGnify/ENA primary metagenome ERZ1643250 (study PRJEB29033, sample SAMEA4952265) | chicken gut metagenome | biome: Broiler Chicken; feature: Gastrointestinal Tract; material: Caecum | place: Ireland | collected 2018 | study: Broiler...
AAGGTCTGTTACGAAGATGGTGTCGACGCCCTAAACGGGCTTTTTCCATTTCTACAGTATACGGTGATGCAAAAGTATCTGGAAATGCACAAGGTGTCAACGCCCTAAACGGGCTTTTTCCATTTCTACCCACAGTATAGGGACATCTTACATAAGATCTTTGTCGGGTGTCAACGCCCTAAACGGGCTTTTTCCATTTCTACAAAGTTGAAGAAGAAGGATACAGTTCAGGCAGAACCGGTGTCAACGCCCTAAACGGGCTTTTTCCATTTCTACTGTGCAGAAATTTTCTAGATATAGAAAAAAAGGAGGATGTGTCAACGCCCTAAACGGGCTTTTTCCATTTCTACCAAACTGGAAACAGGTAAAACAGAAAGAATAGACTTAGATATGTGTCAACGCCCTAAACGGGCTTTTTCCATTTCTACAAGCTTCATCTTTCAATTAACCCTATTATCTGTATTGTGTCAACGCCCTAAACGGGCTTTTTCCATTTCTACTTATATATTATCTATTGGAGGGCATCATGATTATATTGGTGTCAACGCCCTAAACGGGCTTTTTCCATTTCTACTCACTACGATGTAGCGTCTAAGAATATGTACCAGAAACTGTGTCAACGCCCTAAACGGGCTTTTTCCATTTCTACAGCTTCAAGGAATAGCAAGAAAACTACAGGAAGCAGCAAGGTGTCAACGCCCTAAACGGGCTTTTTCCATTTCTACATATACTGATAAACAGAAGAATACATTAAAGGCTTTGGGTGTCAACGCCCTAAACGGGCTTTTTCCATTTCTACTCAGGTAAGAGGTACAAACCTCAAAAATGGGTGTGTGTCAACGCCCTAAACGGGCTTTTATCATTTCTACGGTACCTGCTGAGAACCCGCATAAACACTGGCTTTGCAGGCTCATTTTTGCAGGTATTTGTTTGAAAATTCTGAAATCAAGCATTTTTTGCTCATTTTCTGGCATGTTCACAGTTTATTCATATTTTCAGTTAATTTTCCAGCCGCCACCATATAAACATTATACTTTAGCCTCCAGTAAAATGAAAGTCACATTTCTTATATTTGTCTCTACTTCATATCTCCAACCTCTTTCATCTATCTTGAATTAATGCTGTTTACAAACACAAGGTAACATGCAAAGTCCCCAATCTTTTTCCGATATAGCTTGTCTTCTTCTTCATATCCCAGCTTGTCTCGCCATCCGGTATCTCTCCCCTGCATTTTCAGATAACGTGCCAGCATATTAAATTTAATAATCACAGAATCATGACAGGCCGTCCTTCCGAAATCGCGTTCCGCCTTTTTCTCTCGATCCAGCAGACACCACTCTGCTCTTATGCCCGCATATCGCACCGCTGTTTGTATTAACTCCTCATACAATTCTTTGCCATCCATATCGCCGGAAATATCTGTCAGAATCATATCATGCAGTTCCTGCATCTCTTCAAATGTAAGACTCTTCGGTTTTGTTAAATACTCATTAAATGTACTGTAAATCATCTTATCCTCCATTCACACAATAATTCGTTTCTACTTTTTCTTTATATAGTCCTTTACACTTCTGAGCAAAGTAAGCTTAATATTTTCATATACGGAGCCAAAGAATTCTTTCTCACAAATACTCCGTCATCAGAATGCATATCTCCTTTTGTGGGAATGCACAGGCTGAAACACTCCACGTTATGTCCATCATACTCCCAAGATTCATCTGGTTCTGTCTCCTGTCCAATCACATATCTCTCCGGAATATATGACGGAATCTCATACAGATCCGATGGCACAAATCTCCATGGATATCCGGTTTCGGCTGAAAGTCGTGAGGCAATCTTTCCTATCATATCAGACTAGAAATTATTTTCAATAGTAAACGCACAGCCCCACCCCATATCAGTCGCATCCAGAACAATTACTTTTATCTTTTTATGCAATTTTCGAAAGAATGCTGCGACATCCGCTGCTCCATTTGAATCCTCTTCCTCATCACCTGTAAATACAACCGCAACATTCATTGCCAATGCATCCTCAAGCATAAGGCTGACTGCCATCGCATTAGTCGAGGAATTATCAAATGTTCCTTTCATCAGGTCATTGTCATAGTCTTTTGAAAAACATTTTGTAATCTGCCTCTAACAATCTACATGACTGGATACTACGATAAGCTCATCCGGAAGCTTTGAAAGCGGTACTTTTGAATACAAATGAAATAGCCCATTTGCATTAATACGCCGGTAGCTGCTGTTCCTATTTTTGTAAGTAGATAGTTGAAATGAGACTCTTTACTATTTTCCATAATCTTTATTTTACACTGTCTCCATATTCGAAAACATTAAAACAACAACGCTGTTTAAATAACCCTGACTTATAATTTTCACCTTATATAGTAGATCCGAGAATACTTTTCCAGATTTATCAGAGCATAGCAGGCACTCTAATAACCTAAACGGCTGTTCTCATTTCATATCGTTTCTAAAAAACAATACTTAAAGCAAAGTTGCGGCAATGCCCTAAACGGGCTTCTTTCATTTCTACAAAACAAGGAAAGAATTAGGAAAATAATAATTTATTTGAGGGTGTCAACGCCCTGAACGGGCTTCTTTGATTTCTACCATTAATCATGTATATACTATGAACTTTGGTAGAATTACGTGTCAACGCCCTGAACGGGCTTCTTTGATTTCTACAATGAGTATTATGAAATATATGCCTGACGATGTAGATTGTGTCAACGCCCTGAACGGGCTTCTTTGATTTCTACTGCATGTAAAGGCGATGAGGATCTCGCCAGCAATGTGTGTCAACGCCCTGAACGGGCTTCTTTGATTTCTACCTTTACAATTCTCTAAATTTAAGACTTTGCTTGAAGAGGTGTCAACGCCCTGAACGGGCTTCTTTGATTTCTACAGACGTGGTGGTTACTTAGATATGAGGGGTATGAAGGTGTGTCAACGCCCTGAACGGGCTTCTTTGATTTCTACCTGCACCCAATAAATACGCCGCTCAGAAATACTGCCATGTGTGTCAACGCCCTGAACGGGCTTCTTTGATTTCTACGGTACCCTCTCAGAGCCCGCATAAATACTGACTTTGCAGGCTCATTTTTGCAGATATTTATCTGAAAATTCTGAAATCAGGCGTTTTTTGCTCATTTTCTGGCATGTTCACAATTTGTTCATATTTGGAGGAAGGCGCCTGCTTGCCACAACATAAATATTATACCCAATCTGCCAATAAAATGAAAGCTACATTGCTTATATTTTATCATTTGTCCTTCTCTTTATATTACGGCTTGTCTCTCCATCCGGAATCTCTTCCATATACTTTCAGTCAATAGACCGGTATACTCCTCTTTGTACTTATACCTCTGTAAATCCCACTGTAGCTTACACTTTTTGACAAATGTTCGAGAACTATTGGCATGCTGCAGCACTCGCGTTCCTCATAATATAATCAAAAGCACTGCAGCTGCCCAGATATTAGTCATACTGCTAATATTATAACTATTCCTATACCTGCTTTACTCCGCCAGTCTGCACTGGTTTGCCACCCATTTGCCGTTTAAATTCTTAGGAATAAATGTAACAGAACGCCCCTTTTTCAAATCCTCTGCCTGAATATCCGGATTATATGCATTGAGCGTAATCCTGTAATCCGTATTATCTTCTCCGGTAATATACCCGAAATTCTGGTCTGTTCTGAAGAATTTTACCCTGCCCGCAACTCGGGATGCCTTTTCACCCTTACATCTATTTTGGAAATTTCCTGAAGAGTCAGAGGGTCCCGAACCTGATTTATTCCATCTGCCTCTCAAAGTCAGTCTTTGATCAACTGGTTCCGGTAGAGTACGCAGCCTGTCTGCATTTTTCCGATTATTTGCAAACCAGGTATATATATATTCATTGCCTTTTTTGTCCAACTCTCTTGGATACATAACCGGAACACCTTTAGGTATAGACCGGGTATCACACATAATTAATAGATTTTTAACCGCTCCCTGATCAAGATTTTTTCCCTGCTTTGTGTTAATATCTTTATAGCCTTTTCTATCAAGACTTACCTCTATAGAATTCCCTTCCATTGATACATTACGGATAACTTTCTCTGTTACTATAAGCTTAGTACTTCCATACCCAAATGGTTTTGCATGTCCAAGCTTATGCTGTCTTGTGCTGTCTTTTCGGTTCTCACCTAAAGTAACGACCCATACCAGGTTTTGAAGCTGTTCTTCCGTAATTTCATCAAAATATATTTGAAATTCAAACGAACCGCTCATTGCTTCCATCGTCGAATTCATCTTGCCTTTAGGCGCGTCCGCAGCCACCGAACTATGCCAGTACATCTTTCTTCCTCTGGGTGTTGCATTTCCTAGATCATGATACTCCGTATGGGCTTTGCCATTGCAATCCAATACTTTTTCACCATAAAAGTCGAAATTCCAATACGTCACCTGTTGCCCCTTCGGTTTCCTTAGATAAAACTCAAAAGCTGACGTCCTTGGCTCGCCAAGTATCTGCAAAGTATGTATTTCACTTTTTAGACTGCCAACAGGTTTCGCGTCTGTAATACGAATATGTCCTTTCAGCCCCTTTCCTCTTGTTGTTCCAAACAGCAGACATGCCGGGCAAAGACGGTCAGTATTATCACAAGGTACATGCACTCCCATTATTTCTTCCCACTTTCTTCTCTGGGCAATCCGACCAATAGAAGAGTTGGACAAATATACGAGCGTTTCATTTCCCCGCTTTACCATAAAATAGTATACAGGAATTTTATTGTCGTTCCCCGCTTTTGCCCGTTCTAAGGCGTTTTGAAGATTTTTATTTGGTATCTTATTCCGGTTTTTCAACGCCCGCGGGCGATCCTGCAAAGCTGACTTAAGAGCTCTGTAGGGTTCCTCATTTCTAATCCTATCCGGTGTACCGTCTTCTCTCGTAAAATCCCATGTATAGATCCTTTCGTTTTCCTGCAGATAAGCAATGTGATAATCGTCTTTTGTATTTACAGGTATATTATACTGAAGCCAGCCATGATTAGCAATAAAGTCTCCATTCTTTTCTGTAACTCTCTGTCCATTCTTATACTCTAGATATGTTTCTTCTACTTGTTTTGATTCTTTTACTTGTACTGCAACTTTTTCAGCATAGGTACTGTATAATACCCATCGGCGTTCCCCGCTGCCAGTAATAGTCTCCTCATACGCCAGCAATCCTCTTTTCTGCAATGACCCGAAAGTAGGAACGCGCTGGCTGATTGGCTTATCATCCAGAAGAAATGCTGTACAGCTGTCTGTAACAGCCTCATATACACTGCGCAGCATTCCACGGAGCTCGCTGCCAGGAATCACCGGCTCGTCCCCTGTTTCTCCGGGAGCTCTCAAAAAGCCGTACTCTTTATGCAGGTTTTTCTTTTCGTCATCACTTGGATTATCAATATATCTGTTCTTATTGATATCCCAATATTTCGGATGTGCCCCATCCGGAACAATAAGCGGTGTCTTTGTATCGAGCGCTACTGTAAGCCAGCCGCTGACCAAATGCGACTCTCCGCGATAGACAGATTCTCTGGATTTTCGTCTTTCTTCAATTGTCGAACCAAACGGAATGAAGTTATATGGGTTAACAAATAACTGATTACTCATACTTTCTCACTTCCTTTCTCCACAGCATTTCGCTCTACAAATCCTTTCAGACGGTAATCAGCGATCTTTGCCATTCCGTTTTTGTCATAAATGAGATAACAGATTACCTCAGAACTGTCTGCGTTCATATCTGCAGGGAGTACATATTTCCCGCCAACTGTGGTATAAAGGACAAGATTGCCATACTGATCTGTCGGATTTCCCATCTTTTCACACTTATCGTGATTAATATCAAGGGTCTGATACTGAACGATATAATACTTCTGCGAAACATCCTGCTCTGATGCGATTCTCCACTGAAAACTTTCACCGATACAGCTCCTGCTAAAATAGATTTCCTGCTCGTCCGAAAAAATCCGAAGCTCCAAAAGCTTTTCCAGGTTTAATATACTGAGTTCTTCTTTATTTGCATGGCCCGCCTGAAAAAAATTCGTTCCATAAGCAAGGAATAAAAAATCTCCTGAAAATCTTTGCAGTAACTCAGAACTTAAATCTATTGTCTGAACAGAGCCGCTCTCCTTGATCCACATACATTCATTCATAAAAATTCCTCCAGAAAATGACTGTTATTTTCCTTAATCTGACGGGTCATATCCTTACCATCCACGGTTAGATGCATAACACTGCATCTTCCGTGTCCTGTTCCTGACGCTCCGCCAAAACTCAGAAGTCCAAGCTCCAGATCGATCAGGGAAACTGCCAACAACTGTATCTGAAATTTGTTCCATTTATTTCGGTCTATTACAATTTCCAGTTTTCCATGCCCTCCCTGCCAAAGCCTGCTTGTAAAAAGAGCTGTATTCCGCGGAGCCTGAGTAAATCGGTCTACCGCATTTCGAGTGAGAGAATACGGAGCCCCTCCGCTAATCACTGTCTCTCCAAAACGAATTGACGAACGTATATGTTCACCTTCTTTTTCTTCCATCCCAAACAAACGGTTTATTTCAACGGTTCTGTTTTTTTCCGTGCTGTCCATGTTAAGCTGTCTCAAAAGTGCCTGCATATGATGTCTGAAAGTCCCTGCCCATGAAGTACCGGGAATAACCGGCTTTTCTTCCAAATTAGACAGCGGGACGGAGTCCGGTACACTGCCATCGCTAAATACCTCCGCCCGTGCAGTATTTACCCGAACAGAAAAACTTCCTTTTATTTTTATATCTGCACATATCTTAATATATGCATTTTTCTGAGACTCGGCAGTAATATCTGTCCCATTTACAAATGATTCTTCATCCAACGGGTCAAATTTCATCCATTCTTCTATATCTTCCGGAAATTGATAATCTATCCTTTTTACAGTCACAGCCATATTTCCATATCCTCTGGTCGTTCTCGCGCCGAAAGAAATTCCATCAAATACCAGACTTTTCATTAATGGATCCAGACCATCTGCGATTTCTTTCTGATAATCTCCTTCCTCCCCGGTCCACTCCAGTACAGAATAGTAAGGCATCTCTGTCTCTGTCACCTGAAAATCATATTTATTTCCCTGGACTGTCATCCCCCATTCATCAAGACGTATTCCATCACGAACGGTAATCTTATAATCAGATGCAGATGCTGTCCCCGGTCCAACAGCATCACTGACCAGCACATGACTCTCCGAAATAGTATCTTCCGAAATATCTCCAAACATTTCATTTACATCTTCTTCTGATAAGGTCGGGATTGTATTCATACACAAATTCCTAAGTACACCCGCAACACTGCTTCCCGGAATAAACGGGCATCCTTTACCATCGATCATAAGATCACTGTCAGTGATCTCATTTTCTCCACTGCCTATTCGAAGCGGAGACTTCTGGTACATTTTTAACTGATAATATACTTTTTTCAATGAAATCTCCTACCTTTCCTTTTTATAATGCTGTTTATGAAGAATAATCTCCAGAGGAACTTTCCAGCTTTTCAAAAGAACATCCTGTGCCTCAGGGAAGCTGCTGATTTCTTTCCATAAAGCGTCATCTTCACCCAGAATCTTTTTCAATGAGAGCGTATTCTTTCCGGTGTGCGAATAAATTCCTCTGACCAGATTCTCACTGACCTTTTTTCTGCCGTTTTCATTCTCACTGCTGATATCACTCTCCTTAATCGTTCCGATCATTCGAAGAAAATCCTGATAATCTTCCGCCTGAGAAAGCATCAGCCTCAGACGTCCGACCGGAATTTTCTCATCCTGGACACTGTAATCCAGCGCATATCTCCGCATTGCCTCAAGTCCGGCTGATACTAACAATTTTGTATATATCTCCCGGGTATATCTGCAATCCTCTTTAGGCTCAATATAATCAATATTTCCCTCTCTCACAGAAACTGCTTCCTGCATTTTTTCCTCAGTCATAACATAACATACTCCGAATCCTTCCTGTGCAAATCCTCCTGTTCGGATTATAGATGGAACACTTTCTCCAGATGCTTCAAAGCAGTAAACACTTCCGGCTCTCACAACAGGAACATGCGGTTTCTGAAGCTTCCATGTCGACTGATAACCACCGATTGTATGGTAACGGCAGTAATCCGTCCGGCCATCTGGTATCTTATCCTTAAGTCCTAGTTTATCTGCCAGTACGCTGCGTATTTTATCTGCATCTGTTATGTATTTTCCTTCTTGCTGTATGGCAAGATCCGACTTTAATATAACATACACCGCTTCACCTTTTGCAGTGCTAATACATTCCTCTCCGCAGGGTTCCACATTTACAATTTCTTTCAGAGAGCAGGAAGCATATTGCGTACTTCTGCTGCGCCCAAAACGCAAGTCAGCCCGGCTTAGAATAGTAAGCACTTTTTTTATCATCTCTTTCGTACAGATCACAGTCCCCCCATAGATCATTCCGGCATCAATAGATTCCTGCATATACAGCATTTTCTCTTCACTTTCTGATGAATCAGGAGAAGATAACTTATCCTGAAAGGTTCCATGGACTGCATGGTGATAAACTGTATGAATAGCAGGCTCTGCCACTGCAAATCCGACTTTGGTCTTATCCTCCGGTGTAAAGAAAGAAGCAAACGCACTGTCCATTGTTTTTGGCTTCAGTCCTTTCCAGTCTGTATCTTTCTGCGCCAGACTATTGATCAGACGGCCATTATCATTTTTAAGCTTTACCAACATCATTGGCGCAGGATCAGAAATCCCTCCATCAATAACCGGAGTGAGTGCCGACCAGCAAACATCACCATTCTGGAAAAGTGAATCAAAAAATTTATCATCTGCATTTCCTGTACGCAGATAATTTCCTGCAAGGCATCCAATCACGCTTCTTGCCGGTATGGACGTATTAAGCTCGCCACATCCCGGCAGAGTAACCGGTGCATCTAATGAAATATGATAAGAAATCTTCACTTTATCTTCTGAATTCATTTCTTTCAGAGTCTTCTCAAATTTCTCGGGGATCTCATGTTCTTCTGGAATCTCTTCTTTAGAAGAATCATCAGCAGTGGAATCATCATTCCAAACCATTATTTTCACGTTGCCGAGTCCTCGATTTCGAGAAGTCCCAATATGTCTGGTCGCTTTACAGCAATCTATCAAAAAATCTCGCAACGTTGAATCTTCTGTGTTCAGGTATAATGGGGCATAGAATTCCATCTCTTTGCTGTTTTTCAAATCAAAAGGATCATAATGGCTGATCACTCTTGTAAACCTCAGGGAGTTATCCACTTTAACTCCATCCTCCAATTTTGTCTGTCCTCTAACCCTTGAAAACATACGTCCGACATTTGCAGGATGTGCCATTCGTTTTACTATGTCCGGTATCGCCCCTTCACATTTTTCTATATTCCGGTCGTCTGCCGGTATTTTTTTTGTCAGGAATTCACGGATAGTTTCCGCTCCCCTCATGACTGCATCCTGAAGAAACAGACATCCTTCATTTCCATATGCATCTCCGAATATTCTGCGGGTTTTCTCTGACGCCTCCGGATACTCCATCTTCTCCATATCGCGTGCTGACTGTTTTAGGCAACCCTTCAGCCGCCTTGCCGGAATATACGGAAGTCCTGCCTCATCCATACATACATCCGTATCTACAGCATTTCCTACACTTTCTCCATTTCCAGCACACAAGTCGGACCGAAGCACTATTTTCAAATATTCCATCTATCACCCCTCCTTAAACCACAGATCATACACTTCTGAAAAATCATAAAGCATTTTTAACAACTGTTCCTGATCCGAATATTTCTCCTTTATTGTGTTCTCCAGACCTTTATGGTGTCCATTAACCCGAACCAACTCCTGTCTGCCACAGGACAAACTATCTTCGAATTCATTTCCGATTGTTTTAATATCACTTCTTGACACATGATATTCGTTCAACAAGCTGTTCAGTTCTGTTAGTCTGTCATAATGAAGAATGTTCCCGGCTTCTCCTCCTGCGATCAGCCACGGACGGGCAATACATCGTTCTGTCCCCTGACGCTTTCTTACACTGTCAAGATCTCCTCCGATTCCATTATGTATATAATGAAAATCCAGCCAGCCTTCTTCAATTATCTTATTCTGTCTTCCGTGTACTTTTTTCTTCGCATTTTCACATGCCTGCTCAGCCATAGAATATACTCTTGAAAACGGATAGTGACTGTGGAAAATACAAATACCTGCACACGAGCTGTACATCCATTCTGACATATTTTTTTTCTGATAATCCTGCACTGATTTCAGATATGCCTGTACATATTCCATTGCAAACCGTGCATTACATACAAATGTCATATCATCTCCATCTGTAATAATTTTTCGGAACAGAAAAGCTCCTTCTTCATATTTTCCTTTATATTTCTCTTGCAGGGTATCTCTGCACTTTTCTAATGCCTGCACTCCCTGAACCGAAAACGCATCTGCCGTTATTTCTGTAAACTCTCTCATTTTTGATATGCAGGTGTCATAATCCGTTTTTCCTTCCAGCATTTTCGAAATTTTAATTCCCATATTATTTCCATCTGCATGGATAACTGCCAGAAGACTTTCTTCTCCTTTACCGATTATCATATTATCCAGAATCTGCACCTCCGGATCTTCTCTGCTGATTTCCTGCCCTCGTTTACGTTTGACCTGTGCTTCTGCAGTAAGCCGAACTAATCCATCCTCATATTTCTCTACACAAGAATATGGCTGAAACGTATTACGATCCATCATCGAAAAAGGCAGAATGAAATCACTTTGGCCGGTTATCATTCGTTTTTTTTCCCTGTCCGCTTCCTGCATCAGACATGTATAATCATGCTGATAGTCTCCTGTATACTCACTGCATACAGCCATTGGAATCAGACCCGGATATTTCTTTAACAGATAATATGAAAACGCCTTATTCACTTTTATGTAACTATCATGTGAATCGAAAAGTATTGTTTCATTTCCCCCTCCCCGAAACAATTCGACCATGTGGAGCGTGTTTGTTCTAAACGCTTCTGCTATTTCAGATATATGAAATTCTTTCTGATCTGCAAGCCGCAGCGTCTTCTTTCCAGGAACGCCGCTCTGTTCAAATAATTTCTCTGCCTGCTCAAACAAAATGTCCCAGCTTCGTGTGATATTATCCGATGCGCCGATAATCTCTGTTACACGATTCGAGCGAAATATGTATTCTTGCTTTGATCGAATCGTATACTGTGCTAAAACGTATGTCATATTGTTTCCTCCCTGATAATACTCTTCTCTGGTAATGCATGCTTTATTCTTGTAAATACTTGGACATATACAGCACCACTATTAATTATTATATCTTAACTTACCATTTTTCAAAATAATATTATTGCTATTTTCTAATATTTTTTGTTATTTACTGGCATAAATATTTTTTCATTTATTCCTATAAATATGGTATATCCCCGTTTTCCGTCGTAGTACTAGGAAATTTCCGGCGTTTCTTTTTTTCTCTTTTTTCGTTTCTTCTTCCGTCCCTCGATTTTTCCTTTATTTACAACAAATTTTTAATGCCCTTTCGGGGCTTTTTTTATTGGAAAAATTTTTTTGATATGTTATAATAATAGTACTCTATAGCACTTTGTTCGGAGGTCAATTATGGCATACTATTTAAGAAAAGAAAAAAAGAAAAAAGGGATCTATTTACAAATGTATGAGTCCCACTGTAAGCGCCAAATATTCCTGCGGATTTCCAGATCCTCAAGTTTTGCCTATAATTGTAGTCGATAGATATTTAGACTATTTCACTACAATTATGGAGGATAGGTTATGGCAGGTACTCGCAAAGCCCGTGTTCCGATGGCGGAACAGATCAGGCTTATCAATGAATGCCGACAGAGCGGCATGACAGATGCTGACTGGTGTCGTGAAAACGACATTGCGGTAAGCACCTTTTACAACTGGGTCAGCCGCTGCCGGAAAGCCGCAGCGGATCAGATCCCGGCAGCGAATTACGGTCATCCCCCGGTTCCCCGCCCGAAACAGGACGTGGTCCCCATTGACATTGTTCCAGATCACATTCCGGAACAGCATACAGCATCACGGATGCAAACCCCGTACCTTGACAATTCACATACGATCGAAGTTGCTATGAAGGAGATCACGGTCCGCATCAGCAATGATGCAGATCCTGTCCTGCTCACCAGGACATTCCGCCTGCTTCAGGAGCTCTCATGTTAGGCGATATCTCCGGACTTGAGAAGATCTACA
>ERZ1643250.2904-NODE-2904-length-12258-cov-6.745472_pt1 | contig 12258 bp, 13 predicted proteins | sample MGYA00579262_ERZ1643250 | MGnify/ENA primary metagenome ERZ1643250 (study PRJEB29033, sample SAMEA4952265) | chicken gut metagenome | biome: Broiler Chicken; feature: Gastrointestinal Tract; material: Caecum | place: Ireland | collected 2018 | study: Broiler...
CCGGAAAAGCCCGTAAATAAAGGCTTTCTGGCCCACCGCCGACTATTCAAACTCCTCGGCGGATGACATTATATGATGCCTATGACGCCTGTATAGAAAGTTTTAATTCGAACTTATGTTTGTTTTTCGTAGTTTCCGTACCGCTAAAGGAAAAATAAACTCCAAAAAAACTCCAAATCAACTTGGGCGATCTTTTGCTTCCTCCTGCGCATAAAGAAGATCCAATGCCTGACAAATGACTCCACTCATCGTCTGATAATGTCTTTCGGCATATGAAACTAACCGTTCTTTTTCTTCTGCTGACATACGAATTCTCAAACTTGAATCCTTGCCATCCAGTGATGGTTTCCTTGGCATCTTCATCTCCTCCTAACATCTCATAGTTTAACATGAATTGATACATGTGTCAACATTATTCTTTTATTTAGTCAGCAACAGATTTTTAAAATTATTAAAAACAACTCGTATCAATTCTGGTTCATCAAGCGATTTTGCTATAAGTTCATACTCTTCCAGTAATAATGATGGTGAAAACTTTTTTCCATTTACTTTTGAATATGGTCCATCACTTTCTATCAACAATCTATCTTTCGGAATTGCATTCACAACATCCATATTTTTTACCATACTTGCATTTACCGAAAAATAACATCCTAAGTGAATAAAATCTTTTTGAAGTTCAACATTTCCAGTATACCAATGTAATATACATCTTCTCGGACAATATTTGCTCAAGATTTTTAAAGCAATTTCTTCTGCACCCCTTATATGGATTGACATTACTTTATTCTTTTCAGAACAAGCCTCAACAATTTTTTCAAACCACTTTATCTGCTGATTTTTTTCTATCCCTGTTCTTTTTGTAAAATCCAATCCAATCTCACCAACATATTCTGTTTGTGGCAGCATCTTCATGAAGTCTCTTAAATCCTTCTCTTTTAAATCTGTATTGAGTGGATGAAACCCCAATGCGAATCTGATATATTTATTATCACCGAATATATTCTTACAGCTTAAAAATACACCTGGTGAATTTGTCATGCATAATGTATACTGTTTTTCCCCGACAATTATTTTATAAATCTCATTATAATTCTTATACATATCCAAATGGAAATGAGTATCAATCAGTCCTTGCACATTTTTCTCCTATGAATCCCTTTATTTCATCATCTTCCGATAATAACTCTATCAGATCTTCCATTGTTGATTTATAAACTCGCAAAAACTTTTGAACCGATTCTTCATCCAGTTTTCCCGAACATCTAATCATATCTTTTAAGCCCTCATCATCAATTTTTTTATATCTATATAAAGTACTAATCACGGCACGCAAATCATTTGCCTTTTGATTGTTAGAATTATTCTTCAAAAATTCTGAGGCACTCTCAGTGTACCAGTATCGGAAATCCTTTATATCAAGCAGGGAGCTTTTACGTATTAAACATGGATAACAATACCCACAATTTATTGGATAATCTGGATTCCGCTCTTTATCATATCTAGCCAAACAAGGGTGAGAACATGAAATAGTATCCATATAATGTTTTTTAAATGCTTCCGTATTTTTTACTCCATTCACGATTTCTCTCTTTGTTGAATAGGCATAAAAGTTCTGAATTGGATTTTTTATTCCAACCATATGTAAGATATCCAAAAAACGTCCTAAAAAATATGGATGAGTAGTTCTCGTACTGCAAGTGCCTTTTCTACTATTAGTCAATGGGATATTTAATCCAATGAATCCATTTTCTGGTATATAAACCGGCATATCATTGCCAAGAATACCAGCTATTGATAACGCTGCACACAAAAATAACAGCGATCTTCCCCGGGACGTATCTTCATGTTTTTTCAAACGTTCCCCATCCATTGTAATAGGGGCACGCGAATTAGCAGAGAATCCAATAAAACGCACTTTCTGATTCGAATATCTCTCCTGAAACGTTAAAACAAAGTTTTCCTGTTTTTTCTTCAATTTAGGATATTCATTATGACCTACTAAGCAAGGCGATTTTCCTTCCTCCAACAATTTTATTGCTCCACAAAAGGAATCTAGACCGCCAGAGAATAAACATATACAATCACAGCCCTTTATATCAAGATGAATCCGGTTTGGATATTCACGTTTGCTATACATTTTTTCGCACTGTCTAAAATGAATATCCCATTTATCACCTGTAAGAAATCCTAATGTTTGATTCCAGTATTCTTCTGTTCCATGCCATTTACTCATTTGTAATACTGGAATTGATACACTAAGTTCTCTTGTCCAACAATCTGGAAATAATCTTCTCGAAACTCTTTTATCTATCGCAAAGACACTAATACCTATGATAAATAAATCTTCATAAATTTCTGGTATAGCCATGCAGTCCATTCTATACCAGGTATCTGTAATACCTGAAAAAATAGTGCTGTATTTTTTTCTCGTCAATGTAAAAACGTAAGAATCATTCCACTCTGCATTTGGGTGCATTTCGTTTTCTTTATCTATCCATACTCTCATTTTCTATGCCTCTCCATAAAACAATTCAAATACCTGGTACGCATCTTCAAGTGACCTTTTTACTACCTCTGATGCTTGCAAGTGTCCAAAGTCCATGGTTTTTATATCTTCCAGTTTCAAGTTGTTATGTAATTCATTAGAAATATACTTATCCATTTTTTCTAATAAACGCTCAGTTTCTTCAGGATTCCTTTTCATGCGTATCTTTTCTTCATATCGGAATGCAAAACTAAATTTTATATACTCAATTAGCATTTCTTTCAACAAAACATCTGGAGCAACATCCTTTAAATCTCCCAAATCTGTTATGTTTAGTCCTTTCAAAGCTGCTCTAATGGCTTCTGCTGATAAATAATCTTCCGTCGTGTTCCCATAATTTGTAAAATCCTGAATAAGTTCATTATATATTTCATCTGATGATTTTCCTATCAAATCATTACGATTAAACTCATGCAACGCATTATTTATTCCGCCGCGCGATACCGCCTGAGCAAATGATAGAATACTTCCTGCTGCTTTTGTAAATTGTTCTGAAGTTGCTATATCATGATGCATTGCCGATGCATATTTACTTGCTGCCTTGGCTCTAGACTCTCCATCTCCACTATTTATGTAAGAAGTCACTGCTCGTTTCGCTTGCGACCAATGCGGAGTCGTCGGTGCAATATATCCTTTTGATGTTCCCATATCAATCTCCTGTTTTCATAATTCTATCTTTAATTTCTTGTTTCACATTTTTTAACTCATTAAGTAAATTCTCTATTGCATCTTTATCTTCCGAATACATAGCCTTAAATGATGGAAGATCTCCTGCTTCTAATGGTTTAGCCGCCCTTTTTATTGCCTCGATTATTTCACCACGGTAATCAGAGAAATTTACGAATAGCAAGCTATAAACATTTGATTCAATATCTCCAGATTCTATCTTTTTGATAAGGACCTTCATGACATCTTCTAGGTCAGACGAGCGCAACTCTTTCATATCTCTCATTATTCCATCAGCCAATCCAGGATTAAACCTACCTATTCTCTCCAATAATTTTCTGCTTTCTTCGCTCAGGTCGGACTCAATATCATCTTGCTTTTTCAGTATCTCTCTCGTCAGATAAAAGTACTTATTCAAATTCTTTTTTTCTAATTCAACCGGGGGACACTCTACCCAATCTTTAATTCGTGGTTTATGCCACTTTGCAAATTCTGAATCCGGATTATCATCATCCAGGCTCTGCCTCATACGTTTAAACTGTTCATTTTCCGTATCAAAATTTGCATTCCACTCATTTAATTTATCAAATAAATCTGGATTTAATTTGTGCAAGGCAAGCAATTTTGCCATAACTCCCATATCAAGCTCATCACCATAATATAACTTTGATAACTGTCTCTTTGTAATAAACGTATTAAGAAATCTTTTTGCTTGCCGTGGATTCCCTTTAAGCGTATGGGCAACAATAGAACGAATCTGAAGAATTACTTTTGCGACCTCATCGCATTCATTTTTCATTCCACCTATATAAATGTCGGATTCACTATTTATAATCTCTTTTATTTGCTCATAATCAATCGCACTTTCCCCTATCATCAACTTCTTCTCTTCTATTTTTTTAATCAACATATCAAAACTATCTGTTTTCATATATTTCTGCATTACTAATAATAATAAATAGTTTTGAATATCTTTAGAAGATAACTCAGGTATGTGTACCGGAAGTTGTATCATTTTTTCAATATATTCTTGATCTAATTCAACATCAAAATTATCCACTTTGGGATATTTTTTCTTTATTGCATACTGTATTACGTTTTCATCTGCAGCTATAATAAAAGTAGTTTTATTTACAGACAAAAATAATTTGATTACCTCCAACGTTTCTATAATTCGATCTGGTTGACATCTATCCAAATCATCAATTAATACGACAACCCTTTTTATTTTGTCTGTGTTTATTGCCTCTTGAAATTCATCTTTAAATTTCCTTACGTTGTTTACTACACTATCCGCAGTAGTGCTATCATCCTTAATGTACTCATCTTTAATATTTTGAACTGAATCAGATATATTTTTTATGACACTTCCTATCTCTTTAGCATTTTGAGGAACACTAAACAGCAAAGGCAATGGTGTCCCAGAAGCAATGCTTGCTACTACAGGTGCCGCAGAAGATACAACTTTTGTTCCCAATTTAAAATAGTCAATCTTTTTCAGTAAAGTCCTAAACTTCTTTTTTGTCTCTTCTGCCGGTATTCGCTCTTCCAGTTCTCTTAATAGAGCTTCCATGATTGCAGACTTTGCATCTTCATAACTTTCAAACATCCATGCATTAATCATTACACATATAATTCCATCTTGTCCTTCATAACGCTGTTCGATCAGATTAAGTAATGTCGATTTGCCTGCTCCCCATAATCCTAATATGCCTATAGTCAATGGGTCTATATCTGTTTCTATAGCAATTTCAGAAACAATCTCAGCATATGGTTTATAAAACAACATATCTATTTTTGATGCATTATCTGTCCACATACTACGTCAACCTCTTTCTTTATCAAATTTATTCTCTACATTACAAACTACCATTTATTATATTTCAAATTTTAATGAATTCATCTCACCATCTGCATATATATATTTTATCATAACTTTTAATTTCTTTCAGCATTATTCACATTTTATCGACCCAATGCCCCAATAGTAATACTTCAAAAAATAACCAGAGGCACTGATTACAACAATCAATGCCTCTGGCAATCTAATTTTTATTTTCTTTTCACGATATCCGACGGCAATCTCACTGCTCCTGTCCGCTTCCTCTGGATACTATTCTGAGCATCCATCTGCGTTGGCGCAAATCCACCATTATTTAACAGCTCCTTCTCTGCTTCTGCATATGATCTATATCCGGCTGCCTTCATACGTCTCAGCATTTTTCTTAAAGCACTCTTTTTATCTCTGCTTGCCTGACGATAGCAAATCTTTAAGCTGTCTGCAACTTCTCCCAGGCTTTTTCCTTCTACAAGATTTTCGCATACAATCTGTTTTTCTCTTTCCGTTAAATCCGAAAACAGTTCTTTAAAGAAAATCTCGTTTGTGATCTGCTGGGCAACATCTGAATTTCGATCAGCCAGATAATCTGTAAAATTACCTTTTTCGCTTTCCAATGAAGAAAAAAGGCAAATATTCTGCCTGATGTACTGATCACGCATTAAATATTTTTCCTTATTATAAGACTTATTCAAAAATTCCAGCTCCTCTGCGGTTACGTTTTCATATCTTACTTTCTGGTATTTGTCATAAAATGTGTATATTCTTTCTTCCATGATATTTTCCTCCGATTTGTCGATTGGATTGATTTGCAACAAACCAAAGGTCATGGATATCTGGCATAGTGAAAGCCTTTTGCCTGCATGATGATATGCCTTTCCTTTCCGGCATCTCTGCCGCAAAAGGTCATCAATAATCTGATTGTTTCTTTTGGGCATAAAAAAAGGCCATGCCCTTTCGGACACAGCCAGATGCCTATAAAACTTGAGAAAAGAAAATCCTCCGCAAACTTTTGTTTGCGAAGGACTATCTCTCCCAGCATATCAAGCTTAGCATATATGTAATTTCAAGTCAGTACCAGTACTCTGCCAATCTCCTTTCATTTTAGTACCAATAATATTCCATTTATGTTTCATTCAATACCACAAGATCACTGCTCCAAAGTAGCCCAGAATATGTTCTTTCTGCCTCTTTAAAGTATCGGTAATATGTTGTCCTAGACATATCAAACATTTCTGCTATCACCTTATGTCCAGTATTAAAGCCTGAGAAATAAAAATGATATAACATTTCATAGTAAATCTCGCCTTTGTTCGGATACTTACGAAGCCATTCCAAACATGTCTCCATTCTATGTAATAACGTAGCCGTATTACGCACTTCTATTAGCTTATCCTCAAGGTATTTTCCATTCATGTTTAAATCTTCTCCTAACACAGAATCAACCAATTCTTTTAATGATTTCATGTCACTCTCAAATAACTCTTCCTCTACATCCTGTGTTCTTACCATCACTGCAAACTTTGCCATTTGATAAGATTTTAACAATAGTTTTGTTTTATTTAACATTTCTTCCATGATTGCACCTCCCATTGCTATTAAGACACTATCATGGGGCCCCTTTGATACTTGTATTGTATCATATATTAATACCTCATTTCAGAACATAAGAATTTACTTTTTTACCCTTTTCAAGGTATTTATTTAGTCTTATAATGGGTATACAGCAAAGAAATAAGGTATTTATGGAGGTGTGATTATGAGTAAAACACAATTTATTAATCAAGACTCTACAGGAACAGAAGACATTCGCCAAGATCATATAACTGCAATCCGAAATAGATTGAAAATCAAACGTGAAGAATATTGTAAAACGCTTTCAAACAAAAAGGTTCTAGGACCTGGTGCAATCCATGACTACTTAGAAAGAGAGTATCACGTTTGTACAAGCAAAACCACAATACAAAATTTCTTTTCAGAGGATGATAATATCCAAAAAATTGATATTTCTGCCGTGCTTGCAATGTGTGATTGGTGGGGCTGCGATCCCAGTGAAATATTAGCTTTTCCAGATCAAACGTCATTTTCTACAAGCAACAAATATAAACAAAATCCTCATCAGCAACTATTATCAGACCTTAGCTATAATGGCAGATTTTACTGCTACTTTTTTAAGATTTCCGGAACCGATTCATCTTTCAATCTGCCTTATCCTCATTCACTAAAAAAACGAGAAGACTTAATGGAAGGAACAATTACATTTAATATTGACTCTGACAATGGTTCAAAAGCATATTTTGAATACAAACAACGAGTGCATCAATTTCAAAAGGATGATGACATTAAAATCAAACGATGTACTTGTTTTCCAATGGAATCATCATTAAACCATAATATTTATTTAGATTTTGTTGATCAAGATGGTCGTTTTTATTACATATTTTTCAACCATCAAGTTTTTATAAACGGTCCTCTATATTTCAGAATCGGAGGAATGATAACAGAAACATCCGAGCATGATAATGGACCTATCTTCCAAAAAATAGTTCTTTTTCACGAAAAACCTGATGATTCACAGAAATCTCTAATTCGAGGATTACTTAACACCAATCCTTATAATTATTTGTTGGATAAACAAGAATTAGAAAGCCTTGCAGCAACTGACACCGATATCCAAATTTTTTGGAATAATTATAAAGATTTACTTGCCCCACGCAAAAGAGATATTTACTTCTTCAATGAAACTTTAATTACCAAAGAATCGGGATATCTCAGTGAGTATGATGCTAAAAAAACCCTAATTAAATTACGCCATCATAGTTACTCTCAAAACCAAATCATTATTGGTCGAGATGAAGATGCTCATCGAATTGCACGTAGGATGCAAAATCCGAAAGATGTAGATCATGATGACTACCAATAACTTTTCGCAGGCACATTACTGTGCCTGCACCTTTTTAGCAATTCCCCAAAGCATTGCCGCATAAAGACGAATTGCTTTTTTTCTCTTCCTATAATAGGTGGTATATGGCATATCATCCAGCATCAACATTACCTCTTCATTTGTATTTTTAAAAGAATCAAAATATCTATATCGTAACAGTCTATAATATAATTCCCCTTCATCCGGATACTCCTTGACAATTAGTAACGCGTCTTCCATAATTTCTAACAAACACAAACTAAAGTCGTTTGATATCAATCGTTCTTGTATTCTTCTTTTTTCTATTGTTGAATCAAAATCAAGTATCTTGTTTAATAATGCCGTAAGTCTCTTCCTATCCTCAATGTATAATTCCTCATCAATTTCCTGAAGATTTCTATATACTCTAAATTTTACTTTCCGATACAAATCAAGCAAAGTTTCTGTGTTTTTATACATTCCTTCTGTTACCTGTTCAACTTCATCTAATGTATCAAATATTGTCTGCATAATTGTCCTCCTTCCCGACTGCACCTGCAGTCAGACCAATCATAAAGTATTTCTCAGCAATAACTGCTGCGCTGAACATCACTGTCATGCAGCTTCCGCAGAAATTTCTACAGTGGGATTGTTTTCATTTCTGGCTGACCGGAAACTATATGATATATGTAAAGCAGCCGGTTCTCACGGGAAAGGATGTATCCCCGACTACTGATGTTTCTGTTTTGACTATTTTTTATTTTCAAAGGGAGCCCTGTTTTAGGGCATCCTTTTGGAATAGCTTATTTTCGTTCCATAAACCATTTATAATTTTCTTCATATGTGAGATGGCATATCTTACCTTCCACCATACAAGTATATCGATAACCGGTACCACCAGCTTTCCTGCTCGCACATCTTTCTGGTTTTGAAATTTTATCAATTTCATACCGATGCCCGTCTTCCCAAACAAACGCTTTAGGAATCAATTCACCTTCCCGGCTAAATACTGCCAGGACATCAACATATACCTTATCCATCACTCAAAAACACCTTGCCTCCCCTATCCGTGGAAATAACCTTGCGGATGAACCGTATGCTCTCTTGCATTTAATTGTGCCAGGATCTTATCCTGATAAACGAAAGCTCTTTGAATGCTTTGGTATCCAAACCTGGCTCGGATTTCATCCACTACCTGATCCATCTTTTCCAACTTTTCTCTTTTCTGTTCACTCATAAATAAGTCCAACTGATACGGCATATCATCTGATACCAGATCACATCCCCGGACGCCAAGACTTCTAATAGGGTGTTCCCATCTGTAATTATCTTTAAATAGTCGATATGCAGCCTGAACAATTTCATCTGTAATATTGGTTGGACGCTTCAATTTGCATTGCCTTGAAAAATGATATAACTCATTATCACGAATTGATATTTCAATCACCTTACATTGAAATCCATTTTCACGTAATCTGGATGCTACACTTTCAGACAGAGCCATCAAAATAATCTTTACATCCAAATCATTCACCAGATCTCTTGGCGTCGTTGTACTATTTCCAATAGATTTGATTGGAGCTTGATACCCTTCTACACAAACTGGCGTTTCGTCCCAGCCATTTGCAAATGTGTGTAATACCAGTCCCATCTTTCCGAGACGGCTCTCCAATATAGCTGGTTCCGTATTTGCAAGTTCACCAATTGTTTTGATTCCTAAAGTCTGCAGTTTTTTATTAGTGCTTCTCCCGACATAAATCAAGTCTCCTGCCGGAAGGTTCCAGGCAAGGCTTTTATAGTTTTCTCTTGAGAACTCTGTAATGGCATCAGGCTTTTTATAATCGGAGCCAAGTTTTGCAAATATCTTATTCCATGAAACACCAATGCTGACCGTGACTCCCAACTCATGCTTTATTCTTTTACTGATTTCATTTGCAATTTTCATTCCATCACCTTTTATCGAAGTGCTGGCAGATACATCCAGCCAACTTTCATCAATTCCGAATGGTTCTCTCAAATCTGTATATTCACTATAGATTTCTTGTGCCATTCTTGAAAATCGCAAATACAAATCCATTCTTGGAGGCACAAAAATGATTTCCGGACAAACCTGCTTTGCCTGCCATAATGCCATTCCTGTTTTCACGCCAGATTTTTTTGCAATATAATTTGCTGTAAGAACAATTCCGTGCCTTGCTTCCGGATTTCCTCCTACCGCTAATGGCTTTCCCGCTAATTCCGGATGATGCAGCATCTCTACGCTTGCATAAAAACAGTTCATATCAGAATGAAGTATTGTACGTTCCATATCATCACCGCTCAATCAATATTAGCAACTTATAGCAAGTTTATTATTGACTTTTTCTTTTGTTCATTCTATAATTTGCTTATAGTTACGACAGATTGCCACTTCTTGCTAATTCGTATTCTAGCAACTATTAGCATGATTGTCAAGATGCTATTCGCAAGAAATAGCAAATTAGAAATGGAGGCGCATTATGAAACCCTTTAAAGAGAAAGTAAAAGAACATCGAGGACAACTTGGATTAAGTCAAAAGCAACTGGCAGAAAAAGCTGGGATTGGATTCCGTACCATCGTTACTTATGAAGCTGGAGAACGCTTTCCCCAATCAGCGCAACTCTATAAGCTGGCAAAAGCATTAAATGTATCAACCGAGTATCTGAAGGACGATTCCATCGAAGACCCGACCTATGGACTTGATCGGATGGACTATGTTGAAGAAATGCGTCAGATGACCAGTAAGCAAGATTCTCTTAATCTGGAAGAAATGCTGAGACAAAACCAGACACTTTTTGCCGGAGGCAGCATAAGTGAAGAAGCCAAAGATCAATATTTTCAGGCTGTGATGGAAGCATATCTTGATTGTAAAAAAGCTGCGAAAGAAACTTTCGGCAGAAAAAAATCTGAAAACCTTGCATCTATTGATAAGTAATCCTCCCGCTATCCTTTTTATAGGACAGCTTTTATACTACACTGATAGTGAGAAATCCTATCTACTATAAAACAGGGAGGATGTGAATTCGATTGACCATTGAAACAATAGCTGACACAGTCAAACAGCTGCAAAACAAATATGATGAAACTAATCCTTTTCGTTTAGCTAAGGCAATGAAAATTACAGTAAAGTTACGCCCAATGGGAATCTATGAAGGATGCTGCAAGGGGTTTTTTCTAATTTCACGGAGAAAGAAACATATCACAATCAACAGTGATCTTCCAGAACTATTACAGAAAGTAGTTCTCTCTCACGAACTGGGGCACTGTGTATTACATGCCGACTCTGCAGCCAGTGCACCTTTTCATGAGGTAACTTTATTTGATAATACGGACCATAAAGAATATGAAGCAAACATTTTTGCTGCCGAATTGCTCCTGCCAGATGAACAAGTTCTGGCTCTGCTCAATGATGATTTGTTTTTCTTTGACGTCGCCAAAAAATTGTGCGTTCCATTTGAAATGCTGGATTTCAAATTCCGGATTTTAAAGCGAAAGGGGTATAAAGTAGAATCTCCTGTAGTGTCACAGGGCGACTTCTTAAAAAAGCTTGAAAGAACTGCTGGCAAAATACCCTATACCGAATCTTGTTAATTATTTTAATAATGTAAGGAGCTTCCTTTTTGACAGCAGAAGCTCCTTACATTGCTTTTATTCATCCATTTTCAAAACCATTTCATAGAATTCCAAAAAATCTTTAGTTATGTAATATCCTGTGCTATCTACACTTAGTGAATTAAATGTATTATCATCTTCATCCACATCTCCAGATTCTGTTTCAAATTCTTCCTCTACAAATCCTGTTTGTTTAAGATGCATAAACACAAAATTTATTTCTCTTTGAGTAATATTATTTTTCTGAGAATAATCTTTACAAAACTGAGGGAACTTATTATTATATGTACGTCCAGAAATGTTTTTTGATGACTTACTCTTTTTGGAATAATCTTCGCAATACTTTTTATAATCAACCAAATATAAGATTTCACGATATGACATACTATTTAATATATTTATATATTCATCAAATACGCTACTTTGAATATGTGTATCTGACAGATAACCATTTCGAATAAGATTCCCAAAAAATTTGACCTTATCATTAGTTGCAAGCCTTCTTACAGCCTCTCTTACTCGCGCATAGTTAACAATGAATTCGACATCATTAACCATATCAGATGTAATAGAATGAGAATTTTTTAAGATCATGTCTATCAGTTCTTGTTCTTTTTTCTGTTGAAAGATTTCCAAAGATTTATCTATTGAAGAGTCTAACAAGTCTCCAATAA
>ERZ1643250.2909-NODE-2909-length-12233-cov-5.876827_pt1 | contig 12233 bp, 13 predicted proteins | sample MGYA00579262_ERZ1643250 | MGnify/ENA primary metagenome ERZ1643250 (study PRJEB29033, sample SAMEA4952265) | chicken gut metagenome | biome: Broiler Chicken; feature: Gastrointestinal Tract; material: Caecum | place: Ireland | collected 2018 | study: Broiler...
GCCATACTAAAGGAATAGATTTCTCGACTACGCTTCGCTCCGCTCGAAATGACAACATTTTTTCAAAAATAATAATGTGCGCAAGGCGAATTTAGTTCGCCGTTAAGCGCGACCCCATTTGCTGCGGCAGCAGGCTCACTGGGTGAGCGCGCACAATTATATTATAAGAGAGCTTTTAAGATTGTGCGCGCAAGGGCAAAGCCCTCAAATCACGAAGATTTTCCGTGCTTCACCTGCACGGAAAATCTGTGAGCCTTTTTATCAGTGCTTAAAGTGCCTTTCGCCGACGAATACCATCGCAATGCCAGCCTTGTTGGCAGCCTCTACCGACTCTTTGTCGCGTATAGAGCCGCCCGGCTGAATGATTGCCGTGATGCCCGCTTTTGCGCACTCTTCAACGCAGTCGGAGAACGGGAAGAAAGCGTCGGAAGCCATAACCGAACCCTTCGCCTCTGCGCCCGCGTGCTCTATCGCCTGCTGCGCCGCCCAGATACGGTTGGTCTGTCCCATGCCGATACCCGTAGTTCTGCCCGGTTTGCCGATTACGATTGCGTTCGACTTGGTATGCTTTACCACGCGCCATGCGAACATCATCGCCTCGACCTCCTCCGCAGTGGGAACGCGGTCGGTTACTACGCCCAGACCGTAAGTCGTCTTTTCCTTGCCCGAAGGCGTTGCGGAAACGGTGACCTCTGCCTTGCGGGAGAAAAGTCCCATATCCTCGTCCTTGATTAGGCACTCGTCGTACTGCTGGACGAGCAGTCCGCCGTACACCTTTTTCATGTCGCGGGCGGTACTCTCGCGGCGGGCGGAGATGTCGTCTATCTGCAAAAGACGGATATTCTTTTTGCCTTCGAGAATTTCGAGCGCCTTATCGGTATATGCGGGCGCCATTACAATCTCTATGAAAATCTTGTTTATCTCTTCGGCGGTCTTTTCGTCTACCGTGCCGTTTATCGCGAGTATGCCGCCGAACACCGATACGGGGTCGGAGGTGTAGGCGCGCATGTACGCCTCGTATATGTCCTTGCCCGTGCCGACGCCGCAGGGGTTGGCGTGCTTGCACGCAACTACCGCGGGCGTATCGCCGAATTCCTTTAAAAGTTCGAGCGCGCCGTTTGCGTCGTTTATGTTGTTGTAGGAGAGCTCCTTGCCCCAGAGCTGTTTTGCCGACGAGAGCGAACCCTTGCGGATAAACGGCTCGTTATAGAACACAGCCGACTGCTGGGGATTTTCGCCGTAGCGCATATCCTGCGCCTTTTCGTAGGCAAAAGTTATTGTGTCGGGGTACTGAATTCCGAGCTGGTCGGCAAGGTAGTTGGAGATGAGGCTGTCGTACTCGGCGGTGTGAGCGAACACCTTGTATTGCAGGTATTTTTTGGTCTGCAAAGTAACGCCGCCCGCGGCGAGCTCTTCGAGCACTTTGCCGTAGTCTTTGGGGTCGACGATTACGGCGACGTCCTGATAGTTCTTTGCCGCCGCCCTTATCATTGTGGGCCCGCCGATATCGATATTTTCGATGCACTCGGCAAAATCCGCGCCGCGCGCAAGGGTTGCCTTGAAGGGATAGAGGTTTACCGCAACGATATCAATCGTGTTTATTTTGAGCTCTTCGAGCTGCTTCATGTGCTCGGGGCTGGAGCGCATTGCAAGAAGCCCCGCGTGCACATTGGGGTGAAGGGTTTTTACCCTGCCGTCGAGGCACTCGGGGAAACCCGTGATATCGGATATGCCGATAACTTCGAGCCCCGCGTCTTTGAGCGCCTTTGCGGTGCCGCCCGTGGATATGATTTCAAAACCGTTGGCAATAAGTCCCTTGCAGAAATCGACTACGCCCGTCTTGTCGGAAACAGAAACGAGCGCCCTCTTTTTCATCTCCATATATGTAACCTCACAAATTATTTTTCACTTGGATTTTTTTGCCGCAAAATGCGGCAAAATTTATAATTGACCCCGTACTATGCCCGAATTAACGAAGTACGGTGACCTTTCTGTCCTGCTTTATTATCTTGCCTTCGCACAGCTTTTTTACGCAGTAGGGAAGAAGCTCGTGCTCGACTTTTAAAATGCGAGCCTGGAGCGTTTCGGGCGTGTCGTCGTCCTCCACTTCCACCGCGCGCTGGGCGATTATCGCGCCGCCGTCGGGCACTTCGTTTACAAAGTGCACCGTGCAGCCCGAAATCTTCGCACCGTATTCGAGCACCGCCCTGTGGACTTTGAGCCCGTAAAAACCGCCGCCGCAGAAGGCGGGAATGAGCGAGGGGTGAATGTTTATTATTCTGTCGTTAAATTCCCTTATAAAACCTTCGGGAATTATTTTGAGCCAGCCCGCGAGCACGATATAGTCCACCCCGAGCCCGTGCAGAAGGCCGGAGAGCTTTTTATATAACTCTTCGAGGTCGGGATAGTCAGCCTTGGCAAACACTTCGGCGCGTATGCCGTGTTTTTGCGCGCGGTCGATTGCGCCTATATCGTGTTTGGAGGCGATGAGCGCGGCAATTTCGCAGAAATGCTCCCTCTCGTTGGCGTCGATAACCGACTGGAAATCGGTGCCGCCGCCCGAGGCAAAAACGGCTATTTTTTTCATTTTATGAGCTTTACGCCGCTGCCTTTGAGCGTTTTGCCTATTACGGCGCACTCCTCCCCGTTCTCTCTTAAAATTTCGAGCGTTTTATCCACGTCGCGCTTTGCAACGCAGACTACCATGCCGATACCCATGTTGAAGGTATTGTATATCTGCTCGTCGGAGATGCCCGCCTTTTCCTGCATTACTTTGAACACCGCGGGTACTTCGTAGGAGCGCAGCCAGATTTCGCAGCCGACTCCCTTGGGGAAGATGCGGGGGATATTTTCGATAAAGCCGCCGCCCGTTATGTGCGCAATGCCCTTTACCTTTACCCTTTCGATGAGGTTCAGAATCGAGCGGACGTATATGCGGGTGGGCTGAAGGAGCACGTCGATGGGGCGCGCGCCGAGGCGGGAATCGAAGCGTTCGAGCGCAGCCTTGTCCTCGCCGAAGAGCTTTCTTACGAGCGAATAGCCGTTGGAATGAACGCCGCTCGACTTGATGCCGATGAGCGCGTCGCCCGGCTTTATTCTGCTACCGTTTATAATCTTCTTTTTATCGACTATGCCGACCGCAAAGCCCGCGATATCATACTCGCCGTCGGGGTAGAAGCCGGGCATTTCGGCAGTTTCGCCGCCGATAAGCGCCGCCCCCGCCTGCCTGCAACCTTCGGCAACGCCCGAAACGACGGTCGCCACGGTTTCGGGCGAGAGTTTGCCCGTCGCGAAATAATCGAGGAAAAAGAGCGGCTTTGCGCCCTGGCAAACTATGTCGTTTACGCACATAGCAACCGCGTCGATGCCTATCGTGTTGTGCTTCCCGGCGATGAACGCATATTTGAGTTTTGTTCCCACGCCGTCGGTGCCCGCAACGAGTACGGGGTGTTTCATGCCCTTCGAGAGCTCGTAAAAGCCGCCGAATGAGCCGATGTCGCCGAGAACGTGTTCGTCGTAAGTAGATTTTACGTACTGCTTCATGAGCCGTACCGCTTCGTATCCCCTTTCAACGTCTACGCCGCTGTCTTTGTATGAGATTGCCATAAAACCTTTTTACCTCGCTTAATATATTCCTTATAAAAATTTATTCAAATTTGAGCTTGTCGGTCTCGTAATCGTCCATCGGGTAAGGATAATTGCCCGTGAAACAGCCGAGACAGAAATGAAGATTTGACTTTTTGCACGACTCCACGGGGTGCTCCACCGAGAGATATTTCAGGCTGTCGGCGCCGATGCTCTCGCATATCTGCTCTTCCGTTTTGTATGCGCCGATGAGCTGGGAATAGGTCTGGATATCTATCCCGAGGTGGCAGGGGTGCTTTACTATGGGCGAGCAGATTCGTATGTGCACTTCCTTCGCGCCCGCGTCGCGCAGCATCTTTATTATCTTGCGCATGGTGGTGCCGCGGACGATGGAGTCGTCGATGATTATCAGCCTCTTGCCGCGTATGTTGGCGCGGAGGGCGTTCATTTTTACGCTTAAACTGTTTTCACGCTGGCGCTGGTCGGGCTGAATGAAAGTTCTGCCGACGTACCTGTTTTTTGCCAGCGCCTCGACAAAGGGTGTGCCGCTCTCTTCGGCGTAGGCGCGCGCGGCGACGTTTGCACTGTCGGGCACGCCCGCAACCATGTCGGCTTCTACCCCGTAGTGTCTGGCGAGCAGCCTGCCCGCCTCCTGGCGCGCGTGATATACGCTGCAACCGTCAATCACCGAATCGTGGCGGGCGAAATATACATACTCGAATATGCAGAGATTGCCGTCCTTGGGGACGTTTTGCATCATGTGCGACTGAATGCCGTTTGAATCGATAACCACGATTTCGCCGGGCTTTACGTCGCGCAGGAAATTCGCGCCGACCGCGTCGAGGGCGCAACTCTCGCTGGCAACCACCACGTCGTCGTCGGCCATGCCTATGCACAGCGGGCGTATGCCGTAGGGGTCGCGCACGGCGATGAGCTTGTCCGTCGTCATTATAACGAGCGCGTATGCGCCTTTGAAGTGCGGGCACGCGCGGATAACTCCCTTTAAAATGTCGCCGTCGGACAGGTCGTTTATCATTATCGCCATCACTTCGGAGTCGATGGTGGTCTGGAACACGGCGTTGCGCTTTATCAGCTCGTCGCGGAGCTGTTTGGTGTTGGTAAGGTTGCCGTTGTGCGCGAGCGCCATTTTGCCGCATTTGCCCGTGAACACTACGGGCTGTGCGTTTAAAAGCTGGCTGGCGCCCGTCGTCGAGTAGCGGACGCGCCCCACCGCTATGTCGCCCTCGGGAAGCTTTTCGAGCTCGCCGTGGGAAAATATTTCGGGAATGAGCCCCATGCCCTTGTGATATACGATTTTGTCGGCAAAGGCGACGGCGATGCCGCCGCTCTCCTGCCCCCTGTGCTGGAGGGCATACAAGCCGTAATATACGGTGTGCGCTACCGTGCGGTTTTCCGACGAATATACGCCGAACACGCCGCACTCGTCGTGAATTTCGTCATGAATTTCGTCCATATGTCTCCCGGTATGAAGAAAAAGCGCGCACGGGTAAGGCTTATTCCTTGCCCGTCCAGCAGTATGTGCAGAGTTTGCAGGGCTCGATGCCTATGGCCTCGATAAGCCCCTCTATCGACTGAAATTCGAGCGATTCGAAGTGGAACTTGTCGCATATAGCTTTGCGCATAGCCTTTCCGCGCTCCGTTTCGGAATCGCTGTATTCCTCTAAATGCTTTACGGCTTCGTCGCCTTCGAGCTCCGCCATGGTGCGGCGGGTAATCAAATCCATATCGCCCGAAGAGCGCGAGAAGTTGAGGTATTTGCACCCGTACATTATGGGCGGGCAGGCCGAGCGCATGTGCACAGCCTTTGCTCCGTGCGAATACAAAAACTCTACCGTCTCTTTGAGCTGGGTGCCGCGCACGATGGAGTCGTCGACGAGCAGAAGGCTCTTGCCCTCTATGAGCTCGTGGACGGGTATGAGCTTCATCTTTGCGACCTTGTTGCGCTCCGATTGGTTTACGGGCATGAAGCTCCTCGACCACGTCGGCGTATATTTTATATAGGGGCGTGCAAAGGGGACTTTGCACGCGTTGGCATAACCTATGGCGTGGGGAGTACCGGAATCGGGAACGCCGCCCACGTAGTCGATGCCGTGTACGTCGTGCGTCTTTGCGTCGCGGCGTGCGAAGATTTCGCCGTTTTTGCAGCGCATCATCTCTACGTTCACTCCCTCGTACGAAGAGGTCGGGTAGCCGTAGTACGACCACAAAAAGGCGCAGATTCGCATCTTTTCGCCCGGAGGCGCGAGCTGCGTTACGCCGTCCGCCGAAATTTCGACAATCTCTCCGGGGCCGAGTTCGCGGTAGTCGGAATAGCCGAGTTTTTTATAGGCGAAACTTTCAAACGAGGCGCAGTAGCCGTCGTCCCCCTTTCCTATCTGAACGGGGAGCCTGCCGACCTTGTCCCTCGCGGCAATCAAGGTGCCCTTATCGGTGAGAATGAGAATTGACGCCGTGCCGTCTATCCTGTCCTGCGCGTAGCGTATGCCCTCGGCGTAGGAATCTTTGCTGTTTATGAGCGCGGCGACGAGCTCGCTCGCGTTGACCTTGCTGCCCGTCATGGCGTCGAAATAGCCGCCGCGGGAGAGCACTTCCTTCGTGAGCTCTTCGGCGTTGTTTATTATGCCTATGGTGCTTATCGCGTATTTGCCTATCTTCGACACCATGAGAAGGGGCTGCGGGTCGGTATCGCTTATGCAGCCTATCGCCGCATTGCCGCGCATTTCGGAGAGGACGCGTTCGAACTTCGTTCTGAACGGCGCGTTTTCGATATTGTGAATTTCGCGCTGGAGGCCGATTTCGGGGTCAAATGCTGCCATGCCTCCGCGCTTGGTGCCGAGATGGGAATGATAGTCGGTGCCGATGAACGCGTCGAAAACGGCGCTGCTTCTCTTTACCGAGCCGAAAAAGCCGCCCATCTGCGCTTACTCTCCCGTGAGGCGTTTGAACACTTCGTTGTAAGCGTCTTCCACGCCGCCGAGGTCGCGGCGGAACCTGTCTTTATCGAGGCTGACGTGCTTTTCGGTGTCCCAGCTTCCCGCCTCCCAGAAGCGGCAGGTATCGGGAGAGATTTCGTCCGCGAGAACTATTTCGCCGTGGAATCTGCCGAATTCGAGCTTGAAGTCTATGAGGTCGATGTTGAGCTTTTTGAAGAACTCAATCATGACGTCGTTGACCTTGAACGCAAGTTCCTTTATCCTTGCTATCTCCTTTTCGGTGGCAAGGTTTAAAGCGAGCGCGTGGTAGTCGTTGATGAGGGGGTCGTCGAGCTCGTCGCACTTATAGGAAAACTCTATGGTGGGAATGGAGAGCTTGGTGCCTTCCTTTACGCCGTAGCGCTTTGAAAAGCTGCCCGCCGCAACGTTCCTGATTATGACCTCGAGGGGAACAATCTGAACCTTTTTAACGACGGTATCCCTGTCGGAAAGCTGCTCTACAAAGTGCGTGGGTACGCCGTGCTTTTCGAGCATAGACATCATCATGTTGCTCATCTTGTTGTTGATTACGCCCTTGCCGACAATCGTGCCCCTCTTCTGTCCGTTGAACGCCGTGGCGTCGTCCTTGTAGGAAACGATGACATAGTCGGGGTTTTCGGTTGCATAAACCTTTTTTGCCTTGCCTTCGTAAAGCTGTTCTTTCTTTTCCATAGTCAAAAATTTCTCCTTAGAAAATTTTATTATCCTGATTTGGGTGCGCGCGGCTTTTTCGGCGCGGCGCGCGTTGTATTTCCGCGCACGGCATACGCGCCGCGGCGGAATTTTTAAGGTATATACTTTAAATACCCGCAGGCGCGCGGCTTTGCGGGTAATTTGTTTACAGCTCGGTAAGTTCCGACTGCAGAGCGGCGTCGTCGGAATTTATTTTGTCCTTCATGGCCGCCTTGTATGCCGAGAGTTTTTCTGCTATTGCGGGATATTTTATCCCGAGAATCTGCAGTGCCAGAAGACCCGCGTTTTCGCCGCCGTTCACGCCGACGGTAGCCACGGGAATGCCCGAGGGCATCTGTACGATTGACAGAAGACTGTCGAGCCCGCCCATCATGTCGGTTTTTACGGGAAGACCTATAACGGGGAGCGTGGTATAAGCCGCAACGACGCCGCCGAGGTGCGCCGCCTTGCCTGCCGCGCAGATTATTGCTTCCACCCCGTTTTCGCGCGCGCCTGCCGCGAATGCGTGCGCCTCTTCGGGCGTGCGGTGGGCGGAGATTACGCGCACTTCGGTTTCGACGCCGAAATCGCGCAGAACCTTTACGGCGGGCTTAACTACGGGGAAATCTGATTTCGAGCCCATTATAACGGCAACTTTCGCCATGAAAAAAATCCTCCTGTATGGTAAAAACTGTTTTTTTGAAACATACTTTTAGTATGGTGCTGATATATATAGTGGTGGCGGTTTATATCGCCGCCGTCAACTTTTACGCCGTGATGCTCATAAAATCGCAGCGCGACGAAGAGGGCGACGACGGAAAGAGGCACAGCGGCGACGGAAAGCTGATACTCACCGCGCTGCTCGGCGGGGCGATAGGCATTTACGTCTCTATGTTCGCCATGAAATACCGTCTTAAAAACCTGCTGTTTATGGTGCTCATGCCCGTGATTGCCGTATTGAACGTGTGGTTCTTTTACGTGGCGTTCAAATCGGGTTTCACCTTTTTCATAGCCGGCTGAAAAGCCGCCATAACAAAAGAATCCGGCGGCGCACCATGCGCTTTGAAAAACTTTTGCCCCATTCTGAGAGTACAGATAGATTATATCACAAACAGAGCGCAAAGAAAAACATTTTGAAAGATGTTTTTTACAATTTTTTAATATGGTAAAAACTGCCGCGGGCTCTGCAAAAAATTTGCAGAGCCCGCGGCAGTTAATTTTTGAGGTTGCTTGACGCGCGTGCGGCTTAAATGAGCGATTTTATGAGCTTTTCGCGGAAGCCCGGGCGGACGAACATATCGGCAGAAGGCTCGCCTTCGGGAAAAAGTTCGGCGGCAACGGCGCCGTTTTTTAACACGAGCACCCTGTTCGAGAGCATTGCCGCCTCGTCGGCATCGTGCGTGACGAACACCGCCGTGCGCCTCTCCCTTTTCCACAGCTTAAGAAAGAGGGCGGAAATTTTAAGCTTTAACGCAAGGTCGAGCGAGGAGAACGGCTCGTCCATGAGAACGAGCGAGGACGGATACAAAAAGGCGCGGGCGATTGAAACCCTCTGCGCCTGGCCGCCCGAGAGCTGCGCGGGGTATGCGCCCGCCTTATCGGAGAGCCCAACCGCGAGAAGCATTTCCTCAACCCTGTTTTTATCTTTGCACACGAGCTTTAAATTGCCCCGCACCGTGAGCGAGGGCACGAGGCGCGGCTGCTGGAAGATATACGAACAGGCGGGCTTTTGCGAAATTTCGCCCTCGTACGGGGTGAGCCCCGCAAGCATGTTCAAAAGAGTGGTCTTGCCCGAGCCGCTCTCGCCGAGGATACAGGTGATTTTGCCCTCTTCGAGCGAGAGATTGAAATTTTCGTACACGGTGAGAGAGCCGTATTTTTTGGTTATGTTTTTAAATTCAATCACGTTCGCCTCCCTCCTTCGTTCTGCGCACGCGACCCTCCCCGCCCGTCCATCTGCGGGTGAGCAGGGTGAGCTTTGAAAGCGCCCATTCCAGAAGTCCTCCCGCGACGAGCGCGCTTATCGTGAGCGCGAACATCTGCGCCGTATCCAAAAATACGTTGGATTCGTATATCAGCCCGCCGATAGAATTGAACGTGCTGCACAGCACTTCGGCGGAAATCATGACTTTTAGCGTGAGCGAGAGATTTGCGCCGACCTGCGAGAGCACGGGCGGCAATATCTGGGGAATATAGATTTTGAACAGCCGCGCGGCAGGCGGCACGCCGTAGACCTTTGCCATTTCGGCAAGCTTTATGTCGGTTCCGTCGAAAGCCGCCATAAACTGCGCATACGAGAGCGGGAACACCATGAGCACCGCCACGATTGACGGCGCCACGCGGGGCGACGACCATATCAAGAGCATGAGGGTTATCGCCATAGTCGGCACGGTGCGGAACACGGCGATAAAGGGCGCCAAAAAGCGGCGCACCCCGTAAAACGATGCGCTGAGCGAAGCCAATGCCGCTGCCAAGGCGAGAGAGATTAGCCACGAGAGCGCCGTGCGCGCGAGAGTCATGCCGAACGCCGACCAGAAGCGGGCGGAGCACAGCAGAGAGAAAAATTCAACGACCGTATCCCACAACGAGGGAACGACGTAGCCGTCGTTTACCGCAAAGTAAGCTATAAGCCATACGACCCACATGCAGACTATCGCCGAAACGGAAACTATTAAGTTGTAGAGCCTGCCGTGTTTTGTTTGCAAGTCAGTTCACCTTTCAACTAAAATTTCAGCTTGCCGAATAGAAAAATTTATCGGCAATGGTGAGAGTTGTGCCCGTAACCGCTTCGAGCTTATCGATAAAGCCCGTTATCTCCTGCCTGCATTCGGTTGCAGGCACGAACTCTATCGCGCAGCGCGAGATTACCGTTGAATTGAGATTGTTTGCGTTGAGCGAACTTGTGGCGCCGCCGTAGTTTGCGTTTATGGCGTTTACAATCGCCGTCATGTCGGCATCGTCGGAAGCTATCCACTCGGCGTTCGCCTCCACCGCCGAAATAAAATCGGCGATAAACTCGCCGTTTTGCTCTATAACGCTGTTCTTTGCAAGCATCACCGCCTGGGGGAAGCCGTTTTCGCCGTAGAGCGCCTGAATGTCGCCCACGATTTTAAGCGCGGGAGCGGCTGTCGTCTTTGCGGTGACGAGCGGCTCGGCGCCTATCATATAGTCGAATTCGGCCGCAGGGGTTATGCCCGTAGAGGGTTCGGCTATGTTTATGAGGTTGACGCTGTCGGACTTGGCGTCGGACACGCTCTCGACCACGGTATAGGGGATGTCGTTGTCCTCGAGAATGATTTTGAACACGTTGCCGACGAAGCTCGAAAGCTGTATGCAGCCCACGGTTTTGCCGACGAGGCTTTTGAGGTTTGAAACGGTTATCTGCTCATCGGGGTGCTTTGCCGAGAGCATGTATAAATTTCCGTGAGTGACCGTGCCCAGAAGGGAATAAGTTTCGCCGCTGCCTGCCACCTGCACGGCGGCGTTTACGGGAAGTATGCAGATATCTGCCACACCGCCCGAAACCTGCTGAGTTATGGCGTTTGAATTTACGACGGTGTAGTTTACCTCCACGCCGAACTGCATATCCTCCACCATGAGCCGGGCCGCCGCGAGCGCGGGGGCGCCGTCGGGCATGGCGACGGTGTATGAAAATTCACCCGAACCCGTATCTTCGGCACACGCCGAAACGCCGAGAACGAATACCGCCGCTGCCGCGCAGGCAATGGCTGCGACCTTTCTTTTTAAACCTTCCATATATATCTCCTTTTAAAATAAAAATCGTTAAAAATATGCGTTAGTTGCGGCATATGTGCGGGGCAATAGTACTTTTGCAAAGTATTATGCGCAAAATAAAATACGGCGGCACATATGGCGCAAACAACGCGCTAAATTTTGCTCATGAGCGTTTTTGCCGTAACGCCCTTCAAACTCCCTATTTTTCCCGTCAGACCGTTTAAAACTTCGGCGGGCGCGTCGGCAATGACGCACATCACAGAGATATTTTTTGCCTTATACGGCACTCCCATTCTTCCGACGATGTATTCGCCGAATTCAGAAAGTATTGCATTGATTGACGACGCTATAGTCCTGTCCTCCACGATAACGCTTATTACCGCCACCCTGTTTTCGCCCATAAAAAAACTCCCTGCCGAAAGCGGACGGGGAGAAAAAACGCAAAAGCGCGCGGCTGTAACGCGCCGCGTGGTTTAACTTTATTCACCCCTTTACAGTCAGGCAAGGCGCCTTTCCGCTCAGGCAACATAAAGTTTAGCACAGCGCACAAAAAATTGCAAGCAAATGAATAACCCGCGTTAATTTTCACATACTGCGGGTATGAAAAAGATTGGTTTGATTTTACTTACCGCCGCGCTTGCGGCGGCATCGCTAGGAGGCGCCGCCTGCTCCAAGGGACAGACGGGCGGCGGAAACAACGCAATGAGCGGATATGTGCGTGCCGAGGGCGAAACGGATAACGGTTACGACTGCGGCTGCGGCGACGACTGCAAGTGCAAGGGCGAGTGCGGCGACGACTGCGACTGCAAAGAGAATTGCGACTGCGGCAAAGAAGCGCAAAACGGCGGAAACAAGGAGGAGCGCAAACGCGGCGGAAGGAATATGCGCGGAGAAGAAGCGGGCGGCACGGGCGGCTTTGAATTCGACGGCGAAAAGATGGACGGGAAATTCGACAAAAAGCGCGACGGGTTCGGCTTTTTTGCACCCGACAACGGAATGTTCGGGCGCGACCCGATGCCCGTACCCCCTCCTCCCCGCACCGAAGGCATTGAAGGGAACGAAAATCCGATTACAGGCCAAGACGGCAAAAATACCGACGGGAAGAGCCGCAGCAGTGCGGACGGGAGCGTAAAAGCCCCCGAAAACGGAAAAGACGGCGGACGAAAAAGGGACGACGGCGGCAGAAAGCGGCTTAAAAAACCCGATTCGAAGGAACGCACCGCGGGATAAAAATTAAATAATTGCAAA
>ERZ1643250.2912-NODE-2912-length-12224-cov-5.784206_pt1 | contig 12224 bp, 14 predicted proteins | sample MGYA00579262_ERZ1643250 | MGnify/ENA primary metagenome ERZ1643250 (study PRJEB29033, sample SAMEA4952265) | chicken gut metagenome | biome: Broiler Chicken; feature: Gastrointestinal Tract; material: Caecum | place: Ireland | collected 2018 | study: Broiler...
GGAATTGATGTGGATTTCGGAACTGCTCTTATCTTATGTGTGTTATCAGCAGTCAGCGCCTGCGGAGCTTCCGGTGTTGCAGGAGGTTCCCTGCTTTTAGTGCCCCTGGCCTGCAGTCTGTTCGGAATTTCCAACGACGTAGCCATGCAGGTAGTAGGCGTGGGATTTATCGTGGGCGTTATCCAGGATTCCTGCGAAACTGCACTGAATTCTTCTACCGACGTATTATATACCGCCGTAGCAGAATTATCCAAAAAAAGAACTCAGAAATCCTAGTGAAAAGGCTGCTGCAGAATCCTTTGCAGCAGCCTTTTTAATAGGAAACTGGGTTCCCTATTAAAAAAACGCTTTTTACTTATTAAGCACAAGAAACCCCAGATTCAGGCAGGCGGCAAACACCAGCCACAGAAGATAGGGAATCTGAAGCCTGGCGGCCAGAGGGGAGATAGCAGAAAAGCTTTTTATCATTAGAATTACCAGATAAATAAGCAGTAAAATCCACAGAAAAGACAGAAAATACAGATGTAGATTAAAAAACAGGATCGGCCACAGAAAATTCACTGCAAGCTGAATATAATAGATGGCAAGAGCCTGTTCTTTCCGGGGATTGCTGTGGGTGAAAATCAGATAGAAGGAAATCCCCATAAGGAGATACAGCAGCGTCCAGACAATGGGAAAGACAAAGCCGGGCGGAGCAAAGAAGGGGCGGTTCAGCGTCTGATATTCCCCCACATGGTTTCTGGTCAGAAGTCCGGCCAGAAGGCCTGTGGCCAGAGGAATGGCCAGACTCTGCAGGAAAAGTTTCCATTTGGTTTTCAGTTTGATACCTCCTTCCTGTCATTGAAAAACAGGGAACATTACAGCTTCCGGGCCAGATCTTCCAGGGTTCCGAAATGATACCCCAGTTCTTCCCATCTGGTCAGCAGTTCATCCAGAATTTCCCCGTTGGTATCGGAAGTGCTGTGCAAAAGAACCACAGCTCCCGGATGAATACGGGGAAGCAGCTTGTTAAAGGCTTCCTCTTTGGTGGGCTGGTCATCCTGCAGCCAATCCACATAGGCAAGGCTCCAGAAAAACGTATAGTAACCCATTTCACTGGCCATTTTTAAGTTCTGGACACTGAATTTTCCCTGAGGCGGGCGGTAGAAGGGAGCCATTTCTTCTCCGGTAATTTCCAAAAAGAGATCTTCCACCCGGTGAAGCTCCTCCTGGAAGGATTCTTTAGTGGAAATCTGAGACATGTCAGGGTGATGATAGGTGTGGTTTCCTACGGTATGGCCTTCTTTTACCATCTGGCGGGTCAGTTCCGGACTGGTTTCCAGGAAGTTTCCCACAACGAAAAAAGTGGCGGATACCTGATGTTTTTTCAGCGCCTCTAAAATCGCAGGCATGTTTCCGTTTTCATACCCTGCGTCAAAGGTAAGGTAAATCACTTTCTCCTCTGTTTCATCCAGATAGCCGGCATGATACTGCTTCAGCTCTTCGCAGGAGGCGTTTCCGGCGGGAGGACTTCCTTCCTTTGAAAAACTCAGTCCCCAGTTTTCACTGGCAGAGGCAGCCGTCTGGATCGTCTGGGAACGGGAAGAGAGATGACCGGCTCCGGCGCCGATGAGATAGGCGGCCGCAAACAGAACGAAGAAAGCGGCGGCGGTTTTCAGTTGCGGATGTGGTTTCATGTAAATCACCTGAATAGGCTTTCTTTTATTTATATGGAAAACGATAATAACTTATGAACAAAAGGAAAAAAATCTGCATAGTGTGAAAGAACAGGCAAAGCAGGAAGTGGTTTCCGTTGACGGAAAACAGACTCACTTTAAAGAGATTTCTTACCACAGCCTTATCTCCCGCAGGGCAGACCCTCTATATCTACGGGGGCGGCTGGAATCCGCAGGATACCGGGGCAGGAAGACCTGCCTGTACCATAGGAGTGCCGTACAAATGGAAGAAATTCTTCCAGTGCCGTACTCCTTATTATGACTACCGGACCCTTCGCACCCGGGACGGGCAGAATCTCTGCCGGGACTGGGGCGCCGACTGCAGCGGCTATGTGGGCTGGTGTGTCTATAACTTCATGGAAACAGAGAGCGGAAAAAAGGGCTATGTATTTCCGGCTGAGACCATGGCCCGTATTTACGGGGAGGTATTCGGATGGGGAACCTTTCAAAGGAGGATACCTGATGGGAACGTTTTCGCTCCCGGAGACATTATCAGTATCCCCGGCCACGTGTGGATCTGTCTCGGCGTCTGTCAGGATGAAAGTGTGGTTTTGCTGCATTCCACCCCTTCTGAGAGCATCTGGAACTATCCGGGCGGAGGGGTACAGATAAGCGCCCTGGGAGAAAACAAAAGCTGTATGGCTTATCAGCTTGCGGATTCTTATATGAGGAAATATTTTCCCGGATGGAGCAAAAGGTACCGGGTTGTCTTAAAGCCTTATGGACAATACACCGATACGAAGAAAGAAGGAACCGGACGGTTTACCTGGCGCCGGGGCCCCGGAGGGTTGGAAGATCCGGAAGGCCTGTATGAGATGACCGCCGGGGAACGATTACAGGAATTATTTGGAGAAAACAGAAGATGAATGAATATTTTGCCCCCATGGAGGGGATTACAGGATACATTTACCGGAATGCCTTTCAGAAATACGGCTGGAAAATGGAAAAATATTTTTCTCCGTTTCTGGCGCCCAAAACCAATACAAAGAAATGTTTTAACCACAGAGAATACGAAGACATCCGGCCCGATCATAATGAGGGACTGCATTTAGTTCCTCAGATTCTGACCAACCGGGCCGGGGATTTCCTGAAGCTGGCAGAAGCCCTGGAAGATCTGGGCTATCAGGAAATCAACCTGAACCTGGGCTGTCCCTCGCCCACCGTCGTGACCAAGAAAAAGGGCGCCGGGTTCTTAGGGGAACCGGAGAAACTCAGAGAATTTCTGGAGGAAATTTTCCAGGGCACCTCTTTGGACATCTCCGTTAAAACCAGGATTGGTCTGGAAGATCCGGAAGAATTTACAAAGCTTTTGGAGATTTATAACCAGTATCCCTTAAAGGAACTGATTATCCATCCCAGGATTCAGAAAGATTTTTATAAAAATACGCCCCGGATGGAAGCCTTTTCTTACGGACTGGAACACAGCCGGGCAAAAGTATGTTATAATGGAAACCTGTTTACAAAAGAAGACTATCAGACGTTCTGCGGGTCTTACCCCGCATGTACCCATGTCATGCTGGGAAGAGGGCTGCTGGCCAATCCCGGACTTTTACAGGAAGTGCATAACAAAACGCCCATGGACAGAGAGACATTTTCCTGTTTTCACAGGGAAATCTATGAAAATTACCAGGAAGTGTCCTGCGGGGAGAGAAACGTACTGTTTAAAATGAAAGAACTCTGGTTTTATTTCCGGGAGATGTTTCCGGAAGGAAAGAAACAGATCAAACGGATTAAAAAAGCGGAAACCCTCAGAAAATACGAAGAGGCGGTAAACGATTTATTTCAGAATGTTCCCCTGTACTATGAATCGCAGATGACGGGGAAAGAAAGTTAGGAGGAATTACATGCAGATACCGGGTTTCGATGAATTTATTACACAGTATCCTGTATTTGAATACCGGATTTTAGAGACAAGTGAGATTTCTGTGCAGGAGAGGGTACGGATTGTCTGTGAGAAGGAATGCGAACGTTACGGCACCACCTGGGCCTGTCCTCCCGGAACCGGGAGCCTGAGGGAATGCCAGGAGCGAATCCATTCCTACAGTCATGGCCTGTTCTTTTCCAGCGTGGCGGAAGTCTCCGATCTGTTTAACATGGAAGAGATGTTAAGCACCCGAAAAGAGCATGAAAAGCTTACGGAAAAGATTCAGGATTATATGAAAAAGCAGGGACTGGACTGCTTCATCCTCTCAACCGAATCCTGTGACATTTGTCCCACCTGCACCTATCCGGACAGCCCCTGCCGCTATCCGGAAAAAATGCATCCCTGTCTGGAAAGCCACGGGGTGGTGGTAATGGAACTGACGGAACAGCAGCAGATGGAATATTCCCTTGGAGGAAACAGTATTCTCTGGTTTTCACTGATTTTGTTTCGTCCTCTTCAGAAAGAGGAAGAATAATACATAAATAAGAGTCTCCCGGCATAAATTGAAAAATAAAGGCCGGGAGTTTCTTATGGGGAAAAAGCGAAGAAAATGGAAAGAACATCTGGTATCTTCCATGGAAATCCCAAGGGATTTGGCGTACCGGGAATCCATTATCCGAATCACCGGCAGGAAACAGCTAACCATCGAAAATTATAAGGGCATCCAGATTTTCAGCAGTCAGCAGACCGTAGTAACCCTGAATCAGGGCAAGGTGAAAATTCTGGGAAAAGATCTGGAAATTCAGTTTTATATGGAAAATGAGATGACAGTCACAGGCTTTATCAGTCAGGTAATCTTTGAAATTTAGGCAGGGGGAGAGAATTTGATAGAAAAGCTCTTGCAGTATAAAAACGGATACGTGAAAATCCGCCTCATAAGTCCCAAACCCGAACGGTTTCTCAACCTGTGTTCCCGGCAGGGGATCCTGCTGTCTCAAATCCGTCCGGCAGGAGAAACCTGGGAAATGCAGATAAGTCTGAAAGATTTTTTTCGGCTAAAGCCCGTATGTAAGAAAACCCATTCCAGAATTCATGTGGTAAAACGCTGGGGACTGCCCTTCTTTTTTTACAGAAATAAAAAAAGAAAGGCCTTTTTTATTGGGATTTTCCTGTGTTTTGCCCTGGTGATATTTCTGTCCCAGTTTGTATGGAGAATCCAGGTAGAGGGAAACTACTATAATACCACCCAGGAGATTTTAAAATTTCTGGAAGAAAAAGACGTCCGGCACGGAATTCCCAAAAAAGAGATTAACTGTGCTCTTATTTCCGCTATGATCCGGGAACAGTTTCCCGATATTACCTGGGTGTCTGCCCGGCTCTCCGGGACCAATCTGTCCATAACCATCCAGGAAAACGAAAATCCTGCTTCCTTTGATTCCGGACAGGAAGAAGCTCCGTCAAGCATTGTCTCCAATCTGGAGGGAACCATTGTAAAAATGATTACGCGGCAGGGCACTCCTCAGGTTCAGGCGGGGGATTTCTGTGAAAAAGGCGATCTTCTGGTTCTGGGAAGACTGGATATAAAAAACGACAGCCAGGAAGTGATCCGTTATGACTATGTAACCTCCGACGCGGATATTTATATCCGGCACACCTGTTCCTATTACGACAGCTTTCCATTATCCTATGAAAAAAAGAGCTTTACAGGAAATGAGAAATCCCGGCCTTTCTTCCAGATTTTCTCCCTGAGAGCCGAAGGAGGAAGCAGGAAGAAACAGTATGAAAAGGAAGATACCGTCACACAGACCAGGAACCTTTATTTAACGGAAAACTTTGTGCTTCCGTTCTCCTATGGAACCATCGTGCAAAAAGAATACGTCATGGAAAAGGTTACCTATACGGAAGAGGAGGCCCGAAAGAAAGCACAGGAAAACATACAGATCTACCTGGAAAAATTGCTGGATAAAGGGGTGGAAATCTGCCAGAATAATATTGAGATTCAGACAGACGGAAGCTTCTGTACTGCCAAAGGAACCCTGCAGGTAATCGAAAAAGCCGGGTACTCTGTGCCGGTGGAGAAAATGGAGATTCCCGATACTTGAAAAAGATACTTAGGTTTACTATAATAGAAAAAACAGAATCAAAATCTGTCCGTTTTACATTAGATGGAAAGAGAGGGAACAATCGTTGCAGACAGAACAGATCGAATTTGACACCGTGGATCAGCAGCAGGCAGTCTTTGGAATGCAGGATCAATTTGCAAAAATCATTGAGAAAGAATTAAACGTCTCCATCAGCCTGCGGGATTCCAGAGCGGAAATAAAGGGAGAACCCGGCCGGAATACAAAAATCGCCGCAGAAGTGATGGATTCTCTATTAACATTATATAAAAGAGGAGAAAATTTAAAGGAAGGTATCGTGTACCGTCTGCTGGAAGAAGCAGCAGAGGGAAATCTGGATGAAACCTGCAAAGCCATGGACAGTGTGGTGACCATTACCCAGAAAGGGGCGCCCATTAAGTGCAAAACCTTCGGGCAGAAAAATTATGTGAAAGCCCTTCAGGATCATGTGGTAACCATCTGCATCGGTCCTGCCGGAACCGGAAAGACTTATCTGGCAGTGGCACAGGCGGCCAGAGAACTGAAAAACGGAGATATTGAACGGATTATCATGAGCCGTCCGGCCATCGAGGCAGGAGAAGAGAGACTGGGATTTCTGCCCGGAGATCTGGCCCAGAAGGTGGATCCCTACCTTCGGCCTCTGTACGACGCCCTTCATGATATTTTCGGCGCAGATAAAGCAGAAAAACTAAGAGAGAGACGAATTATTGAGATTGCGCCCCTGGCGTATATGAGAGGAAGAACCCTCAACCATGCCAGAGTCATCATTGACGAAAGTCAGAACGCGTCTCTTCCCACCCTGAAAATGGCGCTGACCCGTCTGGGAGAAGGATCGAAAATGGTACTGACCGGTGACGTTACCCAGATTGATTTACCGAAAACCCAGGATTCGGGACTGGAAAAATGCGCCGAAATACTGAGCGGAATTGAGGGGATTTCCATTACGCGGCTGAATAACCGGGATGTGGTACGAAATAAAATCGTCAAAGACATTGTCAAAGCCTTTGAAAAAGAGGAACAGAAAAAACAGATGAGACAGGAGAAAGGAAAGACTTCCAAGACTTCCTTTCGCCGTAAGACAAAAGCTTAAAGGGGGATTGCAATGACCGTACAGATTGAGTATGAAGCACAGGAAATGCTGAATATACCTTACAGAGAGCTGGCAGAAAAAGTGGTTTCCCGGGTTCTGGAAGACGAACAGTGTCCCTATGAGGCGGAAGTGAACCTGGTTCTTACGGACAATGAAGAGATTCAGAGGATCAATAAGGAATTCCGGGGCATTGACGCGCCTACGGATGTTTTGTCTTTCCCCAGTATTCCCTTTGAAGAGCCGGCGGATTATAAACTGGCAGAAGAGGAGGATTCCTTCTTTAACATGGATACGGGAGAATTAATTCTGGGAGACATTATGATTTCCGTTCCCAGAGTTTTTCAGCAGGCAAAAGAATACGGACACAGCGTAAAACGGGAATTTTCCTTTCTGATCGCCCACAGTGTTCTCCATCTTCTGGGATACGATCATATGGAAAAAGAAGAAGCCGAAATTATGGAGGGGAAACAGAGGAAAGCCCTGGAGGAACTGGGAATTACAAGGTAGCAGAAAAAGGAGGGGTACTATGAAAAAATTCGGATTGCTTTGTTTCTGTCTGACAGCCATACTGCTGGCCGGATGTGGAAAAGAAAAAGAGGATGCACAGCCGGACAAGGGGATTGACGAGGCTAAGATACAGATTGAAACATCTCAGGGGGAGGAAAGCGGACAGGAGGAAGAAAGCCAGGAGCCGCAGCCGGAAGCGGGACAAGTGGTCAGCTATCTTACCGGAGAATATGTGCCGGAAGCCATTGGGAGACGGCGGCCCATTGCCGTTATGCTGAATAATGCCAAAGAAGGCTGTCCCCAGAGTGGAATCGCCAATGCGGGAGTGGTTTATGAAGCGCCCACAGAAGGGGATATTACCCGATTAATGGGAATCTTCGAAGATTATGATCAGTTAGAGAAGATTGGTTCCATGAGAAGCTGCCGGGATTACTACATTCATTATGCCCAGGAGTTTGATTCTATTTACGTGCACTACGGACAGGCTGTTTACGCCCTTCCCTATCTGGAACAGGACTTCATTCATAATATAAACGGCATCTCTTCCGTTGGGGATCAGGTCTTTTACCGTACCTCTGACCGGAAAGCGCCTCATAATGCCTATACCAGCTACCAGGGGATTCAGACAGGCATCGGCCTTTTGGGATACGATCAGAATTACGGCGCAGACTATCAGGGGCATTATCAGTTTGCCGTACCGGGAGAAGAAGTAACACTTACAAACCCATCCCCGGCTCAGACAGTGAAACTGGACTGTTACAGCGTCAACCATCCCTGGTTTGAATATGATGCCGCTTCCGGAAAATACAACCGGTTCCAGTACGGCGAAGCGCAGATTGACGAGCTGACCGGACAGCAGCTTCAGTATGACAATATCATTCTGGAATATGCTTCCTACCAGCCCTATGATGAAAACGGCTACTTAAATATAGATACCACCTCCGGCGGCCAGGGGAAATTTATTACCCGGGGACAGGCAGAGGATATTTCCTGGAGGAAGGATTCCGAGTGGGGCGTTACCCGCTATTACGATGGGAACGGTCAGGAAATCCAGTTAAATACAGGAAAAACCTGGGTCTGCATCATTCTCAATGACAAAACCTCACAGATTACAATTGCATAAAACCTGAAAAAATGCCGATACTAAAAGAAAAAGGAGCAAAAGGACCATGCGTAAAGTACTGTTTAGTATCGGCATTTTTGTGTTTTTGTGTGTTCTATCCGTGGGTTTTTATAGTTCATACAAGATCTCCGATATGAAAATGAAGATGACTCATCTGGAAGAAGCGCTGGATGAAAAAGAAACCCGGGAAACACAATATGCAGAAAAACTGATTACCAAAGATACCCGGTGTACCATTGAAGAATACGATCGGTATTCCGGAAATTTAAAGGAAGAAACCACCATGGCGGCAGATAACCTTCTGGGCATGGATCGGACAGAACTGGAGAACTTTTTAAAGAAAAGCCAGACCATGTATTATCAATACTCTCTGGTAGCCTTTTCTCCGGAACATGTGGTCATCCGGCAAAGCCGCACAGAATATGAAACTTATTATCTGGTAGATGAAAACGGCGTCGTTCAGGTCTATAAAGGAGACCGAAAGACCCTGTACGAACCCACTCAGATCCAGACCAAAGATTTGCCGGAGGATTTGCAGGAAGAAATACAAAATGGAAAATATGTAGAATCCCAGGAAGAACTCTACAGCTTCCTGGAGAACTATTCCAGCTAGAAGCGCCGGAATCGGCAAAAGCACAGGTTCCGTCTGGACGGAAGCAGAAAAATGTTGTAAGATAAGGAAGAGTATACATTGAAAGGACGAGTAACGTGAACTACCGTGAATTACTGAAAGATAAAAAACGAATCGTCATTAAAATCGGAACTTCTTCTCTGACCCATCTTGCGTCCGGACGTCTGAACCTGTTAAAGATGGAAGTCCTGGTAAGAGAATTAAGCGATCTCTGCAATCAGGGAAAAGAAGTGGTTCTTGTATCCTCCGGCGCCATCGGCGTAGGATGCACTGCACTGGGTTTTCCTCATAAACCCCAGACCCTGGCGGAGAAACAGGCCTGTGCTGCAGTGGGACAGGCGAAACTAATGATGATTTATCAGAAGTTATTTTCTGAATACGGACACCAGGCAGGGCAGATCCTGATGACGAAAAATACCATGGTGGACAATCTGAACCGGAGAAACGCCAGAAATACCTTCCAGGCGTTAATGAGAATGGGCGTAGTACCCATTGTTAATGAAAATGACTCTATTTCTACATATGAAATTGAATTCGGAGACAACGATACCTTATCGGCCGTGGTGGCCGCTCTGATTAAAGCGGATTTATTAATCCTCCTTTCCGATATTGACGGATTGTATACAGACGATCCCCATCGGAATTCCAGAGCACAGTTTATCGGCCTTGTGGAGCATCTGGATGAACATCTCAAAGAGATGGGCAAATCCTCCACCGGCAGCAAGGTGGGAACCGGAGGAATGGCAACGAAACTGCGGGCGGCCGAAATCGCCACCTCGGCAGGAGCCGACATGGTGATAGCCAATGGAGCGGATTTCCATAACATTCACAGAATTATGGATGGAAAAGAGACGGGAACTTTGTTCCTGGCCAATCCCAAAGAAGAGTTTTATTTAGTAGATTACATAGAAAAGTTACTGTAAGGAGTATTTATATAAATGGAAAAAGCAAAAATCGACCGGATTAACGTGCTGGCAAGGAAAGCAAAAAAAGAAGGCCTGACTTCCGAAGAGAAACAGGAGCAGGCTAAATTAAGAAGCGAATACATAGCAGCCATCCGGATGAATCTCCGGTGCCAGCTGGATCAGATTGACATTCAGGAGAAGGATGGAACCATCGTGAATTTAGGAGAAAAATATGACAAAGGAAGAAAGCATTAAAACACAGAAAAAAGCAATCCGAAAGGAAATCTTTTCCAGGAGAAAGCAGATTACCCATGAGGAACTGGAAACATTCAGCCAGGCCATTACTGAAAAAGTGGCGCAGCTGGAGGCATTTCAGAAATCCGGGCATATTTATATTTATGCAGACTATAATCACGAAGTTATTACCCGGTATCTCATAGAGAAAGCCTGGAGCCTGGGAAAAGAGGTGGCGGTTCCCAAAGTGGTGGGAGAGGCGATGGTCTTTTATAAACTGAAAGACTTTGCCCAGTTAAAACCCGGTTATTTCGGAATTCCCGAACCTGAGGACGGCGAGATTGTCACCTGGGAGGAAGCTTTTATGGTAATGCCGGGAGTGGCTTTCGACCCTATGAATCACCGGGTTGGCTACGGGGGCGGATTTTACGATCGTTTTCTGGAAAAACATCCGAAGGTTCTTAAGGCGGCCCTGGCTTTTGAATGCCAGATAATGCCCGAAGTGCCTTATGAAGCTACGGACATCTTTCCGGACTGGGTTGTAACGGAGAAGAGAGTATTGATTAAGGAGGGTTAGCATGATGCAGGAACTGATATTGATTGGGAAAAATGCGAAAAAAGCGGAAGAATACATACGGAATCTGCAGACCAGTGTGAAAAATCAGGTTCTGAGGCAGGCCGCCGCAGATCTGGAAAAACATGCAGAGGACATTTTAAAGGCCAATGAAAAGGATATGGAAGCCGGAAGGCAGAATCAGATGCCGGAAGGACTGCTGGATCGTCTGCTTCTGACCGAAGAGAGAATTGCCGGCATGGCAGAAGGACTTCGTCAGTTAGCGGATCTGGAAGATCCTGTGGGAGAAGTTTTAGGTATGAAGAAACGGCCCAACGGCCTTCTCATCGGACAGAAGAGAGTTCCCCTTGGGGTTATCGGCATCATCTATGAGGCCCGCCCCAACGTAACGGCGGACGCCTTCGGCCTGTGCTTTAAAACAGGAAACGTTGTGATTTTAAAGGGCGGAAGCGACGCCATTCATTCCAATATGGAAATCGTCTCCTGTATCCGCAGGACCCTGAGAAAATTCCAGGTGGAGGAAGACGCCATCCAGTTAATTACTTCCACTGACCGGGAGACGACCGGAGCATTTATGAAAATGAATGAATATGTGGACGTTCTGATTCCCCGGGGAGGCCGCGGTCTGATTAAAGCGGTTGTTAATCAGAGCACCATTCCTGTCATTGAAACAGGGACAGGAAACTGTCATATTTATGTGGACGAAAGCGCGGATCTGGAAGCGGCGGCAGCCATTGTCATCAATGCCAAAACCCAGAGAGTGGGGGTCTGCAATGCCTGTGAATCTCTGCTGGTACATGAAAGCGTGAAAGGGGATTTCCTTCCTGTTCTGGCACAGCAGTTAGCAGAAAAACGGGTGGAGATCCGGGGCGACGAAGAAGTATGCCGGATCCTTCCGGGAGCAAAGAAAGCCACAGAAGAAGACTGGGGAACAGAATATCTGGACTATATTCTTTCCATTAAAACCGTATCTTCCGTGGAGGAGGCCATTGAACATATTAACCGCTATAATACGGGACATTCCGAGGCGATTATCACCAACCACTACGATCATGCACAGAAATTCCTGGATGAGGTGGATGCAGCGGCTGTCTATGTAAATGCTTCCACACGTTTCACAGACGGATTTGAGTTCGGATACGGAGCGGAAATCGGAATCAGCACCCAGAAGCTCCATGCCAGAGGCCCCATGGGACTCCTTGCACTGACCACCACCAAATATATCATCTACGGAAACGGACAAATCAGAGAATAGCTGCTGTTTTACGAATAGTTTATACAATCTTAATGGATTTTCCAAAAGATGTGTGGTATACTGTGAAAGAGTATTGATTTATGACTTAGTATTTTTTATTAGTTTAACAGGAGGCACAAAATGCGAAAAGAGAAGTTATTTGCTTTAGCATTAGCAGGTATATTGGCAGTAAGCTCCGCACCGGCAGTTTTTGCGGCTGAGGCAGA
>ERZ1643250.2915-NODE-2915-length-12216-cov-8.135844_pt1 | contig 12216 bp, 10 predicted proteins | sample MGYA00579262_ERZ1643250 | MGnify/ENA primary metagenome ERZ1643250 (study PRJEB29033, sample SAMEA4952265) | chicken gut metagenome | biome: Broiler Chicken; feature: Gastrointestinal Tract; material: Caecum | place: Ireland | collected 2018 | study: Broiler...
GAAAAATTAAGATTTTCTTTGGGGATATTTTAAGGAGAGTCGTTTAAAGTACGGTTTTAAATGGAAAAATCAAAAAGTAGATGGACGGCAGGCTTCTGCTGCAATGAAACAAAAATCGGTTTGAAAAGAAGCTTACTGTTTTGGTGAAAGGGGAATAATGGGAAAATGACGGACAAGACATGGAAGAAAGGAAAAACGAAGATGGATATTATTGCCAGCCGCACCGGGAAGAGGACATTCTGGTACCGGGCCCTGGTTCTTCTGTTACTTTCCGCTTTTTTCTGCTGGCTGTTTTGTCTGCGGCAGGGAGCGTTTGGTTCAAAAGTAGACTGGATCAGTCAGCACAGCGTACTTCCGGATTATTTTCGCCGGCAGTTTTATGCCACAGGAAATCTGTTTCCGGAATTTGCGGCAAATATCGGGGGAGGACAGAATATATATCATTTTTCCTACTACGGGCTGTACAGTCCGGTCATTCTCCTTTCTTATCTGCTTCCTTTTGTGAAGATGTCCGATTATATTATGGGGGCACAGTTTGTCTGTCTGGCAGTTTCCGTGATCCTTGTTTATCTCTGGCTCAGAAACCAGAAGTTCGGAGAGAGGATCTGTTTTGGCACTGCGGTGCTGTTTCTTCTGGCGGCGCCAATGATTTTTCATTCCTATAATCAGATTATGTTTGTCAACTATATGCCCTTTTTGTGTATGGGCTTTTTTGGTGTGGACCGGTATTTTTCACGGAGAGCCGTTTCCTGGAATTTTTCCGGCACCGGACAACAGATGTTCAGGAAGAAATATGTATGTCTCACTAAAGAGAGAAGAACAGGGAGAAAGAACCGGAATGAGAACAGCGATTCCGCTGTCCGAATGGCAAAAAAGAAAGGAAACGTTCGTACATTTTTCCGGGCAAGAAGCAGCGGGCTTTTGATCGTCAGCGTTTTTCTGATGATCATGACCAGCTTTTATTTCAGCATCGGAGGTATGCTTGTTCTGGGAGTGTACGCCATCCATCGTTATCTTATGGAGTGCGGCAGGATGCGGCGGCAGGTGACGGCGGCGGGCCTCTTAAAAGAGGGGGCGGCTTTTATACTGCGTCTTCTGATTGCCGTGATGATGAGCAGCATTCTTCTGGTGCCGACGATTTTTGCTCTCACAGGGAGAGAAAACAGCGTCACAGGCATTTCCTGGCAGGAACTTCTGATTCCGCAGTTTCGCATCAAAGAGTTTTGCTATAATCCTTACAGTCTGGGCCTTACGACACTGGCTTTTACGATCCTCGTATCTGTTTTATTTTTCAAAAAATGGCAGGATAAGATACTGGCGGGAAGCTGTTTGTTTATTTTATGTATCCCGCTTTTTTCCTGGCTGTTAAACGGCGGGCTCTATATGCGGGATAAGGCGCTGATCCCGTTTCTCCCTCTGCTTTGCTATCTCATCGCCCTGTATCTTCATTCCCTGGAAAATGGACCGAAGACAGGAAGGATGACCACATCAGAGACAGGCAGAAGATTTATTTCTTCTATTCTACCCTATGTGCTGACGAGCGCTCTCATTATCACAGAAAAAAATAAAATCGGCGCCAGCTGGTGTTTTTGGCTTCTTTTGGCGGACGCCGTTTTGATGGCCGTCTTCTTTTGTATATTCTGGAGAAAAAGAAATGCGCTTTTTCTTCTGGCACCTTCCATCCTTTTTCTGGCATTTTTCGGAGTCGTCTGTCATCAGAGTATGGACCGGATGCTGGATAAAGACTTTTATAAGGCGGTCAACGACAGGGAGATCGGCAGGCTGCTGTCGGAGACGCTGGCAAAAGAAACGGGATTTTACCGGGCGGAGCAGTCCGGAACCGATAAAGAAAATGAAGCGGATATTAATCGTATATGGACAAACGATCAGTACATTTCCTCCCTGTATTCCTCGGGGTATCATCAGGGTTACGATACCTTCCGCAAAAAGACGTTTCAACTGGAACAGCCTTTCCGGAACTGCCTGATGCAGTCGTCCTCACGCAATCCGGTTTTTGAGAGATTTATGGGCGTAAAGTATATCTGTTCCAAAGAAACGGTGCCGGGCGCCGCAAAAACAGCAGAAAAAGGCGGATGGAAGATTTATGAAAATCCATCGGCGTCTCCGGTCATCTACAGCACAGACCGGATGATATCAGCTTCCGAATACGCAAAACTGGAATTTCCGTATAATCAGCTGGCGCTGCTTTACTATGCGGTGGATGATGATAAAACATCGTCCGCAGAAAATGTGAAAGAAGAAATCTGCCGGGACAGCGGCGTGCAGGATATTTCCGGTGACTTTGCCGCGGGAATCAGCGGGACCGGATGGATTTCCGGAACTGCCGGGGGATTTGCTGTCTGCGCAGAGGCGGAAGAGGAGATTTCCGTTGCTCTCCCCACAGAAAGATCAGTCAGTGAAAATCCACAACAGAAAGTACTATTTCTGCAGTTTCAGGTGAAAAACCTGCATCCGGATCAGGATCTTTCCATCTGGGTGGGAGAGATGAAGAATACCCTGACGGCAAAGAGTCATTATTATTATAATGAAAACACAACGTTTACTTTTGCAGTTCCGTTGGAAGAGGGACAGCGTTCGGCGAAGCTGACCTTTGGAAAAGGAACATACCAGCTGTCAGGAATCCGTGCCTTTCTCGCCAAGCTGCCGGAACAGCGTGTCGGAGACCCGGACGGACTATATCAGTCACAGATCCGGTTAAATACGGACAAAACCAGGGGGAATGTGATTTCCGGTCAGATGACTGTGACAAAAGCCGGGGATTTGGTCACGACCATTCCTTATGAAAAGAACTTTACCATCTATGTGGATGGAAAACAGACAGCGGCAAAAGATGTCAATACGGCTTTTCTTGGCTGTTCGGTGGGAGAGGGAAGGCACGAGATAACTATTATTTATCATGCACCGGGAGTGACGGCGGGAAAAGTGCTGTCGTTTACGGGTCTTGTCTGGTTTGTGCTGCTGCTCCGGACAGGCAGGAGAAAAAGCATATGGGCACGGCAGAAAACAGCCATATAATTTTCTTTACATTTTCTCCGGGGTATATTACCATAAAAAGCAAAAACGGAAAGACGAGGAAAGAGAAAATGACCGAACGGGAAAAAAGGGATCTGGGACTCTGGTACGACGCCAATTATGATCCGGAACTTCTGGAAGAACGCATGCAGGCAGAGGATCTCTGTTTTGCTTTTAACCATACGGCGCCCCGGGATGCCGAAAAACAAAATAAAATCTTAGAGGAACTGTTGGCACAGCATGGCAGAGACAGCGCTGTCCTGGCACCTTTCAACGTAGATTACGGTTACAACTGCCGTATCGGCGACAATACTTTTGTCAATCATTATGCGTATTTCATGGACTGTGCGCCGATCACCATCGGAAAGTATTGTTTTATCGGGCCGTACTGCGGTATGTACACTGCCATTCATCCGCTGGTGGCCGAAGAGCGGAATCAGGGACTGGAGATCGCAAAGCCGATCACCGTGGGAGACAATGTCTGGATCGGAGCCAATGTCACCATTCTTCCTGGCGTGACCATCGGGGAAGGCAGCGTCATCGGAGCCAAGAGCGTAGTGACCAAAGATATTCCTGCCAACGTCCTTGCCATGGGAAACCCATGCCGGGTCATCCGGGAGATTACGGAGGCAGACCGGATTCAGAAGGAGAAATCGTATGTTTGAGGGAAAGGCGGATAAGATCCTGTACGGGGGAGATTATAACCCGGAGCAGTGGCCGGAAGAAGTATGGAAAGAAGATATGGCTTTGTTTCAGAAAGCGAATATTGATATTGTGACACTGAATGTATTTTCCTGGGCGCTGCTGCAGAGATCAGAAGAAGAATATCATTTTGAACAGCTGGACCGGAGCATGGAGATGGTTCGGGAGAACGGACTGAAAGTCTGCATGGCCACTTCCACCGCGGTGCATCCGGCCTGGATGGCAAGAAAATATCCGGATATTCTCCGGGTTGATTTTGAGGGTCGGAAAAGAAAGTTCGGGGGAAGGGCGAATTCCTGTCCCAACAGTCCGACATACCGGAAATATTCCCGGATCCTGGCCGGAAAGCTGGCGGAGCGCTATAAAGATTATGATAATATCGTGGCGTGGCACATTTCCAATGAATACAGCGGGGAATGTTACTGTGAAAACTGTGAGAAGAATTTCCGGCTGTGGCTGCAAAAGAAATACCATACACTGGAGTGCCTGAATCGGAGCTGGAATACGGCTTTCTGGGGACATACTTTCTATGATTGGGAAGAGATCGTGGCGCCGGATATGCGATCCGAGCATTTTGAGCCGGAACGAACATATTTTCAGCCGATTTCTCTGGACTACCGGAGGTTTATGTCGGATTCTATGCTGGAATGTTACCGTCTGGAGTATCAGGCCATAAAGAAAGTGATTCCCGATGCGGAGATCACCACCAATCTGATGGATTTTTATAAACCGCTGGATTACTTTAAATGGGCGCCGGAAATGGATTTTATTTCCTGGGACTGCTACCCGGATAACGGCGAGCCTTATGCAAGAACTTCCATGGCCCATGACCTGATGCGCGGCCTTAAGGGCGGACAGTCCTTTGCACTGATGGAACAGACGCCAACGGTCTCCAACTGGCTTCCGTATAATTCGCTGAAGCGGCCGGGCGTGATGCGTCTGCTGAGCTATCAGGCGGTGGCCCACGGAGCAGACACGGTTATGTTTTTCCAGATGAGGAAAAGCGCCGGCGCCTGTGAGAAGTTCCATGGGGCGGTCATTGAACACGCCGGGACGGCAGATACCCGTGTGTTCCGGGAAGTTTCAGCTCTGGGACAGGAACTTTGTCGTCTGGGCAGCCGCACCCTTGGCATGCGCACCCGTTCGGAGATTGCCATGATCTTTGACTGGGATAACTGGTGGGGAATGGAATACTCGGCCGGTCCGACCAGAGAGCTTAAATATCTGGAAGAGTTTGGAAAGTATTACATGGCTCTCCGAAACAGGAACTATAACATCGATATCGTCAGTCCGGAACAGAGCCTTGACGCCTATTCTCTGGTCATTGCCCCGGTCTGGTATATGGTAAAGGGAGACGACGATGAGAATATCCGAAGCTTCGTCCAGCGGGGAGGAACTTTTATCACCACATTTTTCAGCGGAATGGTGCAGGAAAATGATTTGATCGTGCCGGGAGGTTACCCGGGCAAACTCCGGGATATTCTTGGCATCTGGGTGGAAGAGGAGGATGCGCTGCCGCCTGATCAGGAAAATGCATTTCTTTATCGTGGAAAAACCTATCCGGCCAGGATCCTCTGTGATCTGTTTCATCCGGAAGGGGCGGAACAGATGGATGAGACAGGTTATCTGTCTGATTTTTATGCGGGAATGCCGGTTATCACCCGAAACCGGATGGGAAAAGGATACGCCTGCTTTGTGGCGGCTTCCTCCGATGAGGAGTTTTACCGGGATTTCCTTGGAGATATCTGTGCGAAATGTCACATCCGTCCGGTACTGGAAACGCCGGAAGGCGTGGAGGTCACGAGCCGTCAGAATGAAAAAGAAACGCTATTTTTTGTGCTCAATCACAATGCTGCCGATACAAAAATAAAGCTTCCGTTTTCCGGTGTGGATCTGATTTCTGGAGAGACGTATCCGGAAGGAGAAGTTCTCTTAAAAGGATATGACGTGAAGATTTTTTCATTCCAAACCTTTCAGGCATAGCAGAGCATACATTTCAGGCATTTGCAACTTATTTTGATGCGTTTTATAATAAAGAAGATAAATGTAATTGCCTATGAAGAGATAAAAGTTTCAAAAAAGTCAGGAGGATGAAAAATGGTATATAAGGATTTTCAGGACCTGAAGTTATCGGCACTGGGTATGGGCGCCATGCGTCTTCCGGTCATTGACGGCGACGATGCGAAAATCGACGAGGCTGCTGCCGGGGAGATGGTCGCTTATGCCATGGAGCACGGCATCAATTATTACGATACAGCGTGGGGCTATCACAACGGCAATTCTGAGCTGGTGATGGGCAGGGCCCTCAGCAAATATCCGAGAGACAAATTTTATCTCGCCACTAAATTTCCGGGATACGATCTCTCCAACATGCCGAAGGTAAAAGAAATTTTTGAAAAACAGCTGGAAAAATGTCAGGTGGAATATTTTGATTTCTACCTGTTCCACAATGTATGCGAGATGAATATCGACGCGTACCTGGATGAGAAATACGGTATCTTTGATTATCTCATGGAGCAGAAGAAAAACGGGCGGATCAAACATCTGGGATTCTCTGCTCACGGAAGTTATGACGTGATGAAACGTTTCCTGGACGCCTACGGCGATCACATGGAGTTCTGCCAGATTCAGTTGAACTACGTGGACTGGTCTTTCCAGAACGCCAAGGCAAAAGTAGAGCTGTTAAAAGAACATAACATCCCGGTCTGGGTAATGGAACCGCTGCGCGGCGGTAAACTGGCTTCTCTGCCGGAGAAAGAGACCAGCATACTGAAATCCATGCGTCCGGACGAGGAAGTGCCGGCATGGGCGTTCCGTTTCCTTCAGTCGATTCCGGAGGTAACTATGGTATTGTCCGGTATGTCCAACGCAGAGCAGATGAAGGCCAATATCGCAACCTTTGAGACCGATAAACCTTTAAACGATGAAGAGATGAAGAGCCTTCTGGCCCTGGCCGACGGTATGTTAAACGGTACACTGCCGTGTACTGCCTGCCATTATTGCGTCAGCCATTGTCCGAAAGGACTGGATATCCCGCGCCTTTTGGAACTTTACAATGAGCATAAGTTTACCGGAGGCGGCTTCATTGCGCCGATGGCACTTGCGGCAGTTCCGGAAGACAAACAGCCGTCCGCCTGCATCGGATGCAGAAGCTGCGAGAAAGTCTGTCCGCAGCAGATCAAAATATCCGAAGCCATGGCCGATTTTGCGGCGAAGCTGAAAGGCTGATATCCGGACATTTGGAAAGAAAAGAGCACGAGAATGAACGATTTGGCTATTCATTCTCGTGCTTTTTTTCTTTCTAGTCAGAGATTATTTTTATTCAAATAGAGAATTCTTTTTCCTTCCCAAGCAGGGACGGATTTTTATAGATATTCTTCAAAATATTGTATTGCACTGAATTTTAATAGATTGATACTTTTTGGATTATCTCTGTGTTTCATTGCGCGTCGGTATGATATAACAAGAATATCTTTGAAGGAGCAAGGGGAAAAGAGAATGAAACCGTATATACATTTAAGGATAAATTAAGGCTGCCTTATCTCTCTTTTAAGGGGCGCATGCTATTCTTTTTTCAGAAGCAGAGAGAATTTACGAACAAAGCAAATTCATAATGCAAAAAGAATTCTTATGACAAAAAGAATTTATTCACGAAAAGGAGGCAGTGCCATGAGTCAGTATATGATAGAAACCAACAACCTCACCAAAAAATACGGGGAGCAGGCCGGAGTTTTCGAGGCGTCCCTGCACGTAAGACCCGGGCGGATTTACGGGCTTCTCGGGAGGAACGGAGCGGGAAAGACCACTATCATGCGGATGCTGCTGGGATTGACGGAGCCCACGGCGGGGCAGATACAGATATTCGGGAAACCGCTCCATGGCAATGAGAGGAGGATTCTTCCCCATGTGGGCAGTCTTATTGAGTCGCCGGGATTTTATCCCAACCTCACCGGAACGGAGAATTTAAGGATTTTCGCAAAGTTGCGGCGGATCAAAAATCCAGAAGCCATTCCGGAGGCGCTCGCTCTCGTGAATCTTCCTTATAAAGATAAGAAGCTGTTTTCTCAGTATTCTCTGGGGATGAAACAGAGGCTTGCAATCGCTCTGGCTGTCATGCATGACCCGGACCTGTTGATCCTTGACGAGCCCATCAACGGTCTGGACCCCATCGGCATTGCGGAGGTGCGGCGGTTTATCCGGGAGCTCTGTGATAAAAGGGGGAAGACTATCATGATTTCCAGTCATATATTATCGGAGATTGCCCTGCTGGCGGACGATATCGGAATCATCGATCACGGGAGACTGCTGGAGGAGGAGAGCCTTCATGAACTGGAGCAGAAGAACTGCCGGTACATTTACCTGGAAGTGTCGGAGCCGGAGCGGGCGGCGAGGCTGCTGGCAGAGCAATTTGCGCTCTCGGGCGCGGACTGTGAGACGGACGGCGGGAAGGGCCTGTGCATTTATAAGATGCAGGTGCAGATCCAGGATATTCTTCCGGTTCTGGTGCAGAATGGTTTCGCTGTTTCCTGCGCGAAGATCTGCGAGGATACCCTGGAAGACTATTTTAAGAAGGTGACAGGGGGTGAGGGGATTGCCTGAATTGATTGCATGTGAATTTCTGAAACTAAAAAGAAGAAAAATCCTTTCGGCGGTGGTTGCGCTGGCCTTGCTGTTTCCGCTGCTGGTGGTGTTCGTCACCAGGTCCGGGATGAACGGCGACGGCAGTCTCTCTTATCTGCAGGGACGGTTTGATTATTCTTATACCCTGATGTTGTCCTATGGTCTTGTGCTGCTGGAACCCTGTCTGCTGGGCGTTCTGGCGTCGCTGTTGTTTTTTCAGGAGAGGGATAACGATACTTTTAAAAATATCCGGGCCATTCCGGTCGCTGCCACGAAACTGGTGGTGACAAAACTGCTGGTGCTTTTGATCTACAGTCTTATCTACACCCTGGCAAATGTATGTTTTACCGTGATTTTTACCTGGATTTTCGACGCCGGAACAGTATACGGACTGGTATTCAAGTTTGGCTTTGCCTGCATGTTCAGCGTCGGTATTACCATAGCCACCCTTCCGGTGGTCGTTTTCATCGTGTACTTTAATAAGACCTATCTGATTTCCATGCTGCTGTCCTTTTTCTATTCGGTATTGTCCTGGGCAGCTCTGGTGGTGGTATCCATGAATGAGTCCCTGATAAAAATTATTAACTATTTCCCGGTGCTGTGCATGCTCAACTGGAGCAGCGGCGTGATGATACGGCAGATGCCCCAGCGGAATCTGGCGCCGGAAGCCTATGATCTGGTGCCGTCTAATCCGGAGGCGGCGCTTATATTGGGAATCACCCTGGCAGTGAGTCTGTGGTTAATTTTTCGTTTTTACAGGAGGTGGACGAGATGAGAGAGTGCATTGTAACAGAATTCTGGAAAATGAAACGGTATTCGGTGATCAAGGCGGGGGTTGCCATGATGGTTCTCTCTGTGCTCATGAGCTTTTTTTACTCGACGGCCAATACCTCCGTGGGATGGGATTTTTCTTATTATATTCATGAGATCATCATTACCAACGGAACGTATTTCTTTCCGGTGATCATTACTCTGATGGCAGTCTTTGTGATTTCCCGTGAGAATACAGATGATACGTTGAAGTCCGTTTTGACGGTTCCGGTTTCCTATGACAGTCTGCTGGCTGGCAAACTGGTGTTCCTGCTGTTCCTGACGGTCATGTTCAGTATCTGCAATGTGTTTTTTGCCGTAATCGTCAATGGATTTCTGGGTCTGCCGGATATGACGGTGCTGACAGTGGCCGCGGCCGCCGGACAGATTCTTCTGTCAAATGTATTGATTTATATTTCGGTACTTCCGCTGATCGTTCTCAACACATTTTTGCTGAAAAGCAGCGTGTTCGGCGCGGCCATCGCCTTTGTGTACGGCTATCTGGGTACCTTCGAGGGACGGATCATGAACTGGTACCCGGTCAAAGCCGCAATGATTCTCACAGATCCTCTCTGCGGCAGCGGTTATGATCTGGGGGATTTCACATATCAGGCAGCGCCAGCGGCCCTTGTATTGGGCATCTGCTTTTTTCTGGCTATATTGTTTCTGGTAGTTTTCGCCCGCCGAAGAAGGATACCCGAAAAAGAAACGGAAAGCAGTAAGAGAAAAACAGCAGGAAAGACAGCAAGGAAGAAAGGCTGGTAAACTATTGACATTTTCTCCGGCTTTTAGTATAAAGAAAAGAATCAGGAATAAAAAGACGGGGATGATTATTATGACACAATTTTTGCTGAAACTGTTTGTAAAAGATTATGAAAATGAAGAGTCGGCCGCCGTGCATTCCGCCATCGGCAAGCTGGCGGGCGGCACCGGAATCGTGTGCAATCTGCTTTTGTTTTTCGGAAAGCTCATGGTGGGCTGGCTGGCCAACTCTGTTTCTATCATCGCTGACGCTGTCAACAACTTGTCGGATGCGTCGTCTTCTGTGGTGACGCTTCTGGGATTTAAGATGGCACAGCAGCCGGCGGACGAAGAGCATCCATACGGCCACGCCCGGTATGAATATCTGTCCGGGCTGGTGGTAGCGGCATTGATTTTGATCATCGGTTTTGATCTGGCTAAATCTTCTCTGCAGAAGATCATTCATCCGGAGGCCGTGGAGTTTTCCATCGCCACTTTCGTGGTACTGCTGCTTTCCATCGGTGTGAAGTTATGGATGGCAGGTTTTTTTCGCTCTCTGGGGAAAAGAATCCGTTCCACCACTCTGGAAGCCACTTCCGTGGACAGCCGCAATGACGTTATCACTTCATCAGCGGTACTGCTCGGCTGCGCGGTGGGATATTTCTTCGATATAAATATAGACGGTATCGTTGGTCTGGCCGTGGCGATTTTTATCTTATACTCCGGCGTGGACATTGCCCGGGAGACCATTTCTCCTCTCCTTGGCAAACAGGCGGATCCGGAACTTGTGGAGAAGATTACGAATCTGGTATTGTCCCATGAGAAGATTCTCGGAATTCACGATCTGTTGGTTCATGACTATGGTCCGGGTCAGTGCTTTGCCACCCTCCATGCGGAACTCAGCGCGGAGGAGGATCCGCTTGTGTGTCATGACATTATTGACGATATCGAGAGAGACGCTCTGGAACAGATGAATGTTCATCTGGTCATCCATTATGATCCGGTGGTTCTGGATGACGCCGAATGGAATGAGATGAAGGGAATCGTGGAAGAGATCATAAAGGATCTGGATCCGCAGCTTTCCATGCATGATTTCCGGGTGGTGCGAAGCTCCAAACAGACGAAGCTTATGTTTGATCTGGCGGTGCCGTATTCCATGCGCCAGAAACATAAAGAACTGAAAGAAAAGATTGATCAGGCCTTATTGGCAAAGGACAAGCATTACGTGACGATCATCGCTTTTGATGAAACGGCTTGAGCCAGGGCAGACAGGAACATTGAAAATGGTTATGGCATCAGCCTGTGTGGTTGATGCCATAACTATTTTTGGTAAAGATGGTAAAAGATTACAAAGCAACGAACCAGAGAGGGTATTTCTGCGGCTTATTATGCATTTTGTGCATTTTTAAGCATTTAATACAAGTATTAGACACAAAATAAAGTTTTTTTTATAATAAAGGTGTTTCCTGCGAAAGAATGGCAGAAAACACCTGTTTTTTATTTCATAGGAAATCAGACAGCAGTCATTGATTATACAATAAAAAAATGACAGGAAAGGGCAAGAAAGCGGATAGAGATAGCAGGATATCCGGAAGGGTATTCTGACAGAGAGGAGAACTACTCATGAAACAAAAGGGAAAAATGATGATTGATCTTATAATGACGGTGATGCTTCTTTGTCAGATGGGATATATGCTGGTGGGAGAAACACTTCATGAGTGGGTGGGAACCGCCATGTTCCTTCTGTTCATTGTGCATCACATTTTAAACCGCCGGTGGTACGGCGGTCTGCAAAGAGGCAGGTATACGCCATATCGGATCATGCAGATTCTGATAAACATTCTTTTGCTCGTTTCCATGGCCGCCCTGATGGTCAGCGGAATTGTCATGTCAAGAGTTGTCTTTGCATTTCTTCCTCTGCAGGGGGGAATGGCGCTTGCAAGGGTGGTTCATATGCTGGCTTCTTACTGGGGGTTTATCCTCATGAGCGTTCATCTGGGCATGCACTGGGGGATGGTCATGGGAATGATCCGGAAGTTTCTGGGGGCAAACGGAAGAGAGCAGTCCCCGAGGTCCCGAAGGATCGTACTTCGCCTTCTGGCGGCGGCTGTTTCTGTGTATGGAATCTATGGTTTTGTGCACCAGCATATCGCGGATTATCTGTTCCTGCGCAGCCAGTTTGTATTTTTTGATTTTGAGCAGCCCCTGTTTTTATTTTTTGCAGAATACATCGCTATGATGGGATTGTGGACATGTATCGCTTACTATATTACAATACTGTTGCAGAAAAGGAGAATCAACAGATCATAA
>ERZ1643250.2917-NODE-2917-length-12211-cov-8.431639_pt1 | contig 12211 bp, 11 predicted proteins | sample MGYA00579262_ERZ1643250 | MGnify/ENA primary metagenome ERZ1643250 (study PRJEB29033, sample SAMEA4952265) | chicken gut metagenome | biome: Broiler Chicken; feature: Gastrointestinal Tract; material: Caecum | place: Ireland | collected 2018 | study: Broiler...
CCTGTTGGACCGGCTCTCGGCCAGCACGGCGTCAACATCATGGCGTTCACGAAGGAATTCAACGAGCGCACCAAGAACGACGTGGGTCTGATTATCCCCGTTGTGATTACGGTCTATGCTGACCGTTCCTTCACTTTTGTCACCAAGACTCCCCCCGCTGCTGTTCTGATTAAGAAGGCTTGCGGCATCGAGAGCGGTTCGGGCGTGCCGAACAAGACAAAGGTTGCGAAGATTACCCGCGAACAGGTCAAGAAGATCGCCGAACAGAAGATGCCCGATCTGAACGCTGCCAACATCGAGACCGCCATGAGCATGGTGGCCGGTACCTGCCGCAGCATGGGCGTTGAAGTCGTCGACTGATCACCCGGGTGGGAGGAACTTTTATAAATCCGATATTTACCACTCAACAGGGAGGACTAACCAATGAAACACGGTAAGAAATATGTCGACGGCCTCAAGCTGATCGACCGCAGCAAGTTTTATGATACAGACGAAGCACTGGACCTGTGCGTAAAGACCGGTACCGCCAAGTTTGACGAGACCGTGGAAGTGCACGTAAAGCTGGGCGTTGACAGCCGTCACGCTGACCAGCAGGTTCGCGGCGCTATCGTTCTGCCCAACGGCACCGGCAAAACTGTCCGCGTGCTGGCTATCTGCAAGGGCGACCAGGCTGACGCAGCTCAGGCTGCCGGCGCTGAGTTTGTCGGTGCAGAAGAAATGGTCCAGAAGATCCAGGGCGGCTGGATGGACTTCGACGTGGTCATCACTACCCCCAACATGATGGGCGTTGTGGGCCGCCTCGGTAAGGTCCTCGGTCCCCGTGGCCTGATGCCTAACCCCAAGGCTGGTACCGTTACCATGGATATCGCCAAGGCTGTTCAGGAAGCAAAGGCCGGTAAGATCGAGTATCGTCTGGACAAGACCAACATCATTCACTGCCCCATCGGCAAGGTTTCCTTCGGCCAGGAGAAGCTGCTGGAGAACTTCAACACCCTGCTGGGCGCTATCGTCAAGGCGAAGCCCGCAGCTGCCAAGGGTCAGTATATCCGCTCCTGCGTGGTTGCTTCCACCATGGGCCCTGGCATCCGCATCAACCCCAACAAGGTTGGCTAAGGATTGCCTGATTTCGGGAATTTTTTAAATTCTCATGAGCGTTCCCTTGACAACATGAGTTTTTCATGATATAATTGTAAAGCTGTTTTTCCAAAGACAGCAGGTGCAGTTTGCTTAAAGGAAGAAATTCCAACCTGCCGAGGGAGCGCTTATCAGAGACGATTTTACAAACTGTAAAATTGGACGCGATGATATGCCCTTTCCGCGGCAACGCGGAGAGGGCTTTTTGCATATGACTGTGAAAACCGGTCGAAGCCTTCCCGAAAATGGACAGCATATTTTCATGTACGTGGAGGTGAAACCATTTGCCTAGCGAGAAGATTTTAGAGCAGAAGAAGCAGCAGGTGGCCGAGCTCAGCGAGAAGCTGAAGGGCGCTGTTACCGGCGTGATCGTTGATTACAAGGGTATCACCGTGGCTGACGACACCAAGCTGCGTAAGAGCCTGCGCGAGGGCGGCAACGAGTACAAGGTTGTGAAGAACACCCTGCTCGGCCGTGCTCTGAAGGAAGCCGGCATCGACGGTCTGGACTCCGTTCTGGAGGGCACCACCGCTATTGCCATTTCCAACGAGGACTATGTAGGCGCTGCAAAGATCCTGTGCGAGTATGCCGAAAAGAGCAAGACCTTCGAGGTGAAGGCTGGCTTTGTTGACGGCAAAATGATCGACGCAGAGGGCGTGAAGAATCTGGCCAAGCTGCCTTCCAAGGAAGTTCTGCTGGCTCAGGTCCTGGGCGGCCTGAATGCTCCCATCACCGGCTTTGCTACTGTGCTGAACGGAACCATGAAGGGTCTGGTTGTTGCACTGAACGCAATTGCCGAGAAGAAGGGCGCAGAGGCCTAATTTTCACGAGTGATTTCGTGAAACCGAGTGGTATCAGGGGACGGGTACTGACTCCTGTAATAAGTCCCGAAAAATATGATTTTAAATTATTTTTTGGAGGTATACAACCATGTCCGAGAAAGTTGTTAAGCTGATTGAAGACGTAAAGGCTCTCACCGTTCTGGAGCTGTCCGAGCTGGTAAAGGCTCTGGAAGAGGAATTCGGCGTTTCCGCTGCTGCTCCTGTTGCTGTTGCTGCTGCTCCCGCTGCTGCTGCTGCTCCCGCTGCTGAAGAGAAGACCGAGTTCGACGTGATCCTGAAGGCTGCTGGCGCTAACAAGATCGCTGTTATCAAGGTTGTCCGCGAGCTGACCGGCCTGGGCCTGAAGGAAGCTAAGGCTGTTGTTGACGAGGCTCCCAAGGCTGTCAAGGAAGGCGTTTCCAAGGACGACGCTGAGGCTATGAAGGCTAAGCTGACCGAGGCTGGCGCTGAGGTTGAGCTGAAGTAATTCACGCTCCATGTGCATGAAGAAGGCGTACCCGCAAGGGTGCGCCTTTTTTTGCTGTACGGCATAAAAAATGAAAAGCAAAAAAATGCCCGTCCATTCCGGAAAAACTCCGGATGGACGGGCATCATTCATTTGTGTGGATTCTTATTTGTTAAGAACCTTTTTTACAACTTCTTCAATGTGATCTGCGCACAGGCCGAATTCCTTCAGCAGATCCACAGCGGGGCCGGAATGGCCGAACACATCGTTGACACCGATGCGGGTTACCGGCACGGGGCACTCTTCGCACACAACGGCGCTGACAGCTTCGCCCAGACCGCCGATGATGTTGTGCTCTTCCACCGTCACGATGCGGCCGGTTTCCTTGGCAGCCTTGGCAATCAGCTCACGGTCGATGGGCTTGATGGTGTGGATGTTGATCACCCGTGCATCAATGCCCTCAGCTTCCAGTGCCTTGGCAGCCTTAACGGCTTCGCCGACCATCAGGCCGGTGGCCACGATGGTGATGTCCTTGCCGTCCCGCAGGGTAATACCCTTGCCCAGCTCGAACTTGTAATCATCGTTGTTGTTGATGCTCTCCACAGCCAGACGGCCCAGACGGATGTACACGGGGCCGTAGTGCTCAGCGGCAGCCTTGACGGCGGCGATCATCTCATAGTGGTCGCTGGGGTTCAGCACGACCATGCCGGGAATGGTGCGCATCAGGGCCAGGTCTTCACAGCACTGATGGGTAGCGCCGTCTTCGCCGGTGGAAATACCGGCGTGAGAACCAGCGATTTTTACATTGAGCTTGGGATAGCCCACAGAGTTGCGGACCTGCTCAAAAGCACGGCCAGCGGAGAACATGGCAAAGGATGCTGCAAAGGGGATTTTGCCGCAGGTTGCCAGGCCGGCGGAAATGCCGATCATATTGCATTCTGCAATACCGCAGTCAATGAAGCGGTCGGGGAATGCCTTTTTGAAAGTACCGGTTTTGGTAGCGGCGGCCAGGTCAGCATCCAGAACCACAACGTCGGGATTCTCCTTGGCCAGCATGACCAGCGCCTCGCCAAAACTTTCTCTTGTAGCCTTTTTCACCATCTCTGCCATCTTATTCAGCCTCCAATTCTGCCAGGGTCTGGTTCAGTTCCTTCATGGCGATTTCGTACTGTTCCGCGTTGGGGGCGGTGCCGTGCCAGCCCACCTGGTTTTCCATATAGGAAACGCCCTTGCCCTTGACGGTCTTTGCAATGATGGCGCAGGGCTTGCCCTTGACGGTTCTGGCGTGGGCAAAAGCAGCTTCGATTTCGTCGAAGCAGTGGCCGTTGATGGTGGTCACGTCAAAGCCGAAAGCCTCAAACTTCTTGTCGATGGGTTCGGGACCAGCCACTTCGCTGACAGGGCCGTCGATCTGCAGGCCGTTGAAGTCCACGATGACGCACAGGTTGTCCAGCTTCTGATGGCCGGCAAACATAGCGGCTTCCCATACCTGGCCTTCTTCAATTTCACCGTCGCCCAGCAGGGTGTAAACGCGATAGTCCTTGTTGTCCATCTTGGCAGCCTTAGCCATGCCGCAGGCTGCGGAAATGCCCTGTCCCAGAGAACCGGAGCTCATGTCGATGCCGGGGGTGCCCTTCATGTCCGGGTGACCCTGAAGCATAGCGCCGATGTGACGGAGGGTCTTCATCTCATCCATGGAGAAATAGCCGCGCAGAGCCAGTGCTGCGTACAGGCCGGGGGCACAGTGGCCCTTGGAGAGAACAAAGCGATCGCGGTTGGGGTCCTTGGGGTTGGCCGGATCGATGTTCATTTCTTTAAAATACAGATAGGTATACAGGTCGGAAGCGGAGAGAGAACCGCCGGGGTGACCTGATTTTGCGTGAAAAACACCTTCGATTGCGCCCATGCGCACTTTGCAGGCAGCGATTTTCAGCTGCTTCTTTTCACTGCTGTTCATTGTCTGACCTCCTGTTGAGTAACGTAAGATAGTGGGATGATGGTCCCGGAAAACGCCGCAGAAGCGGTATTTTCCCATCAGCAGAACGATTTTCCGATCCCCTTTATCATATCATACTCCCTGTAAAAAAGCAAACAAACAGGGGTTGATACTTTGTCAAGAATCCTGTTTGAAAGCGGTAATGTTTTGCGGATTTTTCACAGGAGACGGAAGCAGACAGAGAGAAGAAAAAAGCTCCCGACAGCCGAAAACTGCCGGGAGCCAAATGGATTTTTTCCTTTTTACTTTTTGTCGAACAGGCCGCTAAAGTCAAAGGTGGCAAAATAGTCCGCAGGCGTTTCGGCCCGGCGAATCATCTGCACACTGCCGTCCTCTTTCAGCAGTAGTTCTGCGGAGCGCAGCTTGCCGTTATAGTTATAGCCCATGGCGAAACCGTGGGCGCCGGCGTCGTGAATGGCCAGATAATCGCCCATATCGATCTTGGGCAGCATCCGGTCAATGGCGAATTTGTCGTTGTTCTCGCACAGACCGCCGGTGACGTCGTACTTGTGGTCACAGGGGGCATCCTCTTTGCCCAGTACGGTGATGTGATGGTAAGCGCCGTACATGGCCGGACGCATCAGATTGGCGGCACAGGCGTCCACGCCAATATACTCCTTGTAGGTGTGCTTCTCATGAACGGCTTTGGTGATGAGCATTCCGTAGGGAGCCAGCATAAACCGGCCCAGCTCGGTGAAGATGGCCACATCGCCCATACCGGCAGGTACCAGCACCTCTTCATAGGCTTTGCGCACCCCTTCGCCAATGGCCAGAATATCGCTGCCTTCCTCCTCCGGGCGGTACGGGATGCCCACGCCGCCGGAAAGGTTCACAAACCGGATGTCTGCGCCGGTCTTTTCTTTCAGTTCCACAGCCAGCTCAAAGAGAATCCGGGCCAGTTCGGGATAATAGGCGTTGCTGGTGGTGTTGCTGGCCAGAAATGCGTGGAGACCAAAGTGCTTGACGCCTTTTTCCTTGAGAATGCGGTATCCTTCGATAATCTGTTCCTTGGTAAAGCCGTATTTGGCGTCTCCGGGGTTGTCCATGATCTTGTTGGCAATCTGGAACTTTCCGCCGGGATTATAGCGGCAGCAGATGGTTTCCGGCAGACCGGCTACTTTTTCCAGAAACCCGATGTGGGTAAAGTCATCCAGATTGATGTAAGCTCCCAGTTTCTTTGCCAGCTGGAAATCCTCCGCAGGGGTTACATTGGAGGAGAACATGATATCGCTGCCGGAAAAACCGCAGGCATCACTCATCATCAGCTCGGTCAGAGAGGAGCAGTCCACACCGCATCCCTCTTCCTGCAGTACTTTCAGGATAAAGGGGTTGGGGGTAGCCTTAACCGCAAAATACTCCCGGAAACCGGGGTTCCAGGAAAAAGCCTGTTTCAGACGGCGGGCGTTTTCCCGAATGCCTTTTTCATCGTAAATATGGAAAGGAGTGGGATAGGTTTTTGCAATTTCTTCAATCTGTTCCTTCGTCACAAAGGGCTTTTTCGTCATAGCACAGGCCTCCATCCGTTTTATTGGCAAACCTGCCGGTTCTTGCGTTCCGACAGGAAATGTTCCGGTTTTTTATCCATCCCAAATCATACTGGATTTGACCCGATTTGTCAATATTTCCGGGGATATTCCTGCAAATTTACTGGAAGAAATCCCGGATTTATCCGAAAATATGCATGAATAGCAGGGTAAACTTGCATAATTTTACAAATATAGTAAAGTTCGGATTGTTCATAAAAAGTTCATATTTTCTTTGATTTCCAGTCATACTGTAGGGTTATAGTTAACCAGTCTAACATTTAAGTATATTAAATAAAAATCGGAAGGAGGGGATTTCTGTCGTGGAGGGGAAAAATCAGGAACTGCGCCATGCGCTGGTAAAGGCCATGGTGGAATTCCGCCGGGTAAAACCAACCATTCAGATGGTATGCGGACTTCCGGCAGGGGAATTCTTCTTTTTACAGCGACTCCACGAACTTGCCAATGAGGGGGAGGTTCGTGTTTCCAGCCTGCGGGATGCCATGTCTATGACCATGCCTGCGGTCTCCCAGTTTTTGCGGACACTGGAAGAAAAGGGGTTGATTCTCCGGGAGACTGCTCCAAAAGACCGTCGGGTTACCCTTGTGACCATTACGGAAAAAGGGGAGCAGGTATTGTTGGCCAGTCAGCAGCAGTTTAATCAGATGCTGGACCGGCTGATTCAGCAATACGGCCCGAAGGAAGTGGAACAGCTGGTACATATGCTGAATCGTCTTTCCGGTACGCTTCAGGAGCTCCGGGGAGAATTCGAGAAAATTTGCAGTGAAAGGACGGATCAGATTTGAAAAAGCTGGCAAAATATCTCAAGCCTTATTTGGGCGTACTGCTGGCGGCAGTGGTTCTGCTGTTTATGCAGGCAATCTGTGACCTGCGGCTGCCCAATTACATGTCGGATATTGTCAATGTGGGCATCCAGCAAAACGGAATCGAGCACGCTTCACCGGATGCGATTTCCGAACAGGGGATGACCTTTTTACAGACCTTTATGACCGAGGACGAAAAAGAACTGCTGAATAGCCATTATCAGCTGTTCTCCGGCAGTGATACCGACGCTTCCGGTACCTCCTACGATCATATCTATCCAGATTTGGATGGCGGAAACGTATGGATTCGTCAGGAAACCGATGCAGAGACGCTGGATGAAATGGATCTGGCTTTCGGTACCGCAGGCTGGACCTTTATCAACACCATGCAAAGTCTGGCGGAAACTTCCGGACAAAGCAGCTCCATGGGCGAGGAAGAACCCGACGTATCGGAGATGGACTTTGAAAAGCTGTACGCGATGCAGCCTGTCCTGAACCAGCTTCCGGATTCTGTCATCGAGGAAGCCCGGGAAAAGGCATTGGCCAACGACCCTTCCATGCGTCTTCAGACCGGTGCTGCTCTGACCGGCAGCTTTTATACAGAGCTGGGACTGAATCTGGGGAATATCCAGTTTAAGTACATCAGCTTTGTGGGAATGGAAATGCTGCTGGTTGCTCTGCTGGGCGGTATTGCCACGATTTTTGTCAGTCTGATTTCCGCACGGATTTCCGCCGGTGTGGCCCGTGATCTGCGCCGGGATGTGTTCCGGAAGGTGGAGAGCTTTTCCAATACGGAGTTTGACCGGTATTCCACCGCTTCTCTGATTACCCGCTCCACCAACGATGTGACCCAGATTCAGATGCTGCTGATGATGGGCATCCGCATGATCTGCTATGCTCCGATTATGGGTATCGGCGGCATTATGATGGCATTGGAAAAATCCACCTCCATGAGCTGGATTATTGCCGTCACCTGTGTGGTGCTCATCGGAATGGTGGCAGTGATCTTCTCCATCGCCAAACCCAAATTCAAAGCCATTCAGAAACTGATTGATAAACTGAATCTGGTAGCCCGTGAAAACCTCAGCGGCCTGATGGTTATTCGCGCTTTTGGCACCCGTCAGTTTGAAACCGACCGGTTTGATGATGTGAACCGGGACCTGACCAAAACCCATCGGTTTGTCAACCGGGTCATGACTTTCATGATGCCTGCCATGATGCTCATTATGAATTGCACCAGCGTGGTAATCGTCTGGGTGGCCTCTCATCAGATTGCAGATTCTCAAATGCAGGTAGGCGACATGATGGCCTTTATGCAGTACGCCATGCAGATTATCATGAGCTTCCTGATGATTTCCATGATGTTCATTATGGTGCCTCGTGCTGCTGTTTCCGGTGACCGTATTGCAGAAGTGTTGTCCACCGAACCGGTTATCAAAGATAAAGAAACCTGTTCCCATCTGCCAAAAGAAAACGTCGGTACCGTGGAATTCCGGGACGTGAGTTTCCGGTATCAGGGAGCCGACGAGGATGCGCTGGAGCATATTTCCTTTATCTCCAAGCCCGGTCAGACCACCGCGTTTATCGGCGCTACCGGTTCCGGCAAATCTACACTGGTCAATCTGGTTCCCCGTTTCTATGATGTCACCGGCGGCTCGGTGCTGGTAGGCGGCGTGGATGTCCGCGACTTGCCTCAGAAAGAACTGCGGGAGGCCATTGGCTTTGTGCCCCAGAAGGGTGTGCTTCTTTCCGGCACCATCGACTCTAACCTGCGTTATGGCCGCCAGGATGCTCCAGCCGACCAGATTCAGGAAGCAGCGGAAATTGCACAGGCTATGGAGTTTATTTCCGAAAAGCCTGACGGTTTTGATACCGAGATTTCTCAGGGCGGCACTAACGTGTCCGGCGGTCAGAAACAGCGTCTTTCCATTGCCCGGGCCCTGGCGAAAAAAGCGCCCATCTATATTTTCGACGACAGCTTCTCCGCGCTGGACTTCAAGACCGACGCCGCTCTGCGCCGCGCTTTGAAGGGCTATACGAAAAACAGCACAGTGCTGCTGGTAGCCCAGCGTGTGAGCACCATTATGCACGCTGACCAGATTCTGGTGCTGGACGAAGGCCGCGTGGTAGGCAAGGGTACCCATAAGGAACTCCTGAAAACCTGTCCTGCCTACTATGAAATCGCATCGTCTCAGCTTTCAAAGGAGGAATTGGAATGAGTACGGAAAGAACCCGCAGAGGCCCCGCACGGGGCATGATGGGCCGTCCCGGCGGTGGTCATGGCCCCGGTGGTCCCGGCATGATGCCCGGCGAAAAAGCCAAGGACTTCAAGGGAACCTTTAAAAAGCTGCTCCATTATCTGGGAAGCTATAAATGGGCCGTTCTGGTGGTATTGCTCTTTGCCGCAGCCTCCACCGTGCTGTCCATCTTTGGCCCTAAAATTCTGGGTCAGGCTACTACCGAGCTCTTTGAGGGATTGGTAGGGACAGTTACCGGTACTGGGGAAGGCATTGACTTTGGACGGATTGGGGAAATCCTGCTGTTTCTGGTAGGCCTGTACCTCATCAGCGCCGCCTGTTCCTATATTCAGGGTTTTATCATGACCGGCGTTTCCATGAAGGTCACCTATCGTTTGCGCCGGGACATCGAAAATAAAATCCACAGTCTCCCGTTTTCTTACTATGACACCACCACCAACGGCGAAGTGCTTTCCCGCATCACCAACGATGTGGACGCCATCAGTCAGAGTTTGAACCAGAGCATTACCCAGATTATCACTTCGGTCACCATGCTCATCGGTATTCTTGCCATGATGTTCTCCATCAGCTGGGAAATGACGCTGGTAGCGCTGCTCATTGTGCCGGTTTCCATGGTGTTTGTCAGCTTCATTGTCAAGAAGTCTCAGAAATATTTCATGCAGCAGCAGGAATATCTGGGTCACGTCAATGGCCATGTGGAGGAGATGTATGGCAGCCATGTGGTGGTAAAGGCTTTTAACGGCGAGGAAAGTTCGGAAAAGACTTTCAGTGAGTATAACGACCGTTTGTATCAGTCTGCGTGGAAATCCCAGTTCCTTTCCGGCCTGATGATGCCGGTGATGAACTTTATCGGCAACGTGGGCTATGTGGTGATCTGCATTATGGGCGGCTGGTTCGCCGTCAATGGACGGATTAGCGTAGGCGATATTCAGGCTTTTGTCCAGTATGTGCGGCAGTTTACTCAGCCCATTACCCAGGTGGCCAATATATCCAACATTCTCCAGCAGACCATGGCTGCTGCGGAGCGGGTGTTTGAGTTCCTGGCACAGGAAGAAGAGATTCCCGAGGCAGAACACGCCATCACTGTAAACCGCAGTGAAGAGCCGGATACGGAAACCCATGTCCACATTGAAGGCAGCGTGCAGTTTGCTCATGTGAGCTTTGGCTATAATCCGGAAAAGATCATTATTCACGATTTCTGCGCCAATATCAAACCCGGCCAGAAGGTGGCGATTGTCGGCCCTACCGGTGCAGGCAAGACCACCATGGTGAAACTTTTGATGCGGTTCTATGACGTCAACGACGGCGCCATTCTGGTAGACGGTTATGATATTCGCTCCTTTAAGCGGGACGACCTGCGCTCTCTGTTTGGTATGGTTTTGCAGGAAACCTGGCTGTATCATGGCACCATTGCCGACAACATCCGGTACGGTAAGCTCACTGCCACCGACGAAGAAGTGCGTCAGGCAGCCATTGCCGCACAGGTGGACCACTTTGTCCGCACCTTGCCTGACGGCTACAATATGGTTCTGAATGAAGAGGCCAGCAATGTGTCTCAGGGTCAGAAGCAGCTGCTCACCATTGCCCGGGCTATTCTGGCCGACCCGGAAATCCTGATTCTGGACGAAGCTACCAGCAGCGTGGATACCCGCACCGAAGTATTGATCCAGAAGGCCATGGATAACCTGATGAAGGGCCGCACCAGCTTTATTATCGCCCACCGGCTCTCCACCATCCGGGATGCAGATATGATTCTCGTCATGAAGGACGGCGATATTGTGGAGCAGGGCAATCATGAAGAACTGCTGGCGAAAGGCGGTTTCTATGCCAGCCTGTATAACAGCCAGTTTGAACACGCCGGATGATAATCATACGCTGTACAAATTCCTGCCAATTTGCGCATAAAGATACCAGAAATCCCGGTGTTTTGGGAGTATACTGAAAGCAGAATCAAATGCAAAACTGGGAGGCGTTTTATATGGCAAAAGTAACCATTAACCCCGGCGTCTGCGGGCTGATTACCTCAGTAGAAGCCGTTTCCGAAGACGGAATGGAAGTAGAGCTTCATGTGAAAAGCGGCTGCAAGGCCGTTTCCGGCATGATGGAAGCATTGGGAAATACCTTTGACGGCTATGAGCTGTGTTTGGGCAAGCCGGGAACAGGTCCTCTGTATGAATATGCCGCAGAGCATTTTCCCGGACACTGTGCCTGTCCGGCCATTGCGGAAATCATCAAAGCAGCGGAAGTGGCCTGCGGTCTGGCACTGCCCAGAGATGCATCCATTGTTTTTGAAACTAAAGATTGATTGCCTGACAGAAAGCGGGAAAATCAGAAAGTCATGCAGAAATCCTCATGAAGTACGACTTCTCCCATATCCCAATTAACATGTTACCAATCCGAAAAAAGCTCCCGGAGCATTGTTTACGCTCCGGGAGCTTTTTTCGGATATTTTATTTTACACTGCGTCAAAGCCCAGCTGGAATGCCTTGCGGTTCATCTCCAGAAACTTGGCCGGGACAGTCTCTTCAATGGCTTGCAGCCAGACTTCCGGGTCTTGCTGCAAGCTCTTGGCCATGGCGCCAATCAGCACCACGTTGACGGCCTTTACAGAACCGGCCTGCTCTGCCAGAGACAGCGCATCCACTGCCAGCACCTGCACACCCTTGGCGGCAATGGCATCCAGCACCCCTTCCGGGTACTTGGCCGCACCGGTAACCACCGGCATGGGGTCCATCTTCTGGGTGTTTACCACCACAGCGCCGCCCTTTTTCAGATAGGGCAGATACCGGGCAGCTTCCAGCTGCTCAAAGGCCAGCACAATGTCCGCTTCGCCTTCTTCGATGATGGGGGAATACACCTTTTCGCCATAGCGCACATAGGTCACCACAGAGCCGCCGCGCTGGCTCATACCGTGAACCTCGCTCACCTTGACATCAAAGCCTTTGGCGGTCATGGCCGCGCCCAGCAAACGGCTGGCAAGCAGGGTTCCCTGTCCGCCTACGCCGACGATCATTACACTTTTTCCGTTACTCATTCTGCGGCACCTCCAATGGCTTTTTTCGGGCAAAGGCTCTCGCACACGCCGCAGCCCACACACTGGGTACGGTCGATGCAGGCTTTGCCATCGCGGATGCTGATGGCCGGGCAGCCGATACCCAAACAGGCTTTGCAGCCGATGCAGGAATCAGC